>Ga0105044_10007113_pt1 | contig 15411 bp, 12 predicted proteins | sample MAT01_FD_78092 | JGI IMG/M metagenome (GOLD analysis project Ga0105044, IMG submission 78092) | Freshwater microbial communities from Lake Fryxell liftoff mats and glacier meltwater in Antarctica - MAT-01 | ecosystem: Environmental > Aquatic > Freshwater > Ice > Liftoff microbial mat | place... | reverse complement strand
GGCTTCGACGGGGTCGCGCTCCAGCGGCGTTGCGGCGCCGGCGTAGACGGGCACGTCCGGGCGGTTTGCTATCCGGCGGATCAGGCGGGCGTTGCGGGCGGTAAGCGCCAGAGCTGAATTTCCTGTGACGGTTGTGATGCCGAGAATGTCGAGCGCCTCATGTGACGCGAAGGCCAGCAGGAGCGCCACGGCGTCGTCGACGCCGGGGTCGCAGTCGATGATGAGTTTGAGAGGTGTCATGCAGCCCGTGTCTTGCGGGACGTGGTAGAGAGTGGCGCGGGCACGGACAAACTCAGGCATGGGTCCCCCGGTTCGGCGCTGCGCGCCGCCCCGAGGATGACAATCATGGGTGTTAGAGCTTCACCAGCATCTTGCCGAAATTGTCGCCGGTGAAGAGTTTGAGGAAGGCAGCTGCGGCATTTTCGACGCCGTGTTCGACAGTCTCTTTCGTCTGGACCTTGCCGGTGGCGATCCAGCCGCCGACATCGCGGGCGAAATCCTTGCCCATGCTGGCATAGGTGGAGACGATGAAGCCCTCCCACTTGAGCTGCTTGCCGACGATCTGGACAAGGTTCTTCGGCGCAGTGTTGGCTTCCATGGAATTATAGCCGGAGATCATGCCGCAGAAGGCGAAGCGGGCGTGGGGCTTGGCGGCAGTGATGGCGGCTTCGAGATGTTCGCCGCCGACGTTTTCGAAATAGGCGTCGATGCCGGCAGGTGCAAAGCCGAGCAGCGCGCGGGTGAGATCGGGCACGGCCTTGTAGTCGATGGCGGCATCGCAGCCGATCTCCTTCAGGAACGCGACTTTTTCTGCGCCGCCGGCTGAGCCGATGACGGTGGCACCGAGCTGCTTGGCGATCTGGCAGACCATCTGGCCGACCGCGCCGGAGGCGGCGGAGACGAAGATGGTCTCGCCGGCTTTCAGATCGATGATGCGCTTGACGCCGACATAGGCGGTGAGGCCGGGCATGCCGAGCGCGCCGAGGAAGAGCTGTTCCGGCAGGCCGTGTGTGTCGAGCTTTTGCAGCTCGCTGTCCTTCGCGTTGAAGGTTTCGCGCCAACCGAACATCGACTGGACCTTGTCGCCGACGGCGAATTTCGAGCTGTTGGATGCGACCACGTCGCCGACCGCGCCGCCCGTCATGGCTTCGCCGACCTGGAAGGGGGCGGCGTAGCTGGGGCCGTCATACATGCGGCCGCGCATATAGGGATCGACCGACATCCAGGTGTTGCGGATTTGGACTTCGCCGTCGCCGGGCGCTCCGACATCGACGGTTGCGATTTCAAAGTCAGCCTGGGTCGGCATGCCCTTGGGGCGGCGTGTCAGGCGGACTTCGCGGGACTTGGTCATCTGGTCTCTCCCTTGTTTGTTGGTCTTGTGTCTCGATGGCGGGCACCCTAGCACGGTGCCAGGGGCGGCGCGCCAGACGCCGCGATCAGGGAAGCCACATGCCGGGTCTATTCTTTGACGAGCTCACCGTAGGGCAGACTTTCCAGCACCCGATCCGCCGGACCATTACCGAGGCGGATAATGTGTGGTTCAGCGCGCTGACCCACAATCCGGCGCAACTGCACCTCGACGAGGAGTATTGCCGGACGGAGACGCAGTATGGGCAGCGGCTGGTGAACTCGTGCTTCACGCTGGGGCTGATGACCGGCATCTCGGTGGGCGATACAACGCTGGGGACGGCGATCGTCAATCTGGGATGGGACGAGGTGCGCTTTCCGCTGCCCCTCTTTCATGGCGACACGGTGCGGATCGAGACCGAGGTGATCGAGCTGCGCGAGAGCAAGTCTCGCCCCGATGCCGGGATCGTCGTGTTCATGCATCGCTGCTTCAATCAGAAGAACGAGCTGGTGGCGCACTGCAAGCGCAGCGGCCTGCAGAAGAAGAAGCCGGCATGAGCCGCCTCAGATCGTTCCTGTTCGTGCCGGGCGACAGCGAGAAGAAGCTGGCGAAGGGTGCTGGGTCGGGTGCCGACGCGCTGATCCTCGATCTGGAAGATGCGGTGGCGGAGAGCGCCAAACCGGCAGCGCGGGGGCTGATCGCCGAGGCGTTGAAAGGCACGCGGGCGCAGCAGCTCTGGGTGCGGATTAATCCTCTGTCGACGCCGCATGCGATGGTCGATCTGGAGGCCATCGTAGGTGCGGCGCCGGACGGGATTGTGATCCCCAAGCCGGATTCGGCGTCGGATCTGGTGATTCTGGACGGCCATCTGACGGCGCTGGAGGCGGAATTCGGCCTGCCGCAGGGGCGGATTCAGGTGATGCCGGTGGCGACCGAGACACCGGCTGCAGTGTTCTCGCTGGGCACTTATACCGCTGTGACGCCGCGGTTGGCGGCTGTGACGTGGGGGGCGGAGGATTTGCCCGCCTCGGTCGGCGCGGCGGTCAACCGGATGGCGGACGGGAGTTACACAGACCTCTGCCGCATCGCGCGCAGCCTCACCATTGCGGCGGCGGCGAATGCCGGGGTACCGGCGATCGAGACGGTTTATCCCGCGTTCAAGGATCTGGAGGGGCTGAAAGCCTATGCGGCGCAGGGCCGGGCGGAGGGCTTTACGGGCATGATGGCGATCCACCCCGACCAGGTGGCGGTGATCGCCGAGGTGTTCACACCGAGTGAGGCGGAGATCGCCCATGCGCGGGCGGTGGCCGATTTGTTTGCCGCGAACCCCGGGGCGGGCGTTTTGCCGCTGAACGGAAAAATGCTGGATTTTCCGCATCTTAAGCAGGCAAGGCGGGTGCTGGCGGCGGCAGGACTCAATTAGTTGGAAATCCTGCGGAACCAGTAAGACGCTCAGCCGTTCTCGAACATCGGCGCTTGGGGGCGTTCGCGCGCATTCGTGGGACTATGGCTGAGATAAATTTCAAGCTGCTGTTCGAGCAGCTTCCGAGCCCGTACATGGTGCTGGATGCAGATTTGCGGTTTGTCGCTGCAAATCCTGCCTATTTGGCTGTCACCATGCGGAGATGGGACGAACTCGAGGGCCAGAACGTATTCGAAATGTTCCCGGAACCCGGCGAGAACGGGCGCCTGCTTGCGGCATCGTTTCAGCGGGTGCTGCAGAGCGGTCAGGCGGACACTCTGGCCTATCTTCCCTATGCCATTGCGATCCCCGATCGGAACGGAGGCGGTTTGGCCTACCGGTACTGGTCTGCTGTGCATACGCCTTTGCCCGGACCTGACGGCCGGACGGCTTTTATCCTTCAGAATGCGGTCGACGTTACGGACCTTGTAAGCGCGGAAGCAGGCGCCGCCCTCCCCTTCGGCCAGATTCCCGAGGCGACATCGCTTCTCCAGCGCGCCCAGGAAACGGCTTTGCTTAAAGAGCAGGCAGCGCGCGAGGCCGAGGAATTCCGGCGTCTCTTTCAGGATGCGCCGAGCATGATCGCGGTGCTCTCCGGGCCTGACCACCGCTTCACCTTTGCCAACGATGCGATTACGTCGTTTCTGGGCGGCCGGGTGCTAGTCGGCTCAGCCCTTCGCGACAGCCTTCCCGACATCGCCGCACAGAGCTTCATGGACTGGCTGGATCAGGTTTATCGCAACGGCGAACCGGTTTCGGGCAATTCCGTGCCGATCCACGTTGAGCGGCCCGGATCTGGCAGGGTGGACCTCTTTGTCGACTTCGCGTTTCATCCAATCTTCGCTGACGATGGCTCTGTGAAGGGCGTGTTCGTTCAGGGGATGGACCGGACTGTCGATGTCGAGGCCGAGCGGCGACAGCGCATCCTGCTGGATGAGTTGAACCACCGGGTGAAGAACACGCTTGCGACGGTGCATTCGATTGCCAAGCAGACGCTGAAAGATTCCGAAAGCCCTGCAATCGCGCGCGCGTCGTTCGAAGCGCGGATCATGGCGCTCAGCCACGCGCACGATCTGCTTAGCCGTTCGAGCTGGGCTGGAGCCGATCTGAGGACCATCCTGACGCGCGAGTTAAACCCTTACGGCCCAGGGCGTGCCGATCTCGAGGGAGACCCGGTTCGGCTGGCCCCGCGTGCAGCGGTGGCGCTGGGCATGGTGGCGCATGAGCTTGCGACCAATGCTGCCAAGTTCGGCGCACTTTCAACCGGCACCGGGCGGATCATGGCCAAGTGGCGGCTGGACACGGCGAAGAGCGGCAAGACGCTGAACCTCGCCTGGCGGGAGCTGGGCGGTCCGGTGGTTGCGCCGCCGAGCCGGCGTGGATTCGGATCGCGCCTGATCGCAATGAGCCTTGAGGGCGAGCTTGGCGGCACGACAGACTTGCGCTTCGATCCCGACGGCGTCACATGCGAGATCTCTATTCCCTACGAGGACGATGCGCCGCATGAAAACGCCTGAGGTCTTGTTGGGACTTAAAGTCTTCGTCGTCGAGGATGAGGCCATCATCGCCATGATGCTGGAAGACATGCTGACCGATCTGGGATGCAGCGTGATCGGGCCGTGCACCGGCATGAAGCAGGCACAGGAGATGCTGGCGGGATCGGAAACACCCAACGTTGCGATCCTCGATGTGAATGTTGGCGGCGAGCAGGTCTATCCGGTCGCGAGCGTGCTGGCCGAGCGCGGCGTGCCGCTGGTGTTCGCGACCGGCTATGGCTCGGTCGGCCTCGCCGAGCAGTGGCGCAGCCGGGTAACGGTGCAGAAGCCCTATACGCAGGACGATATCGCGCGGGCGCTGGACGCGGCGCTAGCGGGGTAGAGCCTGTTCCTGTCCCGTCGAACCGGAACGAACAACGCTCTAACTAACCATTTCCTCGCGGATCGTCCGGCGCGCGAGCCAGAAGAGGACGAAGGCGCTGGCGCCGATAATGTAGAAAATGATGAGCGACCAGCGCAGGCCTTCGCCGATGCTCATCCCCATGCCCTGCTGGAGCAGGTCGGAGATGACGCCGATGCCGAGCGGGCCGAGGCCGAGGCCGATAAGATTGATGATGAAGAGGATGATCGCTGCGGCGGTCGCGCGGGTTTCGGGACGCACCAGACCCTGCACCGTCGCGTAGACCGGGCCGTACCATAGGGTGTTGAGGACCGTGGGGACGACCAGGAGGATCATCGCGCCGTAAAACGAGGGGATCATAATCCCGCCGATGAAAAACGGGATCGACAGCAGCGTCGCGATCGCCGGCATGGCGACATTGAAGCGGAGGTCGCGCGCGCCGAAGCGGTCTGACAGCCAGCCACCCAGCAGGACACCGAAGACACCGGCGATGCCGCCGATAATGCCGAGCGGCAATGTGACGGGGCCGATATCCTTGGGCACGCCGCTGGGATGGAGCGCCATGCCGGGATTGAGCGCGATAATCTCGGCTGCATGGTTGCGCAGGAAGAACGACACCATGAACGCGGCGGTTCCGTAGCCGATAAGGGCCTTGATGGACGCTGCGAAGGCGACATACCAGAACGTCTTCTTGCCCCTGAGCTCCCTTATCGCGTCGGCGAGCGTTGGCCCCTTTTGCTTGGATGCAAGATCGCCGCGCAGGATGGTCCGCGGCTCGCGCAGTGTCATGAATGTAATGATGGCGACGACAATCCCCGGCGCACCGCAGAGAATGAACGCCATGCGCCAGCCATAAGCGTCGGCGATGAGACCACCGAGGATGGTTCCCAGCAGGGCGCCGATGGGCGTGCCGAGCGAATAGAAGGCGAGCGCCGAGGAGCGCTTTTCCTTCGGCGTATAATCGGTGATGAGTGAATGGGCCGAGGGGGTGCAGCCGGCCTCGCCGACGCCCACGCCGATGCGGGCCAGGGCGAGCTGTGTGAAATTCTGAGCGTAGCCGCAAAGAACAGTAAAGCCGCTCCAGATGGCGAGCGAGGTTGCGATGATGATCGAGCGATTGGCGCGTTCGGCATAGCGGGCGATGGGAATGCCGAGGAAAGTATAGAAGACGGCAAAGAGCAGTCCGGTCATGGCGCCGAGCGCGGAATCGCTAAGGCCCAGATCGTGTTTGATCGGCTCGGCCAGCGTATTCATGATCTGGCGATCGAGAAAATTCAGCGTGTAAATGACGAGAAGCAGCCACATCGCATAGCGCCGATAGGGATCGGACACAGGCGTGATAGTGACGCCTGGACGCACTTCGGCCGGTTGGCCGCTGGCTGCTGACACGATGGACTCCCCTGACGGCGTCTATCGCGCCTTGTGACGGGAGTGTCGGGGCTGTCCTGGCGGGAGGCAAGCCTTGTTGTGGCTCAGCGCCAGCTTCCGTTCAGCAGTTTGATGATGGCGCTGAAGTCTTTGCCGGCGCCGCCGAGGCCGGCGAACATCTGGTACATCGACTCTGCCTGGGCGCCCATGGGGACGCTGGCTTCGACGCCTTGCGCGGCTTCCAGCGCCAGCTTCAAATCCTTCAACATCAACGCCGCTGCAAACCCGCCTTCATAGTCGCGGTTGGAAGGCGCTGCGGGAACCGGGCCCGGAACCGGGCAGTAGCTGGTCATCGACCAGGACTGGCCGGACGCCTTGGACGAGATGTCGAAAAAAGTCTGTGCGTCGAGGCCGAGTTTCTCGGCGAGGACGAAGGCTTCGCAGGTGCCGATCATGCCGACAGCGAGGAGCATGTTGTTGCAGATCTTGGCGGCCTGCCCGGCACCGCTGTCGCCGGCGCGGATGACGGCCTTGCCCATCTGCTGGAGATACGGCTCGGCCTTGGCGAAGGCGTCGGTGGTGCCCCCAACCATGAAGGTAAGCGTGCCGCCGGCAGCCGCCGCAATGCCGCCGCTGACGGGGGCATCGACCATCGTGAGGCCCTGCCCCGCTGCGCCTGCGCCGACCGTCTTGGCTGTGGCGACGTCGATGGTGGAGCAATCCATCAGGATCGCGTCGGTCGAGGCGTTGGCGAAAATCTCGCCTTCATAGACTGCGCGGACATGTTTGCCGGCGGGCAGCATGGTGACGACGGCAGAGGCGCCTTTGACCGCTTCGGCGGCGGAGGTGACGGCCCTGGCGCCATCGGTGACGGCGCGGGCGAGTGCGGTTTGCGAGAGATCGAAGGCGTGTACGGTGCGCCCGGCCTTGACCAGGTTTGCGGCCATGCCGGAGCCCATATTGCCGAGGCCGATGAATGCGACGTGCGACATGTGCGCTGCCTTACTTCATCGTCGGGATGATGAAGCTGGAATCGACGGCTGCGCCGCCTGACGGCCAGCGCTGGGTGACCGTCTTGATCTTGGTGTAGAAGCGGATGCCTTCGGGGCCGTGCTGGTTGGTGTCGCCGAAGGCGCTGCGCTTCCAGCCGCCGAATGTGTGATAGGCGACCGGCACCGGGATCGGCACGTTGATGCCGACCATGCCGACCTCGACACGCGCCGCGAACTCGCGCGCCGCCTCGCCGTTGCGTGTAAAGATCGCAACGCCATTGCCATATTGGTGGTTGCTGGGAAGCGCGAGGGCTTCTTCAAAGCTGGCGGCGCGGGCGATCTGTAGGACCGGGCCGAAAATCTCTTCCTGATAGGTCTTCATCGACGGCTTCACATGATCGAAGAGCGTCGGGCCGACGAAGAAGCCGTCTTCATGGCCCTGTAGCTTGAAGCCGCGGCCGTCGACAACAAGCTCCGCGCCCTCTTTCACGCCGAGGTCGATATAGGATTCGATCTTGGCCTTGTGGGCAGCGGTGACGACGGGGCCGTAATGGGCGTCGGTGTCGGTGGAGACGCCGATGCGCAGGGCGGCGATGGCGGGGAGAAGTTTTTCCTTCAGCGCATCGGCCGTCTTGTCGCCGACCGGCACGACGACGGGCAGCGCCATGCAGCGCTCGCCGGCCGAGCCATAGGCCGCGCCGACGAGGTCGGCGACGGTCTGGTCGAGATCGGCATCAGGCAACACGATGCCGTGGTTCTTGGCGCCGCCCATCGCCTGGACGCGCTTACCCGCCGCAACGCCGCGCTGATAGACGTAATGCGCGATGTCGGACGAGCCGACGAAGCTGACGGCCCTGATGTCCGGATGGTCGAGGATAGCGTCGACCGCTTCCTTGTCGCCGTGGACGACGTTGAGGATGCCATCGGGCAGGCCCGCTTCCTTCATCAATTCAGCGAGGCGAACGGGAACCGAGGGGTCACGCTCCGACGGCTTGAGGATGAAGGCGTTGCCGCAAGCGATGGCGACGCCAAACATCCACATCGGGATCATCGCGGGGAAGTTAAACGGCGTGATGCCGGCGACAATTCCCAGCGGCGAGCGCATGGAATAAACGTCGATGCCTGGGCCGGCGCCGGTGGTGTAGTCGCCTTTCAGCAGATGCGGGATGCCGCAGGCGAACTCGATGACTTCTAGGCCACGCTGGATGTCGCCTTTCGAGTCCGCGATAACCTTGCCGTGCTCGGCGGAGAGCATGCGGGCGAGCTCGTCCATGTTCGCCTCGAGCAGACGCTTGAACTCAAACATCACGCGGGCACGGCGCTGCGGGTTGGTGGCTGCCCAGCCGGGTTGGGCTGCTTTGGCCGAGTCAACGGCCACCGCGAGATCGGCAGCCGTCCCGAGCTGGACGCGGGCCTGGACTTTACCGGTATTGGGGTCGAACACGTCGGAGGATCGCGTTCCCAGACCCTTCGTGGCCTTGCCGGAGATGAAGTGGGCGATATCGCGCATGACGGTTCCTCACAAATGGCGGATTTCCAGCATTCCGCCCGGATTGAAGCCAGCTTCTAACCCTGTCGGCCCGCCCCGCCAAACCCATTCGCCAGCGTCCTCCCGAACGCTGTCATACAAGTGTCATGCAGCCGACATAGACCCGTATTGCCGACCGCCTAGAGGCAGGGATAGCGAGGTTTTAACGGATCGTTAAGGCGACGGGCCGACTCGCACGATACAAGGGGAACTGCTTTATGAAGACACTTAGCGCCGTCTCTGCCGCGCTCCTCGCTTCGGTCGCTTGCGCGGCCGTGGCCAGCGCAGCAGACGAGATCGACTCCCGCTATCAGCCCTACGCGCCGGTTGCCGGCGTTTCGGGATCGCTGAAGTCGATCGGTTCGGACTCGCTCAACAATCTGATGACGCTGTGGGTGGAAGATTTCCGCAAAGTCTATCCGAGCGTCACCATCGAAGTTGAAGGCAAGGGCTCGTCGACCGCCCCGCCGGCGCTGATCGCCGGCACCGCGCAGCTCGGCCCGATGTCGCGCCCTATGCGCGCCGCCGAGAGCGACCAGTTCGAAGCGAAGTACGGCTACAAGCCGACCGCCATCCGCGTTGCGGTCGACACGCTGGCGGTGTTTGTGAACAAGGACAATCCCGTCGCATGCCTCTCGCTGACCCAGCTGGACTCGATCTTTTCGATCAGCCGCAATCTGGGCGGTCAGGCGATCGACAACTGGGACAGCGCCGGTGGTACGGGCGATTTCGCCGGCAAGCCGATCTCGCTGTTCGGCCGTAACGCCGCTTCAGGCACCTACGGCTATTTCAAGGAAGTCGCGCTCGGCAATGGCGACTACCGCGCCACCGTGAAAGAGCAGCCGGGTTCGTCGGCCGTCGTCCAGGGCGTCGCCGCAGACAAGTACGCGATCGGTTATTCGGGCATCGGCTACAAGACCGCCGACGTTCGGGCGATCGACGTGTCGGGCCGTGACGGCCAGTGCTACCATCCCAATCAGGAAAATGCGTATAAGGGGCTCTACCCGATCACGCGCTTCCTCTACATCTACGTAAACAAGAACCCCTCGGCACCGCTCGATCCCGTGCTGCGCGAGTTCTTCAAGTTCGCGCTCTCGGCCGACGGTCAGGACGACACGAATAAGGACGGCTACTACCCGATGCCCTTCGTGTTCGCACAGGAAGACGTAACGAAAGTCAGCCAGTAACAACTGAGTTCAGTCGGCGGCGGGCCACGGGGGGCGGCCTGCCGATCGACGCTCCGAGCCCCCGTCCGCTTGCGCCGCAGGACGAAACGATGACCGACGCCACTCAGCCGAGCCCCGAACCCGTTCGGCGATCCGTCGTTTATCAGCGGCCGAAATCGACATCGAGAACCGTCCTCTTCATGGACAAGCTGGCCGACCGTGTGATCACGGTCGGCGGGCTGTTTGTCATTCTTGCGGTTTTCGCGATCATGGCGTTCCTGTTGTGGGTGTGCATCCCGCTTCTGAGCTCGGGGGAGCTGGGCAGCCGCACGGCGTACAGCCTACCCAGCCATGGCGGCCAGACCTATGCCGCCGCCCAGACCGACGAACAGCTTTCCATGGCCCTGGATCTCTCGCCGAACGGCGTGATCGAGGCCTTCCATGCGCCGACCGGACAGGCCCTGAAAGCGCCCTCGTTCGATCTCGGGGGCAAGACCGCGACTGCCATAGGCAAGACGCTCCAGGGCGGCGACATTATCTTCGGCTTTGACGACGGCACGGTGCGCGTCGGCACGCTGACGCTGAAGCAGATCGTCGTGCAGGAAGATGTCATCCCGGCTGGCGCGCAGAAACTCGACGATCGTGACGTGACGTCCGACGGCGCCGTGTACTCGAAGATTCCCGGCCAGTTCCGGCGAACGAGTATTGAAACGGCACTTGAAGCCCCGGCGCAGGTGGCGCCTGCGGGAACCCCGATCCTGAAAGTGGATTATCGCGTCTCCGGCACGGCGGAGCGGCCGCTCAAGACCTTCGTCTCACTGGACGCGGCCGGTACGATCCGGCTCAGCCAGGCGGCTTCGACCGTGAACATGATGACGGGCGAAACCTCGACCGACATTACGTCGTCCGAAATCCCGACAGAGGTGACCGCAGCAGACGTGATCGCCCTGCTGCTCAATGCCGACGGCACGCGGGTCATCATCGGCCTGAAAGACGGCACGCTGCTGCGTTTCAACACCCGCGACTTCAAGGCGCCCAAGGAAGTCGAGCGTGCCACCACGCTGCCTGCAGGGGTCGCGCTGACCGCCCTCGCCTACCTCAATGGCGATAACTCGCTCATCGTCGGCGGTTCAGACGGATCGACCGCTGTGTGGTTCGGCGTCGATCGCAAGAGCTCGACGACGGCTGACGGCATCGTCCTCACCAAAGTGCACGGCACGTTCGAATCCATGCCGGCTGCGGTGACGGATATCCGCGTCAGCCAGCGCACGCGCATGTTCCTGACCGCCGATGCCTCAGGCGAAGTCTGGGTGCGCCACGCGACGACCGAGCGCACGCTGCTGAAGCTGCCCGAAAGCCCCGACACAAACGGGCTGTCGGCCGTGATCTTCGCGCCGCGCGACGATGCCGTGATGGGCGTCGGCAAGAATGGCCAGGTCGCGCTGTGGCGTATCGAGATCCCCCATCCCGAAACGACGCTTCAATCGCTGTTCGGCAAGATCTGGTATGAAGGTTATGCAGAGCCCGACTATGTCTGGCAGTCGACTGCCAGCCAGGACAGCTTCGAACCCAAGCTCTCGCTCATCCCGCTGATCTTCGGCACGTTCAAGGCCGCAATCTACGCGCTGCTGCTGGCCGTGCCGATCGCGCTTTTCGCAGCGATCTACACCTCGGAATTCCTGCACTGGAAGGTGCGCGCGGTCGTGAAGCCCGTGATGGAACTGATGGCGACACTGCCCTCAGTTGTGATCGGCTTTATCGCGGCGCTCGTCCTATCGCCCATTGTGGAGAACTGGATCGCAGCAATCGTGATCGCCTTTGCAGTCATCCCCATCACGCTCATCGCGGCTGCGTTCCTATGGCAAATCCTGCCGTCCGCAACAGCGCAGCGGCTCGATGGTTTGCCAAAGCTCTGCTTCTTCTTCGTCGCGGTGATGCTGGGCATCTGGGGCGCGGTGGCGATCGGGCCGGGCTTTGAAGCGGCGTTCTTTAACGGCGATTTCCGCCTCTGGACGAGCGGCGAAGGATCGGGACAGCCTTTCCTTTTCCTCGTTCTCATTCCGCTATCGGCGCTCGTCGTATTCCTCGGCTGGCGATTCATCGACGGCATGATCGGCTACCGGTCCTGGATGCGCCAGCAGGGCGATGTCGGTGCAGGCCTCGCCGAGTTCATCCGCTGGGCAATTCTGATCGTCATCGCGCTCGTCGTGGCATGGGGGTTCGCCGGGGTCTTGACCAGCGCCGGTCTCGACGCGCGCGGCGGCATGATCGGACCTTATGTCCAGCGCAACACGCTGATCGCGGCTTTTGCGATCTCGTTTGCGCTGATACCGATCATTTACACGATTGCCGAAGACGCGATGAATACGGTGCCGGAGCATCTGCGCGCGGGCTCGCTCGCCTGCGGCGCCTCGAAGTGGCAGACGGCACGGTGGATCATCGTGCCGACGGCTGGGTCCGGCATTTTCTCGGCGATCATGATCGGCCTCGGCCGCGCGGTCGGTGAGACGATGATCGTGGTGATGGCGACGGGCAACACGCCGGTGACGGACTTCAACCTGTTCAACGGTCTTCGCGCCCTTTCGGCCAACATCAACGTCGAGCTGCCTGAGGCGGTGAAAGATTCAACGCTTTACCGCACGCTGTTCCTCTGCGGCCTTGTGCTCTTCGCGCTCACCTTCATCATCAACACCGTCGCCGAAATGGTGCGTCAGCGCTTCCGCAAGCGCGCCGCCCAATTGTGAAATGGACGAACCGGACATGACCGATCTGACGGCTCCGAAATCGCCCATGATCGCGCGCGCTGGCGCGGGACGGGCACGTAACTACGCGACCGACCTTGCGGCGCGCGGCGAACCCATGGTTTGGGCGATGGGCGGATCTCTGGCCATCGGTCTGTTGATGATCGTCGGCATCCTAGGCCTTATCGCCTGGATGGGATTCACGACCTTCTGGCCTCAGCCTGTCGCGCTGGTGACCGGCAAGGACGGCAAGGTGATCGCCGGCGAAGTGTTCCGAGCGGAATCCTACAAGCCGGCCGACGAAGCGCTGACGGCGATGCCACAGGAAGATCGGCAGATCGTCGCTAATGCGCTCGGTTACGCTGATCGCACACTCTATCGCGTCGGCAATTACGACCTTTACGGCGAAGACTTCCAGTGGCGGAACGATTTCGACGTGGCGTCGGTCGAGTATCCGGCGGACTTCTTCTATTTGGAGCGGCAGGAATGGGGCGTCTTTATCGGCCGCGTCGCAACGATGACGCTGAATGGCGCGGGCACATCGAACCCCGGCCTCGATGCTCTCAATGACGCGGTCTCCGCCGGACAGGCGCGGCGCGCCGAGATCATCCGTCTGAAGACTGAGGATATCGGCGAGATCAGCGCCGAAATCGAAGGGCTGCGTCTTGAAGCAAAGATCGCGGCGCTGGACTACGGTGCGAACGATCCGCGGACCGCTGAAGTGCGGGCCGAGGTCGCGCAAAAAACACAGGTCCTCGAAGCCGAAACCGCCAAGCTGAATGTCGGCCTTGCCGAACTGCAGGCGGAAGACGCGAAATACTTCATAACCCTCGCCGATGTCGGCGGGCAGACGAAGCTGCAGCCGCTGTCTTCCATCGTGCGGCTCTACAAGCCGAACGACATGAGCTTCTTCCAGAAGCTCGGCACCTATTTCAGCCGGTGGGGCGAATTCATCTTCGCCGAGCCGCGCGAAGCCAACACCGAGGGCGGCGTTTGGCCGGCGATCGTCGGCACGCTGGCGATGACGCTTCTGCTGTCGCTGATGGTTGCGCCGTTCGGTGTGATGACGGCGCTGTATTTGCGCGAGTACGCCAAGCAGGGCCGGCTGGTTTCTTTCGTGCGCATCTGCGTCAACAACCTCGCGGGCGTCCCGTCGATCGTCTACGGCGTCTTCGGCCTTGGCTTCTTCTGCTACGTGCTGGGTGGGACGATCGACCAGCTCCTGTTCCCCGAAAAGCTACCCTCCCCGACCTTCGGCACCGGCGGCGTGTTATGGGCGTCCCTGACGCTGGCGCTTCTGACCGTGCCGGTGGTGATTGTTGCGACGGAAGAGGCGCTGGCCGCCGTGCCGCGTTCGATGCGGGAAGGCTCGCTCGCCTGTGGTGCCTCCAAATGGCAGACCATCCGCTGGATCGTTCTGCCGCGTGCCATGCCCGGCATCATGACCGGCCTCATTCTCGCCATGGCGCGCGGCGCCGGCGAAGTGGCGCCGCTGATGCTGGTGGGTGTCGTGAAGCTGGCGCCCGAGCTGCCGCTCGATCTTTCCTTCCCCTTCGTCCATCTCGACCGCTCGTTCATGCATCTGGGCTTCCACATCTACGACGTGGGCTTCCAGTCGCGGAACGCCGAAGCGGGCCGTCCGATGGTTTATGTCACCACCCTGCTGCTGATCGCGATCATCCTGCTGATGAACGCCTCGGCAATCAGCATTCGCAGCCGTCTGAAGCGCCGCTTTGCCGGCAGCCAGTTCTAGAACGACAGGTCACGCACATGAGCGCCGCTGCTGAGATAAAAGCCCCCGCCGTACCGACTGTGGACGCCCACGGGTACGAACCGACCTGTTATCATCTTAAGGAGGGCGACAAGGGCGCCAACCTGACGATCGAGAATTTCAGCCTTTGGTACGGTCAGGCGCGCGCGCTCTGGAACGTCAATCTGGGGTGCCAGAAGGGCATGGTGACGTCGCTGATCGGCCCTTCGGGCTGCGGCAAGTCGACGCTGCTGCGCTCGCTCAACCGGATGAACGATCTGGTCGACGGCGTAACCACCGAGGGCCAGGTGGCACTCGACGGGATGCCGATCTTCGGGCCGAGCGTCGACGTCATCGCACTGCGCAAGCGCATGGGCATGGTGTTCCAGAAGCCGAACCCTTTCCCCATGTCGATCGCCGAGAACGTGACCTATGCGCTCAAAGTCGACGGCGTGACCGACAAGACGGTGCTTGAGGAATCGGTGGAAGCCGGCCTCAAGGGCGCGGCCCTATGGGATGAAGTGAAAGATCGCCTGAAGGAGAGCGCGCTCGGCCTCTCGGGCGGCCAGCAGCAACGCCTTTGCATTGCGCGCGCGATCGCGGGTAACCCCGAAGTCCTGCTGATGGATGAGCCCTGCTCAGCGCTCGACCCCATCGCAACGATGAAGATAGAAGATCTCATCGACGAGCTGAAGGGCACCTACACGATCCTGATCGTGACCCACAACATGCAGCAGGCGGCGCGTTGCTCCGACAACACCGCCTTCATGTATCTGGGACGTCTTATCGAATATGGCGAGACCGACACGATCTTCACCAATCCCAAGCTGAAGCGTACGGAAGACTACGTCACCGGCCGCTTCGGCTGACGCTGTCGAACAGGGCTGCGATCTCCGCCGTCACATCGGCGATGGGCGCAGCGTCGCGTTCGACGCGGGCGAGGATCAGCGCGCCCTGAAAAGCGGCAATCGCCGTTCGGGCCAATGCGGCTGCGCGCTCCGCCGCGACGCCGTCGCGGATCAGCGCGGCAGCGAATAGAGCAGTCCAGGCGCGATAGACGGCCTGCCCTGCATCTGCGACGCGGGCAGCATCCGGCGCGAGCTCCAGGACGGTGGTGGCGATTGGGCAGCCTTCGCGATAGCCCGATCTTGCGAACCAGC
>Ga0105044_10007107_pt1 | contig 15416 bp, 8 predicted proteins | sample MAT01_FD_78092 | JGI IMG/M metagenome (GOLD analysis project Ga0105044, IMG submission 78092) | Freshwater microbial communities from Lake Fryxell liftoff mats and glacier meltwater in Antarctica - MAT-01 | ecosystem: Environmental > Aquatic > Freshwater > Ice > Liftoff microbial mat | place... | reverse complement strand
CGCCGGCGGCGACCGCGATGCCGCGCACGATGCCGGGGGTGGCGACGGTGATGCTGTGCTGCATCTTCATCGCCTCCATCACCATCACCTCCTGCCCCGGTCGCACGGTGGCGCCATCGGCCACGCTCAGCGACACGATGGTGCCCTGCATCGGCGCACGCAGCGGCACCGTGCCTTCGGGGCCCATTGTCTCGTCGCCGGGTGCGTCGTCGGCTTCGGTGGCGGCACTCTCCTTGCCGTAGTGAACGATGGCCAGCGGATCGCGCGTTTCCAGCCGCGCGCCTGGCCGCTTCTGTGCCGCCGCGCCGGCCGGTTCGAACCACTTGGCTCCCGCGGGCTGGGCGGCGGTCAGGGCGGCGATGTGCTCGGCGACGAAGTTGGTGTGCAAGCGCCCGGCCAGCAGTGCCGGGTGTTTCAGGATTGCTTGGAGAAACGCGATGTTCGACGCAGCGCCTACCAGGCGGAACTCTGCCAAAGCGCGCCCTGCCTTGGCGGCAAGATGGGAAAAATCGCGGCTGCTGATATGCACGATCACTTTGGCGAGCAGGCTGTCGAAGCGCGGATTGGTGCGGTAGCCGGCATAGCCGTAGCCATCCACCCGCACGCCCGGGCCGCTCGGCGGGTCGTAGGCGCTCAGCACGCCGCCGGCCCCGCGCACGCTGCCGTCGGGCTGCATGGTCTCCAGGTTCACCCGCGCCTGGAGCGCCATGCCGCGTGGTGCGGGGATGTCGGCCTGGGTGAGGCCCAGGCTTGCCAGGGTCGCCCCGCCGGCGATGCCGAGCTGGGCGGCGACCAGATCCACGCCGGTGATCGCCTCGGTTACGGTGTGTTCGACTTGCAGGCGCGCATTGGCTTCGATGAACGCAATGGCCGCGCCCTCGCCCTCAATTGCCGCATCCACCAGGAATTCGAATGTTCCGGCACCGCTGTATTTCGCCGCCGCCGCCAGCTTCACCGCGGCCGCGAGCAGCCGGTCGCGCACCGCGCGATGCAGGAAAGGTGCCGGTGCGATCTCGACAATCTTCTGCCGCTCGCGCTGGATTGAGCACTCGCGCTCCCACAGATGCGCGACCGCGCCGGTGCCGTCGCCCAGCACCTGTACCTCGACATGGCGCGGGTGCACGAACAGGCGTTCCACATACAGATCGCCGCGGCCGAAGGCCGACAGCGCCTCGGCCGCACAGCGTTCGAACGCCGCCGGCAGCAGCGCCGCATCGGTGACCGGCCGCATGCCGCGCCCGCCGCCGCCGGCCAGTGCCTTGACCATGATCGCGCCGCCCGGACCGAGATCGGCCAGGAACGTCTGCGCCTGTGCCAGCGTGGTCGGCCCATCGGTGCCGGCGACGATGTCCACGCCGTGGCTGGCGGCGAAGCGCCGTGCCTGGGCCTTGTCGCCGAACAGATCGAGCACCTCGGGCTGCGGGCCGACGAAGGCAATGCCGGCGGCGGCACACAGCCTGGCGAAATCGGCGTTCTCGGCGATGAAGCCATAGCCGGGATGAATGGCGTCGCACCCGGCGTCCTTGGCCACCGCCACGATCTGCGCCGCGTCGAGATACGCCGCCGTGCCGCTGCCATCGAGTGCGCGCACCGCGTCGGTGGCGCGCACATGCAGTGATTGCGCGTCGTCGGTGCTGTGCACCGCCACGGTGGTAATGCCCAACTCGGCGGCGCTGCGGGCGATGCGGATGGCGATCTCGCCGCGATTGGCGATCAGTAGGCGGGTGATGGGCATGGTGTTTTCCTAGAACCGGAAGAAAGGGGAGGGCTCTGCCCTCTACCCGCTGGGGCGTCGCCCCAGGCCCCTTCAATATGAGGGTCCAGGGGGCTCGGCTCCGTCGCGCGAAGGCGCGCTCGGGACCTGGTGGGGGTTCGGGGGCGAAGCCCCTGATCTTATCCTGGCCCTTCTGCCCTCTGCCTGGGCTCCATCGCCGCCTGGTCGCGGCGGTAGCGGTCGAGTGCCACCTGCACCATTGGCCGGCGCTTGCCGCCGGGCGCGGCGAGGGCGAAGTCGGGATCTTTCTCGGTTGCCCAGGTCAGCATGTAGTGGCTATGCGCGCCGGTGATTGCGGCGGTGAAGCCCATGGTGTCCTGCGCCGCGTTCACCGCGCGCTTGACCAGGCGCATTTGCTGCGGGTCGTTGGCGGCGACATCGGCGGCGTAGGCCATCACCTCGGCCATCAGCCCGGCGCGGGGCACCACGCGGTTCACCAGGCCGAGTTCCTTGGCGCGGGCGGCATCGACGAACTTGCTTTGGAACAGGATTTCCTTGGCGCGGCGGGGATGGACATCCCACGGGATGGAGAAATACTGGAACAGCGAGCCGAGGAACATTGCATCGTCGGCGGCGAACACGACGTCGGCGGTGCTGGCCACCATCCAGCCGCCGAAGATGCAATAGCCCTGCACCGCGGCGATCATCGGCGTGCCGACGTTGCGCCAGCGCAGGTGCATGTCGACGTAAAGCTCCCAGGTGCGGTCGTAGAAGCCGCGAATGCCGGGCGCCGCGGGATTGGCCGCGCGATACGCCATTTCGTCGGCGGTGCCCAAATCGTGCCCGGCCGAGAAATGGTCGCCCGCGCCGGCCAGCACGATCACCCGCACAGCGGGGTCGGCGCCGGCGGCGATGATCGCGGCGTCGAGCGCGTGCAGGAGTTCGGTGCTCTGCGCGTTGCGCTGCTGCGGGCGGTTCAGCGTGATGGTGCAGATGTGGTCTGCGACTTCGTAGAGAACGGTGCGGTCGCGCGGCATGGCGGTGTCCTAAAGGGGAGTGGCGGAAGTGGCACCCGATGCGTCGAGTGCGGCGATGGCGGCCTCGTCCAGCCCGGCGAGGTCGCGCAGGATGGCGTGGGTGTGCTGGCCCAGGCAGGGGGCGGCGAAGCGGTTGCTGCCGGGGGTGCGGGAAAGCGCCATTGGCAACCCTTCCTGCACCGTGGGGCCGAGATCGGCGTGCACCAGCTCGGTGAACCAGCCGCGTGCCGCGAGGTATGGGCTGCGTGCGCCGTCGCCGCCGTCATGCACCGCGGCGGCGGCCACGCCGAGCGATTGCAGCAGGGCGGCGGCTTCGTGCTTGTTCTGGGCGTGCGCCCAGGCGGCGACTGCGGTGCCGATTTCGTCCTCGTTGGTTTTTCGCCCGGCCAGCGTGTTCAGCCGCGCATCGGTGGCAAGGTCGGCCCGCCCGATCGCGCCGCAGAGCGCGTGCCATGCGGCGTCGGTGGTGGCGGCAATGGCGATCCACTGGTCGTCGCCGGCGGTGGCGAACGCATCGTGCGGGGCCGCCCAGGCGACGCGGTTGCCCATCGGGCGCGGGTTTTCGCCGGTGGCCAGTGCGGCCAGGATGTGCGCGCCGATGTAGTGCATGGCGCCTTCGACCTGCGGCACCTCGATGTGCTGGCCCTCGCCGGTTGCCTGCCGGTGCAACAGGGCGGTCAGCACGGCGGCGGCACCATGCAGGGCGCCGATCGGGTCGGGATAGGTGGGGCCGGTCACCGTGGGGGTGCCCCCGGGGTGGCCGATCATGCCGGCCATGCCGGCGGCCATCTCCATCGACGGGCCGATGGCGGTGGCGTGCGACAGCGGGCCGTGGCTGCCGAAAGCCGGCATCTCAGCGACGATGATGTCAGGCCGCATCTGCTTCAGCCGGGCGTGACCGAAGCCCATGCGGTCGAGGGTTCCGGCGGTGAAGTTGCACAGCACGACATCGGTTTTCGCCAGGATGCGCAGCATTGCCGCCTTGGCCTCGGGTTGCTTGATTTCCAGCGCCAGCGACAGCTTGTTGGCGTTCTGTGAGTTGAACAGCGCGCAGCGGTCCCATGGATGCGCGCCGGCGCCGTCGGCGGGAAAGCGCGTGGGGTTGGGCACCTGGCCGTGCATGCGCCAGGAATCGGTGCGGCTGGCGGCTTCCACATGGATCACCTCGGCGCCCAGCCAGGCGAGCACCCGCCCGGCCATCGGCCCGGCCCAGGCGGTGGTGAATTCCACCACGCGCAGCCCGGCCAGCGGCCCGGTGCCGGGCGGGGGGGCGGCAGGCGGCGGCACCACGCGACGCGGCGTGGTGAACCCCTGCGCGTCGCCCACTGCCGGCGGCCCGTGGCGCACCTGGCGCGGCGTTGCCGACATGCGGAATTGGGGACCCAGGATGGTGCGTGCGCCCTGCGGCGTGGCCACGCTCTCCCAGTAGCCGCGCTCGGCCAGGTGGGTGCAGGCGTCGTGCAATTCCGTGAGGCTGTAGCAGCGTGCCGCCACCACGCGGGCCGATTGCAACTGCGCCAGCACGGCGTCGGCGTCCTGGCCCGCGGCGCGGTCCTGCAGCAGGGCTACGAACGCCTCCCAGTGGTCCAGCCGGGCGCGTGCCGGCTTGAAGCGCGGGTCCTCGGCATGGGCTGCCAGCCCAAGTGCGGTCATCATCGGGGCGAACAGGTGCACATGCAGCCAGAACCCCACCCAGCCGTCGCGGCAGCGCAACAGGCCCAGCGGCATGCGCCGGGTGGCACGCGGTTCCACCAGGCCGTTGTAGAGGAACTGGGTGACGAACGGGTTGGCCATGCAGGCGGCGGTGGCCGCGACATCCACCGCCGCCTGCTGCCCGATACCCCAGCGGCCGCGCGCGAATAACCCTGCCAGCACCGCGATGTAGGCGGCCGCCCCGGCGCCATGGCTCGCGCGGTCGCCACAGCCGTACAGCGGTGCCCGCGCCCCGTCGCCCGAGCCGTGCATGAGCCCCGCCACCGCCTGGTAGATCATCTCGCACCCTGTCCAGTCGCGCCACGGGCCATCGGTGCCGAATGGCGACACCGTCGCCAGAACCGCCAAGGGTGCGGCGGCTGCCAGTGCCATGCGGTCGGAATCGGGCCCGACCACGATGGCGTCGGCCTGTGCCGCCAGCGCCAGCAATCGCGCGCGCCCGGCCGGCGTGCCATCCAGCACCACCGAGCCCTTGCCGGTATTGAGATGGAAGAACGCGAAGGACCCGCCATCGGCGGCCAGCGGCGCCGCGCCGCGCATGGCGCCGCCGCCCGGCGGTTCCACCAGCAGCACCTCGGCGCCGTAATCGGCCAGCATGCGCGTGCAGAACTGTCCGGCGACGCTGTCGCTGAGATCGAGCACGCGAATCCCCGCCAGCGCACCGGCCATCGTTTCCTCCGCCGTTGTTCGCTGTGGTCGCGATTGTCGACAAACCATGGGCGCGGCACGGCTTGCGGGTCAATACGCAACCGCCGTGCAATGGGCTATGCTGCCATCCATGGGCCATGACCGCCACGCCACGCCGAACAGCATTCCCTGGCCGCCGCTGCTGTATGGCGGCGGCGCGGTGCTGGCATGGCTGCTGCACCGCGCGTTACCCCTGCCGGCGTGGTGGGTCGGCGCGCACTGGCCGGCGGTGCGGATACTTGGCGATGCGCTGATCGTGGTGGGTATCGCGCTCGACCTGTGGGCCATGGCGACGATGTGGCGGGGCCGCGCCAACATTCTGCCGCACCGCGCTGCCACCGCGTTGGTGACGCACGGGCCGTTCGCGCTGTCGCGCAACCCGATTTATCTCGGCAATACCTGCCTGTTGGCCGGGGCGGGCCTGGCCTTTGGCATGGTCTGGTTCCTGCCGATGGCATTGCTCGCCGCCGGGTTGACCGCCCACCTGGCCATCGCGCGGGAGGAGGCGCACCTGAATGCCCGCTTCGGCGCCGCCTGGCGCGACTACCGGCTGCGGGTCAATCGCTGGATCGGCTGGTCACGGGGCCGCCGCGGCTCGACACGGCGCTGAAGCGCGGCCACTCTGCCGCCATGCAGACCGCCGCCGAAACCCTCGTCGCCTTCCTCGCAGCCCAGGGCGTGACGCGGGCCTTCTGTGTTCCCGGCGAATCCTATGTCGCCGTGCTTGACGCGCTGCACGACCACCCCAGTATCGACCTCGTTACCTGCCGGCATGAGAGCGGCGCCGGCTTCATGGCGCTGGCCGATGCGCGCCTTACCGGCGTGCCGGGCGTGGTGCTGGTCAGCCGCGGCCCCGGCGCCTGCAACGCATCGATCGCCATCCACACCGCGCAGCAGGATGCCGTGCCGGTGCTGCTGATCGTCGGGCAGGTGGAGGCGCGCGACCTGCGCGCCCGCGCGTTCCAGGAGATCGATTATTCCCGCATGTTCGACGGTGTCGCCAAGTTCGTCGGCGAGGCCAGCAACGCTGACCAGGTGCCCGAATTGCTGGCCCGCGCCTGGGCGGCGATGTTGACCGGCGTTCCCGGCCCCGCCGTGCTCGCACTGCCGGAAGACGTGCTCGCCGCCGCGTGCAGCCGCGCGCCGCTGGCCCCCGTGGTGGCGAGTGACGCAGCACCCTCGCCGGAAACTGCGGATCGCCTTGCCGATCTGCTGCGCGGCGCCGAACGGCCGATCGTCATCGCCGGCGGCGACCTCGACCGGGCCGGTGGCAGGGAGGCGCTGCTTGCCTTCGCCGAACGCTGGCAGGTGCCCGTCGCTGTCAGCTTTCGCCGCCAGGACCTTTTCCCCAATTCCCACCCGCTCTACGCCGGCGATATGGGACTTTCGAACCCGCCCGCCCAGCGCGCCGCGTTCGCCCGCGCCGATCTTGTCATCGCGTTGGGCACCCGGCTCGGCGATATCACGACGCAGGGCTATGCGTTCCCCGAACCCGGCCAGCGCCTGGTTCATGTGTGCCCCGATGCCGGCTGGCTGGGCTGGCGCTTCGCCACCGACCTCGCCTTGGCCGCGCACGCCTTGCCGACGCTGGCCGCGCTGGCGCACCGCAACGCCGCCGCCCCACCCGGGCGTGCCGCCTGGAATGCCGAACTCCGGGCCATCCACAGCGCCGATGCCGCCTGGGTGCCGCGCACCGCGCCCGACGGCGTGGTGTTCGCCAACCTCGTTGCCGCTCTTGGCCCGCGCTTGCCTGACAACGCCATCGTCACCCTGGATGCCGGCACCTTTGGCGCACCGTTCTATCGCAAGATCGCCTGGAAGCCGGGCCAGCGCCTGCTTGCGCCGATCGCCGGCTCCATGGGCTATGGCATGCCCGCCGCCGTCGCTGCCGCGCTGCGCCATCCCGGCCGCCCGGTGATCTGCGCCGTCGGCGATGGCGGGTTCCTGATGACCGGCAGCGAACTCGCCGTTGCCGCGGCCCGCCGGGCACCGCTCAAGGTGCTGCTCAGCGACAACGGCAGCTATGCCTCCATTCGTATCCACCAGGAACGGGCGCATCCGGGGCGGGTAAGTGGCACCGACCTGGTGAACCCCGACCTGGCGATGATGGGTGCGGCCTATGGCTATCCCGTGATGGTGGTGCGCGAGGAGGCCGAAATTCCCGCGCTGCTCGATGCCCTGGTTGCCCCTGGGCCGCTGTTTGCGGTCGTGTATTCGTCACTTGGGGTGGTTTTGCCGCGCTGAGGGAAGGGGAAGACGAGGGTACTGCCGTCGCGGCGCGAAGCGGCGCCACGGGACAAGCTGGGGCATCGCCTTATTGTTTCGACGGTCATCGCATATCAATCCAGAGCAAACCCCTTAACGGATAAAGTTTTTTTGCTTCTTTTTGTTCACAAAAAGAAGTCTTCCCTAAACCACTTTCTTGCCGCGCAACCCCGCAATCCCTGCCGCATCGAAGCCCAATTCCCCCAGAATAGCGTCGGTATGTTCGCCTTGTTCCGGCGTGACCGAGCGCACCTCCCATTTTGACCGGCTCATGCTGATCGCCTGTCCCACCAGCCCGACGGTGCCTCGCGTTGGGTGTTGCACGTCGCGGGCCATGCCCAGGTGCTGCACTTGCGGGTCGGCGAACACTTCGTCCATGCGGTTGATTGGCCCGCACGGCACGCTGGCGGCGTTGAGCTCGTCGATCCACTGCGCCGAGGTTTTCGTGCGCGTGACGGTTTCGATTTCCGCGTTCAGTGCGCGGCGGTTTTTCGAGCGGGCCGTATCGGTCGCGTAGTCCGGATGCGCGGCCAGCGCCTCCTTGCCCAACGCGCGGCACAGCCGGCGGTAGATATCGTTGCCGGCGGCGGCGATGTTGATATGCCCGTCGGCGGTGGCGAACACCCCGGTCGGGATGCTGGTTGGGTGGTCGTTGCCGGCTTGTTCGGGCACTTCGCCGCCGATCGTCCAGCGCGCCGCCTGGAAGTCGAGCATGGCGATCTGGGCACCCAGCAGCGAGCTTTGCACCCATTGCCCGCGCCCCGAGGTTTCGCGGTCGAGCAGCGCGATCAGGATGCCCATGGCGGCAAAGATGCCGGCGGTCAGGTCGGCCACCGGGATGCCGACCCGCACGGGGCCTTGGCCCGGCAGGCCGGTGATCGACATGAGCCCGCCCATGCCTTGGGCGATCTGGTCGAAGCCTGGCCGGTCGCGATACGGCCCGTCCTGCCCGAAGCCGGAGATCGAGGCATAGACCAGGCGCGGGTTGAGCTGTTCCAGGGTTGCCCAGTCGATCTTGAGGCGGTCCTTCACGTCGGGCCGGTAGTTTTCCACCACCACGTCGGATTGCGCGACCAGCTTGTAGAAGATCTCCCGCCCTTCTGGTGCCTTGAGGTCCAGCGTCAGGCTGCGTTTGTTGCGGTGCAGGTTCCAGAAATCCGGCCCGAGCCGTGCCCCGCCCAGGCCGGAATCGCCTTCCGGCGCCTCGATCTTGATCACCTCGGCCCCCCAATCGGCGAGTTGGCGCACGCAGGTAGGCCCGGCACGCACCCGGGTGAGGTCGAGAACCTTGAAGCGGGAAAGGGGCAGGGTGCTCATGGACTGATCCTCGGTTGGCAATCAGGCATCGGGCTTGGCCGCGGTGGTCAGGCCGGCCGGCGGCGTGGTGGCTGGCACGAAGGCGCTGCGTTGTGCGCGCGGCACCTCGGGGCGCAGCATCATGCGCCAGGCGGTGAACAATGCCATCCCGGCAAACACCGCGGCGAGATAGACGAACAGCCCGGCCGGTCCCAGCCGCTCCATCACCAGCCCGCCCACTGCCGGCCCGATCGTGGCACCTGCCGACCAGGCGAGCAGCAGCGCGCCGGCGGCCGCCACCGCGTCGCCGCGTTCCAGCCGGTCGTTGGTCAGCCCCGCACCCAGTCCGTACAGCGGTGCGGCCAACCCCGACAGCACCGCGCCCAGCACCAGCAGCACCGGCAGCGGTGCCGCGCCGGCCAGCAGGAATCCGGTCGACGTTGCCGCGGGAACCAGCAACGACGCCAGGGCCACCGGCCGCCGGCCGATCCGGTCTGACAGCATGCCGGCCGGCATCTGGATCGCCAACCCGGCCACGGTGGCCGCCAGGGCAAACACCCCGACGGCGGCCGCATTGTGGCCGAGGCTTTGCAGATACACCGGCGTCAACGCATGGAAGGCGCTGTTGGCCAACCCCGCCGACAGCCCGCAGGCCAGGCCGACCGGCGAGACGCGATACAGCGCCAGCAGCCCCATGCGGGTATTCGGGTTGGAGTCGGGGGTCGCCTGCTGCACCAGCGCCACCGGCAGCAGGGCGGTGACAAACGCCATGCCGGCGCCGGCGATCAGCACCGCCGAGGGCGCCACCAGGCTGAGCACCAGCGGCCCCACCACGCCGCCGCCCCAGGAGGCAACCATGTACAACGCGAACACCCGCCCCCGGCTGGCATTGTCGGCCCGTGCGTTCAACCAGCTTTCGGCCACGATGCACAATCCGGCATAGGCCATCCCCGAGGCCGCCCGCAGCACCGCCCAGCCCCACGCCGACTGCCACAGCGCCATGAGCAGGATCGCATCCGCCGCCAGCACCGCGAAGGCCACGAACGCCCGGCCATGCCCCAGCCGCGGGATGATGCGCGGGCAATACAGCGACCCCACCAGGAAGCCGGCCGAATGTGCCGCGGCCACCAGGCCGATATGGCTGGTCGCCACCTGCTGTTCGACCAGCAGCAGCGGGATCAGCGGCCCCAGCAACCCCTGGGCAACCTGGGCGCTGGCGATGCCGAGCAGGACGGGCGCGAAGGCGGTAAAGGACAGGGCCATGGGCCGATACTGGCCCGTGCCGCCGGGCCCGACCAGCCCGGCCTGCGGCATCAGGCCCGCAGCGCCGCCACCGGTTCGCCCATGGGGTGATCGAGGTAGCGGACGTAGTCGCGCGGCACCACCTGCCAGAAATCCGCCACTACCCGCTCCCAGTCGTGCAACAGGCGGGTGGCGTAGCGGCTGCTGGTTTCGCGCGCGTGGGTGGCCACGAGGGTGCGCAGCACGGTGTTCCAATGCGGCGTGGCAACGCGCTGCCACAGCAGAGACTCCGGGTTCACGCGCAGCCGGAACAGGTCGTCGGGATCGTAGACGAAGGCCATGCCGCCGGTGAATCCTGCACCAAAATTATCGCCGATCGGGCCGAGGATCGCCACCGTTCCGCCGGTCATATACTCGCAGCCGTTCGAGCCGATGCCCTCGACCACCGCCGTGGCGCCCGAGTTGCGCACCGCGAAGCGTTCGCCCGCCTGCCCGGCGGCATACAGCGCGCCGGCGGTGGCGCCGTACAGCACGGTGTTGCCGATGATGGTGTTCAGGTGGCTTTGCAGAGTGGAGGAGGGGGCCGGGCGCACCACGATAATGGCGCCGGACAGACCCTTGCCGACATAGTCGTTGGCGTCGCCGAACACTTCCAGTTTCAGGCCCTGCACGGCGAAGGCGCCCAGCGATTGCCCGGCCGAGCCGCGCAGGCGCACGGTGACGTGGCCGTGCTGGAGGTGGGACATGCCGAAGCGGCGGACGATCTTGCTGCTGAACCGTGTGCCGATGGCGCGCTGGGTGTTGCGGATGTTGTATTCGAGCTGCATTTTTTCGCCGTGCGCGAACAGGGCGCCGGCGTCGGCGATCATCTGGGCGTCCAACGTATCGGGCACCTCGTTGCGTCCCACCAGCGTGCAGTAGCGGGCGTGGGGGCCGGGATCGGCCTGCACCAGCAGCGGGTTGAGGTCGAGGTCGTCGAGCATTTCGGAGCCGCGGCTGACCTGGTGCAGCAGGTCGGTGCGGCCGATCACCTCGGCCAGGGTTCTGAAGCCCAGCGACGCCAGGATATGGCGCACATCGTCGGCGATGAAGCTGAACAGGTTGATGACTTTTTCCGGCGTGCCCTCGAACTTGGCCCGCAGCTTCTCATCCTGCGAGCACACGCCCACCGGGCAGGTGTTGGAGTGGCACTGGCGCACCATGATGCAGCCCATGGCGACCAGCGACGCGGTGCCGATGCCGAATTCCTCGGCCCCCAGCATGGCGGCGATCACCACGTCGCGCCCGGTCTTGATGCCGCCATCGGTGCGCAGCTTCACCTTGTGGCGCAGGCGGTTCAGCATCAGCACCTGGTGGGTTTCGCTCAGCCCCATTTCCCACGGCAGCCCGGCATATTTCACCGAGGTTTGCGGGCTTGCCCCGGTGCCGCCGGAATGGCCGGAGATGAGGATGGCATCGGCGCGCGCCTTGGCCACGCCGGCGGCGATGGTGCCGATGCCGGAGCGTGCCACCAGCTTCACGCAGACCGTGGCGTCCGGGTTGATCTGCTTGAGGTCGTAGATCAGCTGGGCCAGGTCTTCGATCGAGTAGATGTCGTGATGCGGTGGGGGAGAAATCAGCATCACCCCGGGGGTGGAATGGCGCAGCTTGGCGATCAGGTCGGTGACCTTGCAGCCGGGCAGCTGGCCGCCTTCGCCGGGCTTGGCGCCCTGGGCCACCTTGATCTCGATCTCGCGGCAGTTGTTCAGGTATTCCGCGGTCACGCCGAAGCGCCCGGATGCGATCTGCTTGATTGCCGAATTGGCGTTGTCGCCATTGGCTCGCGGCTTGGCCCGGGCGGGGTCTTCGCCGCCCTCGCCGGAATCGGAGCGGGCACCGATGCGGTTCATTGCGATCGACAGCGTCTCGTGCGCTTCGGGCGACAGCGCGCCGAGCGAGATGCCAGGCGAGAGCAGGCGCTTGCGGATTTCGGTGATGCTCTCCACCTCGTCCACCGCGATGGGCTTGCGGCCCTGGTCACGGAAATCCAGCAGGTCGCGCAGGGCGACCGGGGGCATCCGGCGCACGGCGTCGGCGTAGCGGCGATACAGCGAGAAACTATCGGTGGCGACGGCTTCCTGCAGCATGTGGATCAGGCCACCGTCGAAGGCGTGGGCTTCGCCGCGCTGGCGCAGCTTGTAGAGGCCGCCGACGGGCAGGGCGGCCATCTCGGCGTCCCAGGCGGCTTCGTGCAACGCGAGGATCTTGCGCGCGATGCCGGACAGGCCGATGCCGGAGATGCGGCTTTGCATGCCGGGGAAGAACTCGCCCACAAGCTGGCGCGACAGGCCGATCGCCTCGAAATTATAGCCACCGCGATACGACGAGATCACCGAGATGCCCATCTTGGACATGATCTTCAGCAGGCCCTTGTCGACGGCCTTCTTGAAGCGCTGCACCGCCTCCTTCAGCGTGATGTCGCCGAACAGCCCGCGCCGGTGCCGGTCGGCGATGCCCTCCTGTGCCAGATAGGCGTTGATGGTGGTCGCGCCCACGCCGATCAGCACGGCGAAGGTGTGCACATCGAGGCATTCCGCGGCGCGCACATTCAGGCTGGTGAAGGTGCGCAGGCTGGAGCGCACGAGGTGGGTGTGCACCCCGCCGGTGGCCAGGATCATCGGGATGGCAACCCGGTCGGCGTCGGTCGCCTCGTCGGTGAGGATGACATGGGTGCAACCGGCGCGCACGCCCTCCTCGGCTTCGCGGCGGATGCGTTCCAAGGCGGCGCGCAGGCCGGCCTCGCCTTCGGCCACCGGAAAGGTGCAATCCACCACGCATGCCGACCGGCCCATGGTGGCGTGCATGGCGGCGAACTCGGCGGTGGACAGAACCGGCGATTCCAACTGCAACAGATCGAACTGGCTGCTGTCCTCGTCCATCACGTTGCCGAGGTTGCCCAGCCGGGTCTTGAGCGTCATCACCCGGCTTTCGCGCAGGCTGTCGATCGGCGGGTTGGTGACCTGGGAGAAGCCCTGGCGGAAATAATGATGCAGGCCGCGATGCTTCTCCGACAGCACGGCCAGCGGCGTGTCGTCGCCCATGCTGCCGATTGCCTCCTGCGCATCTTCCACCATGGGATGCAGGATCATCTCCAGCTCCTCCAGCGTGGTGCCGACGGCGAGCTGGCGGCGGCGCAGCTCCTCCCGGTCGTAAAGGATTGGCTCCGGCGCGTCGGTTTTCACGATGTGGTCGATCTGGCGGATGCGCTTGGCCCATTCGCCGAAGGGCTGGCGGGCGGCCAGCATGTCCTTCATCGCCTCGTCGCCGTAGAAAGTGGCGGTATCGAGGTCGACGCCGATGGTCTGGCCCGGGCCGACGCGGCCCTTCTCGACGATCTCGCTTTCGTCGAGCTTCACCATGCCGGCTTCACTGCCGACGATCAGCAGCGCGTTGCGCGCGATGGTGTAGCGCAGCGGCCGCAGCCCGTTGCGGTCGAGCCCGGCGATCACCCAACGGCCGTCGGTGGCGGCCAGGGCGGCGGGGCCGTCCCACGGCTCCATCACCGAGTTGCAGTACAGGAACATGTCCCGATACGCCTGCTTCATGGTGGCGTCGTTGCCGATGCTGGCCGGGATCATCAGCGCCTTGGCCATCGGCGCGTCGCGGCCGGCGCGCAGCAGCACCTCGAACACGTTGTCCAGCGTGGCGGTGTCGGAACCGCCGCTTTGGATCACCGGCTTGATGTCGTCCATGAACGGGTCGAGCTGCGGTGCCGACAGCCGCGTCTCGTGGCTTTTCATCCAGTTGACGTTGCCCGACAGCGTGTTGATCTCGCCGTTATGGGCCAGTGCGCGGAATGGCTGGGCCAGCCGCCAGGTGGGGAAGGTGTTGGTGGAATAGCGCTGGTGGTAGATGGCGAAGCGGCTGACGAAGCGCTCGTCACGCAGGTCGGGGTAGAATTCCGACAGGCTCTCGGCCAGGAACATGCCCTTGTAGATGATCGACCGGCACGACAGGGAGCAGAAATACAGCTCCGGGATTTGTGCGGCGATCGCCTGTTTCTCGATGCGGCGGCGGATCACGAACAGGTCGCGTTCGAAAGCGCCGTCGTCGGTGGCCGCGCCCTTGGGCGACCAGATCATGATCTGTTCGATCTCCGGGCGGGTGGCGTTGGCCTTCTCGCCGATGCACGTCGTGTCGATCGGCACCTGGCGCCAGCCATAGATGGCGTAGCCGAAGGCGATGATCTCGCTTTCGACGATCTGACGGCAACGCTCCTGGGCACCGAGATCGGTCTTGGGCAGGAAGACCTGGCCGACGGCGATCGGGCCAGGGCGCAGCCTGTCGCCGCCGCGGCGCACGGCATCCGCGAAGAAATCCTGCGGGATTTCCACATGGATGCCGGCGCCATCGCCGGTTTTGCCGTCGGCATCGACCGCGCCGCGATGCCACACCGCTTTCAGCGCGTCGATACCGGCCTGCACCACGTCGCGCCGTGCCCGCCCGTCCAGCGCCGCCACCAACCCCACGCCGCAGGCATCATGCTCCTGCGACGGGTCGTAGGTAGCCGCCAGGCGGGCGGCATTTTCGTGCCAATCGCGCACGAAGATGTGACCGGCGGTGGCCGGTGCGGCGGGCTCGGGCATGGCGGCTCCTATCGGATCAGGGGGCGAACTTGAACCCGCGCTTGGTGAACTCGTCGGTGTGTTTCAGCTGCGACGCCTGGTAGACTTTCTGCGCCCAGCTTTGGCCGGCCTGGTTGATCACGTTGTTCAACTGCGGGATCGTGCGCAGCAGCTTGTCGCCCAGCGGGGTGTTGTAGAAGCTGCGCAGGTTGCGCAGTTCGTCGGCAGTGAACGCGCCGGCCCAGGCATCGACGATCATGCTCTGGAGGCCGCCGGCATCGCCGACGAAATCAGGCATCATCAGGTCGTCGACGACCGCGATCATGTCTTGTGGCGTCTTGCCGTTGGTCTGGGCCAGGTTGACGATAATGGCCGTTCGCAGTGTGTTGATGATGCCGCGCACCTGCGTCTCCCAGCCCAGCTTGTCGCCCAGGGCCCGCGCCTCGCGCCGGTTCGCCTCGGTGATGACCGGCGCGGGCGCGGGCGCGGCCGCCTGGGCAGGGGCGAGGGGGGGGGCGGTGGCCGGCGCTGGCGCCGCCTGTCCCCACGCCGTGCCCGCCGCGACGACACCGGCCAGCAGCAATGCACCGGCGGCAACGTGATTGGTGATCTTCATGTCGGTATCCCTTCAGAATTTCAGCCCGCGGGCACGCAGCTCATCCACGTGGCGGTCAACCGAATCCTGGAACAGTCGCTGTCCCCACGCCAGCCCCGCCTGTTCGGCCTGCGCGCGCGCCACCGGCTGGGTGCGCAGCAGCTTCTGGCCCAGCGGTGAGGCAAAGAAGGCCCGCAACGCCCGCAGGTCGGAAAAAGTGAAGTTCAGGGCATAGGGTTCGATCATCTCGGCCAGCAGCTCGG
>Ga0105044_10007102_pt1 | contig 15421 bp, 13 predicted proteins | sample MAT01_FD_78092 | JGI IMG/M metagenome (GOLD analysis project Ga0105044, IMG submission 78092) | Freshwater microbial communities from Lake Fryxell liftoff mats and glacier meltwater in Antarctica - MAT-01 | ecosystem: Environmental > Aquatic > Freshwater > Ice > Liftoff microbial mat | place... | reverse complement strand
ACGACGGGCGGACACCCGTTGCCGAACTCCGCGACGGCATTGGCCCCGAGCGTTCGCAATGGCTCGAGCAAATCGCCGATCGGCCGTTCGCGCATGCGCGGGATGCCATCCAACCGGTATCTGCCGTCGCCAAGTGCGACCATCGCGGTCAGGAATCGCATCGAAGTTCCCGAATTCGCAACAAACAGCTCGGCTACCACCTCGGGAATCAACCGATGCGAATGAGCGCTGACGCTGACTTCGCACGTCGCCCAATTCTCTTCAACATGGAAGCCCAACTGCCGCAAACAGTGAATCATCACTTCCGTGTCTTCGCTCTTCAGCACACCCGTCAGCCGACAGCCCCCGCCCGGTCGGGCCAGCGCCGCCAGCACCAGCGCCCTGTTGGTGATGCTTTTTGAGCCCGGCACGCTGACCTGACCGGAGACGGAGTTGGCCCGCGGATGTATTGGCAGTGTGTCGGGGTAGCGGTATGCGTTCATCAGGAAAGAATAGGAATCATCGCGGTCAACGGTCATGCCGAAGGCATGACCGCTATTGAGCGTCAGTATGAAAAAGCCAACGAGAGACGGCAGTTCTATCGCGGAGTACGCGTCTTGTGTGCTCGTTTGTTCGAGCACGCGAGACGCGTACTCCACGATGGTTGTCGCCACCGATTGGCATCGGTGGCTGAGGGTCATGCCGACCGCTAACCATTCGGCGCATGTTCAATCGCATACGTCACGCGCATCAGGAACAACCCCTTCGCGGGGGCCGTTGGCCCTGCTTCGCGGCGGTCTTCGGCTTTCACGATCTGTTCGACCTTTTCGACGGGCCAGTAGCCACGGCCCACGTTCATCAGTGTGCCGGCGATGGCCCGCACCATGTTGTACAGAAAGCCATCCGCCTCGACGTCCAGCCAGATATATTCGCCGACCCGGTTCACGCTCAGGTGCGTGATCGTGCGGATGCTCGTCTGGCGGTTCGGCCAATCGGTCTCGAAGCTGTGAAAGTCATGCCGGCCGACAAGGCACTTCCCGGCCGCGGCCATCAGGCCCGCGTCCAACCGGTGCCGGCTGGGCGCGGCATAGCGATTCAGGAACACCGAACGCACCGGTGAATCGTGGATCACGTAGCGGTATAGCTTGCGGACAGCGTCCTTGTTCGCGTTGAAACTCCGGTCCATCTCGGCCGCATCACGCACGGCGATGTCTTCCGGAAGATTCGAGTTCAGGGCCCGCACCATTGACTCGGGCAACAGCTTTGCCGACGTGTGGAAGTTGACCACCTGGCCCACCGCATGCACGCCGGCATCGGTTCGGCCACTGGCGTTGGCAATCACGCGTTCCCCGGTGATCTTCGCCAACACTTCTTCCAGCGTCTGCTGCACCGTGCGAAATGCCGGCTGCGTCTGCCAGCCGCTGAACTCGGTGCCGTCGTAGCTGATAGTGAGTTTGAGATTACGCATGAGTCAGTGGGCAGTGAGCGGTGTGCAGTGGGCAGCCAGAAAGGACAGTGTGCAGTGGGCAGCCAGAAAGGACAGTGTGTAGTGGGCAGCCAGAAAAACACAGCACAGTGGGCAACGTGCGGCAGCACCGATTACCTCCGGCTGCCCACAGCCCACAGCCCACTGCCCACTGCCCACTATCGAACAATTCCCCGCTTGATCAACTCTTCGGCTACCTGAACGGCGTTCGATGCGGCCCCCTTGCGGAGGTTGTCGGCCACGAGCCAGAGGTTCAGCGCGTTCGGGTTGCCCGGGTCCTGCCGCACACGGCCGACGAACGTCATGTCGCTGCCGGTCGCGGTGAGCGGTTGCGGGAACTCGCCTTTGGTTTCATCCAGCAGCACGACGCCCGGGGCTTTCGCCAGCGCGGCTTTCGCTTCGGCCACCGAGACCGGTCGTTCAAACTCGACGTTCACCGATTCACTGTGGCTGATCTTCACCGGAACGCGTACACACGTGGGCGAGACCGAGATCGACTTGTCGCCCAGAATCTTCTGCGTTTCGTTGATGACCTTGTTCTCTTCCTCGGTGTAGCCATTGGGGTCGAGCGTCCAGTCGAGCGTCACCACGTTGCCGGCCAGTTGCGCGCTGTGCGCTGTCGGCTTCGGCATTGGCTGGCCCTGGGCGAACGGAAGCAACTGGCTCTCGAAGTCGGCCAAGCCCTTTGCCCCTTTGCCCGACGACGACTGGTAAGTCGAGACGATGATCCGCTTGATGCGGCCGATATCGTGCAGCGGCTTGAGCGCCACCGTCAACGGGATGGCCACGCAGTTCGGGTTGGCGACGATCCCCTTCTTGATGTGGTTCAACTGATCGGCATTCACTTCGGGGACGACCAGCGGCACGTCCGGATCCATTCGCCAGGCGGACGAATTGTCGACGACGATCGCCCCGGCCTTCGCGGCAATCGGGCTGAATTCCTTGCTGACCGACGACGGCGTACTCGACAGCACGATCTGCACGCCGACGAACGCCTCGGGCCGAATCGGCTCGACGGTGTACGTTTTCCCGGCGAACTCGATCGGTTTCCCGACGCTTTTCTCGGACGCGAGGAACTTGATCGACTTCACCTGGAAGCCGCGATCGATGATGTCTTTTCGCATCAGCTCGCCGACCGCCCCGGTCGCACCAACCACCGCCACACTGGGTAACACGTTTGAATTTCCGCAGGTTGAGAAGGAGAGTTAAACCACGCCGATTCAGGTCAACGCTATTATACAAACAGCATCCGACCGCCAACTGAACGAACGAATTCCTGTGCGTTTGAGCATCCGATACAGACTGTTCATCCCGCTTCTGGTGCTGCTCGCGGGCATCGGCGGCATTAGCGCCTGGAGCGCGGTGCGCGCCGCTCGACAGGCTGAGGCGCGGATCGCCACGCAGGTTCGCGGCGTCACACACGCACTGGCCGGATCATCCATCTCGCTCACGCCGCGGATTCTCGAACAGATGAAGGGCCTCTCCGGCGCGGACTATCTGCTGATCGATTCGGACGAACGACAACTGTCGACCCTGCCGACCGCATCGATCGACCTGCCTGCAAGCTTGACGACGCAGGCGGCAGCAGAGGACAGCAACAACCTGCTCGGAACGCCGCTGGAGATCGACGGCCGGCATTTTCGCGGCCGGCGGATCCCGCAGCGAGCGGGCGGCAACCTTTACGTTCTCTACCCGGAAGCATTGCTCGATGAAGCGATGCGGGAGGCTGCATGGCCGGCATTGGTCTTCGGCCTGGGCGGCGGCATCGCCGGCGTGATCGTCATGTCGTTCCTGGGACAGCGACTGGTCGGCCGCATCCGTGAACTCGACCGGCGGACACGGCAGATCGCCAGCGGCGACTTCAGCCCGATGCCGCTACCTCGCTCGCACGATGAGCTTCTGGACCTGTCGAAATCAGTCAACGAAATGGCCAACCGACTTGCCCAACTTCAGGAGGCGGTGAAGGCAACCGAGCGTTACCGCCTGCTGGGGCAACTGTCGAGTGGTCTGGCCCATCAGCTTCGCAATTCGGTGACCGGGGCACGCCTGGCGATCCAGCTTCACGAGAGCGAGCAACCCGACGCGGATCGGGAAGCACTCGATGTCGCCCTTCGACAACTGGACCTGATGGAAGTGAATCTGCGACGGTTCATGGAACTGGGTCACACCGAGCCGGGGCCGCGCAAACCATGCGATCTGGGCAACATCATCAACGACCTGCTTAGCCTGCACGCTCCGCAGGCCCGGCATGCGGGGATTCGCATCGACTGGCAGCCGCCGGATCCCGCCGTTGTCGTTTCCGGTAACGCCGACCTGCTGCCCGACCTGGTGCAGAATCTGCTGTCGAACGCGATGGAGGCGGTCGGTCGCGGCGGCGAGATCTGGATAGCACTTGCGAGATTTCCCGACACTCGCCAGATTTCGCTGACAGTGGCTGACAGCGGCATGGGACCCGCAGCGGACATTGCCGACCGCATCTTCGACCCGTTCGTCACCGGCAAGCCCGAAGGGATCGGCCTGGGACTGGCGGTCGTACGCCATGCGGTGAATGCGCACGGCGGGACGATTTATTGGAAGCGGGAAGCGGATCGCACGGTGTTTGAAGTCACGCTGCCGTCGGTGTGATGTTACTTCTGATCACGTAGCAAATGCTTTTCTTACCCCCCCTCTCCCCCGCTTCGGGGGAAAGGGCCGGGGTGAGGGGGCGGGACCTCGCGATATGCAAGTCCCAACCCCCTAACCCTCTCCCCCGCAAAGCCGGGGGAGAGTGGACCGGAAGCCGTATGGTTGCAACTTGCTTGTCGATACCCGCGACGGAAGAAGAGATAAAAAATGCCGGCATCATCGCTGTTGATTGTGGACGACGAAGAAGTTATCTCCTGGGCGCTGCGCAAAGCGCTCGAGCGGGCGGGCCACAAAGTGGCGACGACCGCATCGGCCGAAGGGGCGTTTGAACTGGCAGCGGCGCAACCGTTCGATGCCGTCATTCTCGACGTGCGCCTGCCGGGGCTCGACGGGCTCAGCGCCCTGTCGCGACTGCGCGAGTTGACGAAGCAGGCACCGATCATCATCGTCACGGCGCACGGCAACCTGTCGACGGCGGTGAAAGCGGTCGAAGGCGGCGCGTTCGAGTACTTGCCCAAGCCGTTTGACCTGTCGACCGCGCTCGATGCCGTCTCGCGCGCGTTGAAGAGCCGGCAGCCCACCGAGATTGCGAAACCGATCCTGGATGTCGATGACGAGATTGTCGGCCGCAGCCTGCCGATGCAGAACGTCTTCAAACGGATCGCGCTCGTGGCCGGGCATGATGCATGCGTACTGATCACAGGTGAATCGGGCACCGGCAAGGAACTAGTTGCCCGCGCGTTGCACCGGCACAGTACACGGGCGGCCAAGCCGTTCCTTCCGGTGCACGTGGCCGCGCTGAATCCGAACCTTGTCGAAAGCGAACTGTTCGGCCACCTGAAAGGCGCGTTCACCGGTGCGGGCACGGCAAAGCCGGGGTTGCTCGCGCTTGCGGATGGCGGCACGGTGTTCCTTGATGAACTGGCGGATATCCCGCTGCCGGTGCAGGCAAAGCTGCTTCGCGTTCTCGAACATCAGGAAGTGCTGCCCGTGGGCGGCAGTCAGCCGGTCCGCATCGACGTGCGTATTCTTTCGGCCACGCATCAGAACCTGGCCGGCGCGGTGCGTTCCGGCGACTTCCGGCACGATCTGTTCTTTCGGTTGAACGTCTTCGAGATCCACCTGCCGGCACTGCGCGACCGCGTTGACGACATCCCGCTGCTGGCCGAGCATTTCCTGTCGAGGATCGGCAGCCCGCATCTGACACTGGCACGCGAGACGGAAAAGTTCCTGAAGGCGCGGCGCTGGGCCGGGAACGTGCGCGAGTTGCGGAACGCCTTCGAGCATGCAGCCATCCTTGCCCGCGGCGGCATCCTGCTGCCGGAACACTTCCCGGACGTTCCCGCCACGAGCGGCGCGCAGGGACATGTCGAACGGATCGCGGCTCTGGTGGCTGAATGGACACGTGACCGATGTGAGAAACTGCAACCGGAAGAACCGGGCAAAATGTACGACGAACTGCTGGCGATCGTGGAACCGGCATTGATCGATGAGGTGCTGCGCGTTCTCAACGGGAACCGCCTGGCGGCGGCGCGCTGGCTGGGCATCGCGCGGGCCACACTGCGCAAGACCATTGCGAAGTATCATCCCACGCAGTTACTGGAAGACGACGGAGACTGATCTGTGCCGATCAGTGGCGCGACACCAGCACGCGATTCCGCAGCCGGCGTTGACCGATCGCGGGACGGACGGTTTCCTGCGCAAGCTGCTTCAGGTAGTAGCTGCCGACGTGGCCGGTGATGATCACCTCAAGATCGGTTTCCTCGACTTCGAGGTAACGCAGATCGGGGATCGGGCTCAGGCGCAGCATTGAGGCAAGTTCGCTAAACATGATGGGCTCTTCGCGCAACGTCGCGGTGTTCATAGTCACTCCTTGCACTGAACGCCAGCAAATTCGAGACAGACTGTCTGGTCAAGGACATGAACCGGTTGCCAGCACTAAAGGGGGGTCGGGCGACATCGTCGGTGAAGAGTAGGGTTCCTTCCGCGACTCCAACCTGGCTAACCACGTTATCCTTAACTCCCGGTATCGTAGACAGGCCGTTTGAGCATCGCAATCACAATTTTCCGATTTCACGGAATATTCCCGATCTCCGCAACTCGCCGATCTTCTAAGCGCAACGAAGAAGGGCCGACCGGTTGCCCCGTCGGCCCTTGCGAAACTTCGTCAATCAATGGCAAATCACTCAGCGCGTGGTCGCTTTTACGAACATCGCCTTAGGGTCGTCCGTCAGCCGGGGACTTACGGGCGGCTTCTCGCCGTATGCGGCAAACCCGTACTTCTTTGCGGCCGGCAGCGACACCATTAGGTCGGGTACCATGGCCTTCGGCTGATTCTCCAGCTTCGGCATCGGCACGGGATTCACCGGCCCGCCGTCGTACGGCAACGGACCTCGCGGTTCCGTGATGCGCGGGCTGGGCAACACGTTCCCCATCGGCGTGATGCCCGCTGCGGGGACGGGTTGCAGCTGCATTGAGAATGCGGGTGCATTCCAGTCGCTTTCAAACGAGGAGCAACCGCAGACCGGCACGCCGATCGTCGTCACGCCCCAACCGCCGCCCCACGGTCGCGCGACAACCACACCGCGGTTCCAGCCCCAACCCCAGCCTGCGCGCCAGCCCCATGAGTTGCCGCGCCAGGCCCAACCGCCACGCCAGCCCCAGCCGCCGCGGACGCCGCCCACAAAGCCGCGACCGCCCCCGCGGACAAAGCCGCCGGCAAACGTGCGGCCACCGCCGCCACGGTAGAACCCGCCGGCGGCCACGCGACCGCCGCCACCGCGGGCGAAGCCGCCACCGCGGGCGAAGCCGCCACCGCGGGCGCCGCCGCCACCGCGGGCGCCGCCGCCGTAGCGGGCCGTCAGTGTTGTTTCTGCTTCTTCGTCATCGGCCCGTTGGTCGAGTCGAAGTGTGGGCGTGTCATCGACGCGCCCACCCAGACGGTACGTGTCTTCGTCCGCCCGGGTCAATCCGGCAGTCAGCAGCATGGCCCCGATGGTCCATGCGCCTATCCGCCCCTGTGTGCCCAGCATTCCCATGCCCTCCCTTTCGAGGTGATACAAAACGAGGGTGCCTGATGGCCATCTGGTTCCGCTGGTTGCCATCCTGCCTAAATTGTATCTCTCGCAGGCGGTAGTTGTCAAATGGGCGTTGAAAAGTGGCGTACAACTTCGTGAAAGGTTTTACCCCTTCGGCGGTAGACTGTGTGCCGCCACTTGAACATGATCGTACGGCATCGCACACTGAGCATGTCGATCGAGCCAACAACCTCCCCGGGGAAGCGTGATGAGCAAGGCAGAGATGCGCAAGCAGTTGGAATTCGCCCGCAAGAAGTCGCTTGATCTTCTCGACACTATCGCCAAACGGCCCGACGCCGCAGCCCTGCTGGCATGGCGACCCGGACCCGGCCGGGCACACATCGCCTGGCAGCTGATGCATGTGGGTGCAACTGACGACCGCCATCTCAACGTCCGCATCGGCGGCAAGACGGCCAAAGAGCCGGAGAACGAGAAGCGCTTCGCGGGCGGCAGCACGCCGGACGACACGATCCCGAGCGTCGATGAGATCCGCAAGTACCTGCTGGCCCATCGCGAAGCACTGCTGGCACTGCTTGATGCCAGCAGCGAAGAAGAGCTGGCGAAGAAGCCATACGAGCAATCGACCTTCACGCTGGAAGAATGGTTCCGCGTCTGGAACTGGCATGAAGCACATCATCACGGGCAGGCGCATCTGACGTTCAACATGTACAAGGCCGCACACCCGGCCGCGTGATGCCCGTTACCTGTTACCGCAGACCGCACAGTCGGGCCGGCGTTTCGTGTGGAACACACGGAACCGCATGTCGCGCAGGTCGAACGACAGCAGTCGATCGTAAAGCGGCTCGCCGATGCCGCAGACGATCTTGATCGCCTCCATCGCGCCGATGCAGCCGACCGTACCGGAAACGGCCCCGAACACCGGGAACTGCCGTTTCCAGTCGGGCGGCGCCTCCGGCGTACGGCAGGCAAGGCATGCGCTCACACCCGGCAACGTGGATGAGATCTGGCCCGTCAACTCGTACATCGCGCAGTTGATGAACGGCTTGCCCTGTCGGACGGCGGCACGGTTCAGCAGAAACCGCTCAGGAAACAGCGGGGCGCAGCAGACGACGACGTCGGCCTGACTGACGAGCTTCTCCGCGTTCGCTTCGGTCGCGTTCTCCGCGATGCCGATCAGTTCCAGATCCGGATTAACTGAATGCAGGGTCGCCAGCGCGCAATCGAGCCGTGAGGTACCGATCGCGTCGTGCCGCATCAGTGTCTGCCGGTTCAGATCGCCGGGCTTCAAGTTGCCCGCGTGGGCCAGTACCAGCGTGCCGATGCCCGCACAGGCGAGTTCATGGGCGACCAGCCCGCCGATACCGCCGACCCGCGAAATCAGCACGCGCGAGGCCTTCAGCCGGCGCTGGCCTTCCTCGCCGACATCCGGCACCCACATCTGCCATTCGGCCCGGGCGCGGTCGGCTTCCGTCAACGGCGGCAGTTCGTCAACCGGTTTCATCGGCCGCCCTCAACCAACCTGCCATCTTCGAGTCGAAGCATCACGTCGGCCAGGTCCCCGGCTTCACGGCTCGAATGCGTCACGTGCAGCACGGTCACGTCGCGCTTCTCGCGAATTTGCTGAAGCAGCCGTACCAGGTGGCCATGCGTTGCCTCGTCGAGCGAACTGAGCGGCTCATCCATCAGCAGGAAGCGCGGCCGGAACGACAGAGCCCGGCCCAGCGCCACGCGCTGCGCCTCGCCGCCGCTGAGGCCCTGCGGCCTCCGGTCGAGCAGCGGCGTGATCTCCAGCCATTCCGCCAGTTCCTGCACGCGCCGTTCGATCTCGTTCCGCGGTGCCCGCCGCACCAGCAGCGCGAAGCCCAACTGCTCGGCCACCGTCATCGTCGGGAACAGGGCCCCATCCTGCGGCACGTAGCCGACATCGCGATGGGCCGGCGGCAGGAACGTGACATCGCGGCCACCCAGCAGCACCTCTCCCGAATGGGCACGACGCAGGCCGGCGATCACTTCCAGAATGCTCGTCTTGCCGCAGCCGGTTCGGCCCATCAGCACGCCGTAGCTTCCCGTGGGGACGCGCAGGGTGATTCCATCAAGGGCGAATTTCCCCTGTTGAATGCCGAGATTGACGACTTCGAGCAAGTTGAATTCACCTTCAGGGGACTTACGTCCCCCGCTCACCTCAGACAATGGATGCCCCGCGCAGGCCGAACACCCGCATCAGTACCAGCACGGCCACTGCGACAGCGATCATCAGGATCGACACCGCGATGGCGGCATTCAGGTTGCCGATGCTCAGTTCGAGGAAAACCGATGTGGAAAGCACTTCCGTCTTCATGCGTGTCGCGCCGGAGAAGATCAGGATCGGCCCGAACTCGCCCAGCGAGCGAGCCCAGGCCAGCGTCGCCGCCGTCAGCATGCCACGACGGGCCTGCGGCAGCGTGACCCACCAGAACGCCTGCGACCGGGAACAGCCGAGCGTCAACGCGACCTGCTCGGTCCGGGGCGAGATCTGCTGGAACGTCACCGTCATCGTGCGAACCGCGAACGCCGTCGCGACGGCAAACTGCGCGAGGATCACGCTCGGAATCGCGTAGGTGATGCGCGTATGCAGGCGGTCCTGCAAGGTTTCCGCAAGCGCTTCGCCGACCGACACATGGAGGATCAACGCCACGACCGGCGCGCCGAACAACGTGCCGGCGAATCGTCCGAGGGTCGATCGCGTGCATCCGAAGGCAATCAAGGCAGCCGTGACCAACGGCAGGACAAAGTACGTCAGCAGTTCGCCCATATGCTGGTTGGTGACTCGTTCAAACGCCTTGCCGGGAATGGTGGTGAACAGAATCAGCAGGCTCAGGCCGATGACGAGCGGCGGCAGCACGATCGGGATGTCGAGAATCGTGTCAACCACTTCACGGCCGGGAAAACGCGTCCGCGCCAGCAGATAGCCGAGCGGCACGGCGACCCAGAGAGCGAGTATTGTCGTCACGGTACATGAAATGACGCTGAGCTTGATCGCGTACTGGATCTGCTCACTCTGAAAAGCAAGCTTGAGGTCCTTGAAGGACGTATGGAACATATTGGCCGTCAACAATGCGATGATCAGCACGACGTACGATCCGCCGAGGATGGCCATCCCGGCGAGAAATGCGCGATCGGACATGTCCGCCGGCGGCGGCAGGCGGGCATCACTCATGGGGCAAGTTCCCAGCCGAAGCCGAACTTCTCGAAGCGCGCCTTTGACTCGGCCGACTCGATCGCCTTGATCAGCCGCTGCACCAACTCAGGGTGCTGCGTCGTCTTGCTCGGCGCCAGCGGTTGCGTCGGGGCGCAATTGACTTCTTCCACCGTGATCGCTTCCAGTTCATCGCTGTACGGCTTCACGTTGCTGACGTAGGCAACCACGGCATCGAGCGAACCGGTGCGCAGCTGATTTACCAGCAGGTCCCCGCTGGGGGAACGTACCGCGACGTTCTCCGTGATGGCTTTCAGTGTCTTGGTGCGGATCAGCACACCCTGCGTGATCGCGCCAAGGGCACACTGCTGCTCATGGCCCACGCCGATCTTCATTCCCGGTTGGCCGAGATCTTTCAGCGACGCGATCTTGTACGGGTTACCCTTGGGCACTGCGATGACCAGTTGATTCTTCGAGATAATCTTCGGCGTTTCGAACAGGTCGGACACCTGATTCATGAAGGTCGGATCGCAGGAAAAGTAAGCGTCCGGTCGTTCGCCGGCCTGCATCTGCGCGACCAGAATGCCGCAGCCGTTGTAGACCGTCCGCACGGTGACGCCTTCACGCTTCTCAAACTCCCTGATCGTTTCTTCAATGGCCGGCCGCAGCATCGAGCCGGCATAGATCAGCAGTTCCGGGTTCGACTTCTTCACCTGCGGCGGCGGAGAGATTGAACCGGTCGCATCACTGAAGCCGTGCTTCTTGAAGATGTCCCCGCAACTGCCCGACACGAAGCGGGCGAACGCCTGTGCTGCCTGAATCCGGGTGGTGAACTTGATGATGCCGACCTTGACCGACCCCACGATGCGGTCCGTTTCCTTCAGCCGCACACCGGTCAGATGTTTGTAATTGGGGCTGGCGAGCATGTTGTCCCAGATCAGGCCGACATTCACATGCGTGCCCAGCTTTACCGCGTTGGCGACGTCGGTCACGGTACCCAGCGAAACGCTATGCTCGGCAATCTGCTTCCACTGTTCGGGCGGCAGTTTCTTCTCCGCCAGATTGCGGATGGCGGCCCCCTCGGAGGCCATTGCCAGCTTGTCATCGGGCACGGCAAACAGATCATTCCACGTTTTGATCTCGCGCTTCGATGCCGGGTTGACGACCCAGATGGCGCTCATTCGCGCCACCGGCAGGATGTCTTCGATCAGACCGTCCTTGTGCGCCTTCACCAGATAGCTGTCATCGGCCGGGATCAGCAGATCGCCCTGCTTCGTGGTCTTGACCGACGCGACCAACTCCTCGGACTTGCCGAACCGCAGTTCGATCTTCTGCCCGGTCTGCTGTTCGTACAGATCGGCAATCTCCTGCATCGGCTCGGCGATGGCCGCGGCCGTGTAGACGATCAGCGGATCGCCCTTGCCGACCGGGGACTTGTTCGACAGCAGCAAGACTGCCGTGCCGATCAGCACGACTGAAACTGCCAGCAGGATCCAGAGCGGATTCAGTCTCGACATTTATGGTTTCTCAGGGGAGACAACTTTGGGCGATGGGGCGACTTCCACTTCGAGTATCGCTTCCCAGCGGGTGTTGAACAGCAGATCGACACCGGGGTTCAGTTCCTTGACCTGGCACGAGCAGGCCCCGCACAGGAACCGCGTGACCCCTTCAATCTCCTTGGCCGCCAGGTCCTTTCCGTGCAGTGCGGTCAACACCCGCCCCCGGCCGAAGATGGTGAACACGATCGGCCCGTTCGCTTTATCGAGACCGTCTTCGCACTTCAGCAGCAATTCGACCAGTCCCTGTTCCCCGGCCTGCGTGCGCGACAGCCGCATCACGGGCAGCGATATCCGCAACGGCAACTCGGACCGAAGCTGCGGGCCGTCCTTCGTCAGGGCCGGCAGTTCGATCGACTTTTCCAGCTTGGCGAGTTGTTCCCGCAGCAGTTTCTCGGCCGCGTCATCGGCGGCAGCATCGCCCGATTCGAGAAGCAGGAACACGGCCGAATCACCATGGATCAGCTTACGCGCGATCCGTTCGCGCACGGGCGACATGACGATCGGCTTGATCTTTTCCAGATCGATCGGCCCCTTCCAGGCCAGCGGCATCTTCGCATCCGATTCGGGGAAACGAATCATCAGACAGGGTAGCTTCATTTCCTTGCCGTTGGCGTCCCAGATCGCCTGGGATAACTTGTCGACCCGACCGTCGAGGTCGATCTCGGTGAAGTCGACGTTGGTGCCGATGGTGTAACTCTCGACAGCACGCAGCGCGTTGCGATCGCTTTCGTTGAGCGGCCCCCGGCGGTAAACAAGCACTTCAAACGGCGACGGAGCCCAGCGTTCGAGCGCATAGCGGAACACCGGAATGCTGCACGCGTCGGCCGCCGGCGACGACAGCACCAGCAGCATGGCAACCAGAGGGAGACGGACGCGTTGATTCATTCGTTGGCTCACGACTAAACTGCGCTCGGGAAACCTGAAGTATAAGCGCCCGGTGCGGTTCGTTCAACAACCTCTTCCACGAGTGTGCACGATGTTGCGTCGATTCCTGCTGGTGACACTGTCCATCATGTTCCCCACATTTGTTTCCGCCGCCGATCAGGTGCTCTCCACCACCATCGACGGTATCGAGACGGAAATCTTTATTCCGGGCGAGCACAAGCTTCTTCGCGGCGTGCTGGTTCACTCGGCCAACTACAAGCTGAAGCCGGGGGATCGCTGGGAGGAGTTCTGCCATCAGCATGCGTTCGCGCATGTCGCCACCAACATGACCAACGTGCGAACGCAGGGCAACCGCCAACCGCGACTCGCCAAGGCATTGCACGAAGGGCTCAAGGAGTTCGCGGCCAAGAGCAACCACCCCGAGCTGGTGAACCTGCCGTTCGCGGGCACAGGTCACTCGGCCGGCGGCCTGGTCACCGGCGTGCTGCTGGCCGACCCGTCGCGGACAATCACCAACTGCGTCGATTGCGGCTGGGTGATGGACCCGAAGAAGCATGGTGAGGAAGCCGGCAAGGTGCCCGCCCTTTTCACGCTGGGTGCCGTCCCTGATGCGTTCAAGATGCTGCCGTCGATCGAGCAGTACTACGACCCGGCCCGCACAGCCGGCCTACCGTGGGGCCTGGGCCTGCAACACGGCTGCGCTCACGACTTCGGCAACTCGGCCACGCTGATGGTCGCCTGGATCGCTGGTGTGGCCGAGCAGCGCCTGCCGAAGGAAACACCCGCTGACGGGAAGATGAAGCTGATCGACATCAAACAGGAAGCCGGCTGGCTGGGCGATCGCAGCACCGTCGACGGCAATTTCGCCACGATCGCCCCGTACGCGGATTACAAGGGAGATAAAGCCAAAGCGACCTGGTTCCCCAATGAAGCCGTGGCCACCGTCTGGCGTGCGTACCAGAGCAACAAGTCGCCGATCATGCTGACAGCGGTAGCAGGCGACCGCAAACTGGCCGAATTCACCGTCAAGAAGTCGTTCGATTTGATGGCCGACCCTGAGTTGGACATCACACTGGGCGTCAAAAAGGACGACGAGCTGATGCCGAAGAAGATCAGCTTCTATGCGGCTGACAAGTTGCTGGGCGAAGCGAACGCCGAGGGCAAGTTCGTGTGGAAGGCACCCATGCGCGGACAGTACCAGGTGTATGCCATGTGGGAAATGGCGGACGGTACGCGAGGCGTGTCGAACCCGGCACTGGTAACGGTGCGGAGGAAGAAGGCGGCGGTGAAGGAGTAAGCAATGGCGTGAAATCTCGCCATTGCCGGCCAGGCGCTGTTGCCGATTCCTCAACTCTACTGTGAGTTACACGCGTGATCCTGCGCATCACGTCCGCAAGACTTGTCGGCGCTCATCAACTCGAGTTGGAATTCAATGACGGCGTTACTTCGGTTGTCGATTTGCTTCCTATGTTGAAAGAGCCGTTATTCGAGCCCCTTATCGACCCGGCTGACTTCGCGACTGTTCAACTCGATCCGGAGTGTGGAACAGTTGTCTGGCCCGATGGGGCGGATTTTGCACCGGAAGCACTGCATCCGGTTGCAGGTTCTGGAATGGGTGAATGGGAACGCCGATTGTTCGCTGCGACGGTCGATTGCGGCGTTTCCGTTCCGGACTCGGCTCTTACCTGTGATGGGTTGTATGACTGATCCGCGTAGTCGACATCGAACGCGATTCTGTCGCGGCATCGTGGCCGCCCTCATCAGCGGTACCATTGCCCTGTTGATCATGCTGATCTGCTTGCAGTTCATGTCGGCCCGGTCGTTGGCGGACTTGAACATATCGCTGTCTGGTTGCTGCTTCGAAGTTTCGACCTGTTGCCGATCCGATTGCGAGGCCACTTGAACGATGAAATGAATCTTCAGGAACTACTGGTCTTCGCGGGCGTCCCGTTCGCCGTCGGTGCCTGCCTGGCCGAACGGCGCAAGCGACCTGTCCCCCTCGCAAACACCGTCGTTGATCAATGAAGGTATTGGTCGCCCCTACTCCTCCTCGCGCAAACCTTTACCATATCTTCACGAGCCGAAGGTCAACTCTCCACTCTCCCCCGCATACGTTAACTGCATCGTAAATGTCCCCCGCGCACGCGCGTCGAAAGGACAGGTCGTGGTCATCAGCCTTCTGCAGTTTGCCGACTTTGTCAAACGCAGCCAACTCGTCGAGCCCGGCGATGTGGACGACGTCGTGGCCGAGCTGTCGGCCACGCGCGAACCGAGTGCGGCCAACGTGGCTGAGCGACTTGTGTCCTCGGGCAAGCTCACGAAGTTTCAGGCAAAACTGCTTCTGAGCGGCAAACATCGCGGCTTCATCATCAAGGACAAGTACAAGATCCTCGATCAGGTCGGCAGCGGCGGCATGGGCAAGGTGTTCCTTTGCGAGCACCTGATCCTGCGGCGGCGCGTGGCCCTCAAGACGCTGAACTCTTCGCAGTTGTCCGACCCGTCGGCCGTCGACCGCTTCATGCGCGAAGCGCGGGCCATCGCGGCACTCGATGATCCGAACATCATCCGCGTCTACGATGTTGAACGCGATGGGCCGTCACCTTTGATGGTGATGGAGTATGTCGACGGCGAATCGCTGTACGACATGGTCAACAGCAAAGGTCCGCTGCCGGTT
>Ga0105044_10007099_pt1 | contig 15423 bp, 17 predicted proteins | sample MAT01_FD_78092 | JGI IMG/M metagenome (GOLD analysis project Ga0105044, IMG submission 78092) | Freshwater microbial communities from Lake Fryxell liftoff mats and glacier meltwater in Antarctica - MAT-01 | ecosystem: Environmental > Aquatic > Freshwater > Ice > Liftoff microbial mat | place... | reverse complement strand
CCGCCCGTTCGATTTCGCGCTCAGCGAATCCGTGTAAACTACGGTGGTCGCCGCCACCAGTGGTTTTCTCAACCTGACAATCTGTTACGGGACTTTGGACTCTATCACGCCCCCATCTTCAGCACCAGCCGGTACCGCGGGCTGCCGTTGCGCAGCTTGTCGAAAGCGTCGTTGATTTTCGACAGCGGGTACTCTTCCACCATCGGCCTGATCTGGTGGCGGGCGCAGAAGTCAATCATTTCCCGTGATGTGGCCGGGCTGCCCAACGGGGTGCCGGACAGCGATTTCTGACCGGCGATCAGTGGGAACACCTGCGTCACGCCGAACGGGTTGCTGACCACGCCGACGGTATGCAGCACACCACCCGGCGCGAGCATCGCCACGTAGCCGTCCCAGTTGAGGCCCGCGTTGGTCGTGTTGATGATCAGGTCGAACTTACCCTGCAGTTTCGGGTTGTTCCAAGGTTCCTTGTCGCTGACGAACTCGTCGGCCCCCAGGCCTCGTGTTTCCTCCTCCTTGTCCTTGCGGGTCGAAAAGGCGGTGACTTCGCAGCCCCATTTGTCGGCGAACATGATGGCCATGTGGCCCAGCCCGCCGATGCCGATGATGCCGACCCGGCTCGTCGGCTTCAGGTGGTTCTGCACCATCGCGTTGAACACCGTCAGCCCGCCGCAGAACAATGGCCCGGCCGAGGCCATGTCGATCGCGTCCGGCAGTTGAATTGCCCAGGTCCAGTGGCAGCGCACGCGGTCGGCGAACGCGCCGTGCCGGGCGACGATCGTCGCTTCTTGCGTCGCACAGCGATTCTGGTTGCCCCCGACGCACTGGAAGCAATGCGTGCAGGAACGCGAGATCCAGCCCAGGCCGGCGCGGTCGCCGACCTTCAAGTTGGGAACATGCACACCGACGGCCGACACCTTGCCCACCGCTTCGTGACCGCCGACGAACGGGTACGTCGTCATTCCCCATTCGTTGTCGAGCATCGACAGATCGCTGTGGCAGATGCCGCAGTAGTCGACGGTGATCTCGACTTCATCGTGCTTGAGTTCAACGGGTTCAAACTCGAATGGCTCGAACGGCGCTTTCGCCTTGCTCGCCGCGTAGGCCTTGATCGGCATCGGGATACTCCTGCGAATGACGTGAAATGGCATAGGCAAGTTTATGGACAGGCAACAACGACCGATATGCCGCTGCCGCTTTACAAATGGCCCGGCACTTCACTATCTGGTCACGCACACCAACCGCCCCGCACATCACCCCGAGGTTGCCCCATGTCCGCCACGCCTGCCCCGCTGCCCGACAAGTTCGACGAAGTCGTTCGCCTGTATGCCGCCGGGAAAACGCTCAAGCGCATCGCGGAAACGCTGAATATCCCCGAAGAAGAACTGCGCGAATGGCCCGAGCGCTATGCCGAACGCTGGGATGCCGACCTTAACCTGCAGCACGACGATCAGTCGCACGAAACCGGCGCGGAGTTCCGCCTTCTGTTGCGTCGGCTTATGCGCTCCGAGAAGGAACCGACCCAGCTGTCAGCCCTGCGCCTCATGCTGCAACTGCACATCGCCAACTTTCGTGCCGCCAGAAGTGCGGCCCGCGATTGATCCACCGGGAGCCCACCGATGTATTTCAATCTCGAAATGTGTCTGGATTCGCTTCGGCCTCGCCCGATTTCGGCGAGGCCGACGACAACGCGATCGCCGCAGGCTCATCTCAACATCAACAACTTCATGGAAGCCTGCTTCACCGAGGCAAGCGGTCAGCCGCTGCGCCAGGGACAGATTCACATCGACCTGCAGAACTTCCTGCACGAGCACAGGAGGGCCCTGATCGAACTGCCGCGCGACCACGGTAAGACGATGCAGATGGCAGGCCGGCTGATCTGGGAACTCGGCATCGATCCAAGCCTGCGCATCAAGCTCGTCTGCTCGTCCCAGGCAATCGCGGCCGACCGGGGCCACTTCCTGCTGACAGCCCTGCGCACCAACGCCGCCGTCCGCCGGTGTTTCCCGAATCTGCGGCTCGATTATCCCCGCTCGGCCGGGCGCTTCAGCGTCGTGCGCCCGGCCAACGTCATCGGCCCCAGCGTGACGGCCATCGGCGTCGGGGCCACGCTGACCGGCATGCGGGCCGACCTGCTCGTCTGCGACGACATCGTCGACATGCGGGCGATCTCCAGCCGCAACGAGCGCGAACGGATCAAGAAGTACTTCCGCGACAACCTGATGAACCTGCTCGAACCCGATGGCCGCTGCTGGTGCCTGTTCACCCCCTGGCATCAGGACGATCTGAACAGCGAACTGAAGGGCAACCGCATGTTCGCGCACTTCCGCAAGGCGATCGACGACAAGCTGACGCCGGTCTGGCCCGAACGCTGGACGCACGAGCACCTGAAGCAGCGGCGCGAAGAAATCGGCACCATCTCGTTTGCCCGCGGCTACCGCCTGATGCCGATGTCGGCCGAGGAACAGTTGATCAAGCCGGAATGGGTGCAATTCTGGGACGAACCACGGCCGAGTTCGACAACGGTTCTGGCAGTCGACCCCGCCGTCTCCGCGAAGGCGCGGGCCGATTCGTCCGCACTGGTCACGCTCGGCCGTGACGATCTGAACAGGATTCGCTGCCTGGAAGCGGTCGCCCGGCGTGTCACCGCACCGGAGCTGCTCATGATGATCGACGATGCCGACCAACGGCACAAACCCGACGTGATCCTGTTCGAGAGCAATGCGGCCTTCAAGGGCATCTGCGATCTGCTGACCCGGCATGCCCGCTTCGGGCCGAAGATCAAAGGCATCCGGCAGACGAAGGAAAAGGCCGCCCGCATTCATGAATTCAGCATCACCATCGAAAACGGCAGCTTCCGGCTGCTGGGCGGGAAGAAGCAGGTCGACCCATCGCAGCAGGCACTGTTCGACGAAATGATCACCTTCCCCGGCGGCGACCACGACGACCTCGTCGATGCCGCCGCGATGGGCACGCACTGGCTGCTGAACGTGAAGGAGCCGCGGATCTTCTGATATCGACCGTCACCATGAAAATGCAATGGCCCTCTTATCCACTCTCCCCCGGCTTTGCGGGGGAGAGGCTTAGGGTGAGGGGGATGGGACTTGCGTCCTGCGAGGTGCCGCCCCCTCACCCCGGCCCTCTCCCCCGAAGCGGGGGAGAGGGGGAAAGAGTGGCGGTCGCTTCCTGTAGGTCATTACCAATTCACCCCATTCCCGAGTCTCCCCCATGCTTCAACCCATCAGCATTCGTTATTCCGTTCGGCCCGTCACGCGCAGCCTGGCGACGGGGCAGGTGGCCGACCTGTTCGGGCTGTCGGGCGACGAGCCGCCGCATGTCATTGCGGACCGGCTGTCGCTCGATATTCGCCCCGGCCAGCTGGTGCTGTTCACCGGGCCGTCGGGCAGCGGCAAGTCATCGCTGATGCGTGCGGCCGCGGCCCAACTGGATGCCCGCGACGCGATGGCCCTGGAACTGCCCGATCGGCCGTTGATCGATTGCCTCAACGGCACCGTGCCGGAACGGCTCGACCGCCTGTCGGCCTGCGGGCTCTCCGAGGCGCGGCTGCTGCTTCGCCGACCGTGTGAACTGTCCGACGGTCAGCGTTACCGCTTCCGCCTGGCCTATGCCCTTTCGACAGGTGCATCGTTCCTGATGGCCGACGAGTTTTGCGCCTACCTCGATCGCACGCTGGCGAAGGTGCTTGCGTTCAACCTGCGCAAGCTGGTCGATCGCGCGGGCACCGGCATGTTGCTGGCCACCACGCACGACGACCTGACCGACGACCTGAACCCGGACCTCCGGCTGAAGTGCCATGGCGAAGGCCGGGTGGAACCGGTCTATCGCGACCCGGCATCAAAAAAAAACGGATCAGCTTCGCGGACGAGATCTGGCTGTCCGCGGGTTCCCGTGCCGACTGGCCGTACTTCGCTGGGTGGCATTATCGCAGCCACCATCTCGCGTTCGTGCGCCGGGTCGTGATGCTCTGGCACGGCCGCGAGCCGATCGGCATCTGCGTGTTCGCCACGCCCGCGGCCGCGCTGACATTGCGTTCGCGCTTCTTCGGCCTGCATGGCCCGCGCGGCCGGCTGACCCTGGGGGCACTGAACCGGCAACTCTGGCTGCTGTCGCGCGTGGTGCTGCATCCCACGTATCGCGGGGCCGGCCTGGCGGCTGCGTTCGTGCGGCGGGCGTGTCAAACCTGCCCGGTACCATGGATCGAAACGCTATCGGCCATGGGGCAGGTGAACCCGTTCTTCGAGCGGGCCGGTTTCAAGAAGGTAGGCATCATCCGCAAGTCGGCTGACAAGAAGGGAGGGGCCTACGCTGGGAAGTTGTCTGCCGAAAGCCAGGCCAAGAGCCGGCACAGCGAACCGGTCTACTATGTGTTCGACAATCGCTCGGCTTCCGGTAAGAACTGAACATTTTTACGACATCAAATGTACGGAAATTGAACTGGCGCCAGAATCGGACAACCGGGTGTTTCAAAATGCGCCAGTGGCGAGCCAAAGACCTCATTCCCATCCGGACACGGCTCATTCCGGAAATTTTTATTGAGCCGCAATGTGTTCATCGTCAAGAATTTACGGCGATTCGATGACGTGGCACACTGAGAGAGGCTCGTACTGGCACGGACTATGCATCTGATCACTTCGTTGTCGAGGTTGCGAGTCCCGAGACAACAAGGTGCCAAAACACCTGCTTTACCTTCCGAAGGGCACGGGAACAGAGTGGATGCGAGTCCCACTCCGAATCCCGTGCCCTCACTTCTTTTACGGGGCCAGTTTCCGGCCTCCCGGTTCGCAAAGCCAACAATCCGATTAAGGACATTACAACTTGACGCACGGTTGTCACTTGGCATCTTGAGCGAGGAAACCGATGCAGCGTTCACGTTGATACTGCTCACCGTTAATGGTGATACATCCTGCCCGGAGCCCGCAAGATCGATGTCTCGATCTGGCCGGCACGCAGTATGAGCTTCTGCATTTTCTCGTCGCGATGGGCCGCGCAGCAGGTTAGCCTAGCGACAACGTCGCACGGCTATCGTTTGTCCGCAACGACGTATAGACACAATTGATTCTGCCGAATGCTTGTTCGGCGGCTAGGTTATGGGTGCTACCATGTCCGACAATTGGATCAAGCTCGTGCCCGTCGATGCACGTTATATTCCCGATCGCGCACGCCAAGTTCGCGCCATGATTCGTTTTGCGGAGATTGCGCCGAATGCCGAAATTGACGCCGGGCATTGCGAGACAGTCAAGTTTTTTGACTGCGGGGCTAACTTCAAACTAGTACGATGTCCAGCTTGCGGGGAACAGGTCGCGGTCGAATGGTGGCAAGATCGCATGGATAAGGACAGCGGCGAAGGATTTCAGTTAGTCGCGTACGAGCTGCCGTGCTGCAAAACCAAATGCACATTGAACGATCTGGTCTATGATTGGCCCCAAGCGTCTGGAAAGTTTGTTCTGGGCGCGATAAATTCGAACATCAAAACGCTGAAAGACGAACACAAAAGTGAGCTTGAGGATATCCTTGCGACCAAACTGCGTGTAGTCTATCAGCACCTGTCGTCCGCCGCCGGACAAAGCGTTGCAGATGACCGGGCCGGCATGACGGTTTTTCGAGCCACCACGTTCCTTGCAGCCGGCCCGGCAAGTGAACGCAGGTGTTCGGTTACAAAAAGGGACAACTAACATGGCTCGAATTCATGTTCCGGGTGACGGACATGTGGCACCACTTCCCAAAGCGGGTTGGCAGTGGAAGCCCTACTCTGATGTGAAGAAAAGGCGAGTCGTTGAACGCGCGCTCTTCATCCTGCGAACCAACGTCAAGGGGATGAAGCCCTGCAACGAATGTTTCAAAAAACTCCCTGGGATGCGGTCCTTCGACGACATCCTCAATGACCCGGAATTGTTCATCAGTTTCGACCCGGGCAACATCGAGGGGAGGTACGGGGTGACCATCCATGCGGGCGGCAAGGAAGTATCTATCACCGACTGGGCCATTCGGATGGGGCGTTGGCTCGTTGCATCGACACTGATTCATGAATTCGCGCACGTCAACGGTGCTCCCGGAACCAACAGCGACGCCGAAGACACTCTCATCTGCTGTGGCTTCTCTACCCACCACGTCCCGGGAATCATCGGCGCGACAGGCGGCGCATCAACGGGTAACTATGCATGATGAAAGGGGCAGCCGCCGCCACACGAACTTCCGCTGGCGGGGATGCTGAAGGAAGTTGACTGAAGTCTTCATCGTTTTCCGCTTCGCGCACTCCGGCTTCGTCGTCTCGGGTTGATACCTTCGGTCCACTTGCGGTTTGTCATCGAGTTTTCAGCGTGCAAGACGGGTCGCTGCAACTTGGTAACGAATTGGCATACGTGGATTCTTTCTATCGCTCTGTCACAGAATAAATGTCGGGTGTTGCTTCGGAATTTATAGGGTGGGTGGAGGCTTTGCGGAACCCACCACTCCGGCCGGAAGGTGGGTTCCGCAAAGCCCCCACCCACCCTGCAAGACGTCGCGCCACCGTCGAAGGCAACCCTAACATTTAGCTGTGACCAAGCACTGGTGAAGTTGCGAAGGGGCTTCGAGTCGAGTGGGCCGGAAGTGCAGATGATAACGGAGTTTGGTACAAGGTTCTGCGGCGATGTGTGGTCGCCTACAGCGGAGTGTCGGGTACAATCCGGCCGAACAAGTGCGTTGCACTGGCCCGGTCCGGCAGTTCGGCATCGCGCGATTCGCAGTCGTTGCGGCCGTCCCGGCAAGTGAACGCAGGCGTTCGGCAAGAGAGGCCACTGGTTGCTGGTGAGGCCCGACAAGACAGTCGAACTGGATGCACAGAGATCCCCCGATGCACACCGATTCACCTCACCACCGTTATTTTCGAGCCAAGGAAGGGCACTGGAAGGGAAAGGTTCGATTTGAAATCACCGACCCGCAACAGCTCCGGGCAAGCCCTCTTCGCTTGCTGGACAAGTGGTCAGTATGGTCGATGGCGCTCGTTTCCCGCCATCTGTCTACGCTGGTCCTGTCAACAACCGTGGATTACGCCAGTCAAGGACGCCAGAACGAGGTCATGCACACGACTCGCATGTCGAACTTGGGGGTCACCCTGTTCCGCAGTCGGGAAGCCATTTCGTTGGACGACGACGGGTACAGCTTTCGGATGACAGGAGCACAGGCCTTCTTCCCCCGGTTGTGGAAGGCGACCGAGTGGGCCGCCCACGGCGCTGTCGCAGCAGACCATGACGGCGCGGTTTACCACATCCCGTTCTTCGGCGTGACCCTTGCGCAACACACGCGGATGGCCCCGCAGGGCTTGGAGGTCATCCAGACGACCCCGTTCTCCCGGGCAAGTATCTTGCTCCGGTGGCAACACCCGCTGAGGGCCGTACCGTCTTATGGCCTTTGAATGTTTAAGTACGTTCCTTTCGCGGGAACGGTTTTATCTTCGTTCGGCGTCAGTTCCCGCGAAGGCGTTCAACTTCAACGAACTCTTCAGGCACCGGAATTGTTCGGGTTCGGGCTGCACGCCCGCACATCGCTTCCCATATAATTTCCCGCATGATTCTCGGCATCGACCCGAAGATTGATTACGCTTTCAAGCTGCTCCCGGGCCAGGAGGGGACAGAGGCGCTGCTGATCGATGTGCTCAACGGCGTTTTGCAACGGCCAGAGGGTGCACGGGTAGAGAGTGTCAAGATCCTCTATCCGTTCAACCCGAAGGCGGCGTACGACGACAAGCTGTCGATTGTCGATGTGCGGGCACGCGATCAGAGTGGCCGGCTGTTCAATGTTGAAATGCGGATTCTCGGCGAGCCGTCGTTCGCCAGTCGGATCATCTACTACGCGGCCCGCACGTTTCAGCAGCAACTTCGCGAAGGCGACGACTACGAGAAGCTGCGGCCGACAATCTCGATCTGCTTCCTGAACCATGTGTTGTTCCCGGACGTGGCCGATTCCAACTCCGTTGATCATGAAAGCGCTGCAGGAACTCGAAATGGTGACGCACGACGAAATCAAGCGGATCCGCTACGAAGAGCGCTTGGAATCGGAGCGGACGTACGCTTACAACATGCGCATGAGTAAGCAGGAGGGCCGGCAGGAAGGCGAGATGATCGGTTAGCAGAAGGGCGAGAGAATCGGATCCATTCGGATGCTGGAGCGAATGCCCGGCAAGCCGGAAACACCGGCCGATCAGCTGAGTGGGCTCTCGTTGGACGAACTCGACCGGCAGATCAAGGACCTCGGACGGCAGTTTCAGGAAGCTTGCGGATGAAGTCGTAATTCTTCGACTTTGTCGTCAATGATCAGGTCCAGACTTCGCCGGATCGCGCCCAGGGAACTTCGCCTTCGGATGATGATCAACTTCAGTGGTGGCCAGTTGCTGGGCGGTGTTGGCGATTCGATGTTTCCTCGCCAGCGAACACGAAATGGCAGGCTCTATTCCGCCTTGCCCCGATTGGCCTACGCAAGCCACTCCCCGAATTACTCCGGGTTGCCGGCCACACATTCCCGACAGAACACGACACTGACATATTCGAGATATCGACCGACAACCTGATCGCCCCGGCGGATGGTTGTACCGCATGATGTGCAGTGCGTGTGCTCACCTTCATCAGGCGACAACCGCCACCTGTGCATCGGCTCCAACGGCAACGGGAAGTCCTGCGGCCGTTCCCGGATCCAGTTCAGCACGCGAGCAGGAAGTTTGGCCACGAGGTCCTCCGTCTGCGTGAATCGCTCGCAATCCGGTTGCGGAGCAACCGGACTACCATAACGCCGGCGACAAGGTAGCCCGGTTGCTCCGCAACCGGGTGGAGCACTGCCCCTCAGGAGGCACCGTGGCCGAAACATGCACCCCGATAGGGGAAGCCTTGCATCACCTGCAGGCCGGCGTATAAACTCGATCATAGATGACTGACTTGAACAAGTGCGAGTATGTGCCGATGCGATTCACGAAGATGCAAGGGGCCGGGAATGATTACGTCTATGTGGATTGCTTCCGCGAGACGTTGCCGGCCGACCCCGCCGCGCTGAGCATCGCCATGGCGGACCGTCACTTCGGCATTGGTGGCGACGGGCTGATCCTGATCTGTCCGTCGGAAAAGGCCGACGCCCGTATGCGCATGTTCAATGCCGATGGCTCGGAATCCGAAATGTGCGGCAACGGGCTGCGCTGCGTCGCCAAGTATGTTTACGATCACGGCATCGCGACGAAGGACAAGCTTGCGCTCGAAACAGGCCGGGGCATCCTGCATGTCGAAATTGAGCAACGGCATGGCAAGGCCCAGCGAGTTCGCGTCAACATGGGCGAGCCGATCCTGATGAGCGAACGGATCCCGACCACGTTGCCGGGCGATCCGCCGGTGAACGCGCCCCTGCTGGTCGGCGATGAATCGTTTGCCGTCACCTGTGTGTCGATGGGCAACCCGCACTGTGTGATCTTCGTGGACGAAATCACGGACCGGCATGTGCTGACCATCGGTCCGAAGATTGAACGACACCCGGTCTTCCCGCGGCGAACGAATGTCGAGTTCGTAAAGGTGAATCGGCCCGACGACCTGACCATGCGCGTCTGGGAGCGCGGCAGCGGTGAAACGCTGGCGTGCGGCACCGGCGCATGCGGCGTATGCGTTGCCGGAGTGCTGACCGGGCGGAGTGATCGCCGGGTGACGGTCCACCTGCTCGGGGGCGACCTCGAATTGGACTGGTCAAAGGACGACAATCATGTTTACATGACGGGGCCTGCGGTCGAGGTTTTCACGGGTGAATGGCCCGGCCGGTGACCGCGCATCGGCAAGGATTCCGATGAAGATACGCCATCCGCTTCTGATGAAGTCCGCCAGTTGGCTCGGCACGCGCATCATTCAGACGCTGTGCGGCACCATGCGCTACCAGGCGCGCCACATTGGCGAGAACTATCTCCCCGACAACCCGGCGGTTCCCCGCCGCGTCATTTACGTCTTCTGGCACGACAGCATGCTGATCCCGGCCTACTTCTACGGCCGTAAGGATATCTACGCACTGGTCAGCCCGCATAGCGATGGCCAATGGTTGGCCGGCATGCTCGAACGGCTTGGCTTCAGCACGGTACGCGGGTCGAGCAATCGCGGCGGTGCCGAGGCGATGCGGCAGATGCTGCGTCTGAGCCGCAAGGCCCATTTCGCGATCTCCCCGGATGGACCGCGCGGTCCGCGCCGTGAACTGAAGGACGGCCCGATCTTTCTGGCCGCCCGCACGGGCATGCCGATCGTGCCGATGGGTTTCGCCTGTAGCCGGTCGTGGCGCGCCCGAAGCTGGGACCGCCTCTGTGTGCCGAAGATGTTCGGCCGCGGCTACGGCGTGACCGCTCCGCCGATCGCCATTCCGCGCGATCTGTCGATCGACACGCTCGAGCCTTACCGGCAGCAGGTGGAAGAGTCGCTGCATGCCGTCTCCCAGATTGCCGAGCGCTGGGCGAGTACCGGCCAATACGATACCTACGACTACGACTTGCTCGGCCGAACCAACGAAGCCAGGCACGAAACGACGCTCGCTTCCCGATGACACCACTTCCCGCCTGGGCCCGCGCACTGACCGATCGGCGGTTCCTTTACGCCCTGGCGTGGCTGATCGCGCTGGGGATCGGGACCGGCCGGGTGATCAACGCATTGCAATCGTGGGAAAACAAGTCGCGGATCGACGACAATGGCGGCCATGTCACGATCGATTTCGGCGGCCAATGGATGATGGGGCGGCTGCTCGCCACCGGTAACGGCAAAGAGCTTTTCGTCCGGCCGCGGCAATGGGAAGTCGCGCAGCGGTCCTACCCGGTGCGCTTCGAGGATCCGAATCAGGAAGAACACGACCCCCGCAATCTGGTCGGCAGCTTCATGGGCAAGGACGACGAGCGCTGGCTGAACCCGGCCGGTGCCTGGACCGCGCTGATTGCGCCGTCGGGACCGTTTCAACAGGCCGCCGTCGCGCTGCAGGTTCACGACGAATGGGACCCGGCCCTGGTCAAAGAGTTGAACCATCCCACGAAGGGCGATGGCATCGGCGGGCCGTTGTACCCGCCGATTCATGCGTTTGTCATGTTGCCGTTCGCGACGGACGATCATCCGCAGGCGGCCTACACCGTCATGCACTATGTGCAGACGTTCTGGTGCTTCGTGGGCGGGTTCGCGATCAGCATCGTGTCGCGCGGGCGGCTGTGGGCACCGATTGCCGCGAGCATCCTGCTGATCTATCCCGGTTGCCGCGGCGCGGTCGATCTGGGGCAGAACTCGCCGATGACGGTAGCGATCCTCTGCTGCGGGTGGGCGGCCATGTCGCGCGATCGCATGATCCTCGGCGGCATGATCTGGGGCCTGCTGGCGTACAAGCCGGTCTGGGCGTTGTCGTTCGGCCTGATGCTGCTGTTGATGCAGCACTGGCGCGCGGCCTTTGCCATGGCGGCCACGGGGGCAGGCTTGGCACTGGCCACCCTGCCGTACGTGGGCCTGCATACGTGGATCCACTGGCTGGAAACCGGCAAGTCAGCCGCCGATCTTTACAACGTGGATGGCAACTGGGTGCCACTGAGCCGGGACTTGCTCGGGCTGCCCCGGCGGATCATGCTCGACTTCACGGCCCCGCGCTCGACACGCGACCGGCCCCTGATCACGCTGGCCTGCTGGGCCGTCTGGGCGTTCGTGCTGGAAGTGACACTGCGCACGTACGCGATGCGCGGCCGGGGACCGATGCCGTTCGTCGGCCCGCTGCCGGCCATGCTCGCGCTGACCGCCTGGGCATGCACCTTCCACTTCATGTACTACGATGCGATGATCTCGGCCTTCGGTCTGCTGATCCTGATGGCAGACCCCCGGCCATTCTTCCATCGACAGGTCTGGACCACGCCGGAACCCGATGAAGGGCCACGTTCGCACCTGGTGACGAACTCGTTCGTGCTGACTGTTGTTGCAATGCTCCTCTTTTATGAAGTGCTGCTGCAACCCGGAACCTGGGAAGGAACCATCAGTCCGCAAGAATATACGAAAGCACGCACGTTTCACGACGGTTCAACCGCCCCGAGCCCGCAATTCAACTTCGGGGCCGGGTACAGGTACCCGACCGATACGTTCGTGATCCTGCTGCTCTGGTTCTGGTGCGTGGCCGCCGTCTGCCGGGAGCCGGGTCAGATGACACCACGAAGCGAGTTGAGCGCCTGACCGATGTTCGGCGCGCGCATCAGTGATTCGCCGACGAGGACCGCCTTCACGCCCGCCGCTTCCAGCCGCTGCATGTCGGTATGCGTCTTGATCCCGCTTTCGCTGACGACGACGCGATCGCCCGGCACCTGCGCGAGCAGGTCGAGCGTATGTTCAAGGCGAGTGACGAACGTGCGCAGGTCCCGGTTGTTGATGCCGATCAATGTCGTGCCCGTGTCGACCACGCGGCTCAACTGATCGGCGTCGTGCAGTTCAATCAGTACATGCAGCCCAAGGTCGCGTGCCTGGCGATGCAGCGTTGCCAGCGTGTCGCCCGGCAGGATCTCGGCAATCAGCAGCACGGCATCCGCCCCGGCCGCGCGGGCTTCCAGCAGTTGATAGCGATCAAGGATGAACTCCTTGCGCAGCACCGGCAGCAGGACGCGTTCGCGAATGGCCGTGAGATAGGCGAGTTCCCCCTGGAAGAAGTGGCGATCGGTCAGCACGCTCAGGCAGTCGGCCCCGTGGCGCTCGTAGATGCTGGCGATGGCGACCGGGTCGAAGTCGGCCCGGATGATCCCCGCGGAGGGGGAGGCCTTCTTCACTTCGGCGATGATGCCCATCCCGGGCCGCCGCAGGGAGCCGGTGAAATCGCGTACCGCAGGCAGGTTCGCGCAGCGGCGTTCCAGTTCCACGATCGGCGTTTTCGCCATCGCTTCGGCGATTTCGATCTGCTTGTGGGCAACGATTTCATCGAGAATGTTCGGCATGGTCGCTCGTTCAGGAAGGTCGGGGGCGACCTACTTCTTACAATACGCGATGCCGTCCGTTCGTCTTCGCCGTTCGCAACTCGGGAGCCGCATGCCGCCGGAGCAGCAGGAATTCTGGTCGATGCTGACCGCCGGGACCGGGCTCGCCGTCGCGGCCGGGCTGCCGGCCGTGCTGATCCTGCTGCTGCGTCGGCCTGCATCGCTGTTCCCGCGTGCCAGCCACTGGCCGATTACGTGGAACGGCTGGGTGGTGCTGGTCGCGTTTGTCTTCGGCCTGCTGGGCGGGTCGATCATGCAATCGCTTCTCGCTTCGACGGGGTTCTTCCACTCGCTCTACGGCCCCGACTTCCCGCTGGCGATCACCGATCCCGCGAATGAGACGCAGCGCCAGGCCGCGCACCTGCGCGGCCTGTGGGGGCAGACGCTCGCGCTGCCTGTTCAGTGTCTGATCATCATCTGCTTCATGCGCTTCGGCACCGGGGCGCAGTTGGTGCAGATCGGCCTGTCGCATCGGCAGTTCAACCGCAACTATCTCGCCGGGTATCTCGCCTGGCTGATCTTCACGCCGCTTTCCTTCGGTGCGTTCGTGATCGCGCTGATGCTGTTCACCGACCAACCGCAGAAACACCCGCTGACCGATCTGGGCACCGCGGCAGGCAACCGGGAAATGGTGATCTTCGCGCTGAATGCCGCACTGCTGGCTCCGTTCCTTGAAGAACTGGTCTTTCGCGGCATCCTGCAACCGTGGCTGCTGCAGACCGGGGCGGAAAGCAAAGACGCAGTCGTCCCGGTCGAGTTCCGCCCGCATGTGTGCGTGGGCATCGCGCTGGTGCTCTGCCTGCAGACGCCAGCCGTCACGGATGTGATCCAGCGGCAACGCTGGGGCGAACTGCTTCCCGCCCTGGCGCCCTCGCTGTTCGTACTGGTGACGACACCGCTGTTTCTGGTGCTGCCTCGCAGCGGATGGTTCAGGAAGACACTGCGGCTGGCGACGCCGCAAGCGGCAGCGGCGTGTCTTGCGAACGGGATCCTGTTCGGCGCGGTGCATGCGAACGTCTGGCCGTCGCCGATCCCGCTGTTCGTGCTGGGGTTCGGCCTCGCGTGGCTCACGACCCGGGCGCGCTCGATCATCCCGGCCATCATCGTGCACTGCCTGTTCAACGCGATTGCGGTCGTCTACACTGTGCGGCTGGCATCACAGGGTTGAGAAGTTGCTGGAAAGATGGGTTTGTCGCTGCCAACCTGTTTTTTTGTACATATACTGGTATAATGACAAAAGTTCACCTATTTCCTCGGCCGAGTTAATCCGTGTCGTCAGCGGTCGGCCGATTGATTACATTCATGATGGCACTGAAGCCAACAGCCCGGGAGGTTATCCATGGCGGAACTTGAGAACAAGGAACTGAAGAACGCGCTGTCTGCCATCGAGAAGCAGTTCGGCAAAGGCGCGATCATGCAGATGGGCGAGAAATCGTCCGAAGATATCCATGGCATCCCGACCGGATCGTTGAGCCTGGACATCGCGCTGGGCGGCAAGGGGTTGCCCCGCGGCCGCATCATCGAGATCTTCGGTAACGAGGCTTCGGGCAAGACGACGATCGCGCTGCACGCGGTAGCCAACGCCCAGCGACTGGGCGGCGTGGCGGCGTTCATCGATGCGGAACATGCACTCGATCCCTCATGGGCCAAGCGCATCGGCGTTGATCTCGAATCGCTGCTGGTCAGTCAGCCGTCGAACGCGGAAGAGGCGCTGAAGATCGCCGAGATGCTGGTGAAGTCGAACGCGGTGGATATCATCGTCATCGACTCGGTGGCCGCCCTGGTGCCGCGACATGAAGTGGAAGGCGAAATCGGTGATTCGCATATCGGTCTGCAGGCCCGCCTGATGAGCCAGGCGCTGCGCATCCTGAACCCGACCATCGCCAAGACCAACACCTGCATGATCTTCATCAACCAGATCCGCCAGAAGGTGGGCGTCTTCTTCGGCAACCCGGAGACGACCTCGGGCGGCCTGGCGCTCAAGTTCTACTCGTCGGTCCGCCTGGAAGTCCGCCGTTCGGTAGCCATCAAGGACGGCGACGAAGTCATCGGCAACGAAACCAAGGTGAAGGTGGTCAAGAACAAGGTCGCCCCGCCGTTCCGAACGGCCGAGTTCGACGTGCTGCACGATCGCGGCATCAGCTCCGAAGGCGACTTGCTCAACCTGGCCGTCAACGCGGAGATCGTCACCAAGAGCGGCGCGTTCTTCAGCTACAACGACCAGCGCCTGGGCCAGGGCAAAGTCAATGCCATGACCTTCCTGCGCGACAACCCGAAAGTGACCGAGGAAATCCGCAACAAGATTCTCGAGTCGATCAACATCAACAACCATACGGTGCCCGTCGAACCGGCGGGCGAAGCCCTGGAAGAGAAGGAAGCGCCGGCACCGGCGAAGCCCTCGAAGAAGAAGTAACCGTTTAGCGGCCATCCCAACGGGGTGG
>Ga0105044_10007098_pt1 | contig 15424 bp, 12 predicted proteins | sample MAT01_FD_78092 | JGI IMG/M metagenome (GOLD analysis project Ga0105044, IMG submission 78092) | Freshwater microbial communities from Lake Fryxell liftoff mats and glacier meltwater in Antarctica - MAT-01 | ecosystem: Environmental > Aquatic > Freshwater > Ice > Liftoff microbial mat | place... | reverse complement strand
TGCTGGGCGACCTGCCGGAGCTTGGCGCGGGCGACGTGACCAGGGCCGTAAAGCTCGATCCTTCGGCATACCCGAACTGGCGAATCACGATCTCGCTGCCAGCTGACCGAACGTACACCTACCGCTTCCTCCGGCGGAATGACGCCCCGGGTCAGACGTCGCTGGCCAGCAATGCGACGTTCCTGACGCCGGTGCAGAACGGCTCCACGGCGAGCATTCCGCGCACACCCGCGAGCAAGACACTCATGCTCACCTGGGACATTCCGAACCCCGTTCTCCGCTGGCGCGAGGCATCGGTGCAGAGCGAGGCCGCCGCGCCGTTTGCGGCGCGGCCGATGCAGCGCTACGGCCCGTCCCTCAATGGCCGCTCGCAGGAAACGACGTGGCTGGCCTGGGGCTTTTTCACCGGCGGGCGGACATACGACTTCTACTTCACCGACGCCGCGGGGGCGTCGCGGTATCCGCAGACCGGGTGGTACACGACCAGCCTCGATGGCGCGTTCGTGCAGGAGGGCCAGATCTACAGCTACGTTCCCGCCGCCGCCGTCACGGCGGCGCGTCGGGATTACAGCGCGGCGAGCGTGCCCACGCTCCTCTCGCCCCAGCTGAACGAGACCCGCGGCTACCGCGTCCATCTCCCCCGCGGCTACGACCAGCACCCTGCGCGGCGCTATCCCGTGCTCTACATGCACGACGGGCAGAACGTTTTCGAGTCCGGCGCGTTCGGCTCGTGGAACGCCGCCCCGACCGTCGCGGCCCTGCAGGCCCAGGGGCTGCTCCGCGAGGTCATCGTCGTCGGCCTCGACAACGGGCCCGACCGCCTCCAGGACTACACGCCCCCGAGCGATCTGGGCGACGGCGGGCGGTACGTCGCGTACATCCGCGACACCGTGATGCCGCTGATCAACGCCCAGTATCGCACGCTCACGGGGCCAAGCAACACCGGGGCCTTGGGCTCGTCCATGGGCGGGCTGATCTCGCTCTACATGGGCTTCGACCACGCCGCGGCGTTCGGTCGAGTCGGCGCCATGAGCGGAGCTTGGCAGAGGGCCCCGATCTTTCTCAACGCCGTGAGCACCGGTGCCGCCCGGAGCATCCGCATCTATCTCGATTCGGGCGATAGCGGCACCGCGAGCGACAACTACTGGCCAACATACAACCTCCGCGACGCCTTGGCCGGCTCGCTCACGCCGCGGTACCCGATCGAGGGCACGCTCCGCTATCGCCTGGGGTATGGCCAGCAGCACAACGAGGCCGCCTGGGCGGCCCGGTTGCCCGAATGTCTGACGTTCCTGTTCCCGGCTCAGGAGGAGCCGAGCCAGCTGCTCGCGGGCGTATTCAATCCGGCGCTCGATGTCGACGCCGACGGGCTGGTGACGATCGAGGACCTGTATGCCCAGGGCGAGGACCCGCGCGACCTGAACCTCGACGGGGTTGTCACCCAGGCCGACGCGGAGTTCCTCGAGCGATACCTTCGGCGAAACGAGCCGCGGGACATGGTCGGCCCCCAGCGACCGTGATCACGGCGCCTTCTCTCCCCGTTCGGTGTTCGGGTCGTAGCAGATATGCTTGATGCGTGTTGCTCATCGAGTACATCCTGGTCGGCTCGGTTCTCGCAACGCTCTGGTTTGTGACCGAGCGACGGCACCGACGGACGCGGCGGAGGCTCCAGGCCCTCGAGCGCCGTCTTCAAGACTCCGCGGCCCGCACCGATCGCGTCGAGCGGCACGTCTACGCCGATCTCGCCGCCCGGGCCCGATCGGGTGTCATCCCGCCCGCCCCTGCGCCCATCCGCTTCCTCAGCCAGTTCGGCGAGGACGCGCTGCTCTTCGATCTCTTCGAGGGCAAGCGCGACGGCTTCTTCATCGAGGCCGGTGCCTACGACGGCACAAGCCTCAGCACAACGTTCGCGCTCGAGTCGCTCGGGTGGTCGGGCCTGCTCGTCGAGCCCATGCCCGGTCGCTTCGCCCAGTGTCGGGCCGCGCGACCCGGCAGCCGGGTCGTCCACGCGGCTCTCGGCCCGCGCGGCAGCAGCGGGACAACAGCCTTCGAAGTTCCCGAGGCCGCCGAGGGGGCCATGGCCGACCTGGCCGCGTCGATCCGGCTTTCGCCAGCGCTCGCGCGGCAGGTTGGCGGCGATCACGGGGCCGTGGTGCGGTCGATCCGCGTGCCGCTCACAAGCCTCTCCGCCCTGCTCAACCAAGCGCCGCCGACAAGCGGGATCGATGTCGCTGTCATAGACGTCGAGGGTTTCGAGGCGCAGGTGCTCGACGGGCTCGAGCTCGACCGCTATCGCCCGCGGGTGCTCCTCATAGAGGATCTGACCCACGGCCAAGACGCCCGCACGCGGGACCTGCTGGTGCGCCATTCGTACGAGCGGGTCGTCTGGCTCGGGCACAACGGCCTCTGGGTCGACGCTCGTGACGATGCGCTGCTCGCCCGGGCAAAGATGCTCGCCGACGGGGGCGCTATCCGCGGTGGACGGTCCTGAAATCACCCCCCCACCCGTCCGGGAGCCGACCGCTATCATGCGGCCCTCGTGCCGATCCATCGCGTATTGACGAGAAGGAGTCCACACCGATGCTCTCTGCCGCCCTCCGCCGTCCGATCGCCCTCGCGCTGGCCACCGCCTTTGCCCTCAGTGCCGCCACGGGCGCGATGGCTCAGGGCGGCGCACCCGCCGCGCCGACCGCACCAGCCGCCCAGCCGGCGACCCCCGCCAAGCCGGACGCCAAGCCCGACGCCAAGCCGGATGAGAAGTCCCAACCGGCCCAGACCCCCCAAGCCCAGTCCCCCTCGGAGAAGCCCGTGTCCAGCCAGCCCAAGCTCTTGTACGTCAAGATGTCCACCAACAAGGGCGACATCTACATCGAGCTCAACAACGAGAAGGCCCCGATCTCGACGCAGAACTTTCTGTCCTACGTCGACAAGAAGTACTACGACGGCACGATCTTCCACCGCGTCATGAAAGACTTTATGATCCAAGGCGGCGCCTTCACCCCCGGCAACCTCGACGCCGAGAAGCCCGGCCTCGACAAGGCCATCAAGAACGAGTGGCAGAACGGCCTGAAGAACACCCGCGGCACGCTCGCCATGGCCCGCACCGGCGATCCCGACTCGGCCCGCTCGCTGTTCTTCGTCAACGTCGTCGACAACCCCTTCCTCGACACCCCCCGCAATAACCCCGCCGCCTACGCCGTCTTCGGGCGCGTTGTCGCTGGCATGGAGGCGGTTGACGCCATCCGCCAGGTCAAGACCGCGAACCGCGGCTCGCACGGCGACGTGCCCGCCGAGAATGTGGTCATCACCTCCGCCGTCCGCATCGAGGAGAAGGACGTCCCGAAGAAGTGATCCGGCGTCGCCGACGCGCCTCACTCAGCACGCGTCTTGCAGGGCCCGGGTCGTCGACCCGGGCCCTGTTGTTTTTGCGTGAATCCGGCCCCCCCTTCCCCCGTCATCAATCCCCGCGCACCAGCGGCCAGATGCTGATGATGGTCAGCAAGACGATAAGCCACTCCAGCACCTCCATCCGCAGGTTGCTCTGGTGGTCGTGGAGCTTCTCGTACAGATCCTGGATGATCCCGAGCTTCCGCTCGATGGTGGTATCGCGCTCGGGCAGGTGGAAGCGGTCGGACGCAAGCTTGTAGACCCGGGCCAGGTATTGATCGCCGATGAGCTTGAGCGCGTTGTTCACGCTCTCGTAGAGCTGAGCGCTGTCGGCCTGCCAGGCCGCGACCTTGCGGAGCTGCGACGCCCTCGCCGGCAGGAGCGACAACATCCGCGGCGGCCGCTGCACGGTGGCATACGCCTTCTCGAGATCGGCGTCGAGCCGATCGTCCAGCAGCCGCATCTCCAGCGCCTCGACGTTGGCGAACTCGAGCACCGCCCGCACGTCCTCGCCCTCGCTATCCAGCACAACCGCCGCGTACCAGTCGATCAGAGCCGCGTCCCCGGGCCGGTAGCTGGCCCGGGCCTCCAGAGCCTCGCTCATCTCCTGCCTGCTCATCTCCTCCCGTTCGGCCCGCAGGATCCGGGCCAGCAGCGGCCCGTGCGTCTCCTGCACGTGCCCCGGCGCGGCGTAGCCCTCCAGAGCCTGCACGTGGTGCACCAGATAGTCCTCCACGCCCCCCTCGACGCTCGCCCGCGTGAGCGCCGGACCGATGAGCGCTAGCAGCTGGCGCACCCTCGCCGCGGCATCGGCCACGATCACCGGGTTGTCCACGAGCAGCTCCCCCACCCCCACCAGCCCGCTCAAGGGCCCGCCGATCGGCACCCGGTACGTCAGCGACACGGCCCCGAAATCGAAGATCACCACCTCGACCGGGCCCTCCGTCGCCACGCAGGGCTCGCTGTCGCCCATGCCCAGCCGGATCGGAGCCCCGGGCAGCGTCACCCGCAAGGGCGCAGGCTTGAACTCGAAGTACGGCGGGCTCTTCCGCCCGTGCGGCAACTGCACCCGCTCGGGCGTCGAGGCCCCGGCGACGGCCTGCCCGGCGCGGCCCGCCCCGTCGACCACGCCCCGAGCGAGGATCGCCTGGGCGAGGTCCAGATCGACCGCGAACGCGACGTCCATGGCGAGCATGAGGTACGACGTGCCGCGGACGATGCACGGGTCGTCGCTGCCCAAGCCGGAGCCGATCTGGGCGGCCTGGACGTGGGCGGGGGGTGAAGGCTCGGGTGTCTGCATGGGGGATGCTCGATGCAGTCTACCGGCGCTCTGGGTGCCGTCGGCGGCCCGGGACGAAATTGGGGGCCGGCTCGGCCATCGGAGCACAGAGTTCCGCGTGGTCGCCCGGTATACTCGATCCGCCGACCGACCACTATGTCCAACCGTCTCCGACTGGCCATCCAGCCCCAACCCGACGATACCACCTGCGGGCCGACGTGCCTCCACGCGGTCTATTCGTTCTTCGGCGACCAGCTCGCGCTGACCGAGCTCATCAAGCAGATCAAGCAGCTCGACGACGGGGGCACCTATTCCGCCGTGCTGGGCACCCATGCGCTCAAGCGCGGCTATCAGTGCGACATCTACTCCTGGAACCTGCAGGTCTTCGACCCGACCTGGTTCCAGCTCTCCAGCGAGGACATGCTCGGGCGACTCCGCCAGCGGCGGCGCATCAAGACCCAGCACAAGCTGCTCAGCGCGATCGACGCGTACATCGAGTTCCTCGCCGCTGGCGGGACCGTCCACTTCGAGGACCTCACCACCGCCCTGTTGCGGAAGTACCTCACCAAGGGCGTCCCCATTGTCGCCGGGCTCTCGAGCACCTATCTCTACCGCTGCATGCGCGAGCACGGGCCGAAGCTCGAAGACGACGACATCCGCGGCGACCCGCAGGGCCACTTCGTCGTTCTCTGCGGCTACGACCGAGAGAATCGCACCGTGCTGGTCGCCGATCCGATGCACCCGAATCCTGCCTTCCAGGGCCTGACGTACGTCGTCGAGATCGATCGCCTGGTGTGCTCGATCCTCCTGGGCATCCTGACCCACGACGCCGACATGCTCGTCATCAAGCCCGAGGGACACCGGCACGACAGCGTCGACCGCGCCCCCGAGGAGCACTCGGCCGGGCCCGCGGTGGGAGGCACGCCTTGGCGATCCTGATCGTCGTCAACAACCCCGCCAACTGGCCGCTGCGCACAAAGGGCAAGGGCGTCGAGATCGTCTCGGCCCGGGCCTATATCAGCGAGACTCGCTTCAGCGCGATGCGCGGGGCAAAGGTCTTCAACCTCTGCAAGAGCTACCGCTATCAGAGCTTCGGCTACTACGTCTCGCTGCTGGCCGAGGCCCGCGGGCACAAGCCGCTGCCCAGCATCACCACGATCCAGGACCTCAAGAGCCTGTCGATGATGCGGCTGGCGGGCGATGATCTTGAAGAGCAGATCCAGGAGAGTCTCTCGCACCTCTCGGCCGACACGTTCACGCTGTCGATCTATTTCGGCCGCAACGTGGCGAGGCGCTACGACCGTCTGGCCCTCCGCCTGTTCAACATGTTCCCGGCCCCCATGCTCCGGGCCCAGTTCGCCAAGAGCGGCGACGACTGGCAGCTGCAAAGCCTCCAGCCCGTTGCGCTCTCGGACGTCTCGCCCGAGCACTTCGAGTTCGTCGTGCAGTGCGCGGAGGAATACTTCGCCGGCAAGCGTCGCGCCGGGACACGCAAGGCCCCCGCCCGCTACGACCTGGCGATCCTCTACGATCCCGACGCGCGAGAGAAGCCCTCGACCAACCGCACCATCGCCAAGTTCATCAAGGCCGCCCAGCGCATCGGGATGCACGCGGAGATCATCTCGAAGGACGACTACGGCAAGCTCCCCGAGTTCGACGCGCTCTTCATTCGCGAGACGACGGCCGTCAACCACCACACCTATCGCTTCGCCCGGCGGGCCGTCGCCGAGGGGCTGGTGGTCATCGACGACCCCGAGTCGATCGTCCGCTGCTGCAACAAGGTCTTCCTCGCCGAGGCGCTCGAGACCAGCGGCATCCCGACCCCGCGGACACTCATTGTCCACAAGGACAACATCGAGGACATCCCGCTCTACGTCGGCTTCCCCTGCGTGCTCAAGCAGCCCGACAGCGCGTTCTCCATGGGCGTGATCCGCGTAGACGAGCCCGAGCATCTCGAGCCCAAGGCCCGCGAGATCCTCGCCAAGAGCGACCTGGTCATCGCCCAGGAGTATCTCCCCAGCGAGTACGACTGGCGGGTCGGCGTGCTGGACGGCAAGGCGATCTTCGCCTGCAAGTATCACATGGTGAAGGGCCATTGGCAGATCACCCAGCTCGATTCCGCCGGCGAGCGCGACTTCGGCAGGGTCGAGGCTGTTCCGATCGATCAGGCCCCGCCCCGCGTCATCCGCTGCGCCGTCGCCGCCGCCGCCGAGTTCGGCACCTCGCTCTACGGCGTCGATGTCAAGCAGATCGGCAACAAGGTCTACATCATCGAGGTCAACGACAACCCCAACGTCGACACCGGATACGAGGACACGATCCTGGGCGACGCGCTCTACGACCGCATCATGGGCGTGTTCCTCGACCGCATCCGCAAGCTCCGCGAGCCCGCGCCGCGCCGGACCGCCAGCCGCAGGCCCATCCGCCTTGACCTCTCGACCCCCGACGCCTCGCGCCGCCCGGCCAAGGGCATCCCGGGCCTCACCCACCCATCACCGCCCATCGCAGGCCCGGGCGCCATCGCCGGCGTCGGCAGCATTTACCCATACACGAGAATCCTGTGACCCAGCCCAGCGCCCTCTCCCTGTTCGAAGCCTTCGGCGTCGAGCTCGAGTACATGATCGTCGACGCCAAGACTCTCGACGTGCGCCCCATCGCCGACGAGCTGCTCAAATCCGTCTCCTCCACGGGCCTTCTCGAGAGCGAGGTCGAGCGTTCCGGCGGGGCCTCCTGGTCCAACGAACTCGCCGCCCATGTCCTTGAGATCAAGACCACCGAGCCCACGCCCGATCTTTCGGGGGCCCAGATGACCCTGGCGGCCAGTGTCCGCGAACTCAACGCGCTGCTCAAGCCGCTGGGCGCTCGCCTGATGCCCGGAGCGATGCACCCCTGGATGGACCCCGCCGTCGAGACGCGCCTGTGGCCCCACGACTACGCCGACGTCTACGCCGCCTTGGACCGCCTGTTTGACTGCAAGCGGCACGGCTGGTCGAACCTCCAGTCCGTCCACCTCAACCTCCCCTTCGCGAGCGACGAGGAGTTCGGCAAGCTCCACGCCGCCGTGCGGCTGATCCTCCCGCTGCTGCCCGCCCTCTGCGCGTCGAGCCCGATCGCGGGCGGCAAGCTCGCCGGCCCGCTGGACAACCGTCTGAGCCTCTACGCCGTGAATCAGGCGAGCACGCCCAGCCTCACCGGCCGCGTCATCCCCGAGCAGGCCTTCACGCGGGCCGACTATCAGCGTCTCATCCTGGACCCGATCGCCCGCGACGTGGCGCGGCTGGACCCCTCCGGCACGCTCAAGCCCGAGTGGATGAACAGCCGAGGCGCGATCGCTCGCTTTGATCGGGGCTCGATCGAGATCCGGCTCATGGACGTGCAGGAGTGTCCGGCCGCGGACCTGGCGATCTGTTCCGCCGTCACCAGCGTGCTCCAATGGCTGGTCGCCGAGGGCCCGTGCTCGACGGCCGAGCAGATGGCGATGCCCGTCGAACCGTTGCGGGCGATCCTGGACTCGACGATCGCACACGCCGACCAGGCCCCGATCGCCGACGAGGTGTACCTCGACCTGCTCGCCGTCGACCCACGCTCGGGCGACGAGCCCGTCAAGGCTTGGGAAGTCTGGAGCGAGATCCTTGAACTGGCGGAAGTGGACCTGAGCGACCCGCTGCACGAGCCGCTCCAGACGATTCTCGACGAGGGCCCGCTGTCGCAGCGCATCCTCGCCGGGCTGGCCGGCAAAGCCGACCGGGCCTCCATCGCCCGCGTCTACGCCCGGCTCTGCGACTGCCTCGATAGCGGGACGCAGTTCCGTGTCGGCTGAGCGTCCGCGGCCCGGGTCGGTGGTCATCACCTGCGAGCACGGGGGAAACCGCGTCCCGCCCGACTGGGCCGCGGCGATGGCCCCCGATCAACGCCTGCTCGCCACGCATCGCGGATACGACCCCGGCGCGCTCGACCTGGCCTTCCTGCTCGCAGCCGCCCTGCGTGCGCCTCTACACCTCGCGACCACCACCCGCCTGCTGGTCGATCTCAACCGCTCGCTTAACCACCCGATGCTGCACGGCCCGTCGGCCTGGGCGCTCGAGCCACGGGCCAAGTCCCGGATCATCCGCGAGCACTACGCCCCATATCGACGGGCCGTCGAGCAGGAGGTTGCCCGGATGGCCCGGCGCGACCCCGGCTGCTACCACATCTCGGTCCACACCTTCACACCCGTGCTCCGCGGCCAAGTCCGCCGGATCGATATCGGCCTGCTCTTCGATCCCGCCCGCCCGCGCGAGGCCGCCCTGGCGCGCCGCTGGGCCGCCGCGATCAGGCGTTCCGAGCCACGGCTGCGGGTCCGCCTGAATCAGCCGTACAACGGCACCGACGACGGCCTGACCACCCACCTGCGGACGCTGCACCCCGACGAGGGTTACGCGGGAATCGAACTCGAGGTGAACCAGCGCTTCGTGCGTGCCGGGGGGCCGCGATGGCTACGGCTCGAGCGGTCGCTCGCGCAGGCCCTGCTCTTGGCCCTTGCTCAAACCTCCGCTACGACAAGCGGCTGAGCGCCACTGAATCTGAACAACCGAGCGTGCCCGCACTCCGGACACCGAACCGTGCCCTTGATCGCCGGAAGTCCGCCCAGCGAGCACGCGCACTGAACGCAGGAGCCGTTTGTCGAGGCGAGCATGTTGGCAAGCTCGGTCTTCAGACGTCGACCAGCCGAGGACCTGAACGACAGTGCCGCGCCGACCATTGCGAGCGTCGGTCCCAGTTGTGCCGCGAGGAGCGAGATCGCGTCGGAGTTGCCGCCAGGACCCCAACCGAACGAAACTCCCATCCCGGGCATGAGCAGCGTGATCATGCAGAACGAAAGGAAGCCCGAGAGGGATCCCCAGACGAACACGCTCCACCGTTGCCGCTGGATAGCCCGGCTCGGCAACCGCCCGCACACCGGCACCGCCAGACCCGCCAACTGCAAGATAACCGATAGACGCGGGGGATGAAGATTGACACCGCCGGTGCCTCCGCGAAGAGGCTCACTTCACCGGCGGGAACAGAAACTCGAGGGCCGGCCCGAACCGCTCGGCCCACGCTGATTCGGTGTGCGTCGCCTGCTCGTCGACAACGAACTTGACGTCCGAGTCCTTGAGCCCCTTGCCGCGGGCCGTTTCGGTCAGGGCCCGCAGGCCCTCGACAAACTGCTCGTTGGTCGCGTCGGTGCCCGAGGGCCCGCCCTCCTTGCCGCCCACGCCGACATACATCTGCTTGGGCCAGCTCTTCATCGCGCCGAAGTGGCGAAACAAGACGCCCTGACCCGGGCGCGTCGGCATGCTCTCCAGCAGCACCTTGCCGAACACCTGCGGATAGCGGCACGCCGCCTCCATGCTGATGACCGCGCCCAGCGACGAACCGCCGATCGCCGTGTTCTCAGGGCCAGCCTTCACGCGATACGCCCGCTCGATCCGCGGCCGAAGTTCGTTTACCAGGAAGTCCACATACTGCCCGCCGCTGGCGTTCTCGAAGCCCGGGATCGGGATCGGCAGATACTCCTGCCCGCGGAGGTCGCCCGAGTTGGGCACGCCCACGATGATCAGCGGCTCGATCTTCCCTTCGCCGATCAGCCGCGACGCCGTCTCATCGGCCTGCCAGTCGCCCGGCACCGTCGGAAGCTTCTCGAAGAGGGTCTGACCGTCCTGCAGATACAGCACCGGGTATGCGCGCGACTTGTTGGCAGCCTCGTCGTAGCCCGGGGGCAGCCACACCAGCACGTCGCGGCTGCGGTCGGGCCAGGCCCCGCCACCGACCGCCTCGACGCGCTCCAGTCGCCCGGCGCCGACCTCGATCTTCCGGTACCGGTTGCTCGCGGCGAACGCCGGGTTGCCCGGCATCTGGTCCTTCCACGTCTCGATGCTCAGCTCGATCACCGGCTTCTCGCCCGGCTTGAGCTTGGAGACGTCGATCTTGGGAAGCATGCGGTTGTCCACGTCCTTGAAGTCCGGCGTGGTCTCGACGGCCTCCCACGAGCCGCGGGCGAACTTGAAGGCGATCCGCGAGTCGAGCTTGGGCTTGTCCCACACGATTCGCCACTTCATGTCGCTCTGGGCCGTCAACTGCATCCTGGTGTCGGCAGGGTTCCAGCCGTTGTGGCTCGAGGCCATGTGGATGGGCGACGAGCTGCTGGCGACCTTGCTCTTGTCGGTCACCACCACGATGAACCCCTGCTCGAGCTCCTCGGGCTGCACCATGCTCGGGTTCACCGCGTCGGCAACGTCCATCGCCGCCTGCTTGGCCGCTTCCGCGCCCTTCTTCGCCTGCTCCGCCGCGTCTTGGGCCGCCTTCTTGGCGTCGTCGGCGGCCTTTTTCAGGCCCTCAAGCCCGCCCTGCTCGGCCGCGGCCATCAACGCCGGGCTCGGCCTGCCGCGCGAGCGATCAAACATCACCAGCTGCATGTACGACAGCGTGCCCACGACACCGACAACCCACAGCAGGACGAACCACTTACCCATCCGATTTCCTTTCATGCGCGGTCCCCGGCTAAGAGTAGTCGCCGCCCGGGGTTGGCCGGGCCCATACGCACGAACGCCCGGCGGCCGTCGCCCCCGGGCGTGTGTCCGTCACAGATCGCTCGAACGATTCACTTCCCCGCGTACAACTGGGCCACGCGGTCCCAGTTCACCACGTTCCACCACGCACCGACATAGTCCGCGCGGCGGTTCTGGTAGTTCAAGTAGTACGCGTGCTCCCAGACGTCCAGGCCCAGGATCGGACGCCCCTCAACGCCCGCGATCGACTTGCCCATCAGCGGGTTATCCTGGTTCGCCGTCGAACCGATCATCACGCCCGAGTTGTCCGGCTTGACGATCAGCCAGGCCCAGCCCGAACCGAAACGACCCGCGGCGGCCTTGGCAAACTCCTCCTTGAAGTGGTCGAAGGTCCCGAACGCCGCGTTGATCGCCTTGGCCAACTCGCCCCCCGGCTGCCCGCCGCCGCCCTTGCCCGCCGGGGCCATGAGCTCCCAGAACATGCTGTGGTTGACGTGGCCGCCGGCGTTGTTCCGCACCGCGCTGCGCTTGTCGTCCGGAAACTCGGCAAGGCTCTTGATCACCGCCACCGGGTCCATGTCGGCGAACTTCGTGCCCTCGAGCGCCTTGTTGCTGTTATCCACATACCCCTTGTGGTGCTTGCCGTGATGGATCTCCATCGTCTTGGCATCGATGTGCGGCATCAAGGCATCAAACGCGTACGGCAGGTTGGGCAGGGTGAACGGCATGGACCGGCTCCTCAATCAGGTGCGGGGACTGTGGATGACTTTGTGGATCGATTAACCGTGATTACCCCCAGATCAGGCGGCGATCTGCGGTGAACGGTCGGAAGTTGCGCAAGGGGAAACTTGGGACTTGCAGCATGGCAGCCCCGCACGACACGCCGGGTTGCACACCCAAGAGTCATGCAGTATGGTGCGGACCCGAAGAGCCGGAGCGGCGGGACGACCAGCCCCGCCCGCCCGGACCTGTCGAGGTTAGACCCGGCCCGATAAGTCGTCAACGAGGAGTTTGCCCCTTCTGCGTCGGGCTGCCGCCGGAACTGTCGGCCGAGCACGCCGAGCGCCAGGTGGGCAACGACTTGCCAGACACACGCCGCGGCCTTCGCTTCTCGGCATGGAAGCCGAACTGCCTCCAAGCGTCTCCCTCCACGTTTGCCATTACCGGCCGATCCCTGGTTGCTTGCATGAATTTGCTCGAAAAGGACGAATAAAAGGGAATTTACGGGTGATCGTGCCGCCCGACCGGCCGGGACCGCTGGTTCGGACCAATCTCGTAGCTGACGCAGGGAAATTTGACGAGACCATGGAGCGGACCGAGAGTATCAGATACATTGGGCAAAAAGCTCGTCGGTGCGAAGGGGCGAGCGCCACTCAGGGATACGGAGACAGGATCAGATTGTCGCGGTGCATCGACGCCGCGGATGTCAACGAATCGTTCAGCCGGTGGTAGACTCTCCGTTGGCCCTCGTCGAGACGCGCATCCGGCCTCATCGGTTGCCCGGTGAGTTTGCTCTCGGATAACGGATAGCCGGGTCGATCGGTTGTAACGGCAAATGGGTCGCGCGGCGACGTGACAGACGGATGATCCGAGGCGAAAAGCGAACGCCGAATTGCCTTGGATCGTAGAGAAATACAGGACGCGGCTTGGCGGTGAAACAGGTCCCCAAGACTCCGGCGATTGAATGTTTGACAGGTGCTTGTTCGGGTATGGCGGGGACAATAGCCCGCGGCCCGGTTCAGGCAAGTTGGGCCCCTGTTTTCCGGCGCTTGCTGGGGGGCGAGAGTTCGAGAAGAAGCCATTAGAAACAGACGCAGCTGGGTGTTGAAGCAGTTTGGGGCGTGTCCGCGGCACTGAAGCCGGGACCGAGTCGGCCCAGGACGGCCTTTCGACCAGGTGCGGGAAGTCAGGCGTGACGGTCCAAGGCGACCGACCTGCCGGCTCCGGCGGCGCGATCCGACGGAGACAACAGGGCCAAGCAGCCCGCGAGAACGAGCCATGATCAACATGAAGCCCAATCCAAGCCCGCTCGAGCAGCATCGACGCAAGTCCCGCGTGCAGCTCAACGATGTCGACCCGGCGCGCCCGGGGGTTGCCGCCAAAGCCAAGCGATCGCTCTCTAAAGAGGACGAAAAGCTCCTGGCAACGCTGCTCAATGCTCCCTCGCAGATCGACTACATCGACTCGACGGCCTTCCGCGAGGACGGCGCCGAGCAGGTCATCTACGAGGAGGCCCCCTCGATCGCCAAGCCCGACACGAGCTGGTACCACCCGGTGATGGACGATCTGTCCCCGGGCAAGCACCGCTCCGTCAAGAGCGCTCAGCAGGTCATCCTGACCGGGGCCGAGGAAAAGGTGCTGTTCCACCAGTTCAACTACGCCCGCTTCCGCGTCGCGGCGCTGCAGCAGGAGATCTGGGGCTCCGAGGGCCGCAAGCCCACGCCCGAGCAGGCCGAGCAGATCCTCAAGTGGTATCGCAAGGCCGAGCGGATCCGCGAGCAGATCGCCGAGACCAACCTCGCGCTGGTGCTGGCGATGGCCAAGCGGACCCGCATGAGCGAGGTCGACTTCGCCGACCTGGTCAGCGAGGGCAACATGGCCCTGCTCCGCGCGGTCGACAAGTTCGACGCCGGCCGCGGCTACAAGTTCTCGACCTACGCCTGCCGCGCGATCCTCAAGGCCTTCAGCCGCCAGGGCATGAAGCTCAGCAAGTACCGCCAGCGGTTCCCGACGGACTTCGACCCCAAGCTCGAGAAGTCCAACTACCTCGAGACCAAGCGGGCCGACTTCGAGAAGGACGCGGCCGACGAGGTCCGCCGGATCGTCCTGGAGAACCGGGCCGACCTGACGGATGTCGAGCGAACCGTCATCGAGCACCGCTTCGGCCTCGAAACCGGCGACGGCGAGAAGCCCATGACCCTCGAGCAGGTCGGGCAGATCATCGGCGTCACCAAGGAGCGCGTCCGCCAGATCCAGAACAAAGCCATGGAGAAGATCCGCATCGAGCTGGAGAGCAAGTTCCTGGGCACCCGGCCCGTCGAGGAAGCCGCCGCTCAGCAGCAGGGTCAGCCCGGTCAGGGCCAGGCCCAGTCCGGGACGCCGGCTCCCGAGTCGCCGCGCGAGGATCCCAGGTCGCTCATGGCCCTGAACTGAGGCAAGAACTTCGGGCCTGTCGCTGCGGATGACGAACCCGCGGCGGGCCCGAGCAGTAGAAACTCCTGAGAGCTCCTTTCCGACCAGCCCCCGACGTCTTCAGCGGGGGCTGGTTTGTTTTTGCCCCCGCCCCCCCCCTCGCCGCGCGTCGGTCAGAGCAGGCCGTACCTGACGATGCACCACAGGGCCTGCACGCCGTCGCGCCAGCCGATCTTCTTGCCTTCTTCGTAGGTCCGGCCCGAGTACGAGATACCGACCTCGTAGACCCGCGGCGCGGGGCGGAGGCGGGCGAGCTTGCAGGTGATCTCGGGCTCGAAACCGAAGCGGTCTTCCTCGATGACGATCTTCTTGAGCACGTCGTGGCGGAAGAGCTTGTAGCAGGTCTCCATGTCCGTCAGGTTCAGGTTCGTGACGGCGTTGCAGAACGTGGTGAGCATGCGGTTGCCCACCGAGTGCCAGAAGTACAGCACGCGGTGGCACTCGCCGCCGACGAACCGTGAGCCGTAGACCACGTCGGCCCGGCCGTCGAGCACGGGGGCAAGCAGGCGGGGATACTCGGCGGGGTCGTATTCAAGGTCGGCGTCCTGGATAATCACCAGATCACCCGTGGCGGCCTGAATCCCGGTGCGGAGTGCGGCGCCCTTGCCGCGGTTGGACTCGTGCCGAAGCACGCGAAGGCCGAACTGCGGCGCAAGGGCTTCCAGGCGCGTGAACGAGCCGTCGCGGGAGCCGTCGTCGACGCAGATAATCTGTTTCTGGACCGGCCCGAGGTCGACGGCGTGAACCCGCCGTATGACCGATTCGATGGTCGGCGCCTCGTTGTAGACCGGGATGATGATCGAGAGGACCATGGGCAGGGCTGACGATACCCGCCGGTGCCCGTGCTTGTCGCTCCGTCGGTCTGCCGGCTGAGCGGCTGCAGGTGATGGTCGATGAGGGCCCGGAGACGCCGACTCGGGGAACCCCGAGCGCTCGGGAGTCGAACAAAGGCGGTGCCTGGGCGTCGTCCCGGGCGTGCGCCCCGAGTGGTCGTCCTGCGCCAGCCGCCGCGGGACCATGGCCCGGACCCGGGGCG
>Ga0105044_10007096_pt1 | contig 15424 bp, 15 predicted proteins | sample MAT01_FD_78092 | JGI IMG/M metagenome (GOLD analysis project Ga0105044, IMG submission 78092) | Freshwater microbial communities from Lake Fryxell liftoff mats and glacier meltwater in Antarctica - MAT-01 | ecosystem: Environmental > Aquatic > Freshwater > Ice > Liftoff microbial mat | place... | reverse complement strand
TCGAGCCCGACGCGATCGCGAACCCGTCATCGATGGACGCCTGGGTGAGCGCGACCGACGAGATCGTCATCGCGCTCGGCCCGCTGCCGAAATTTGTCAGCGTCACCTGCGCAGGACTCGAGGTGTCGCCGACCCGGATCTCGCCGAAGCCCAGCATCGACGTCGGTGAGACACCGAGCCGGATCGCCGGCTCGATTCCGCGACCGAACACGGTGACCGGGGTGTTGACGCCACTGATCTTGACCGTGATCGCGCAGCTGACCGGGGTCACGCTGGTCACGATCGGGACGAACTGTGCCGTGAACGCATAGATCGTCGCCGTCGGGTTCACGCAGACCGAACCGCTACCACTACCACTGCCACTGCCACTGCCGCTGCCGCTGCCGCTGCCCCCACACACATTGCTCACGACGGCCGGCAGATCGTTCGCGATGATCGTGAAGTCCGGGCATGACGCCGTGACGCTCTCGACCGTGTCGAACTGCGGCCCGGACGCCGGGGTCACGTTGAAGGTGTGCACCGCCGACGAGGTGTTGACTTGTATGTCACCGAAGTTGTGGTTCTGGAGCGGAACGGTCGCTTGCTGGGTGGTCGTGGATTCCCAGATCACTGTTCCCACGCACGCCAGTGCCACCATGGTCACCACTGCAACCACGGCTGATGAAGCCCGCCGCATGAGACGACGCAAGCAACTAGCGTCGCCGATCGACTACTACCTGTCAATTGAAGCGCCTGGTAGCAGCTGCCACGACATCGGAGCTACCGCTCCACGGTCGCGTTCCCGGCGGACGGCGACCGGCGGACGGCGACCGGCGACCGGTTTCAGTCTCGCCAGCTCGGCTTCGCGAGCTTGTCGCGCAGGGCGCGTCTTCCAGAACTCGAGCGTGTGGTGCCCGTGCCCAAGAAAGTACTCGTGCTTGATGCCGCGGTCGAGCAGCACATCGTGCTGGTCCTGGACGCTGTGGTGGAACATGAGCTCGTCCTCGGTGCCGCAATCGATGTAGAGGTGCAGCGATCCGGGCGCGAGCTTCTGTGCGAGCACCGTCGGATCGTGAGCGCGCCAGCTCGCGAAGTCGTTCCCCCACACCGCTAGGTAGGTTGCCATCGGGCGCTGATGGGCACGTTCATCGAGTTGACGAGCACGCTGACGCTGTTGCTGAACTGGTTCGCGACCGCGAGGTCGGCGTCGCCGTCGCCATCGCCATCTCCCAGCAGCACGAGGAGTGTCGGATCCTCGAACGCGTCGTCGTGAATTCGCGCCACGCATCGCCAGTCGTCGGCGGTCTCGACCGCGAGCGTTCGGCATTCCGTGCAGGACTCGAGATGACCGGCGAGGTGCGTGCCTTCCCGTCCGGTCAGCGTGCGCTGCGAGTAGGAGCATCGCGTCGTCGCAGTCCACCGTCATCGAGGGTATAGCGCGCCGTCTGCCTCCGAAGCGGCCCGCACGTACTTCGACTAAAAGGTCGGCTATCGTCGTCGTGATGGACGACCTGTTGCTCGCGCTCGTTCGCTTGCAGGTCGTGTTCGAGCAGCGCCGGCAGTGCTCACCGGTCGAAGCGCCGTGGCCCCGGACCGCCAGGTACATGAAGTTGATGGTCGCGTATGGCTTCGCGCGCCTCGGTGATCCAGAGCGTGCGCGTGCGACCGCGCAGGCGGGAATTCAGCTTACCGATGACGTGATCAGCTCTCGATGTGCGCGTAGTGGCTGCGTATCATCGCCGCCGCGCGCGTCACCGCGGCATCTCGGGCGGGCAGAGCTCGCACGGAGCTGCGCGAGCTCAACGCCCACATGGCACCTCATCGAGGGCACGGACGTCGGTGGCTCGGCGCCAGGCCCCAGCGGCTCCGCCCCGCGCAGCACCACGTCGGCCCCGAACGCGCGGGCGAGTAGCTGCTGGGTGAGCGCGCGTGGATCGCGGGCGAGCACGGCCTCGAGCCCGAGCAGCGGCGCGCCGCGCAGCCCGCGGGACGGGACGGCCGCGTGCGCTCGAGGATGCCCGCGTACAGCTCGCCGGCGCCGCGTGAACAGCGGCAGGACGAGCCGCGAGTCGAGCTTGTCCCGGCTGGCGATCTCGAACCGCTGGCCTGCGACCTCCCACAGTCCGAGGCGGAGGAAGCGCGGCGTGCCCGTGACGTCGTCCATTCGACATTATATTCCGTCCGTCGGCTATGCTGAGGCCATGGGCCCCGTGGATCCTGACGCCGCGCTGGCCGTCGAGCGCGCGCTCGTGCTCGCTGCACGCGACGCCGTCCCGATGTTGCCGATCACCGGCACGACCGCTGCGGGCTCGTGGATGGACTTCTGCATCGGGCTCGCGCGCGAGGTGTACCCGCTGATCGAGACCGGTGAACGACTCGACGCCGTGAGTGACGCACTCGCCGCGGTCGCTGACGCATGCATCCGCGTGTCGCCCGCGCTCGCGCAGGATCGGATGGTCACCATGCTCACCTGGATCCGAGGCGAGGAAGGGCTGCGCAACTCGTCGCGCCGGCTCGACCAGCCGAAGGCCCGGCTGATGCAACTCGTCCCACCAGCTGCCCAGGCGGCGATGGACGTGGTGTGGGCCGAGGAGCTCGCGGCCTTCCGCCGCGACTCGTCGGGGTACTGAGCCAACCCCCCCTACATAGCGTCCCGCTACATAGAGGTTCGCATTGCGTCTCATGGTCCGCGCCGAGTTCACCGGCAGGCCCTTCGTGACCTCGGCGCGGATGACTGGTCGACGACCACGGTGATGTACTCGTGGTGGCGCCGAGAGCTCGTCGACGCCGATGTGCGGAAGCCCGTCGCCTATATCGGGGCGCTGGCGACGTGCAACGACGCGCTGAACAATGGTCCCGACCGTGTCCCACGCCACGCGCATCATGTCGCTGACCGTCGTCTTGTCGCAGCGCTGCACGAGGTAGCCGACCTGGTCCTCGAACGGCAACCTGGTGTTCGCCTCGGACATCAGCTCGCCGACGGCTACACCACGCCGGTGACCGTGCTCGACGATCGGCGACCAGCCGATCCACGCCTCGCTGGTCGATCCTGCGACCTACCTCACCGACGGATCAGAGCGGTCAGCAGCCGCGGCGGCCCCGACGGCGGCGCGAACCATGCGAGGGCGAGGTGGGCGTTGCCTCCATCCACGTAGCGCAGGGCGGTGACCGCCGGGTGGTTGGCGAACACGCTGGAGGGGACCCCGGCGGTCTCGAGCGGGTGGCGGGCCGACCACGGGGGGCCTGCCTTGGTGGGCTTCCAGCTGGTGACCAGCTCGGTCGCAGTCCGGTCGACCTTGAACGACCCGGCTGCGAGGCCGAGATCGACGGTCGGACTGCCCGCGTTGGGGGCATTGATAGAACCGCCGCCGCCGAACGCGCGGCCGTCCTTGTACAGCCGCAAGCTGGTCAGGCCGTGGCGGGTGACAAATAACCCGAGGTCGGTCTCGCCCGCCTTGGCGTCCGGAATCGGGATCACGAACGCCCGATCGGCGCCCCGCTCGATCCTGGTCTGACGGGTCAGCGCCACCACGGCGCCGAGGCCGTCGGCGCCGAGGGCGTAGGCCTTGGGGGTCGTGGTCCACGGGATCACGAGGGCGACCCGGCTACCGCCGACGATCTGGCCGACGAACAACGCGGCCACGTCGCCCTGAACATCGCGGGGCGTCCCGAGCGGAGCGCCCGTCGGCGAGAACCGCTGCTCCCACAGGTGCTGACCCCGGATCGACCACACCGACCAGCTCTTGCCGAGCCAGGCGACGTCGGCGAGCCGGGCGGCGTCGGCCGGCTCGCGCCAGCGCTCGATCGGCGCGGTAATCATGGCGGTGGTGCGTGGCGTCGCGCCGATCAGCGCGAGCCGGCGCGTGGTGCCGCCCGTCTCGAGCTCGGTCCACACCACGGCCGCGCCGTCGTTCCCGAACGCAACCTGCTCGATCTGCGCGGGCACGCTCGTGACGCCAGCCAGCGTGGCGCAGCGAACACCGTTGCGGGCGAAGCACGGCTCGCACGCGGAGATCTCGAACGCGTCGCAGCTGGTCGCGCACGCGAGCGTGCCGCCCGCGAAGCCCTGGCTGGCGCAGGTCGCGCGGCCCAGGTTGGCGCCGTCGCACGGCTCGGTGGCCTGCAGGCACTGGATCGAACTCCGGTCACGGACCTCGACGGCGAGCCCTCGAGAAGTGGGGCCAGGCGTATCGCAGCCTCCGCCACCCACGGTCTGGGAGCACACCGCGAACGACCCGAGCTTGCCGTCGCCGCACTGTTTCTTGGGCTCGCTTGCGGGCGGCTCGACCGAGACGGTCTCGCCTGGAACAGGATCGCAGCGCGGGGTGCGGCGGTCGAGATCGTCGAGCGGCCGAGCGGTGACATGGACCGGCGCGGCGTCGGCCGGTGCGGCCTCGGCCGCATCGAGTGGGCCAGCCGGCGCTGCGCCCGAGCGCCCTGACGGCCGCGGGTACGGCGGGGGCGGGGGCGAACCGCACGCCATGGCGAGCGCGAACGCGAACAGAGCCAGCGTGGACCGGCGGGCCATGGGGCGATGGTAACGCACCAGCGCGCGGCTACGATCTACCCACGCCAGCGCTTCCTGACGGTCAGGGATGCGCGCGCAACCTGCGTGCGCTCTCGTTCGACGCATGCGAGACGCCCAAGCACCGTGTTGCGCGCGGCGACTCCCATACGAGCGCCCCTGCGTGGTTCTGGGACCGCCGCGCAGCTCGAGGCGCTCGACGTCGAGGCCGATCTCCGCCTCTTTCGCGTGCTACGGTCTGTGTCATGGAGCGACTCAATTTGACACTCGATAAAGGAACTTCTGGAGCCCTTGCGCGGCACGCAAGCAAGGAGGGGAAGCCCCGCGCGACCCTCGCCCGAGAGCTCATCCTGGAGGCTCTCGGGCGCCGCGAATCTCTCGAACGCCAGCGAAAGCTTGCTCGCGACTACGCTGCCGGTCGCGACGACGCCACGGAGCTGCTGGGCGAGCTCGAGATCGCTCAACTCGAGCTTCTGGACGACGATGAAGCCTAGGAAGCCGCGTCCGAAGCTCGAAGTCCCAGCCGCCGCGGACCAGCCGCCGATCCTGCGGGGCGACATTCTGTGGATTTGCTGCGACCCGTCGGTCGGTGCGGAGCCGCGAAAGACGCGCACCTGCGTGGTCGTGTCGAATGACATCGCGAACCGATTCGGCCAGGCGATCACCGTGATCCCCACCCAGGCCTTCAGCGTGGAACGAGCCGAGCGTTCCTACATGGCCGACCTTCGGAGGCCGCGTTCAACACTCACCGATAGTCGCGTCGCCAACGCGTCGATGGTCATGTCCTACGATCGAGCGCGCGTGACAGCACGGGCGGGAAGAGTCGCGCCAGAGACCCTCGCGGCGATCGATCGAGCGCTCAGGATTCACCTCGCTCTCGGCGTGATCTGAGACTCGCGACGGAAGTTCTTCATGACTGGCATCCTGCATCGTGCACGCCTGCCCCTCCGGCGAGCCGCTGCCCGGCACCTGCTGGACCTGGCTGAACACCGATTCGTTGACGCGATCCGTGTCGCTTGCCGAGCCATCGGCGGAGCAGGGCTCGGGCTCGTGCTCTCGAGAGTTTGCTAACATGTCGCGATGGACACAGGGCCCATCCGCGTCGAGCGGCCGAGGACCGGCTGTCTCGGCGATGACACGATCGCGGCGATGCTCGAAGGAGCGCTCGCTGGCGATCGTGCACGCCTCGCGCACCATCACATCGGCGGCTGTGACGCGTGCCGCCGGCTGGTGGGTGCGGCGATCGATTCGGCCGAGCTCTCCGCTCGCGGATCGCGCACGTTCCCCGCGGCCGGTGCCACCGGAGGGTTCGCGATCGCGCCGGGTCGCATCCTGGCGGGCAGCTACCAGATCGAGCGCCTACTCGGTGAGGGTGGTATGGGCCAGGTGTTCGAGGCGCTGCACCTGGGGCTCGGACGCAAGGTGGCGATCAAGGTGCTGCTCCCCGAGCTGGCGCGCGATCAGGTCGCACTCTCGCGCTTCGACCGCGAGGCTCGCCTGGTCGCCGCGCTCCACAGCCAGCACGCCGTGCGCGTCTACGACCTCGGGGTCGCCGAGAGCGGCGAGCCATACCTCGTGATGGAGCTGCTCGACGGCGAGGATCTCGGCACCGTGCTCGAGCGCGGGTGCGTGGAGGTCGAGCAGGCCACGCGCTGGATCGCGGAGGCATGCGAGGCGGTCGGTGAAGCCCACGCGCTCGGGATCGTGCACCGCGATCTCAAGCCGTCGAATTTGTTTGTCACCCGGAGCCAGCGGCTCGTCGTCCTCGATTTCGGGCTCGCGAAGCTGGTCGCCGGCAGCTCGTCGGTGACCCAGCAGGGCATGGTGCTCGGATCGCCACGCTACATGTCGCCCGAACAGATCACGGGTGCGCGCGATGTCGATGCACGCGCCGACGTCTGGTCACTCGGAGCCACGCTCTATCACCTGATCACTGGCGGCTCGCCGTTTCACGCCGAGACCATCGGCGACACCTTCGCGCGTATCCTGCATGGCCCGCCACCGTCGTTCGAGCGCTTGCCGCCCGCGATCGCACCGGTGATTCGCCGCGCCCTCGAGCGCGATCCCGCGGCGCGGTACGCGAACGCGATCGAGCTCGCAACGGCGCTACGCGCACCACCGGCGGGCCTCGACGCGCGGTTCGAGATCTTCGAGCTGATCGGCGAGGGAGGCAACGGCGCGGTGTATCGAGCGCGGCCGCGGGCAGGTGGGCGCGAGGTCGCGCTCAAGGTTCTCCGCAACGTAGCCGGCGTCTCGCGCGAGCGGTTCGCGCACGAGGCGGCGTTCGTCCAGCGCCTCGAGCACCCCAACACCGTTCGCTTGCTCGACTCCGGCGTCGTCGCCGATGGCACGCCGTTCATGGCGTTCGAGCTGGTGCGCGGTCGGACACTCGCCGTGGAGATCGCGCGTGGTCCGCTGCTGCCGGCGCGAGTCGCGAGGATCGCGGTGCAAGTGCTCAAGGCCCTGGGGGAGGCGCACGCGCACGGCATCGTGCATCGCAATGTCACGCCGACGAACATCCTGCTCGTCGACTACGTCGGCGATCCGGACTTCGTGAAGCTCCTCGACTTCGGCGTCGCCGTGCATGCCGAGTCGCCCCGCCTGACATCGAACGGCCAGCCGACCGGCACGCCGCAATACATGGCGCCCGAGCAGGTGATGGCAGCCCGGATCGACGCGCGCGCGGATCTCTATGCGCTCGGCCTCGTGCTCGCAGAGGCGTTGACCGGCACGCGCGTGTTCACCGCCGAGACCGCGATGGCGATCTGCTTCGCGCAGGCATCTCCGCAGCCGGCGCCGCTGTCTCCGGCGGTGGTCACCGGGCCGCTCGGCGACGTCATCGTCAAGGCGACCGCGAAGCAGCCCAGCGAGCGCTTCGCCACCGCGCACGACATGCTCGCGATGGTCGAGCGAGGGCCGGTCGGCAACATCAGCCGGCCACCGCAACCGCCCATTCCGGTCACCGTGGCGCGCAAGAACGCGGTCGCGCCGGTGCTGATCACGCTCGCGCTCGCCGGCGTCGCGATGGGGATCGCGCTCGCGATCTGGCGACCATGGGAGTACCCAGCGGCGCCTGCGGCACACCCCGAGACTCGCACGAGCGAGCCGCTGGCCGCACAACCCAAGCCAAAACCCGTGACGCCCGGTGCGCTGGTCAACGTCGACGAATGGCGGCTTCGCCAGCGTGCCGAGAAGCTCGGCTGGACGATCAAGGAGACCACGCACACGCAGTTTCCGAGCTGCGACCAAACGCGGATCCAGCTCCAGCGCGGCGACCTCGCGAAGCAAACCTATCGGTGGGGAGAGATCTATAACCTCGACTGCATCTCGCCCGACGTCGCCGAGAGCGAGGTCAGGCGGCTACGAAGCGGATTCCCGGGCACCTGGTACATCGTCGACAACGCGCGGATCCTGTCGTTCACCACGATCCCTGAGGGCGGACACACGGCCGAAGAAGCCGCATCGAAGCAGCTGGCCGACGTGCTCCTCGTCCCGTGAGCTCGGCGCGGGTCAGAGATCGAGCCGGCTGCGCACGAAGTCCACCAGGCTGTCCACCTCGTCGACACGCACGCCGATCGTGCCGACCAGGCGGGTCCGGATGTCGTCCAGCAGCACCTGTCGTGCGGCGGCGAGCATGCGTGCGCTGGTCGCGCGGCTCTTGCCGAACGCGCTCCCGACCTGCTCGATCGTCAGCCCGGGTATCTCGAAGCAGCGGCTGACGCGAAGCGAGGTCGAAGGTCCACGGTGCGGGAACTGCACATCGACGAGCTCGCGCCGCAGGCCGACTCGAACAGCTCAGAGGCTAGGCCGTGTTGCCGATCAGGTTGAGAGAGATCATCAGGAGCAGTTGAAGGGGTTGGGTGCCACCCATACCGGGCATCGTAGTCGGCTGCGGGACCTCGGGTGTGGAGGACGTAAAGCACCCGAAGTACCCGGGAGCCCCGATGCTTTATTTCCGGAATCGTCGTCGGGACATCGCGTTTCGGACCGCATGGTTACGCGATTCGGGATGGGGACTGGCTAGCGCATGACGAGAAAGATCGCGTGCGCCGTCGCCACCGGCGTCGACCGATCCGCCTGCCACGCCTCCATCCGCAGGTTCGCCACCCGCTTGCCCTGTCGCGTGACGATGCCGCGCGCATGGGTCTCGACCGCGCCGCCGGAGCGCAGGTAGTCGATCGTCAGCGTGATCGTCTTCGGCAACACGATGGTCTCCGCGCGCCACAGCAACTCGAAGATCGCCGCCGACTCGAGCAGTGCACCGAGGGTGCCGCCGTGCAACGCGGGCAATGCCGGGTTGCCAATCAGATGATCGCCGAACCGCATCGAGGTCACCAGCTCGTCGCCGACCAGCGCGGCGGTGAGCCCGAGGAACCGCGCGTACGGCACGGTGTCGATGAAGCGCTGATAGTCGCCGGCGGCCTTCGCGGCGGCGAGGTCGTCGACCAGGCTCACTTCGGACCCCCGCGCGTCGACACCATGAACGTACCGACCGAGTGAGCGATCGCGGAGCGCAGGGACGTTTCTTGTGATGATCCGTCGTCGTGGTAGGCCACCGCGCGCGTGAACGCGACGTGCTTCGTGATCTTGTAGCAAGTGGCGCGGGCGAGCACCGCCTGGTTCGCCTCCGCGGGTCGGAGGTAATCGATGCGGAGATCGAGCGTCGCGATCGGCACCATCTCGGTGAGCGCCGCGAACACGGCAGCTCCGGAGGCACCGTCGAGGAGTGCGGTGATCGCGCCACCGTGTAGCGTGCCGGTGTCGGGGTGCCCGACGAGCTTCTCGTCGTACGGCAGCTTGAACAGCACGGCGTCCTCGGTGAACTCGAGGATCTCGATGCCGAGCGCGCGGTTATGCGGTACCCCGGCGGCGAACGCACGGGCGAACCTGAGCTTCGCGTTGTCGGCCATCCGCGAGCCGGACCCTAACACGCGTGCGCGACCGTGCTAAGCATGCGACCGATGGCCCGGACGCCCCTACCCACCTGGTACTTCGCGCTCGTCATCGTGCGCCGTGGGCATCGCTTCCTGCTGACGCAGGAGCGCAAGTACGGGTCGTCGTGGTCGGTCCCCGGCGGTCGGGTCGAGCCCGGTGAGTCCCTGGCCGAGGCAGCGGTGCGCGAGGTGTTCGAGGAGACCGGGGTCCCGGTGCGCCTCGATGGCGTGCTGCGCGTCGAGCACACGCCCGGGAATGACGGCGTGCGCATGCGGATCATCTACATCGGGACGCCGATCGACGACACCGAGCCCAAGACGATGGCCGACGATGAATCGCTCGGCGCGGCGTGGCTGACGCTCGACGAGATCCGCAGCCGCCCACTGCGTGGCTCGGAGCTGTGCGCGTTGCTCGAGAGCGTCGAGCAGGGGCGCGCGGTCTACCCACTCGACTTGCTGGGCCACGAGCTCTCCGTGTGACGCCGGGCTGGGACGACAGCTGGGAGGCGGCGCGACTCGTCGTCGATCCCGAGGGGACGTTTGGGCCGGTGAGGATCGCCGCCGAGCATCGCGGTGCATATCATGCGCTGTGCGGCGCCGAGCTCGCGTGGGTCGAGCTCACCGGCAGGCAGTTCCACGCTGCCGCCGACAAGCGCGCCCTGCCGACCGTCGGGGACTGGGTGCTGGTCGAGCACTGGGAGCGATCCGTCGCCGGCGGCGGCGCCGCGGTGGTGCGGCATCTGCTGCCACGCCGGAGCTTGCTGGTGCGCAAGGCGGCGGGCGAGGCCACCGTGCCACAGCCACTGGCGGCGAACGTCGATGCCGGCATCGTGCTGACGTCCGCGAACAGTGACCTGTCGCCGGCGCGACTGGATCGCTATGCCGGGCTCCTGCGCGATGGCGGCATCGAGCCGGTGATCGTGGTCTCGAAGATCGATCTCGTCGCGGACGTCGAGCCGGTCCTGGTGATCGCGCGCGCGGTCGGGCCCCGGGTGATCTCGTCGTCGGCGCGTTCCGGGGTCGGGCTCGACGAGATCCGCGCGCTCGGTGGGGCGGGACGGACCTGCGTGGTGCTCGGTTCGTCAGGCGTCGGCAAGTCATCGCTGCTCAACGCGCTGTTCGGAATGACCCAGGTGACCCGCGAGATCCGCGCCGATCAACGCGGCCGCCACACCACCACGCGCCGCGAGCTGATCGTCGCCGCAGACGGTGGCTCGTGGATCGACACGCCCGGCATGCGCGAGCTCGCGCAGTGGGTGGACGACGAGGAAGAAGCTCAGGTCTTCGACGACATCGTCGAGGTCGCGGCGAACTGCAGGTTTCGCGACTGCACGCATGCGAAAGAACCTGGCTGCGCGGTGCGCGACGCGATCGGTGCCGCGCGCCTCGCGAGCTTCCACAAGCTGGTTGGCGAGCGGCACGTCGCCGCCGACAAGCAGGCCGCGGCCAGGCGCCTGGCCGAGACGCGCAAGGGCCGGAAGAAGCCTCCGCCGGTTGAATGACTGCTATAAGCCCGGACCGTGATCGCGTTCTCCTCGGTCAGCAAGCAGTACGGTGGGCAGATCCTGTTCATCGACGCCTCGTTCCAGATCAACTCCGGTGAGAAGGTCGGCCTGGTCGGCCCCAACGGCGCCGGCAAGAGCACGGTGTTCCGGCTGATCGCCGGCGAGGAGCAGCCCGATGACGGAGCCGTCGAGCGCCCGAAGAAGCTGACGCTCGGCTACTTCCGGCAGGACGTCGGCGACCTCAAGGGGCGCTCGATCCTCGCCGAGACCTGCGCAGGTGCCGGCGAGGTCGGCCAGCTCGCCGAGGAGCTCGGGAAGCTGACGGCGCAGCTCGAGACGGGTGAAGGGGATCTCGATGCCGCGGTCGAGCGGTTCGGCGAGGTCCAGGCGCGCTATCAGGATCTCGGGGGATACGAGCTCGAGGCGCGCGCGCAATCGATCCTCGCCGGCCTCGGATTTCACACCGCCCAGACCGGCGACGACGTCGGCACGCTGTCGGGTGGCTGGAAGATGCGGGTCGCACTCGCGCAGATCCTGCTCGCGAAGCCCGATCTGCTGCTGCTCGACGAGCCCACGAACTATCTCGATCTCGAATCGATCTTGTGGCTCGAGATGTTCCTCCGCGACTACGCGGGCACCGTGGTGATGACCTGCCACGATCGCGAGATCATGAACCGCGTGGTTCGCAAGATCGTCGAGATCGACGCCGGCGAGCTCAACACGTACACGGGCAACTACGACTTCTACGAGAAGATGCGCGCGCAGGAAGCCGATCGGCGCGAGGCCCAGTACGCACGCCAGCAGGCGCGGCTCGCGAAGGAGAGCCTGTTCATCGAGCGCTTCAAGACGCACGTCGCGAAGGCCGCGCAGGTGCAGAGCCGGATCAAGAAGCTCGACAAGGTCGAGAAGGTGGCCGAGCCAAAGCGCATCATCGAGAAGGACTACGACTTCAAGGTCCCGTCGCGCAGCGGCGATGACGTGATCAAGCTCGACGCGCTGACCAAGGCGTACGGCGAGCGCGTGGTCCACAGGAACCTGACGATGACGGTGGCGCGTGGTGAGCGGTGGGCGGTGATGGGCGAGAACGGCGCCGGCAAATCGACGCTGCTCAAGATGATCGCGGGCGCGCTCGTACCGGATGCCGGTGCGGCCGTGATCGGCGCATCGGTCTCGCTGGGCTACTACGCCCAGCACGTGATGGACGGCCTGACCGGCGACCTCACGATCCTCGAGGAGCTCCAGGAGCACGCACCGCTCGCGAACCAGGGCACGCTGCGCGGGCTCGCCGGCGCCTTCGGGTTCCACGACGACGACGTGTTCAAGCCGGTGCGCGTGCTCTCTGGAGGCGAGAAGGCGCGCGTCGCACTCGCGAAGCTGCTCTACGACGCTCCGAATCTGCTGGTCCTCGACGAGCCTACCAACCACCTCGACATCGTCACCAAGCGCGCGCTGGTCCGCGCCCTCGCGACCTACAGCGGCACGCTGATGTTCGTGTCGCACGATCGCCAGTTCCTGCGCGCGCTCGCGAATCGCGTGCTCGAGCTGACCACCGGCGGCGCGCCGCGGATCTACGGCGGCAACTACGACGAGTACGTGTCGTCGACCGGTCGCGAAGCGCCGGGCATGCGCGCGATCGACTAGAGCCCGTAGGCGATCAAGAACCCGAGGGCGGCTGCGAGGCCGACGCCGATGATCGCGGGCAAGACGCTGCGCGCCGCGCGATCCGGCGAGAACCGCTTGCAGACGTCGTCGAGCTCGTTCCACAGCGCCTTGATCGACGAGAACCGCTGCTTCGGCTTCTCCGCGCTCGCTCGCGCCATGACCCGCGTCAGGTCCGGCGGCAAGGACCGCTCGCCGAGGGCCTGACGAAGCGCGACCACGAATGTGGGTTGATCGTCGTCGCCGCGCTCGCGCGACGCGCGCACGACCTCGGCGACGATCTCGATCCACTGCACCAGCCGAGTCTACGCCAGTGCGCGAGTACGAGCGGCGAGCACGTGCGACACGATGGCCTCGACGCCCACGCTGCGGGTCACCTGATAGCGCCCGAGGAGCGTGCGTCCGACGACATCACACAGGATCAACGACGACGCGGCGTCGAGCGCGATGTGCGTGACCTGCGTGTACGAGATCGCGATACGGCACGATCGGATCCGGCACGATCAACGCGCAGCCGTTGCCATGCACGCGAACGTCGAGCCGCTGCCGCGACGTGCCCTTGTAGATCTTCGACGACGCCTGCGTGGTCACCAGGCCGGTCGCGCCGGCATCGATCACGACCTCGAGCGCGACATCGTCGCCATCGGCCAGCCCACCGCCGAAGCTGCTCGTCACGATCCACGCCGCCTCCCGCCGCACGTGGATTCATCAGGCGCAATGGACCTGCACTGCGCAGGCGATGGACATCACTGCGTGTCGGCCCCCGGCGGATGACCGCCGACGCGATCACTTCTTCCAGGCGGCGGCGTTGTGACATCCGCGACCCGAGAGTGGCGAGGTCGTCGCGCCGCTGGCAAGACCGGCAGACCGTGGGCGTGCCTTGCTCGCCGTGACCTTCGACGACTTCGTCGCGCGCTATTGTTTCGGCGCCGCCTCCAGGGCCTTCGTCGCCGCGTCGAGCATCGGCTTCGCGCTGACCGGCTGCTTGGTCGCGTGCTTCATCCAGACGTCCGGCAACACGGCGCCGTGGCGCGCGACGCGCGTGAACTCCGACGCGAACGTCTTCGCATCCTTCCCCGCGACGTGCTCCTCGACCTGGAACGCGATCAGGTGACCGAGCACGTAGTTGAAGAGATAGAGCGGTGACGCGATCGTGTGGCTGTAGATGCCGAGGATCGAGGTCGAGCCTTTGCCGCCGAGCACCGGCGCGTAGTACTTGTCCCAGACGGCGCGCGCGATCTTGCCGGTCGCCTCGCGGAGCTCCGCGGCCGTCGCGTCCGGATGACCGTAGAGCCAGTGCCAGACGTCGATCTCGACGAGCGAGCAGCCCGCGATCTCCCACGTGTTCCACAGGTGGTCGAGCGTCTCCAGGCGCTTCGCCTCGTCGGGCTTTCCCGAAGCTCGCCGACCGAGCAATTCGAGGTTGCGCGCCTGGAACAGAAACGCGAGTGCTTCGGTGAACGCGACGTTCGGCGTGCCGGCGAGCAGCGTGTAGTCGACCTCGTACAGCGACAGGTACTGCTCGACGTTGTGGCCGAGCTCGTGGACCGCGATGTTGTAGCCCTTGTAGTCCATCCCCTTGTCACCGACGCGTGTGCGCAGGTGCGGCTTGTCGGTGCGCCGGCGCGCTTCCATCGCGTGACCTGCGCCGCGCGAAGGATCGACCGCGATGTTCGCCGACAGCGTCTTCGCCTGGGGATCGGTGAACCCCAGCCCCTTGAGGACGCGCGGCAGGTCCTTCGCGAACGCGGCCGCCGTCGGGTACCGCTTGCGCGTCTCCTTGTCGAGCTCCGCCTCCGGCACGTCGCCGCCACCGAACTCGTACCAGATGTCCTGCGCCTCGAGCTTGCGGCCGAGCTTGGCCTCGACCTCCTTCGCGGCGCGCGCGATCAACGGCGACTCGAGCACCGCGAGCAGCAGCGAGCGTACGCGCGCCTCCGGCATCTCGGAACCCTCGAACGCGCGGGCGATGTGCGTCGGCGCGACCGGCGAGAACGGATCCGCCTTGCGATACACCGCGAGGTGATCGATCACGACCTGGAACCGCGCATCGGGCTCGCGCTCCGTCGACGGCGTCGCCGACTTTTCTTTTGGCGCGTTCGCTTCGATCTCGCCCGCCGGGGCCGCGACCACGGTGTTGGCGAACGGGTTCCAGTCGAGCTTCGGGTTATCGATCACCGCCTTCGGGATCGTCTGCGTCACGATCCGCTCCATCACCTTCACGATCGTGCGCTGCTTCTGGAGGCCGTCCTTGTCGGCGTAGTTCGCCTTCAGCTCGTCGCGCAGGTTCCAGTGGCTGATCAGCCGCTTTCCCGATGGGAACAGCCGCGCACCCTGGTCGTCGAGGATGTGGTGCATCCACAGGTTGTAGCCGGCGATGTACGCGTCGGCGGCGGCACCCGCGGCGCTGATCTGCGCGGCGATGTTACCGGGGATCCGGGTATCGAAGCGCCCCGTCAGCTTGGCCTCGGCCCACTGCCGGCGCGTCCAGCCGTCGCCGTCCTTGATCCGGTCGCTCAGCGTCGACAGCGGGAAGTTCAGCAGCGCCGCGAACGCGACCTTGGCGTTGAACAGATCTTCGACGACGTGCGCGCCCGGATCGAACGCCGCGAGCAGCGAGTCGAGCGGGATCTGCGGGCCGGTATCGACCTCGGTATCCCAGCGCAGCGAGCGCCCGAGCTCGAGCACGTGCCCGTCGACCTGCTCGAGCTGCGCCTGCAGCCGGTTGAACAGCGCATCGATCGCCTTCTGATCGGCAAGGAAATGAGCGGTGACGAAGGTCTCGAGATCGCCATCCTCCGCGCGCCACAGCGCCGCCACCT
>Ga0105044_10007092_pt1 | contig 15429 bp, 10 predicted proteins | sample MAT01_FD_78092 | JGI IMG/M metagenome (GOLD analysis project Ga0105044, IMG submission 78092) | Freshwater microbial communities from Lake Fryxell liftoff mats and glacier meltwater in Antarctica - MAT-01 | ecosystem: Environmental > Aquatic > Freshwater > Ice > Liftoff microbial mat | place... | reverse complement strand
TCAACGTAAATGTAGGGGCGGATTAGGCGCTCGTGGAAAAATCCCCAACCCCAAGAGTCGCCGCGCCGAATATCCGCCCGTTTACCTGTTATGAAATCATAGCGATGCACCAAAGTGAAATGCGCGCCGCCGTAACATTTCCCGCCGCCGCGCGTTCTATATTTTTATCAGCTACCCATGCGAGAGGGGACACAGTATGGAACTCGTCAGCATCAATGTCGGCAAGCAGCGCGCCATCGAACACGCCAAAGCTTCGGGCGTCACCGGCATCTACAAGACCCCGCAGACCGAGGGCGTCGCCATTGGACTCTACGGTGTGGACGGCGACTTCATCGCCGATACCGACAATCACGGCGGCGTCGATCAAGCGGTGTACGTGTTTGGCACGCCCGATTATGCGTGGTGGTCCCAAAAGATCGGGCAAGAACTCGCCCCCGGCACCTTTGGCGACAACATGACCATCAGCGATCTCGTCAGCGCCGACCTGCTCATCGGCGACCGTTTGCAAGTGGGGGCAGTCGTGCTGGAAGTCACCTCCCCGCGCATCCCGTGTGTGACCATCAACGTGCGCATGGGCGATCCGCAATTTGTGAAGAAATTTCGCTATGCCGAGAAGCCCGGCGTCTATTGCCGCGTGATCACGCCGGGCACCGTGTACGCGGGCGACGCCGTGACGCTGATCCCCTATACGGGCGAGGCGGTCACCATCCTTGAGGGTTTTCGTAAGACCTACGAGCGCGGCTGGACGGAGCCGGAAATCCGGCGCTATCTGTCGGTACCGATTGCCATCCGCTGGCGCACGTTTTTCGAGGACGAGTTGGCGGGGCTATCGTAGGGGCAGTTCAAAAAGCGCATCCCTACAACGCGCCTGTTTGCGGTATGCTTGTGGGCAATATTGTCCCCCGTCGGAGGATCGCCCGTGCCCACGCGCCGCCTAACCCTGATCGCGCTCTTGTCCGTCCTGTTGATCGCCCTCGTCGGGCGGGGACTGCTGCTCGCCAGCGGTGCCGTCTCGTTCCATTCCGATGAAGCCGTCGTCGCGCTGATGGCACGTCACATTTTGCAGGGGGAGCGTCCCGTGTTCTTCTACGGTCAGGCGTACATGGGCAGCCTCGATGCGTGGTTGGTGGCGGGCATGTTCACGCTCATGGGACAGTCGGTGCTGGCGATTCGGTTCGTGCAATCGACGTTGTATCTAGGCATGGTGGCAGTCGTGTTCGCGTTGGGGTTGCGGCTGTCGGGCAAGCTCAGCACCGCCGTGATCGCGGGTTTGCTGATGGCGGTGCCCAACACGCTGGTGGCGTTGTACACGACGGCGACGCTCGGCGGCTACAACGAAACGTTGCTCTTGGGCGGGCTGATTCTGCTGCTCGGCTATGGCGTCATCCGCGAAACGGCGACGCTGCCGTCGGATGCCCATCCGCGCTGGTGGCGTTATGCCGCGTTGGGCGTGTGTGCCGGGCTAGGGTGGTGGACGAACGGGCTGATCGTCGCCTATGCCGCGCCCGTCGCGTTATTCTTACTCTATCGCATCATCGCCAGACGCCGCCCGCTTGCCCGCTTCGTGATCCCCATCGGCACGGCATTGGTCGCCTTCGTGATCGCCAGCGCGCCCTGGTGGGCGTTTAACTTCGACAACGATTTCGCGGCGTTGCGCTTTTATATCCCCAACAGCACGCCTAGCGAATTTGCGGGCGGGGATGTGCAAGCGTTATCGACGACCCAGCGCCTCGTCGGGCTATTCTTTTTGGGGATGCCCGCCGTGATCGGCTTGCGTTATCCGTGGACGCCTGACTATTTATTCCCGCCCCTGGCGCTCTTCACGCTGGTGCTGTACGTGCTGGCGGGCTATGGGCTGGCGCGGGGGCGCGGGTCACGACAAGGCGACTGGTTGTTGCCCGATGCCCGCCCCTTGCTGTTGCTCGGGATCGGCATTTTCGTGGCGATCTTCTTGGTCTCGCGCTTCAGCACCGACCCGACCGGACGCTACTTTTTGCCCTTGACCGCCTATTTCGCCGTCATGATCGCCGCCTTCGTGACCAGCTTGCGCCCGCCGCTGGTGCGCGTGGGGGTGATCGGGTTGCTGCTCGTTTATCACCTCAGCGGGGTGATCGGTGCCGTGCAAACTCAACCGCCGGGGCTGACGACTCAGTTCAACCTCGACACCCACTTGCCCAATACCGATGACGCCGCCCTGATCGCTTTCTTGGATGAAAACGGCTTGACGCGCGGCTATACTCATTATTGGATCAATTTTCGCATCGCCTTTTTGAGTGAGGAACGGTTGCAATATAGCGCCGCCCTGCCCTATAAGCCCGACCTCGGCTATACCCCGCGCGATAATCGTTATGCCCCCTATGTGCAAGCTGTCGCCGCCGCCCCCGACGCGCAAATCGCCTACGTGACCGCCAACATCCGTGAAGTGAAAAATGGGTTAGAAGCATGGTTCGCCGCGTCAGGCGTGACGTATACTTACGCCCAAGTGGGGATTTACCACATTTATTATAATTTCGCGCCCACCGTCCCGCGCCCGCCCGAACAAATCGCGGACGTGTTGCGGTGAAAACTGGTTTTCAATGGGGGGCAACATCGGGACGCGCTGGTGCCTACTTTTACCCACCCCCAATCCTTACCCCCTATCCTTAAAAGGAGTCTTTTATGTTCAACACCCTTCCGACCACTGCCGACGCCCTGCGTGGCAAAACGTGGGCAGACCTACAGCCGTATTATGACGAATTGACCGCCCGCCCGCTGACCGCCGACTCTATTGCGGGCTGGCTGACCGACTGGACCAGCCTAGGCGACCTGATAGGCGAGTATGGCAGTCGCTTGCATGTCGCCACCACCCGCGACACCGCCGACGCCGCCGCCGAAGCGTTGCTACGCGCCTTCTATGACGACATTTTGCCCCATGCCGAACCCGCCGAAAACATTTTGAAACAGCGCCTATTAGAGAGCGGTTTAGAACCCGACGGCATGGCGATCCCCCTGCGCAACATGCGCGCCGAAGTGGGCTTGTTTCGCGATACCAATATCCCCGTCCAAACCGAGATCAGCAATTTGCGCATCAGCTATAACAAAGTCTTGGGCGCGCAAACGGTGACATGGGACGGTAGCGAAAAGACTTTGCGCCAGTTGGAACCGTTGCTGCAAAGTGACGACCGGACGGTGCGCGAACAAGTGTGGCGTGCCATCTCTGAACGGCAACTGGCGGATCGCGAACCACTCGGTGCTTTGTGGAAGCAGTTTCTTGGCAAGCGCCGCCAACTTGCTGCCAATGCCGGGCACCCCGATTACCGCGCCTATGCGTGGGTGGATCGCTTGCGTTTCGACTATACGCCCGATGACAGCCTACGCTTCTTAGATGCCATCGAAGCGGTGGTCGTGCCCGCTGTGACGCAATTACACGAACGCCGTCGCCAACAGATGGGGATCGACTCGGTGCGCCCGTGGGACTTAAGCGTCGATCCGTTGGGGCGGCAGCCGTTGCGCCCGTTCGCCGATGTCGCGGAACTGGAAGATCGTGCCGGAGCGATTTTTGACCGCCTCGATCCCGAACTAAGCCACTACTACGCCACCATGCGCGAAGAAGACCTGCTCGATTTGGGCAATCGCAAGAACAAGGGTCCGGGCGGCTATTGCACCCATTTCCCGCTGTCGAAGCGTCCGTTCATCTTCATGAACGCCGTCGGCTTGCAGGGCGATATCCGCACGCTGGTGCATGAAGCCGGGCACGCCTTCCACGCTTATGAAAAGTTCAAGCTGCCCTATGCCATGCAGCGCGAGGTGACCGCCGAATACAACGAGGTGGCGTCGATGGCGATGGAAATGTTGACCATGCCGTTTTGGGGGCGCGCCGAAGGGGGCTACTACGAACCCGCCGATGCTGACCGCGCCCGTGTTGAACATCTCGAAAAAATCTTGCAATTCTGGCCCTATATGGCGGTCGTGGACGGTTTCCAACACTGGGTCTATACCCACCCCGACGCCGCCGCCGATCTGGATGCGTGCGATGCGGCATGGACGGCGCTGGAAGATCGTTTTCAACCGAGCATCGACATGCGTGGGCTAGAACAAGACAAGGCGCACGGTTGGCAGCGCAAGCTCCATATCTTCCTGTATCCGTTCTACTATGTCGATTATGGCATGGCACAGGTGGGGGCATTGCAAATTTGGGGCAACATGCGCAAGGATCAACCGGCGGCATTGGCGGCATACAAACGCGGCTTGGCGTTGGGCGGCACGGCATCGCTGCCCGAACTGTACGCGGCGTCGGGGGCAGAATTCCGTTTTGATGAGGACACATTGGGCAGGGCGGTCGGGTTGATCAGCGAGGCGTTGGCGGGCTTGCGCTAGGGGTTGCTCAAGCCTCACCCTAAATCCTTCTTCACATGGAGAGGGATTTAGGGTGAGATGGTCAGTTAGTATAAGGGACTACTTGTGATCTTAACCCGTTTTTTCGGTTGCGATCACTTGTACTGCCATATCTAGTTTCTCCAAAAAGGCGGCACAAAGTTCCCACGTTAACGGGAATTGGGGGGTGTCGGCTGCCGCCCCTTTGCCCGGTTCCGGCGGGCGCTGGCTGTAGCGGTCTCTGTGGAGAGTCCAGTTGGTCTTGTCGCAAGCAGCGATGATTTCTTTGAGCATCCGCGCGGGATCGCCATCATCGATAAACCGCTGCCGACGCCCGAACTCGGACGGAAGCACATAGCGGCTGTGATCATCGATGATGAATGGCAAGACCGGACGATTCCGGGCGTCGGCATAACGGAACTCGTCCATGCAATAGGGGGAAGCGACTGATTTTTCCGAAACCATGAAGATCATGACTTGGCAAGTTTCGATCTCGTCAAGGATCGTGGACCACCAATCGGCGCTTGGCGGGATGTCGGCATCCCACCACACCTCATGCCCTGCCGCGCGTAACAGATCAACCACAGCCTCGACCTTTTTTCTGAGGCTGCGCGAGTAACTTATAAAGAAGCGCATCTTAATTCCCTGTGCAGAACGGCAGTGGCGCAAATTATAACGGGTTTGATGAGCGCGCGACAATGGGTACCTGTATATTTTATTTTGTAGTCGCCCGTATTTTTCAACAGGGTACAATGGGGTTGCCAGCGGCATTGCCGATCCCGGTCGGGTGGACGAGACGGGCATGATGATATGCACAAAACCCATGAGGACGCCCGCCGCTTGTGATATAGTATGACCAACTGTGTCCGGCAACTGGAAAAACCAAATCATGAGTGATCCCCTGTATGGAAAAACCGTCGTCGTCCTCGGCTTTGCACGGCAAGGCAGAGCGCTTGCCCGCTGGCTGCCGACCGTCGGCGCGCGCGTGATCGTCAGTGACACGCGCAGCCTCGATCAACTGAAACTCGCGCCGGGGGACTTCTCGCGTGTGGAATTTGTCCTCGGCGGGCACCCGATCTCGTTGCTGGAAGGCTGTGATCTGCTGTGCATCAGCGGCGGGGTGCCGCTGGAACAAGAGATCGTGCAGATGGCGCTCCGTTATGGCGTGCCGCTCACCAACGACGCTCAATTATTCATGGAACGCTGCCCCGCCCCTGTGATCGGCATCACCGGCAGCGCGGGCAAAACGACCACCACCACCCTCGTGGGCGAGATGTTCAAGAAGGCGGGGCACCGTACCTTCGTGGGCGGCAATATCGGTGATGTGCTGTTGAACGTGCTGCCGATCATCACCGCCAATGACCGGATCGTGATGGAACTGTCCAGCTTTCAATTGGAGATCATGTCGATCAGCCCGTCGGTCGGCGCGATCCTCAATTTGACCCCCAATCATCTGGATCGGCATGGCACGATGGAGGCATACGCCGCCGCCAAAGCCCATATGATCAGCGCGCAGGGGATGGATGATGTCGCGGTGTTGTGCAAAGACGACGAGGGCAGCGCCGCCTATGAAACCTCCGCGCCGGGGGCGGTGGCGTGGTTCAGTCGTTATGACATGGTGGCGGATGGTGCCTTCTTGATCGGCGAACGCTTCGCGGTCAGCGGCGTCTCCAGCCCCGACGATGACGGCGAACCGAAAATCGTGTGTGATCGCGCCGACCTCAAGGTGCGGGGCGATCACAATGTCAGCAATGCGTTGGCGGCGTGCGCGATTGCGGGGGCGGCGGGGGTGCCAGTCGCGGCGATGGCGGCAGCGATCCGTGATTTTCGCGGGGTGGCGCACCGGCTGGAAGTGGTGCGCGAAAAAGATGGCGTGACCTTCATCAACGACAGCATCGCCACCGCGCCCGAACGAGTCCTCGCGGCGTTGCGCTCGTTTGAGGAGCCGTTGGTGCTGCTGTTGGGCGGGCGCGATAAAAAATTGCCGTGGGAACAAATGCTGCTGTTGGCGCTTGGCAAGACGCGCCAGATCATCGCCTTTGGCGAATTCGCCCCCGGCATTGTCGAAGCGGTGCAGCGCGTGTGCGGCAGTACTGAGCCGGTCGTGCCCGTCGTGACGCTGGACGACGCGGTGAAGTTGGCGGCACAGATCGCCCAAGCGGGGGATGTCGTCTTGTTGTCGCCGGGGGGCACCAGCTACGATGCCTATGTCGATTTCGCCGCGCGCGGGGAACATTTCCGCAAGTTGGTGACGGCGCTGGAGGGATAAAGTAGAGGTTAGGAATTGGGGGTTAGGGATGAATAAACCCCCTTTCCGTATGGAAAATGGAGAGGGGGTCAGGGCTGAGGTTTACAAAACGGGAGCGTGTGCCTTACGGGCGATGAACTGCCCGTCGCCATTGTTGCCTAGCCACGAATCGCCATCCACCAGTTTGTTGCCACGCTGATAGACGAGTTCCGGCGCACCTGTGACTTCCAACCCCTCGAACAAGTTGTAGTCGCAGCGCATGTGGTGGGTGGCGGCGCTCAGGATTTTCTTCTTGTTGGGATCCCACACCACCACATCGGCATCCGCGCCGACGGCGATAGTACCCTTGCGGGGTGCCATGCCGAAGATGCGCGCGGGGTTGGTGCAGTGCAGCTCGACAAAACGCGACGGCGAGATTTTGCCGCTGTTCACGCCCAAGTGCCACATCACCATCATGCGATCTTCGATGGCGGGCAAACCGTTAGGGATCTTCGAGAAGTCCCCCTTGCCCAGTTCTTTGCCGGGACGCCGATAGGTCGGGTCTTGCGCTTCAAACGCCGCCCATTCGCCAGTGCCAGTATGCGTCTGGGACCATGCTTGCCACGGACCGACGCCGCCTTCATACCAAAAATCACAATGATCGGTGCTGACGATCTGCAAGGTCGTATCCTTCACCGCCTGCCACAACACCTCATGATCGTGCGTGCTGCGGATGGGCGGCGAACACACATACTTCGCGCCTTCAAAGCCGGGTGCGCCCAAGTGTTCGTCGCGCGTGAGGGTGAAATACTGTACGCATGACTCGCCCATGACGGGATAACCCCGTGCCCGCCCCCGCCGCAACGCTTCCACCGATTCCAAGCAGGTCATATGAACGACATACAGCGCACAGCCCGTCAAGCCCGCCATCGCCACGGCGCGATTGGTCGCTTCGCCTTCGATCTCGGGCGGGCGCGACGAATAATGCCAGATGGGATCAGTCTTGCCTTGCGCCAACAAGGCGAGGCGCAGTTGTTCTTCGACATCGCCGTTTTCGGCATGAACCATGATGATCATGCCGTGCTTCGCCGCCACTTGCATGGCTTTGTACAGCGTCTTGTCGTCGATCTGAAAGACGTTCTTGTACGCCATGAATAACTTGAGGCTGGTGATGCCCTCATCTAACAGCGTCGGGATTTCCTCTAAGACGCCATCGTTCAAGTCGCGCACCGCCATATGAAAGCCATAATCGATCTGCGCCAGTTTCGCTTTTTCGCGCCAGATCGCCAAGCCATCGTGTAAGGTGCCGCCTTGGGGTTGAATCACAAAATCGATGTGCATGGTGGTGCCGCCAAACGCCGCCGCCTTGTGCCCCGTGTCAAAATCATCATTGCTATAGGTGCCGCCAAAAGACAAATCAAGGTGGGTATGCACATCAATACCGCCGGGCATCAAAAATTTATCGGTACAATCGACCACTTCGTGCCCATCACTGCTGAGATCGACGCCGATCGTGGTGATCGTTTCGCCTTCGACCAGCACGTCCGCGCGTATCATATCGCTGGTGCCGATCACTGTGCCGTTCTTGAACAAAGTACCCATGAGCTTCCTCTTTGCGTTGCTTCTTTGAATGAGACCTAGGACGATTGGAATTGAGGCATGACGTGCTTGCCGTATTCCTCAACGATGCGTTCTTCATCGCCGCACATCAGATAGACATTGAACTGAGTCACGCCGACGCTTTCGAGTTCTTTGATCTTCTCGACATGTGCTTCGACGGGACCCAAAATGCCAAAGCTATCCACGATGTCATCTTTGATGAAGCCGAGGTGATCGGCATCTTTATCGGCGTGGTGCTTATAATCGTAGCCCTTGCGCCCCTCGATATAATCGGTCAAGCGTTCGGGCACCATCGCGCCTGTCTTGCCATATCGTTCGACCAGATCGGCGACATGGTTGCCGACCATTGCCGGGAACCAGCGGGTTTGGGTGCGGGCGGTGTCCATGTCCCCGACCCACACGGGCGCGGCGGACATCACGCGGAAGCCGGACATATCGCGCCCGCTCGCCGTGCCCGCTTCGATGGCTTGGTCGGCGAACCATTTGACGAGCCACGTATCCGCCAATTGCACGATCAAGCCCTCGGCAGCGGTGCCCGCCGCGCCGAGCGCCTTCGGACCATAAGCGGCGATCCATGTGGGCAGCTCATAGCCATTCGTCCACGGCAACTGCACGGCGGCTAGGTGTTCGCCATATTGCACTTCTTCGCCGCGAATCATGCGCTTGAGGGTGTCCGAAAATTCGACCATCGTCTCGACGGTTAAGGGTTTTTCGCCCAATACGCGGCGGGAGCTATCCCCCCGCCCCAAGCCCATATCGAAGCGTCCACCGCTTTGGAGCGCTAAGGTCGCGAACAGGCTCGCCGCCACTGACCAATCGCGGACGCCGGGGTTGGTCACGCACGGACCGAAGCGCATGTTTTGGGTATGTTCCATGCACATCGCCATCGTGACATAACACTCGCGCCACAAGACATGAGAATCAAAAAACCACGCATAGGTGAAGCCCGCTTCCTCCGCTAGTTTGCATAATGCCACTGTGCGGCGGGGGTCAATATCGCCTTTGAAAGTAATGCCGAGTTCCATGAGGTTCCTCTCTAAAAAACAGGGACTAGGGAATTAGGGGGTAGGGATTAGGATAAAGCGACCATTTCCGGTAGAGACACCATTTTGGATTCTGTTGAAAAAAGGGTTCTGCGGGCAGCGGACGCGCCGTTGCACGTCCGACTTTTTCAACTCATTTTGGGCGGACGCCCAAAATCGGGGCGGGGACATTGCCCCCGCCCGACAGAAGCTAGGCTTAATCAATAAATTCGCTAGGTGCGACCACATCCAAAATGCCGTTGGCGATCACCAAGCCGTCATTGTCACCCACAGCCAACGTCGCCGCGCTCAAATCCAGCACCATCACGACATTACCGCCGATGACCCGCGCGCCCTCAGCATTGATCACGATCGTTGCTTCGTTCGACATGCCGAGCGCCAATTCGTCGGGGGTGTTGTATGCCAGCGACACCCAACGCCCATAGCGGTTGTCCGCCAGTACGCTCACCTCGATGCTGACGGGAATGAGTCCCAATCCGGCTGCGAAGGGCGTGCCGCCTTGCAACAGGGTGCCCTCTGTCGCCAATTCGATGGCGAGATCATCTTCGCTGTCATATGGGGTGGGGGGCATTGCCGCATATGTGGTGCCCGCCAACGCCGCCGCTTCGCCGCCGAGGACGAGGTTCACACCCGATGCCCATGCTTCGACAATGGCGGCAAATTGTGCGACATCGACCAACGACAGATCGCCCACGACCAATGCGATGGTATTGACACCTGCCAAATCGGGGTACTCGGTATCGGCATCCAAGAAGATTGCGCCTTCGCCATCGACGAAGCCGGTGGCTTCTGCGGCAGCCGCTGCATCGGCATAGCCCGCCAAAAAGATGTAATTGGCGGCATCGCTGGGCATCAGCACCGAAACGTCGCTATTGCCTCCGATCAGGCTGATCGTACCCGCGCCTTCGGGCAGGGCGAGCGTGCCCGACTCGCGGTCGGCGCTGGTCACGACCGGTGCCCACGACGGTGTGCGGGTGGTGACATCATAAGCGAAATCGCCGGGGGCAAGGGTGTGTAGCAGCACATTGCGGATGCTTAAGACGTTGTTGTCGTCCCCCGCAGGTACCGGTTTTGCCGACTCGCGGGCTGCCAGCGATTCAACATCAAAGACGACTGCGCCGTACAAGCCGAACACGCCGCCGAAAGCAGTGCCGTTGACCAGATAGCCACCGGTATAGGTATCGACGCCGATGCCGACGGGGGGCACATCCGCGCGGGCAAGGGCGTTCAGGAAGCGGGCAAAACGGGCGCGTTCCCAGAAGTGCTGTTCCAACACGACTTCGGTCGCCCCAAAGGACAAACCGCGTTCTTCTTCGCCGTTCCAGACCAACACAGCCCCCTCATGGAAGCCATTTTCGGGACCATACTGGTCGCCACCATAGCCCGCGATCATCGTGCGCGACCCAATCGCTAAGCCGGCGCTGTTGCCGCCCATGGGCACGCCGCGTGCGAAGGCATCCGCCAACGCTTCTTCGAGCGGGGTATTGGCGGTGATCTGCATGGCGAACACTTGATCGCCCCCTAAGAAGTAGACGCCCGCCAAATCCTCCGTGAAGTAATCGAGCGCCAGTTCGTCTTCCGCCGCTTCACGGGTGTAAATCGGGGGGACGACGACTTGGCAATATAAGTCGGTCATTTCGCTGCACTGATCTTCCAACTGACGACGACGGCGCTCGCTGGCTTGGGTGTTATCGATCAAGTCGGTGGTCGTCAAGACGAAGGGATCATAGGTGAAGGTCATCGGCAACATCAAGATGTATACGCGGTCGGTTTCCAACGTTCCGGCATACTCAATGATGGGTTCCAAAAAGCCTTCAAAGGTATCGGTGTACGAACCGCCAATGGGGATATAAACAGTATCGACATCCTCTTGCGCTGCCACCGAAAGCGGCAACACGCCCAATACCAACAGGCAAAACAGGAAGATTTTACGCATCACAACAAGACTCCTTAGTTAAAAAGTTAAAATAGGATTTTGGGCGAGGCTAAATACCGCTTGCCAACCCGAACTTTCGAGGATAGTGTAACACTGGTTCCCATAAACTGCATAGAAAGCGATCACGATGTTTATAGCCGTTTCTTTGGTGATCTCGCCATGAGGCACGCGCGCTTGTGGTTGCGGGCGCTCCCCTTAAGTTTCTGGGCGCTCATCGCCTGTGCGGGGGTGGCTCTGCTGATTTTATCTGCGCCGATTTTTCATGCGGACACCCATCTGACGACCATCCCCACATCGGGCGGCACGTCGGATTATTATCATTTTCACTGGAATTTCTGGTGGATTCGTCATGTGCTGGAGACGGGCACGCCGCTTTATGAGATCAATTATGTGTTCTCGCCCGCCGTCTCTACGTTGGCATACCATACTTTATCTGTGTTTTGGTTTCCGGTGTGGGCGCTGGTGGCGTCGTGGGCAGGCACCGGCAGCGGCATGACTGCGGTTTTTTTCGTCGCGCTCACGCTGACGGGATGGCTGTTTTATCTGTGGTTTCGCGACGAAGGCATCACGCCCGGGTGGGCACTGATGGGCGCGCTGGTGCTGGAAGGTTCTAGCCAGATGATCAGCGTTATCGGCTGGAGCAACATCAACCTGATGGGCTTTTTTTGGTTGCCGATCCTGCTCTTGACGTGGAAGCGGATCGCGCACCGGGTAGCATCGGGGATAGGCATCGTGTGGGCGCTGGCGTTGGGTGTAGCGCTGTGGGCGCTGATCTTGACCGATTTGCAATATGCTCTGTTGTTCCTGCCCATCCTCGTTCCCTATGGCATCCTCGTCTTGGGGCGGACGCCTACCCCAAACCGCTTGCAGCTCATCGGATTGGCGGTCGTGGCGGTGGGTGTAGCGTTGGCATTATTGTGGGGGGTGGGACCTTTGCGAGCAATCTTGACGGCGGAGCGCGTCGGCTTTTCGCCCACCCCCTTTGAGCGCGCCGTCGTCATTCCCTTCCCGATGTGCTTTGTCGGGGCGTGCGACTCTGGGTTGTCCGCCAGCGTGCTGACGCTGCCGTTGGTGGGGGTCGCGTTGGCAATCATGGCAATCCACAGGCGGCGATGGAAAGGGATACCACCAACGGCAGCGCCATTGCGCGTCCCTACGCCCAACGGGGTATCCGCCGTTTCCTCATGGTTCTGGTTGGCATTAGTGCCCATCCCGTTGATCTTGTCCGCTGGCGGGACGATCACCGTGTTGGGGGTGACGATTCCGCTGCCCTATCAGGTTTTGCACGCGGCGTTGGGCGGCATGTTTCGGTACCCCGAACGCTTCTTGATGATTTTCACCGTGCCCGCCTTGATGTTCAGCCTCAAAACGCTGTCGGCGCTGCACTTGCCGATGCACCGCCGCCTCATTTGGATCCCGCCGCTGTTTTTGTTGCTGTTCGCCGATAGTCGCTTGTTGACACCGTTACCGCTTCGACCCATCCCATACCCCTATGCGTTTTATGAGGCGGTCGGGCGCGAACCGTATGATGAACTGATCGTCGAAATCCCCACGGGTGGTTCCAGCGGTGAAGGCGTAGTCGGCGCGCCCGCCTATTCCGCGCTTCAGTATTACGGCATCATACACGGCAAGCGCATGGTCAACGGGCACCTATCGCGCGTCAACACGTACCACTATTTTTACATGAACACCGATGACCCGATGATGGCGTGGCTAGGGCAGCGCCGCTTCTTGGAGCCGGATACGGTTGAAACACAGGTGCGCGAGCGTATCCCGCTATGGGGGATCGGCTATTTCGTCATCCATCGCGACTTGATCGCCCCTAACGAGTCGGCGCTCAACGAAATTTTCGCCTTTTTCAATAGCCATGATGATCTCGTGTGTGGCGTGACGGTGGAGGGCGATCTCGTCGCCTATCGCGCGACTACTCACCCGCTCGGTTGCCCGACGGTGACGACGACACAGGTCGATATCGGCGCGCCCGAAGACGCCCTTTTCATCGGCGAAGGCTGGCATTATCCCGAAGTCGTGGGCGGGATAACGGTGCGCTGGGCGGGTCATTTGCCCATGACGACGATCCATGTTCATTTGCCTGTGCGCGATACCCGCTTGACCGTACAGGCGCAAGCTTTTCATGAAGCGCGCCGCGTCGCCTTGTGGGTGAATGATCAACCGACGGGGGAGTCGATGATCGTGTCGCCCGATGCGTTAGGGGCGTATGCCTTTACGATTCCGGCGGGGATGATCTCCCCAGATCGCAAAAACAAAATTACTTTTGTTTTTGACGACACACGGACGCCGCAGTCGGTCGGGATGGGCGACGATACCCGCCCGCTGGCGATTATGGTGGCGGCGATCACGATAGAGTAGCGAGAGTGCCACTGCCATTCCTTAAGCAAAACATGCCCGCCATCTATGGTATAAATCAAGATCACTCCAGTATTTCGACGTTCCTTCATGAACAGGTTAAAAACAGCATGATCCAACCCTTGCGTCGTGTTCCCATTGTCTTCATCTTGGGCAGTATGTTGTTGCTCACCCTCTTGGTCAGCCAACCGACACCCACCGTCTATGCCCAAAGCTACGTCGTCACCACATTGGCGAATAGTGGTGCGGCATCCCTGCGCGACGCTATCCTCAACGCCAATGTCACCGCTGCCGACGATGTGATCACTTTCACGGTCAGCGGCACGATTAGTTTGCTGACGGACTTGCCCCCGCTCAACAATAATGGCTCTTTGACCATCAATGGCAATAATGCCATCATCGTCACCCGCGCCAGCGCCACCAGCTTCGACATTTTTTCGATCTCGACCAGCGCTGTCGTCACCTTGAATGGCTTGACGATCACCAACGGCAGTTCCGGCGGGATCAACAATTTTGGCGCATTGACCTTGACCAACAGTACCGTCAGCAACAATGCCGGCGGCAATGCTGGCGGCGGTATCATCAACAACAACGGCTCGTTGACCATCCGCAACAGTACCATCCGCGAGAACACCGCGACGACTGGCGCGGGCATCAATAACAGCGGTGCCCTGACGATTGTTAATAGCACGGTCAGCGGCAACATTGCCACCAGTTTAGGCGGTGGCATTTATACCGGCGGCAGCTTCAGTAGCGCCACCATCACCCATACCACCGTGACGGGCAACAGCGCCGGCACCGCCAGCGGTGGCGTGCGCGCGGCTTCGGGACCGTTAACCATCCGCAACAGCATCATTGCCAATAACAGTGCCGCCAACGCGGGCACCCAAGATTGTGCTCGTTCGGGAAGCACCGGTGTTATCAATGCCGAAAACACGCTGATCGAAACCGGACTCACCTGCCTCAGCAACGGCACAAGCGTGAATAACTTAACCGGCGACCCCAATCTAGGACCAGCGGCGGGCAACCCCAGTTACTTTTTGTTAGCCAGCCCCAGCTCCGCCCTCAACGCCGGCAATAATGCGCTGATCCCCGGCGGCGTGACCACCGACCAAGCCGGTAATGCCCGCATTTTCGGCGGGACAGTCGATTTGGGCGCGGTTGAACGGGGCGCGACTGCCAGCATCAGCGGCGGCGTATCGCTGCAAGGGCGGTTGGTCGATCTCCCCAATCCTGCCTATGCGATGACATTTTCGATCCGCTTCACCCGTCCCGGCGAAACCACGCCTTTCTTCACCACCACCTTCACCGCCGACCAATTCGGGGGCTTCACCCTTGGCAATATCCCCGTCGGCACGTATGACCTGCGCCTCAAAAACAGCCACACCCTCGCCGTTGGCTTTGGGCTGCCCCCCTTGGCTGAGGGCGATAATGGCTTCTCATTTGGCGTCTTTCGCGAAGGCGATGCCGATGATAACAACCTCGTCAATATCCTCGATTTTTCACTACTGGCGACTTCGTTTGGCAAAGCGGCGGCAGATGTTGGTTTTAACGCCACTACCGATTTCAACGAGGACGATATCGTCAATATCAATGACTTCTCGCTCTTGGCGACCAATTTCGGTCAGGAGGGCGCGCCCTAAAATACAACACCTTGTCCTGATCATTCTTAAACATGACTGCTCAGGCTGAAAAACGGTCGGTAATAAAAGGAGAAATGACCGTTGGCGGCAAATGGGCGGATATTCGGCGCGCGGACTTTCATGTTAACGAACGATTCACAAGCGCCTAATCCGCCCCTACATCCACGTTTCGAGGGGTATTTTCCTGTTTTTCTTCACGTCTTCATGCCTCTCTGTTTATTTTATTCTGTTTCTATACCT
>Ga0105044_10007086_pt1 | contig 15434 bp, 14 predicted proteins | sample MAT01_FD_78092 | JGI IMG/M metagenome (GOLD analysis project Ga0105044, IMG submission 78092) | Freshwater microbial communities from Lake Fryxell liftoff mats and glacier meltwater in Antarctica - MAT-01 | ecosystem: Environmental > Aquatic > Freshwater > Ice > Liftoff microbial mat | place... | reverse complement strand
GGGGCGCAGGCGGCCTTCTCGGCCACGTCACCGCCACAAGGCGACCTCGACCTCCACGCCGCGGCCAACCCCCTCGGCGTGGCGCCGGCCAGCCGCCACGTGATGGGTACGGCGCGCATGGGAGCGGACCCGGCCACCTCGGTGGTGTCGCCCGAGCAGCGGCTGTGGGACGTCGACAACGTTCTCGTGTGCGACTCATCGGTTTTCGTCACCTCTGCCGGCTACAACCCCACCCTCACCCTGGCTGCGCTGGCTCATAGGGCGGCGTCGCTGCTCGTTGGCGCCCCCCGCATCTGACACTCGTGTCAGGTACCATCCGCGCCGTGGCCGATGGGACAGAACTCATGGCCGCGGCGGTGGTGAAGGGTCCGGGCCGCCTCACCGTCGAGGACGTCCCCGTGCCAACCGTGAGTGACGGCGAGGTGCTGGCCGCGGTGGACCTGTGCGGGGTGTGCGGCAGCGACCTCCACATGGTGCTCGACGGCTGGGCGCAACCGGAGACGTGGCACGGCCATGAGTGGATCGGCACCGTGGTGGCCGTGGGTCCTGGCGTCGATCGTTGGCAGATCGGTGACGTCGTCGTTGGCGGACCGCCCACGGGGTGCGGCGCCTGCGGCCCGTGCCTCGACCGTCGGCCGTCGCTGTGCATGGCCCGAGACGCACCCGGGGTGGCGCCGGTCCAGGGGGCCTTCGCCGCCTACAAGCTGGCCCGGGAGGCGGAGCTGCTCGCCCTGCCCGAGGGGTTGGACCCCCGTGCCGCGGCGCTGGCCGAGCCGCTGGCGGTGGCCCTCCACGGTGTGCACCAAGGGGGCGTCGTGCCCGGCCAGCGAGTGCTGGTCCTCGGTGCCGGGCCCATCGGTGCGCTGGCCATCGCGGCCATGGCGGCCATGGGCGTCGACGACATCACCTGCGTCGAACCCAACGAAGCGCGCCAAGCGCTTGCTTCAAAGGTGGGCGCAACAACGCTGCTGGTGCCCGAAGACCTCGTGGTGCCCACCATTGCTGAGCCCGGGTTGGTGGTCCACGGTGCCGTCGACGTGGTCCTCGAATGCTCGGGTAAGCGATCGGCCATGGAGGCGGGCCTGGCCCAACTCGTGCGGGGCGGCACCCTGGTCCTGATCGGCGCCGGCATCGACCCGCCGCGCTTCGACCCCAACCGCATCCTGCTCAATGAGCTCGTCATCACGGGTGCGTTCAACTACGACCACGACGGCTTCACCCAGGCGCTTGCGCTCTTGGCAAGCGGTGCGCTCCCCGTCGAAGAACTCCTCGAACCGGGCGTGGTACGCCTCGATGGCCTGCTCGACGCCATGCGCGGGTTGGCCGATGGCCGTTTGGCCGGAAAGGTGCTTGTGCAACCATGAGCGGCCCAAAGTTCCATCAGCCCCCGCGCTTCAACCACGTGGCTCTCTCGCTGCCCGCCGACGCCCTCGACGCCCATGGGCGAGCGGCGATCATCGACTTCTACGGCGACGTGTTCGGCTTCGAGGAATACCCCGAGATGACCAAGGACCGGGCCCAGTTGGTGCTGCGGGTCCACACCCACGAGCAGTTCCTGTTCCTCGTGAGCGATGACGAGCCGATGCGGGCGCCGCGGATGGACCACGTCGGGCTGTCGGTCTCATCGGTCGAGGAATTCGATGAGGTGGCTCGCCGAGCCGCATCGTGGAAGGAACGGTTCCCCGACGAGGTCGACCTCATCGAACCCACGTCCGAGGTGTTCGCCGACCTTTTGCGCCTGCACTCGTTCTACGTCGGCTATCGCCTTCCCATCATGGTGGAACTGCAGTACTTCGAGTTCCTCGCCTGACCGACGGCGGTCAGGTCGGCGAGGTCAGGTCGGCGAGGTCAGGGCAGCGGCGGTCAAGGCACGGAACCGCTGGTAGCGAGCCTCCGCGGCATCCACCCACCGGGGGTCGGGCTCGACCGTGTGGCTGGTGGACGCCCAGCGGCGGGCCTCGGTCATCGAGCCCTCGAGGCCGGCCACGCAGCGGGCGATGAACGCGGAGCCGAGGGCGGCACCTTCGGGCACCGCGGCCACGTCGACGGGTAGGCCCGTCGCATCGGCCAAGGCACGCATCCAGTGCACCGAACGCGTACCACCGCCGGTGGCCACGATGCGGCGGGGAGCGAGGCCGGCGGAACGGGCGAGGTCGATGTGGTGTCGGACCACGAACCCGGAGGCCTCGTATGCGGCCCGACGCACCTCGGCGGGTCCGTGGTGGAGCGCCACCCCGTCGAGCCCGGCTCGTAGATCGCGACGATGCAGGGGTGTGCGCTCGCCGCGCACGTAGGGCAGCCAGACGGGGAGGTCGTCGGGGGTCACGGCATCGAGGTCCGTGGGGTCGACCGGCCCGAGCCACCGAGCGGCTTGGTCGAGGAACACGCCACCGGCGTTGCTCGGCCCACCGACGAGCACCTTGCCGGCCGCCGTGTGCGGCACGGTCCAGAGCCCCGGAACGGTCTGCCAGTCGTCGATGACCCCCCAGGTGATGAGGGTCGCACCGCAGATCACGAGGACATCACCCGCTTGGTCGGCGCCGGCCACGAGTTGTTCGCCGAGCGCATCGATGGTGCCGCCACCCACCAGGGCGCCAGCGCCGGGGAGGCCGCCGAGGACCGGTCCGATGGCGGTGGTGCCCGAGGCGATCAGGGGAAGGGCCCCAGCCGTGGTGCCAGCGGCCGCCACGCGCTCGGTGTCCCAACCGACGTAGTCGAAAAGGGGGCAGGCCGTCATCGCGGTGGTCGAGTCGATGGCGCCGATGCCCGTGAGTGCATGGTTGGCGACCGCCTGGGCCGGCCAGTAGCCAGCGGCGTCGGGTGCTGCATCGGTGAGCCACGACAGGAACGCCAGGAGCTCTCCGCTGTCGCCCGCCTCGGTGGGGTCGTTGTCGTCCGATACACCGCGATGGTCGCCGTACAAGATCCCGGCAGATGCCGCCCGTCCGTCGGCGTCGACCGCGCCGAGCGACGGCACCATCGCCGAGACGTTGACCGCGACCACCCGGTGCCCATCGGCGACGTGGGCCAGGGCGTCGAGCACATCGGCCCGCCACGCTCGGTCGATGTCGTGCTCGAACGCTCCGGCGACCGGGGCGGTGATCGCATGGGGAACCCGGGTCCGAGCGAGGACCGAGCCGCGCTCGTCGGCCGCCACTGCCTTCACCGAGGTGGTGCCGATGTCGATGCCGATCGTGACCTCCACCTCCGGGCGACCCAAACCTGACACGAGTGTCAGACTAGGCCGATGAAGGCCCTGGTGTTCGGGACAAAGACCCAGCCGTTCACGACGCCGTCGGGGGCGAACCCGCTGATGGCGAACCTGGCGTCCACGCCGTGCGCACTGGTCGACGTGCCCGACGCAGTGCCGCTTCGGCCCGACTGGTACGTGGTGCGGCCGCTGCTGACGGGCATCTGCGGGTCAGACTCGAAGCAGATCCTGCTCGACTTCGAGGGCGACAGCGACAGTGCCATGAGTGGCCTGTGCACGTTCCCGCAGGTGCTCGGGCACGAGGTGGTGGCCGAGGTCCATGCTGCTGGCCCCGAGGCCGAAGGGTTCGAGATCGGCCAGCGGGTGGTGCTCAACCCGTGGCTCTCCTGCGCTCCTCGCGGGATCTCGCCCTGGTGTCCGGCGTGCGAGGTTGGCGACCTGAGCCTGTGCTGGAACTTCACCGAGGGCGACATCAGCACCGGGATCCACACGGGGACGTCGAGCGATGCAACCGGTGGTTACGCCGAACTGATGCCCGCGCACTCGTCGATGCTGTTCGCCGTCCCCGATGTCATCGACGACGAGCATGCGATCCTCGCTGACCCCTTCGCCGTGTCGCTCCACAGCATCACGCGCCATCCGCCGCCACCCGGTGGCAAGGCACTCGTGTGGGGAGCGGGCGCGCTCGGCAGTGCCGCAGTCGCCATCCTGCGGGCACTGCACCCCGACGTCGAGATCGCAGTGGTGGCTCGGTTCGACGCGCAGGCGGCGCTCGCCGAACGGCTTGGTGCCCACGTGGTGTTCCGCCTGGGTACCAAGCTCGAACTGGTGGAGCAACTGGCCGGATGGTCGGGGGGCGTCCTTCGGCCCACGATGCGCGGGCTCGACGGCATCCCCATGTGCCATCCGGGAGGGATCGATGTCGCCTACGACACCATCGCCAAGCCCGAGACCTTCGAGGTCGAGGTCCGAGTGCTGAAGGCTCGGGGCACCCTGGTGAAGAGCGGCGTGCACGCCCCGGGGCGATGGGAGTGGAGCCCGCTCTACTTCAAGGAGATCACGTGGGTCGGATCCAACGCCTTCGGGATCGAGGAGGTGGAGGGGGTCCGCAAGCACGGCATCGAGCACTACCTCGACCTCGCTGCGGGTGGCCGGGTCGACCTCACCGGCATGCTCACCCACACCTTCGGGTTGACCGAGTGGCAAGACGCCTTCCTCGCCATCGCGGACCAGGAGCACAGCGGCGCCATCAAGGTCGCGATCGATCCTCGCCGCTGAGGACGGTCGAGCGGTCAGCCCCCGTCGGTGTGGTCGAAGAGCTTGGCGACCAAACGCTCCTCGGCCTCGTGCGGGGGTCCTTCCCAGATGATCGAGCCGTGTTCCAGGAGCACCACGCGATCGCACAGCTCGAGCGCGTGCCCGATGTGCTGCTCCACGATGAGCAGCGACGTGCCTTCCTCGCGCAGTCGAGCCAGGTGGACGTAGATCTCGTCGACGATGATGGGGGCCAAGCCCAGCGAGAGCTCGTCGGCCACCAGGAGCTTTGGTCGTTCCACCAGCACTCGGGCCACCGACAACATGCGCTGCTCGCCGCCCGACAGCGTCCCCGCCGATTGGTGGCGACGCCGAGCCAACGACGGGAACTGGGTGAGGGCCTCGTCGAGAGCGCCGGCCACCGCATGGCGACCCAATGCCCGGCGGAACGACAGCCGCAGGTTCTCCTCGACGGTCAAGGTGGCGAAGACCGATCGCCCTTCGGGCGCGTGGGCCACGCCGGCGCGAGCGAATTCGTGGGTGGCTGCGGCGGTGAGGTCGACTCCCGCCACGCGCACGCGGCCACCAGTGGGAGCAACGAGACCGCTGGCGACGCGCGCCACGGTGGTCTTCCCGACGCCGTTCGCGCCGAGCAGGGCCACCGCCTCGCCACGGTCGACGCGGACGGACACGCCGAAGAGGGCACGGAACGGGCCGTACCCCGCGGTGATGTCCTCGAGCTCGAGGATCGGGGTGTCGGTCGAGTCACTCATGGCTGGGCCGCCTCGGTGCCCAGGTAGGCCTCGCGCACGGCACGGTCCTGCAGCACCTCGTGGGTGGGCCCTTGGGCGATGAGGGTGCCGAAGTCGAGGACATAGGCCCGCTCGGTGAAGCTGGCAACCAGTTCCACGTCGTGTTCCACCAAGATGATGGCGAAGCCCTGCAGGGCTTGGACCGTGCGCAGGGTGTCGGCCAGATCGGCGGTCTCGGCTCGGTCGAGCCCAGAGGATGGCTCGTCGAGCAACAGCACGCGGGGCCGGGTCATCAGCGCTCGGCCGACTTCGACGAGGCGCCCCTGGCCGAGGCTCAGGTGCTCGATCGGTTCGTCGGCCAGTTCGCCCAGGCCAAGGAGTTCGAGGACCTCGTCGCACGCTTCGATCTCGTCGGGCTTCGGTCGACCACGGCCGACCAGATCCTTCCAGAGCCGTCCATCGTTGCGGCGCACGCGCTCGGCGATCAGCAGGTGTTCGCGCACGGTCGACTCGCCGAACAGCTCGATGCGCTGGAACGTGCGGCCGATTCCTTGACGTGCCCGCTCATGGACCCGCAGCCCTCCGATGTCGTCGCCATCGAGTCGCACGATGCCCCGGTTCGGCTTCAAGATCCCGAGCAAGCAGTTGAAGAACGTGGTCTTGCCGGCGCCGTTGGGGCCGATCAGCCCGACGCGCTCGCCCGGGTGGACCTCCATGCTGACCGCGTCGAGCGCGACGATGACCGAGAAGGACTTCGGGATTCCTTCGGCCTCCAGCACGGCAGTCGCGGCATTGCCCCCTCGGGGTGCGGGCCCGCAGCAGGCTCGTCGTCGGGGGTGCGCTCGGAGTTGCCCCGCTTCGCGGCGCGCGCTTCGATCGTGCGCTCGATGCGTCGGTGGGCCGTGCGCTTGCCGTGCTCGATCAGACCCTCAGGGTGGCGGGCGAATTGAACGGTGGCCAGCCCGAAGAACACGAACAGCCACTTCGGAGAGACGGGCAAGAAGCTCGGAATGCGGTCGGGGCTGCGCAGTATCCAGCCGATGAACGCCCCCTCGAAGATCACCTTGTTCATCAGCAAGAAGCCCGCCCCGGCGAACGCTGCGCCCTCGACCGTACGGGTCCCGAGCGAGACCACCAGCACCAGCCAGAACAGGGCGGCGAACGGGGAGAAGTTGCTGGCGTAGTTCACGTTCTCTTGGTGGATGCTCAACATCGCACCCCCGAGGCCGGCCAAGAACCCCGAGACGGCGAAGGCCGTGACCCGAGCCTTGGCCGGCGAAATCCCGATCGACTGCGAGGCGACTTCGCTCCCGCGCAACGTGCGCAAGGTGCGCCCTACCGTGCCCCCGCGAATCTGGATCACGGCGAGTGACGCCACCACGAACACGATGATCGCCAGGATCAAAAACTGCTTGTCGTCGCCCAGATCCCATGAGCCGATCACTGGGCGCGGCACCCGGGTGCCCTGCAGCAACGAAGTGCCGCCGCCGCCCACAAACGGGAGCTTCACCACCACCGCATCGAAGAAGGCGGCAAACGCGAGGGTGGCGATGGCCACCCAGACCCCGCCGAGGCGGAGCACGGGGAGCGAGAGCAAGGCAGCAACCGCGGCGGCCAGGACCGCGCCGGCCAGCGCGCCCACCAGCACGGGCGCCTCGAAGCGGTCGAACAACTGGAAGACCGTGAACCCGCCGATGGCGGCGAATGCGCCCTGACACAGCGAGATCTGGCCGGCGAAGCCGGTGAGCACCGTGATCGACAGGAAGATCGTGGCCAAGATGACGGCCTGGGTGACCACGAAGAGCCACGACGGATCGGCCTGGGTCAGCACCACATACCCGACGAACCCGAAGAAGCACACGGCAAAGATCCGGGTGGCCCTGGTGAGCGTGGCGCTCCGGGTGAGCGCAGCCAGCGCGGGTGGGGGCGGATCGACGCCCGACAACGGATCGGCCTGGCCCTTCGATTGGCGGATGGCCGGCCACAGGGTGAGCAGCCCGAACAGCACGACGAAGGGGATGGCGGAGGTGAGGTTGTCTTGGATGGGCGTCAGCCAGGGATAGTCCTCGGCGAGCGGCGGCAGAAACGTGTTCACCAGTGCGATCAAGATGCCGAGCCCGAGCCCGCCGAGCAGTGCCCGTGGCAGGTTCACGAGTCGACCCACCGCGGCCGCGGCCACCGCCACCACGACGAGGTCGAAGAAGTCCGGCGCCGCCAAGGTGTTGAACCTCGGAGCGATGAGGACGCCCGCCAACCCGGCGAACAGGCTCGACAGCGCCCAACTGAAGGCCGACACGCGGTCGGCCCGGATCCCGTTGAGTTCGGTCATCCGCGGGCTCTCCACCACCGCGCGCATCTGGAGCCCGAGGGCGGTGAACCGGAACAGCACCCCGAGCGCAGTTGTGGCGAGGACCGCTACCGCGATGGCGGCAAGCTCGTTTCGGCTGAAGGCGTAGATCCCGAACGGGTCGTAGAACACCGTGGCCCCGTCGGGAACGATGCCCTCGGGCGTGCGCCCTGCGACCGGCTCGAAGCCCACGATCAGCTCGAACAGGTTGGGGAGGGCGACCGACAAGCCGATGGCAATCACCAGCTTGGCCAGCGCGGAGTCGGTGCGCAGGTGGCGGAAGATGAACCGCTCGAGCACCAGGCCGATGGCGGGCGCCAACACCAGCACGGACAGCACGAAGGCCGGGATGATCGCCCACTCCCATTCGTTGCGGGCGTGGAAGTACATGGCGGCAGAGACATAGGCCTGCGCACCGAAGGCCAGGTTGAACACGCCCGAGGTCTTGTACGCCAGGACGAACCCGAGCGCGATCAGTCCGTAGACCGTGCCCGGAGGGGTGCCTTGAAGGATCCCTCGGAGGAGATCTTCACCAAAGGAGGCGGCCTGGATCACCTGGTGGTCACTCGAACGAGGTGGGGACTGGCTCGAAGGATTCGTCCGGGTCGGGCCAGCACAGCCACGGCTTGTCGGGCTCCGCGACGGTCACGAAGGCCCCGTCTTCGACCCGAACCAGCGCTGCGCAGTTGATCTCCGAGAGGTCGCGGTCGGCCTCGGTGTAGGGCGTGTGAGCCTTCGTCCAGCCGATCGGCTGCAGGAGACCGTCAGCGCTGAAGTCGGTCATGGCGTTCGTGGCCGCCAGCACGCTGGCTCGGTCGAAATCGGGACCGGCAGCGAGGAGGCCCTCGAAGGCCAAGCTGGCGTTGATCCACCCGACCATGGCCAACTCCGACACCTCCTCGTCGGCCGCTTCCATGGCCTTGAGGAAGTCGCCTAGGGCGGTGCCCTCCGCGTCGACCTCGAACGGGCGGAATTGGGCGCTGACGATGTCGCCCTCGAACAGGTCGCCAGCCTCGGCCACGAAGCTCTGGCTGTAGGTGTTGGGGTGAAAGAGGGTCACGTCGCCCATGCCTTGGCGTTCGAGTTCTTGGGCCAGGGTTTTCATGCCGTTGAGGTCGATGCAGGTGCTGATGAAGTCGACGCCCGCCTGCTTCATGGCCGTGACCTCTGGGCCGATGCCGTTGGGTAGGCCGTAGTCGAGGTTGTCGTTGGTGTATGCCAGCGCCACGCCGCTCTGGTCTTCGAAGCGATCGAACGACCGGCCGACGGTGTCGGTGCAGACCTTCGAGTTCTCGCTGACGCCGTACCCAATCGATGCCGACTTGGTGGCGCCCGCGAGCTGCGCGGCATAGGGCACGGTGGGTTGCGTGCAGTCGACACAGCGAGGCGCCAGGCTCGGGAAGATGTTGTTTCGGTTGGCGGCTTCGGTCGCGTGGATGCCCCAGGTGTAGGTGGGCACGCCCGCATCGTTGAGGTCACCCCAGCCGGTGGCCAACAGGGTGGCGTTGAACACTCCGAGGGCCTCGTTGCCCGAGATCACGTCGAGCGACTTCACCTGGTTCTGGCTGAGTTCGTCGTCGAGCACCTCGCCCACGACGAGGTCGCGGCCATAGATGCCACCCTCGCCGTTGCGGAACGAGAAGTAGGCCTCGATGCCGGCGAGGTAGCAGTCGAGGATGCAGTTGCCGAGCGGGTTACCCGTCTTGGTGCCGATCACCGCGAACGCGATCTCGTCATCGGACACCCCGGGTACCCCGGAGATCTCGACGAACTCATCGCGCGTGGCATCGCCGCCCTGGGACGGATCGCCGGTCTTGCTGGGAGCGGTCGTAGTCGAGCCACCATCGCTCGACGAGTTTCCGCACGCCGAAAGGGCGAGCGAGAGGCTCACCACCACGGCCATGGCCTGCTTCTGCAGTCGTGACACAGCATCCCCTTGTGCATCGCTGGAGTTGGCAAAGTTGACACCAACGTTCGATACGGAACTTACAACGATGCCCCGCGCTGATCTCGCTCATCGAAACAATGAATACCCCCCCCCCCTCCCGTTCTGTTCCGGAGATGGCACGCTGAACCCATGAAGTTGCATCGAGTTGATCCCATTGCCGCCGATCTGGGCCAATTGGGCATTGAGCCACACGCAGCCGCCCGGCTGTCTCACGCAGGGACCATGCTCGTGATCCCCGCGGGCACCACCTTCTGCCACCAGGGAGAGCGGGGGACCCAGGCGTTTCTCGTGCTTGCCGGTTCGGCCACCGTCGTCCTCGACGATCGGGCCATCAGCGTCGGTCCCGGCGAGGTTCTGGGCGAGATGGCCACGCTCGACTCGAGTCGCATCCGCAATGCGTCGGTGTTCGCCGAGACCGACATCGAGGTGCTGGTCTTCGACATCGGGACGTTCCGCTCGCTGGCACGCGAAGACGACCTGCGCGATCGCCTCGTTCCCAACCGCAGCGCTGCCTGACCCGTCGGCGTCGGCCCGACGCCCGTGGTGCGGCCGAAAAGCCTCGTCACCTCCGGCGGTCGACCCCCAGTAGTGTTCCGCCGGCATGGCAGCCCCGAAGCGACTGGCCTCGATCGATCGGGCATGGTGGCTGGGGCTCGTGGGCGTCGTCGCCGCCGGGGTCCTGGTGCGGGCGGCGTACGTCTTCGTCGTGCTCGACGGCGTCGCGCCGGGGCTTGACGCCATTTGGTACTCGCTCCAGGGCGGCTCGATCAAGGACGGCACTGGTTTCGTGGCGCCCACCAGCCTGTTCCAGGAGCGGACCATCCCCACCGCTGGGTTCCCGCCGGTCTACCCGGCCTATCAGGCCTTCTGGCAGTGGCTGTTCGGCGGTGACCCCACCACGGTCCGCCTGGCGGGGTTGATCCCCGGGGCGGTCACCATCGTCGTGGTGGGCCTGGCCGGCCGGCAGGTGCTGGGACGGCGGGGCGGTCTGATCGCTGCCTTCGTCGTCGCCCTCGACCCGTCGCTGCTTGCCGTCGACGGTTCGGGCATGAGCGAGAACGTGACCGTGCCGCTGGTGGCCGTTGCAACCTTGCTGGCCTACCGCATCGCCACCAAGGGCCTTCGGGTCGGGCCGGTGATCGCGCTCGGGCTGGTGTGCGGCCTCGCCGCGCTGAGCCGCCAGGACCTCTTGTTGCTGCTGCCGCTGGCTGCGGTTCCCGCTGTGGTCTGGGCGCCCAGCGCAAATGGGTGGCGGCGGATCGGGGCGGGGGCGGCCCTCGTTGCCTTGGCGGCGCTCGTGGTGGTGCCGTGGGCATGGCGCAACCACCGCGAGGTCGGATCCTTCACGGTGTCGACGTTGTCGCCCAGTTCCGCGCTCGCAGGGTCGAACTGCCCCGATGTCTACGCCGGGTCGAGCATTGGAAGCTGGTCCTATCCCTGTGTTGCTGCGGTGGCGGTGCCACCCGGTGGCGGCGAGGTCGATCTCGCCGCTGCGCAGCAGCGGGCCGCCACCCGGTTCGCCCGGAGCAACCTCGATCGGCTACCAGCGGTGGTCGCCGCCCGCCAGGTGCGGGTGTGGTCGCTGTGGGACCCACGAGACTTGGCTCGGCGAGATGCCGACGAGTCTCGGCGCTACGGGTGGCAGCTTGCGGCCCGGCCCATCGATGCGCTGTTCGCCGTGGTGGGGATCGCCGGCCTGGCAGTGATGGTGCGAACGCGTGGCCGTCGCACGGCGCTGTTCGCGGCGCCGTGCGCGCTGGTTGCGTTCGCCGCGCTGGTGTCGTACGGCAATCCGCGTTTCAACAGCATCGCCCACCCCGCCCTCGCCCTCGGGCTGGCCTGTCTGGTGGACCGCGCCCTCTCCCGTCGCCACCCCGCCACCCGCCCCGCCCGTTCTGCCGCGCACGCGTGACCTCTTCGCAAAGGCCCATCGGTCCACCACGGGTCGCATCATCGCCGTGATCTCGTGACGGCCGGCACGGCCAAGACGGCCACCCGCTGGGCGGGCCTGGCGCCGCTGAAGCACCGCAACTATGCGCTGGTGTGGGGCGCTGGGCTGGTGTCCAACGTTGGCACCTGGATGGAGACCGTGGCGGTCGGTGATCTCGTCGCCGACCAGACGGGCGAGGCCGGCTGGACGGCACTCGTGGCCGCCGCCGCGTTCTTGCCGATGGGCCTCCTGGGACCCCTCGGAGGTGCGTTCGCCGATCGACTGGACCGGCGTCGGATGCTCGTGTGGATGACCGTGCTCCAGATGGCGTGCGCGATAGCGCTCACTGCGTTGTCGTTTAGCGGCAATGTTTCGCCCGGAGCGGTGGTCGTCGTCGTTTTCGTCGCGGGGTGCGTGGCGGGCGTGGGCTTCCCCGCGTACGCGGCCATGCTCCCGGACCTGGTCCCGCCCGATCAGCTGCTCGCAGGCATGTCGCTCAGCCAGGCCCAGTGGAACCTGGGCCGGGTACTCGGTCCGGCGCTGGCCGGGCTGGCGATCGCCCTCGGCTCCTACACCGCAGCCTTCGCCGTCAACGCACTGTCGTTCGCAGTGATGCTCGTGGCCCTCCAGGCACTGCGGCTCGAGGCTCGCCCCAAGCCGACCGACAACGATCCCCTCTGGACGCGCCTGCGGATAGGGGCCCGAGCCGCCAGAGATGAACCGGGCGTGCGCTCCGCGATCCTTCTGATCTCGGTTGTGGCCCTCACCGCGTCGCCGTTCATTGCGCTCATCCCGGCGATGGCGCGAGTGCGTTTTGGCGGAGACTCCAGCCTCACATCGCAGTTCGTCACGGCCCAGGGAATCGGTGCGGTGGCCGGTGCCATCATCTTGCCCCAGCTCGCCGAGCGCTTCGGACGGTACCGGATGCTGTTGGCGAGCTTCGCGCTGCTACCCGGCGCGCTCGTGCTCTACGGCGTGGCGCCCACTGCGCTACTGGCCACGGTGGCGCTCGTCGCAGTGGGGGCCTCCTACATGTTCGTCTTCTCCGGAATCGGCACGGTCGTCCAGCTGCGGGCCCCGGCCGAGCTGCGCGCTCGGGTCCTCAGCTTCTACTTCTTGGCGCTCGGCGTGCTGTATCCCGTGGGGGCGACGCTGCAGGGACCAATCGCCGATCGCATCGGTCTCGGCGTGGTCACGGCCGGTTCCGGCTTGGCGCTGCTCGGCGCCATCGCCCTCCTTTGGCTGGTTCGCCCGCAGCGACTGGCGGCGTTGGCATAGCCTCCGGCCGTGATCGCCACAGACATCACGGCCACCTGGATCGATCAGATCCTGCACGCGTCGGGTCACCTCGCGCACGCAACGGTGGTTGACGCCCGGCCTCGGCCACTGGGCACCGGGCAGATGTCGGACTCGTTCCGCGTCGAGCTCTCCTACGACGTCGACGATGCGGGGCCGGCGACGTTGATCGCCAAGTTGCCCGCCGCAGATGAGACCAGCCGGACCACCGCCAAGCTGCTGCGCAGCTACGAGAAAGAGGTGCGCTTCTACCAAGAATTGGCACCGGACCTCGAGGTGCGCGTTCCCCAGGCTTTCCACGCCGAGATCGACGTGGAGACGGCCGGGTTCGTGCTGCTCCTCGAGGACCTGCATCCCGCCGTCCAGGGCGACCAGCTCGCCGGGTGCTCCCCCGCGGTGGCCGCCTCCGCCCTCCACCAGCTCGTGGCGCTGCACGCCCCCCGCTGGGGCGATGCCCGGCTAGCTGACATCGAGTGGTTGGCCGGCGACGAGGAAGCCGGTCGTGCCATAGGTCGGGGGCTGCTCCCGATGCTGTGGGCGGGGTTCCTCGACCGCTATGGAGACGTCCTCGAAGCGAGCGTCGTCGATGCCGGCTCGTGGCTGTTCACCCACCTCGATGTCCACCTCGAACCGGGATCGTCGCCGCTGACCCTGGTCCACGGCGACTACCGGCTCGACAATCTGCTCATCATCGATGGGCCGGAGCCCGAGGTGGTGGGCATCGTCGACTGGCAGACGTGCGCTCGGGGGCCGGCGATGCGCGATGTGGCGTATGTGATCGGTGCCGGACTGCTCCCCGAGATCCGCCGGGCCAACGAGGAAGCCCTGGTGCGCAGGCACCACGGCGAGCTACTCGATGCAGGTGTGCCGGACTTCTCCTGGGAGCAGTGCTGGGACGACTACCGCCGGGGGACCTGGGCGGGACTGGTGATGGCGGTGGGCGCATCGATGCTGGTCGAACGCACCGATCGTGGCGACGAGATGTTCTTGGCCATGGCCTCGCGCCACGCCCAGCACGCTCATGATCTCGAGGCCACCGAGCTCGGCACCCCCTCGTGACGACGCCTCATGCTGGTGCTCACCGGCGCGCTCGTGTTTGCGGAGCTCATCGGTGGGGTCGCCTTCAAGTCGCTCGCCCTGCTCATCGCCACCCTCCTCGGTGCGGCGCTCGGCGAACTCCTGCTCGACGACGTCGAGGCCGCACTCGAGAGCACCACGCTACGGCAGGGTCAGCGAACGGTGAAGTAGGTCTTGGTGGCATCGAAGCTGAGCGCTGGCTCGGCCACGAGGACCAGGTCGTCGACCTCGTCGATCGGAACTGCGATGCAGAGGTTGCCGGTTGCAGTGCCGCCCTTGAAGACGTCTCCAAGGTTGTCGAACGCCGGCTCGGGGGCGAAGCAGGCGCCGTCGAAGGTGGTGGATGCAGTGCCTGAGGCGCCGAGCAGCGCGAGGTCCATGCCGAAGAACGGCGACTGCGCTTCTTGCTCGCCTTCGACGTAGGTGGCCGCGAGTTCGATCGAGACCCACTGGCGGCCTGCTGGCGGCTCTTGGTCTTCGATACGTGGCGCAGCATCGAACGAGCGAACCTCGAGGGTCCACCCGTTGCCGAGCTCCACGGGAGTGCCGAGCGCGATGGGCGCGTCGCGGCTGCTGGCGGCCGAAGGTGCGCCGGGCTCGGCGAACGGATCTGCGTCACTGATGCGCACGGTGGTGTCGTCGTCGCCGACCATCCGGCCGGCGACGAACCCACCCAGCCCACCGACGACAAGCCCGATCACCAGCCCCAGCAGGACGAACGCGGCGGTGCGTCCGCCCTCGCGCCCGCCCCCGGCCGTTGGTGCGGGGCCCGGGCCGGTGGGCTGGCGCTCCCCGGGCGCTCCCGGTGGAGGCGGAGGCGGCGGTGCGAACCCGGGGCCTTGGCTCATGGCCGGACGCTACGCCGTCATCCGTAGAACTGGGCGTACCAACGGCGAAACTCGGCGATGTTGCCGTCGGCCTTCACCAGCAGCGGGCGCTCCAGGAAGACCTTGTCTCGCCAGATCGGGAGGTCGGCTTGAAGGCCGTAGGTCCCGGTGACGCCCAAGATGATGGTCTCAGCGGCGTCGGCCATGGCGAGCGGGAACATGAAATGCCAGTGGAGCCGGCAGTGGCGTCGGTCGATCGGCGTCGTCGTGGTGAGCACGGTCATCACGCCGGGCACGCGCAAGATGGCCACGCCCGGACCCCACGCGTGGCGGGTGAACTCGGAGCCGTCGGGGAGCGACTCGATGACCGTGGAGAACGGGCCGTCGGTGGTGAAGTCCGACGTGTCGTTGGGGACGAACTCACGGCCATGCACGTAGCAGAGGTGGGCGTAATCCACGTTGTTCTCGGCCATCTCCTGCAGCGCCGCCACCAGCTCGAACCGGAACTCGTGGGGCTCGCTCCATTCCGCGTGGCCCGCCTCGGCGACCCGCGGGATCGCGTAGGTCGGGGCCGCCCCGGTGGCGTGGAACCAAAAGAAGACGAAGCCGTCCTGTTCGGCCACCGGATAGGTGGGGAGGCAGGCCATGGCCGGAATGCGCGCATCGCTGTAGGGAATCTCGACGCAGGTGCCCGCGCTATCGAACCGCCACCCGTGGTACGGGCATTGGAGGGTGTCGCCGACCACCTTGCCGCCGCCGAGGTGGGCGCCGAGGTGGGGGCAATGGGCATCG
>Ga0105044_10007085_pt1 | contig 15434 bp, 14 predicted proteins | sample MAT01_FD_78092 | JGI IMG/M metagenome (GOLD analysis project Ga0105044, IMG submission 78092) | Freshwater microbial communities from Lake Fryxell liftoff mats and glacier meltwater in Antarctica - MAT-01 | ecosystem: Environmental > Aquatic > Freshwater > Ice > Liftoff microbial mat | place... | reverse complement strand
CGCGTCGGACACCGCGAGCGATCGTGCGCTCGAGCTCCTCGCGAGGGAGCTGCACCACCTCGAGGCCAGGACAATTGTCAGCCGCCAGCGGCGGGCCGGGGTCGGCGATCGTGAGCTCGACGCCACAACCCGCTGTATCGACAGTCATTCGGCCGTGAGGCTTGAATCGGACCGTCACGGCGCCGGCCGTCCACTCGCCCGGCTCGTCCACAGGCCTCGCGCCTGCCAGCTTCGTGACCAGCGCTGCCAGGACTACGGGCGACTGGTCAGCGAGGGCCGGGAGGATGATCGCGCCGCCGAATCGGCCGACACGAGACGGGCCACCCCCGCGGGCGGCAGGTGGTCCGCCGCATTCACATCCCCACGGCCTCCATAGACGCGGCCGTGCCGGGGCAAGGCCAGGGCCGTCGCGGTCGCGCGCCGACGGAGGATGAAGGCATGATCCGGGTGAGTCGCCTCCACGTCGAACGCGGCCGCGTCATAGCGGGCGAACTGGAGACGCACGATGTCGCCCGACCGCCCATCAGGCCGCGCCGGCAATCGCAGCGTCCCGTCGATGCAAAACGCCTCCCGCTTTCCGGAGACGCAGTCCCACAGCGGCCCAAGGTCATGGGCGAGGTCAGCCGCCGCGAGCGGCGAGAGCCACGCAGCGACAACGAGCACCACCATCGCTCGCAAGCGTCCCGCAGCAACGGTCGAACATCTGCGAGTCATCACGACCTCCCGATGAACGATTAGCCGAACCGGGTATTCGCCAGAGCGGGCGATCCCACCACGCCCCCGCTGGCCGCGTGCCCTCGCTACGACCGCTTCGCCTTCTTTCGCGGCTTGGCCTGGAGGCTGACCGCAACGTCGTTCTTCTGGGCTGGCCCCGGCGTGCTCCGGCCGTTGGCAATCTGGTTCTCGAGCAAGGCCGTCAGGCGGGCGACGATGTCCAGCTGCCCGGCTGCGACATTCTCGGCTTCGCTCAGGTCGTCTTGCAGATCATAGAGCTCATGTCCACGGCTTGCTTGGATGACAAGCTTCCAGCGTCCGTCACGGATCGCGCTGTCACCGCCGGCCGATTGATGGATGACCGCTCGCCCTTCGGCCCCGTTATCGCTCGTCACGACCACGAGCGTATTGTCGGCGAGATGGTTCCGATCGAGGGCCTCGAGAATTCTTCCGAGCATGGCGTCGCGCTTTGTGAGGCTCGGCCACTTCATGCCGAGATGCCTTGCCGATGCACGCGGTGGCATAACCTTCGTGTTTCAGAAGGGACCCGATGGTCATCCTGTCTTGGTTCAGCGCGAACTCGGTCTCACCGCGATACGACGGCGGCTGGCCGTAGCCCAGGTCGTCGAAGAGGACGACCACGATATTCGGCTTCTCGGCGGCCGACGCAGGGACCAGCCAGGCGAACGCCATGACGGCTGCCATCATCCATCGGGCTTCACCGTGGAACATGACGCGTTCTGGGATCATGGCGACCTCCGGGCAAACGGGTAGCCTACCGCATGCCCCAGGCAGGGGGGCACGGCTTGCAGGCCAGCGGCCGGCGGCGATAGTGGTGGCGTGAGCGGAGCGACCTATTCCAGTGCCGGTGTCGATCTCGTGGCCTACGCCGACGCGATGGCACGGCTGCCCGCGCATCTGCGTCGCACGCACTGCCCGCGGGTGCTGGGGCGTGAGGGCTCGTTTGCGGCCCTCTTCCAGCTCGACCTCAAAGGGCTCTTTGCCCGGGGCTACGAGGATCCGCTCCTCGTATCGTGTACCGACGGCGTCGGCACCAAACTCAAGCTCGCGGTCATGGCCGGCGTCCACGACACCGTCGGCATCGATCTCGTGGCGATGAGCGTGAACGATCTCCTCTGCACCGGGGCCGAGCCGCTGTTCTTTCTCGACTACGTGGCGCTCTCGAAGGATGATCCGCCGCTCATTGAACAGATCGTGAAGGGCATCGCCGACGGCTGCGTGGAGAGCGAGTGTGCCTTGGTTGGTGGCGAGACCGCGATCCTGCCCGACATGTACCATCCCGGCGAGTATGACCTCGCTGGCTTCTGCGTCGGTGTCGTCGAACGAAAACGGCTCGTGGATGGCTCCGCGATCGAACCAGGCGACGTGGCGATCGGCATCGCCTCGAGCGGCGTCCACTCCAACGGTTTTAGCCTTGTCCGCAAGGCCGTTTTTGAGATCGGTGGACATGCCATCGACGATCGCCCAGCTGAGCTCGGCGGTCGTACGGTCGGTGAAACGCTCCTCGAGCCCACGCGACTCTATGCTCGGGCAGTCAAGTCGGTCTTCGGCCACTACCGCGTGAAGCACGTCGTCCACGGCATCGCCCACGTCACGGGAGGCGGCCTCGCCGAGAACCTTGCCCGGATCGTCCCGGATACCGTGCAGATCGTGATCAATCGTGGGTCATGGACGATGCCAGCCGTCTTCCCCTGGATGCAGGGGCTCGGCAATATCGCGGCCGACGAGATGGACCGCGTCTTCAATATGGGAATCGGTATGGTGCTCGTGGTCTCGCCCCACTTCGCCGACAGCATCCGTCACCAGCTCGCCGACCTGGGCCACGCCGCATGGGCCATCGGGGTCGTGCGCGGATCGAACACCACCGAGGAACGCGTCATCCTGCGATGACGCCGTTCGCATCAGAAAGAAGTTCTTGATGGCCAAGCCAACGCCCCCCGACGAGGCCAATCCCCAGGACCGGCCAGGACACGTTCCCTTTGGATCGCTCGGGCTCTCGTCCGAGGTACTTCGCGCGGTCGAGAAGCTCGGCTTCGAAGAGACGTCGCCCATCCAGGCGGCGTCGATCCCGCTCATCATGGCGGGAAACGACGTTGTCGGTCAGTCTGAGACCGGTTCCGGGAAGACCGCCGCGTTTTGTATCCCGGCGATCGAGCGGGTCGACGTGGGCATCGCCGCGCCGCAGGTCTTGATTCTCGTCCCCACCCGCGAGCTGGCGACCCAGGTCGCCGATGAGGTGCACAAACTGGCGGCCTTCAAACGTGGTCTCCGGTCGGTGCCGATCTACGGCGGCGCCTCCTACGAACGGCAGTTTGCCGAGCTGAAGCGGGGGCCTCACATCGTGGTCGGCACGCCCGGACGGCTCGTGGACCACCTTGGCCGCGGCACGCTCAATCTCTCGGCTGTGCGGATGCTCATCCTGGATGAGGCCGATCGCATGCTCGACATGGGGTTCCGCGAGGATATCGAGAAGGTTCTCGCGGCCGCACCGACAACACGGCAGACGGTGTTCTTTTCGGCGACGATCCCGCCAACCATCCAGGCGCTTGTGCGGGGGCACGCCCGCGACCCGAAGACGGTCCGCATCGCCCAGCGAGTGGTTGCCGGCCCACCACTCGTCGACCAGATCTACTACGAAGTCCGCCACCATGCGAAGTTTGACGCGCTCTCGCGGCTCATCGACTTCTACGACGTTCGGAGCGGTCTCATCTTCTGCAACACCCAGCAGATGGTAGAGGAACTGGCCGACTCGCTCGTGGCCCGCGGCTGCTCCGCCGAACGGCTCCACGGCGGTATGCCGCAGGCCCAGCGAACCCGCGTGATGAGCAAGTTCAAGGCGGGAACGTTCGAGTTCCTCGTTGCCACCGACGTGGCCTCGCGGGGGATCGACGTGAACGACCTCGAGCTCGTGGTGAACTACGACCTTCCGTATGACGCCGAGGACTACGTGCACCGCATCGGTCGCACGGGGCGTGCGGGCCGAAAGGGCAGAGCGGTGACGCTCGTGTCGGGCGCCGGCATCTACAAGCTCCAGTCGATCGAGCGATTCACGAAGACACGCATTCGGCGGGAGCATGTGCCGACGATCGAAGCCGTCGAGAGCCGTCGGTCCGACGCGCTCTTTGAGAAGCTCCGAAGCGCGCTCGAAGGTGGCGGCTTCCCCAAGCACACGCTCCTCGTGGAGCGGCTTCTCGAGCAGGGCTACACGCCGACGGAGGTGGCCGCCGCCATTCTGCACCACTTCGCGCCGCGGCCAACCGAGCCCTCGGCCGCGGTCGATGAGGCTCCTGAACCTGATCGACCGCCACGCGGTCCAGGCGGTCCAGGCGGCGGCCGTCGCGGGCCTCCCCGTCACGGAAAGGGCGCTGGCCCGCGCCGATTTGGCCCATCGAAACGCAAACGGCCGTAACTCCGCTCCACTCTCTCCGCAGCCTCGAAGAACCGCTGCGAGGTCATTGTCCAGCGGGTATTGGCACGGAAGCTGCCCGCATCTCCGGCGGCGGGCAGCACGATGGTCCCGCCTCTTCAAGAGCCGCAAGCACCTCGCTCTGCGTCACGACGTCGCGAAGCACGATCGGATCGCGGAGCGGCGCCCCTTGTTTGGCACCGGGATAGACGACCAGCAGCGGAATCGACCGGCTGCCGAGCCCCTCGAGCACCTGACGAATCTCATCAGACCCGTCCGTCCAGTCGGCGAGCATCGGCACCACGCGGTTCTTCTCGATCGCCGCCTTGACCGGCGTCGTCTCGATCGCAAAGAAGAGATTCGTCTTGCAGGTCGGGCACCAGTCTGCGGAGAAGTCGACCATCACCGTTGCACCCTCGTGACGAAGTTCGGCAAGTCGGCCCGGCGAGAAGGGTTTTTCCCACGGAATGAACGAGTCGTGCGGCCCGAGCCAGAAGAACGCCACCGTTGATACTGCGGCCGCTGCCACGCCGGCTTGCACCCAGCGCCCGAAGCTCGCCGCGCCTGTCCGCTCCTGGGCGCGGCCGACCCACCAGCAGCCCATCCAAATGGCGACGAGCATGGTGAAGGTTGGCACGAACCAATCCGGCTGTTGCCTGAGCAAGTAGAAGAGATACGCGACGGTACCAAGCATCACGAAACCAAGAATCTCCTTGAACGTTTCCATCCAAGCTCCGGGCTTCGGAAGGAATCGCACGAGGGCCGGAAACAGCCCGACGAGGATGTATGGCGACGACATGCCGAGCGCGATGGAACCGAAAATGACATACGTGACTGCCGTCGGCTGCGTCAGCGTGTAGGCGAACACCGTACCGAGATACGGACCGCTACAGGGGGTCGCGAGCACCGTCGAGAGAACGCCCTTGAGGAAGGCCCCGAGCGGCCCCTCCTGGGATTGCACATGGCCTGCTTTCTCTCCGATGAATCCGGGAATCGGCAGTTCCCACACGCCGAGAAACGAGAGTGCGAACGCGAACACGATCCCAAGCATCCCGATCTTGAACGGGATCGAGCCGAATTGTTGGCCCCAGCCCAGGTTTGTCCGAGCGAGCCCGATGTTGGCTGCCACGGCCGCGGTCGCCAACACAAAAAAAACGGCAAAGACGCCCGCGCAGTACCAGAGGTTCATCTGAAAAACCTCTTGCCGCGCCCGGCCTGACTGCTGGGCGAACGACATGAGCTTGAGGCCCAGCACAGGGAGCACACAGGGCATCAGGTTCAAGATCAACCCGCCCGCGAGCCCCATGAGGATCGCCCAGGGCAGCGAAAGCGGAGTGTCTTTTGCGGCGGAGATGGAACGTGGGCTTGGTGCCATGGGCCCCGGCGTCTCGACGTCACTCTCGCGATCAACCGCTGGCGCGGCCGCAGCCTGTTCAAAAGTCGCCGGCGCCTTGGCCACCTCGCCATACTTCGCCGACGAGAACTCGATCCGGCCGGCCGCATCGGTGGTCGGGAGCTCGATGGCCAGCCGAACAGCCGACGGCGGATCGCATGTCGTGTCGCTGCATGTCTGAAACCCGATCAGGACCTCGACCGTCTCGTTGCCCTGGGCCAGCACGAATTCGAGGATGATCGGCCCGTCAACGGCGCCCGCCTCGGCAAGCTCCGGTTCTTCGGAGAGCAGCACCTCGGCCGCCGTGAAGCCGAGCAGGCGGTCCGTATCACTGACCACGCTCGCGAGCGTTGGCTTTCCCTGGCCGATCTCCGTCTTTGCCGAGCCGGATGGCTGATAGAGGTGCCAGCCCTCCGCGGGCACGAGCCGCACCAGCACCGGTATTCCGGAGGCACCCTCGACCTGCTTCGCCGGGCCAAACTCCGCTTCCAGCGTGGCATGCGACCGCTCGAGCGGGTGCTGGATGACGGCTGCCGAAGGGGCGGCGTCGGGTTTCTGGCCCGAGCCCGCAGCCTTCGCTACAAAGAAAATCGTCCGCGGAGGGAGGCAGGACGTGTCTTGGCAGAGCTGGAACCGCACCGAGCCCTTCACGTCGCCGGCCCCGGCAGCGAGTGGCGCCCGCCAGGTGACCGTGTCGGCATGTTCCTCGATGGCGAGCCCCTTCCAGGCGGGTATGTCATCGACCTTCCGCACATGGGGCGGTGGATCAGGCACGAACGGCCCTGTGGACTGGCGGGGTGAATCAGCCGCGACGGCGATCTTGGTGGCCAGAGGCCCCCCGGGCTTTTGCGTGATCGCATAGAGATGCCAGCCCTCTTCGAGCGCGGCGGTCACGGCGAGCATGTCGGCCTTGCCAGCCGTGCCAGGCTCGATCACGGCCGTGATCTCGATCTCGCTGGCCTCATCGCCACCAAGGCCCGCCAGGGGGTCAAAATCGGCAACGTCGCCCCCACCGAGCGGTGCGACTGCATCCCCAGCGGGCGACGTCGCTGGCCACATCAGGGCAAGAGCAAGCAGGCCGACGACGACACGCATCATGGAGATCCTGCTGGTCATAGGCGATCCGTCAAGGAAGGAAACGAGCCTCCGCCAGCCTGGCGGCCCCCCAGTCCCTGGAGGTTTCTCGACGTAAAAAGTCTACGGACTGGAGTTTTGGGGCGTCAAACCGGCGTTGGGCATCGTGTCGATCATGACCTTCAGGGCCGTTGGGAGGCTTTTGACCAGGCGGTCGACGCGGGACACTACGTGGCTTTCGTCTGTGAACACACGATCCTCGATGAGCGTCCAGCGAAACCAGTTATCGAGTCCAAACACGATGCCGCTGGCCGCGAGGAGTGGCACGAGCCGACGCTCCATGTCATCGAGTGGTCGCACGGCCTCGTAGGATGCGATCGCCGATGCCCACCAGGACGGGCCGAGGCGTGCATCCGACGGCATCCAACTGCCGAGGAGCCGCGCGATGTCGGTCGCTGGCGTGTCGATGCCCGCGGCGTGCAGATCGATGATGCCCGCCACGGTATCGGGGTTGCCGTGATCACGATGATCAAAAAGGACATGCTCGCTCCAGACATCCCGCAGAACGACCTGGCAGGGCAGGGGGCGAGGCGAGCATGCGGCCAGCGCGGTCAGGCTTGCCGCGCCGGAGCCTGCGTCAAAGGCGTCGCAGGCGGTAGCGAGTCGTGGCATGAGGATGGAGTGCCATCGTGAACATGTCGTGGCGGAGTCGAGCCGTTCCCGCCACGACTGTTCGCAGAGCCCGTGAGCCCGCGCGATCCGTTCCGTGACTGCACGCGATGGAGCGCGCTCCGGCGGCCCTTGCGGGAGCGTCGTTGCCGCAGTATGAAGCCCTGCAAGCGTTCGCATGGCCGAGGCGATCTGCGAAGGAGACGGATCGTCAACCGGGCTGCCATCAACATACGCCACCATCTCCCAGAGCCGTCCATCGCCCGTGGTGACAAGCGTGTCGCCGGGGGCGTGCTCGCGGATGGCGGGGATCGCCTGGGCACCTGCTCGGCGGAGCCCGTTGGCGATCGCGTGGACCCATTCGGCCCGCGGCCGGGTGGTGCCTACGGAAAACCCCTTGAGGACATGGGGCGGGGCATCGGCAGGGCGAATCAAAAATACGGGGGCCCCGCTGAAGCCGGCGGTCCGCAGGGGCGCAACCTCCGCCCCGCCCGAAAACCAGTGGGCTCCAAGCTGTCGCACGGTGGCCAAGGCTTCGCAGCCGATCGCCATATCCAACACCTTCGGCATGACCGCACCCCATTGCTGGTCCGCAACAGATTGTGATGCTACCCTCAAATTGAGATTGTGGCGGGTTCTGCACAACGCCCCGCTGCCAGCCCCCGCCCACGTTTCCCGCCCCAAGGACCCTGTGATGCCCGCCCCTCTCCCACGCCTCGTCTTTGCCCTCTGCATCGCAGCGGCCGGCCACCCGCTTTGCCGCGCGGACGGTGCAACCCCTGATAAGGCGGAGGCGGCGGCGACCCCCGAGGGCTCGTCTACCAGCACGCCCAAGCCTGCGCCGAGCTCAGCGCAGTCGTCTACCCAGCTCCCTGTGGCGGTGCTCCTCAAAGACGCCACGAAGCTTCCGGGCCTCATTCCGCTTTATCGTAAAGACGACAAGCTCTTCGCGGAGCTTTCCGAGAGCCTGCTTGGCAAAGAGTTTTTCGTGCTCACGAGCATCTCGCGAGGCATCGGCGAGGGGGCGCTCCTGGGCGGCATGAGTCTGGGATTCGGCGACGACTGGGTGTGGCAGTTTCGCAAGGTGGACGACACCCTCCAGGTCTTGCGACGAAACGTACGGTTCTTCGCCGCGAAGGGCAGCCCCGAGTCGAAGGCCGTTGACCTCGCCTACACCGACAGCGTCCTCTTCAGCGTCAAGATCGCAGGCAAGACTCCGTCCGGGGGCTACCTCATTGATCTGGCACCGATTTTCCTCACGGACCTCCCGCGGCTGGCCGCCGAACTGCCGGGCTTTGCCTTCGCCCGCGACCGCTCGAATTGGGGCCAGGCCAAGGCATTTCCGGACAACGTCGAGCTCGAGGTGGCGGCGACCTACGGCTCGAGCGGTGCGACGACGATCGACACCGTGCCCGATTCGCGTGGCGTCACCGTGAATATCCGCTACTCGATCAGCCTCCTCCCGCAGAACTCATACACGCCACGGCTGGCGGACGACCGCGTGGGCTACTTTGTGACGGCGCTCAAAGACTTCTCGCAGCAGGTCGATGAAGACCGCTTCGTGCGGTACATCAATCGCTGGCAACTCGAAAAGGCCGATCCTAAGGCGGCTCTCTCGCCCCCCAAGAAGCCGATCGTGTTTTGGATCGAGAAGACGGTGCCGTTCCGATACCGGCCGGCGATCCGGCGTGGCATTGAGTCGTGGAACGAGGCTTTCGAGAAGGCCGGATTTGCCAATGCCATCGAGGTTCGGCAGCAACCCGACGTCACCGACTGGGATCCAGAGGATGTCAACTACAACACGTTCCGCTGGATCACCGCGGGGCAGAGCTTTGCGATGGGCCCGTCGCGGGTCAATCCGCGGACGGGGCAGATTCTCGACGCCGACATCATTTTTGACGCCGACTTCCTCCAGTTTTGGCGGCGAGAGTATGAGACATTCACGCCGTCATCGATCGCTGCCCTGACGGGCGGCGGTCCGGGGAGCATGTCGGCCGTTGGCCACGGAAGCCCGAGCTGCTGCCCGGCCTGTGCCCTCTTCGACGGCCACGCCCGTGAGACGGCGCTTGCCGCGACAGCGCTCGCCGCAGTCGCGCCCGGCGGTCTCTCCGAAGAGGACAAGGACAAACTCGTCACGCAGGGGCTGACTCTCGTCGCGATGCACGAGCTTGGGCACACCCTCGGCCTCCGCCACAACTTCAAAGGAAGTGCGTTCCGATCGCTCGCCGACTTGAACGACGTCGAGAAGACCCGCGCCTCTGGTGGCAGTACGAGCGTGATGGACTACATCCCCGTCAACATCATGCCCAAGGGCAAGACCCAGGGAGACTACTACGCCGCCAAGCTTGGCCCGTACGACCTCTGGGCGATCGAGTACGGCTACAAGCCGCTTCCCGGCGGCAACTCCGAGGCCGAACGAAAAGATCTCGCGAAGATAGCGGGCCGCAGCGGCGAACCGGAACTCGCCTTCGCCACCGATGAAGACACCGAATGGGGCGATCCCGATCCGCTCTCCAACCGCTTCGACTTGGGGAAGGACCCGCTCGAGTTTGCCCGAGCGCGGGCCGAGCTGGTCGCCCAGGTGATGCCGGTCATCGTGGAGCGCATGGCAGTGCGCGACGAGGATGGCACCGGTGGTGAGTACGAGCGTGTTCGCCAGGCCTTCGGCGTGCTGCTCTCCTCACACGGTCAGGCGATGTACAACGCCTCGCGGCTCGTGGGCGGCCTCGTCGGCTCCCGCAGCCATCGTGGCGATGCGAATGCACAACCGCCGTTCGCAGTTGTGAGTGCCAAGGCCCAGCGCGATGCACTCGACCTCCTCGCCGAGGAGATGTTTGGCTCAAAGCCGTTCTCATTCCCGCCCGAGCTTTACAACCGGTTGGCGGCGAGCCGCTGGTCACACTGGGGGACGTCAGAGATCGACCGCGAGGACTACCCGGTCCACGAAGTGATCCTCATGTGGCAGGACCGCGTGCTCGGGCGTCTCCTCGATCCGCTCGTCCTCGATCGCGTCCGCGACAACGAGCTGAAGGTGGCGGCCGACGACGACGCGCTGGCACTCGCCGAGCTGTTTGAGAAGCTCTCAAAGGCCGTGATGGCCGAGATCGAGGCCACTCCCCCCGGCGACTACACGGCACGGAAGCCGGCTATCAACAGTCTCCGCCGCGGCCTCCAGCGAGCGTATGCGGCAAGGCTTGCCAACATCGCCATGAGCGGCGGCGCGAGCAACGCCGATGCCCAGGCCCTCGCCGCCGATCAGCTCCGCTCGCTTGCCTCGGGAATCGAAGCCCTCCTGGCGAAGGACGACGTGAAACTCGACGCAACGTCGCGTGCCCACCTCGCCGAGTTGCGTGACAGGATCACCAAGGTACTTGACGCCAGGCTGACCATACCGCGGCCGTGAGGACTGCCTCCGGATGGGGGAGCGTTTTGCCATGCGGCTTGTCGTCGCGATTCTCAAACCAGCGCAAGTGGAGAGTGTCCGCCGGGCGCTCGCCGCCGTCGACGTCACGCGGATGACGATCGGTGATGCCCAGGGCCACCCGACCAAGGGCCAGCCCGAAGGCCGGCGGCCCGTCCAAGAGACGGTCATCGAGATCGCGTGTAACGACGACTTCGTCGAGCGGGCGACGGGGGCGATCGCGGGCGTGCTTGCGGCAGCTGGTGATGACGCCACGGGGCGTCTCTTCACGCTCCCGATCATGGAAGCCGTCCAGCTCTATCGCGACGTCCGCGGTCCCGAGGCGGTGTAGCCCATTGGCAGCCGGAATGGGCGTTGCCTTGCGGAATCGGTATCATGCGTCCCGATTCAGGAGTTTGTGTACCCGTGGCCGACGAACAGCCAGTTTTCAAAATTCTCCTCGTGTCGCCTGATCTCCTGGCGACAAGCCGGATCGCCGGTCTGTGCCGTGAGGCCGGGGCCACGCTCGAAACGCTTCGGAGTCTTGCCGACACGCCCCACGGCGGCCCGCATGACCTGGTGCTCCTCGATCTCCAGTCGCTTCCCGACGATCCGGCGGTGATCGTTGCCCGCGCCCGCACACTGGTCTGCAAGCATGGCAACGTTGATTCCGGGCGCGAGTGCCGGATCATTGCGTTCGGCCCGCATGTCGCGAAGGAGCGGCTGCAGCTTGCCCGTGACGCAGGCGCCGACGACGTTGTGAGCCGGGGCGACTTGCTTGGCGGCTTCGCCAGCCACCTGCGCCGCTGGCGTGGGTAGGTTGGCCTCCGCGGTGTGGCAACGGACGATCGGTTGTGGCTACACCGGCTGGGAGCCTGGCTCGTCGATCACGACCTCGTCGAGCTCCGTGCCATCGACCTCGTGGCGAAGGACAAGGTACGACGCTGTAGCGATCGACCAGAAATAGCCCCAGCCGAAGGCACCGACGAGGGCACCGAGACCGCCGGTCCAGAACCGCAGGAGCGCCATGCCCTGGGTGTCGGCCAGCGGACCAATTCCATCCAGGCCGGCCACAACCTCAATGGCACGTTCATGTCCCATGCCGAAACTCGCGGCCCACATGGCGAGCGTGGAGGTCGCGTCGGTGAGGACACCGGCTGCCGCGAGCGAAGGCACCGCCACGACCAGCGCCACGAGCCCATGAAAGGCATAGTGGAGCGGCCGCTGGTAGACGTACGAAAACGTGGTCGAGATCGCCTGGAACGAGTCGGCCCGTTCCACGCCCACCGCGGCCACCATGAGCGGCCAGCCGACGGTCACACCGATCGCCAGGATCGCGAGCACCACGGCGCCGAGCAGCACGAGCGGCCACACCGCACCGGCAAACGCGAGGCCCCACTCCGTCCGCATCGCCAGGCCGATGAGTGCTCCCGGCACGCTCATCGCAAACATGCCAACGAGCACGAACAGCACCGAATTGACCGCTGGCGGCCACTTTCGTGACCCATATCCGATCGCGCCGAGCGGGCCAACCGGCTCTTCACCCGCGAGCTTGAGCGCCACGCACCGTGTGATCGCGGTGCCGAAGATTCCCCACACAAGCACAAACCAACCCCCCCGCGCGGCGGCCGCCGCCACGTGGGAAAGTTCGGCTGTCGGCTGAAACGGAACCGACACCAGCCGCACCACTTCGGTCACGGGAGTCGGCACCATGCGGACCACGCCCGCCACCCACGGCAGGGCCTTCGCACCCGGCGCGAGCGGGGATGCGATAGAGGCGACACCGTCTGGCGACGGCAGGGCCAGGCCACCCTGGCCAAGCGCCGCGGCCACGGCAGCCTCACCGGCATCGGGAACTACCAGGCCTGCCCGATCACAGGCCGACCAGCCCGCATGCATCGCCACCACACCGAAGAGGGCCAGAAATATCACCGTCGGGCTGAAGGCAGCTCCCGCGGCGCGGAAGAGAATCCACCACGGCAGCGCGTCGCTCCAGCAGACCTCGTGGACGATGCCCCCGGAAGGGCTGGGCGAACTGGACATCAAGCGGCTCCTCGGTCCGGGGTGTGACACGTGCGGCGGGAGTATACGTCGGCTGGCTGCGGAGCGTCAGTCTTCGGCATCGGCGGGTTCGTGGCCAGCCTCTTCATCATCGCCCCGTACCGGGGCAGGCACGCCATACGATTCGTCGAGCCATCGGCCCAGATCGATCAGACGGCAGCGGTCGCTACAAAAAGGAATGGTCGGTGTCGTGGCTAGGTCCACCGAATCGTCACAGACCGGGCAGCGGGGCATCGGCTCACCCCTCGCCAGACGTCGTGTTCTTGGCGCCGCCCGAGTCGGCCGCCTTCCCAGGCCCCTCCGGCTTGCCGCCATTCGAGTCGGCCGCGGCTCCCTTCTTGTAGGACTCGCTGCGGTAGTCGGTCTTGTAGAAGCCCGACCCCTTGAACACGATCGCTCCACCCGCGCCGATGAGGCGGCGGAGTTTCTTTTTCTTGCACTTCGGGCAGGTTCGCTTGACCGCGTCGGTCATTGACTGGAACAGCTCGAAGGCGTGCCCGCAGCCGTCACAGACATAGTCGTAAGTCGGCATGATCTCAGTTTCCCTTGGCGACAACCACTTGCGCGGGCCGCACCACGCGGTCGTGGAGTTTGTAGCCACGGCTCGCGGTGGCCACCACCGTGCCCGCCGCTGCTCCGGGCACGGCCATCTGCTGAATCGCGTCATGAACGCCAGGGTCGAAAGCCGCACCGTCAGTCTCGATCCCCGTGCAGCCGTGATTCACGAGGACCTTCTCGATCTGATGGGCCGTCATCTGGAAGCCATCTCGCAGGCTCTGGATGTCTTCGGTTTTTTCGGCTGCCTCGATCGCTCGCAGCACGTTGTCCAAGATCGGCAGAAGATCTCGGAGCAGGTCGATCTCGCGGTAGCGCTGGGCATCGTCGTACTCCCGACGAGCTCGCTTGCGGAAGTTTTCCAGTTCCGCCTGGAGCCTGAGAATACGGTCCTCCAGTTCCGTCACGTCAGACTCAGCGTCGGCGGCGGCTGTCTCAGTGGCCCCGTGACCGTCGCTTGAAAGATCGTCTTCGGGTAGGCCCGGCTCATGCTCTGTCTGCGTCATGCCTGCTCCTTGTCATCGGCGATCGTTTCTTCAGACTCCGCAGCAGTCTCACGCACCTGAAAATATTCGGCAAGCTTTCTGAAAAAGCTCATGCGCTTCGGGCTCACGTCGGCGTGCTCCTCTGCCGCGAGCTCCCGGAGCAACTCCTCGGCGCGGTGCGAGAGCTTCTTCGGAACCTCGACATGCACGTGAACATGGAGATCGCCGATCCCTCGACCGCGAACCTCGGGCATGCCGAGGCCCCGGACGCGGATCACGTCGCCGGGCTGGGTGCCACGAGCGATCTCGAGCGGTTTGGGGCCATCGAGCGTAGGCACCTCGACGGTCGCGCCGAGGGCCGCCTGCGTGAAGCTCACTGGCACCTCGCAGTGAAGGTCGCGGCCCTCACGAGCGAGGAATGGGTGATCTTCGATCTCGATGACGCAGTAGCAGTCTCCCGGCGGCCCGCCACTTGCGCCCGGTTCGCCCTCGCCAGCAAGCCGCACGCGAACATCGCGATCCACGCCAGCCGGAATCGTGACCTTGCGGGCGACATGCTCCTGCGTGACGCCCTCACCAGCGCATGCGGTGCAGCGATCGCGGACGATGCTTCCCGCGCCGCGACAGGCAGGGCAGGTGGACTGGAGCCGAAACACACCGGCCGACTGGATCACCTGCCCGCGGCCCGCGCAGTAGTCGCAGGACTGGGGCTTGGTTCCTTTCTTGGCGCCGCTGCCGTCACATTCTCCGCAGGTCTCGTGCCGCTCGAACTCGACGGTCTTGGTCACGCCACGGGCTGCCTCGACGAGCGACAGGTGCACCTGACAGAAGACATCCCGCCCCTTGCGAGCCCGCGACTGCCGCGATCGACCACCAGCGCCGCCTCCAAGTGCGTCGCCGAATATCGAGCCGCCGAAAAGATCGCCAAACGCCTCGAAGACGTCCGACATGTCGTTGAAATCATGGCGGCGGCCACCCTCGATGCCCGCATGGCCGAAGCGATCGTAACGGCCGCGGAGATCAGAATCCGACAGCACTTCGAAGGCCCGCGCGGCCTCCTTGAACCGCGCGGCGGCATCACCGTCACCCGGATTTTTGTCCGGGTGATAGCGGACCGCCATCTTCCGATAGGCAGCCGTGATCTCCGCGGACGTAGCCCGCCGATCGACCTCGAGCACTTCGTAATAGTCGCGTTGGTCGACCATGACTCCTCGCGGGCCTCGAGGCCCCGTCGCCGGCCTACCTTACGCTTCCCTCGATCTTCCGCTTCTTGGCGTCGTCTTTGTCGAGGTTTGTCACGAGTGCCTCGGTGGTCAGCAGGAGCCCCGCAATGCTCGCCGCATTCGTGAGGGCCACACGGACCACCTTCACCGGATCGATGATGCCAGCCTTGAACATGTCGACATACTCGCCCTTGTTGGCGTCGTAGCCCATATTCAGAGGCTTCCCAACGACCTCGTCGGCCACCACTGCCCCGTCGATGCCACCGTTCTCGGCGATCTGACGGATGGGGGCCTCGAGGGCGTGGAGAATGATATCGACGCCAATCTTCTCGTCGCCCTTGGCCTGTGAGCGAGCCTTCTCAACAGCCTCACGGCACCGCAGGAGGGCCACGCCACCACCGGCGACGATGCCTTCCTCGACGGCCGCACGGGT
>Ga0105044_10007084_pt1 | contig 15434 bp, 5 predicted proteins | sample MAT01_FD_78092 | JGI IMG/M metagenome (GOLD analysis project Ga0105044, IMG submission 78092) | Freshwater microbial communities from Lake Fryxell liftoff mats and glacier meltwater in Antarctica - MAT-01 | ecosystem: Environmental > Aquatic > Freshwater > Ice > Liftoff microbial mat | place... | reverse complement strand
GTAAACCAACCCGTGGACGCTGGAACTGCCAGTGCCGCACTTGAATTCTGTTCGGATGCCGGACAACTTGTTCAACTTCCCACGCTGTTGGTGGGTGCGGATGCGGGTGGCCAATGGACGGAAACCTCCACCCTACCCTCCCAACCGGGCGCATTTAATACCAGCGCAGGGACTTTCCAACCCATCGGACAAGTGCCCGGCACTTATACTTTCCGCTACCTGGTTACGGCAGCAGCCCCTTGCACAAATGACCAATCGTCCGTTTCTGTCATTATTTATCCAGAACCAACGGCGGATGCTGGCACGGATAAAACCTTGAACTGCAATGTATTAAACGCAAATTTGGGCAGCCTTGGCACCTCCCTTGGCACCTACCGATGGCTGCTCAATGGAGACACCCTGGGTACCGAACTACAATTGCTGGCAAAAGAAGGTGGCTCGTACACGCTTTTGGTTACGACCCCGCAAGGCTGCACGGACACCGATATTGTGATAGTAGAGGAAGACAACGAGGTGCCGCAGGCAGAGCTTACTTCTTCCCGCGACGTGCGTTGCTTTGGTGAGACCAATGGAGCCGTGTCTGTAGATGCTGTGACAAGTACACATCAGCCGGTGTTGTATTCCCTGAATGGAGGGCCGTTTGGTTCAAGCCCCTTGTTCGCGAGTTTGCCGCCTGGCGACTACGTGGTAACCTTGCAAGATGCCAACGGCTGCGAAAGCGAAACCGACACGCTCCATGTGAACGAGCCGCCCAAACTCACTGCAATGCTCGGGGGCGATCTCAAAATTCAATTGGCCGATTCGGCGCACCTAGTATTGCAAACCTCTGTACCTGCCAACGAGTTGCAAAGCATTCTCTGGCAGCCCCTGCTAGACTCCACAGCGGCGGGTAAGCCTTACCAAAACTTCTTCCCGCTCCAATCCTGGCAAGTAGGCGTGACGATCACAGATTCCAGTGGCTGCACAGCTCAAGACCGTATCATTGTGCAGGTGCAAAAGCCGCGCAACATCTTTATACCCAACGTATTCAAACCAGAAGACGGCATTGACCCGCTGCTGTATGTATTTGGCGGGCGCGATGTGGAAGAGATCGAGTCCTTCCAGATTTTTGACCGCTGGGGGGAGGAAATTCTTGTACAACGCAATTTTAGTCCCAATGATCCATCAAGGGGTTGGGATGGGAGATTTAAAGGAGAATCTGTGAACCCTGGCGTGTTTGTGTATTATGCGGTAGTGCGATTTATTGATGGGGAGCGGGTAATATTTAAGGGGGATGTGACGGTGGTCCGATAGGACTAAGTCAAACGCGGCTAATCTGACAAAGTAGAATTAGGTAACTGGTTAGAGGGAACACGGATGGGACACGGATTTGCACATAAAATCTATGCAAATGCGTGTTCCCCTAACCTGTTACGATTTTTTTGAATTGGCGTGTGAATATATAATCCGTTCTTTTTCATCCAAGCAGCGAATGGCAGAGGTTGTTTATCTTGCATTTTGAAATCTTTCCTTCTTCAAAAATGTCAGATAAATGAAATCACGTCTACGCGCTCTCTTTTCCCTTTTCTTTTTCCTGACATTGTCCGTCAGTCACGCACAGCGGGCACCGGATTTTATGTGTGGATTCGACGATTTGCGCACGCCTTCCAAAGAATCAGGCATTCAATGGTTTGAGGAACAACTTCGCCTGCATATCGCCCAAAAAGACAAGCTGGGCAGTTCTCATAAAGACTTGTCAGGCGTGCCGTATATCGTGCCTGTGGTGGTCCACATTATCCACGATGGGGGAACAGAGAACATCCTGGACGCTCAAATATTGGCAGCTATTGACCATTTAAACGAAGGTTTTGCTGCGCAGGGATATTATGCCCAACAAGGCGCCATGATCAATACACAAATCCAGTTTTGCTTGGCGAAAAGAGACCCCGATGGTAATGCCACCACGGGCATCACGCGCACGCAATCTCCGCTGACCAATATGATCATGGAGACGGAAGACATCCCCACAAAAGACCTAAGTCGTTGGAATCCAAAAGACTATGTCAACATTTGGGTCGTAAAAGAAATTTCGAGCCTGTCGCTTGGTGCAGGAGTCGCGGGTTATGCATACTTCCCGAGTTCGCACGGAGGCCCGGAGGATGGCATGATTTGCGAGGCGCGTTTTTTTGGAAAAAGCCCTGCCGACGATGCCGTTTTGATCCATGAAATGGGTCACTATTTTGGGCTTTACCACACCTTTGAAGGGGGCTGTCAGAACAATGATTGCAGCATAAACGGGGACCGAGTTTGTGACACCCCACCTGACAATGCGACGCACACTGGTTGCAATTACAATTCCTGTTCAACCGACGTGGTTGTCGGAAGTCCGTTCATCTCAGATGTAGATGATTACACGAATGATTTTATGGACTATTCACCCCTGTCTTGCTACGCCATTTTTACGGCAGGACAATCCACCCGAATGCAAGCGGCCATTGAGATAGCGCGAAAAAGCTTGTTGAATTCTAAAGGCTGTCTTGACCCTTGCACCCAGCCCCTTACGGCTGCTTTTTCGGCTTTTCCCAATCCGGTTTTTGCAGGGCAAAGCGTCCTATTTACCAATAATTCAACGGGAGCGACTAATTTTTCTTGGTCAGAAAACGGTCTGGAGTTTTCTCAGGTTCAAAACCCTTCCCAGATTTTTAATATCGTAGGAAACTACTTGATTGCACTTAAAGTGACCAATTCCGATCCCAATTGTGAAGATACTGCACAAGCGGTCGTGCAAGTACAATGCCCTATTGTGGCAGATTTCTCCGTTTTAAATTACGAAATCGAACCTGGGGAAACGCTCGTTTTTATCAATACATCCACGGGCGGTGCGACGGGGTATGAATGGTCTATCAATGGTCTGTCATTGGCCATGACGACCGATTTTTTCTATCTTTTTACAAATCCAGGGTATTATTCCATAAATCTACAGGCAACTGGACCCGCTTGTGGAAAGGGAAAAACAGTTCAAATTCATGTGAAATCGCCTTGCGGCGACCCGTTTGTTGCAGCAACTACTTTTAGGATTGGGCAAAGCAGCATTCTCCCAGAGGACATGGTGGGCTTACCGGATGGTTCCATGCTCCTTTGCGGGCGGAATGCGCAGAAACCGATGATAAGCCGCCTGGATGCTGTTGGGAATGTGCTTTGGCATAAAGTGCTGGACCTGACGGGCACATTCAACGACATAGAGCCCCTGGCCGATGGCAGTTTTGCGCTGCGTGGCCAAGCCAGCGGTCGGTTCCTGCTGGCAAAAATAGACGACGGCGGAAACATCCTCTGGTTTCGTACCCTGCAAAACCCAGAGGGCTTTGTCAATGCAGAGGCGGGTATAAACACCATTGCGGCCAATCCTGATGGCTCCTTTGCTTTCTTCTTTCGGGGCACGGGGGACGGTTCTGTAGGGAAGATGTCAGCAAACGGCACGGTGGATTGGATCCGGAAATTCCAGATTTTGGCGTCAACAGGTGGCCTGGAACGAGCAACGGATGGATCAGGCGATTATTTGATCTCGACGATTTCAGCGATTTTTGGGCTGGAATATGTTGTGATACGCATCAATCAAGCGGGTGATTTGGTGAAAATTTACAAATATGGCATACCTCAACAAAACATCACTGGCACAACGCTTGGCTTTTTAGGGGTACACCCTGACGGGGATTTTTCACTGCTCTTTGAAGGCAATCAAGGTTCGCCCGTTATTTTGGGTGATAAATATATGATTCGTTGTCAACCCAATGGACAGCCACGTTTTGCTAAAAAACTAGCCACGGTCGGACATAAATCTGACAACCTGCGGGCACGATATATGCCCGGCGAGGGTTGGTTGCTTTCGGATAGCAAAGTCAATGCGGACAATTATTTGATTCGCATCAATGAGCAAAACGAGGTGATTTGGCAGCGAAAATTTGGCACGGGTGGTTTTTTCGGCGATGGTGTAATCGCAGCCTTCAAACAAAATGGCCTGATTCGAGCCTTAAAATACATTTCGAACGTCCAGAGCTACCAGCTGTTGCAGTTGCCCGATGTGTATTTCCCCATCCCTTGTCTGCCCGACATCCCCAAAGAAGAACTCGTAACGGCTATTCCTGTCCAGAAAACAGAACCGACCACTGTCGTTACTCCGCAAGCGCTGCTCTTTGCGCCCGAACCTTTTGCTTTTTTGGATGCACCGCTGAGCCGAACGCCCTCCTGTTCGGTGGTTTTGCCTTGCCCGGAATTCTGCGACAATGGCTTGGATGACGATGAAGATGGACTGGTGGATTGTTTTGATACCGATTGCGATTGTTTTGACAGCGATACGTTCTGTTTGGTTGATCCTCCAGTCAATAATTTTGCAGCCAAATTGGATTGGCAAAGCAGTGTCAACGAGGCCAGTGTTTCATCCGTGCCTATGGTTGCAAACTTGAATCCCCAACAAGACAGCATACCTGAAATCCTGATTATCCCTTCTTCTTCGGCTATTTCTACTGTCAATACTTTCAGGCTTCTAATTTTCAATGGGGACGGCTCCAATGCATCCAACCCCAATGTTTTGGACATCCCTCAAGGTTTGGACGGTTACCCGGCGGTGCACCCAACGGTGGCAGATTTGGACGGCAATGGTGTTCCAGAGGTAATAATCGTAACAAAGGATAGCAAGATCAGGGTGTTTACGGATTTTGACCCGAATGCAAACCCCTGCATGAAGTTGTGGACTGTATCCGTTCAGAATGCTGCAAACGGGAATACTCGTGCCTTTGTCGCAGATTTTGATGGCGATGGTGTGGGCGAAATATTTTCAGGCAACAGGGTTTTTAAACTTGATTTGACAAATCCTTCTGCCCCGATACTAAGCCAAGTGCTAGTGGGCAACGGGGCACGGGGCTTGCTCGGTTGGGCAGCCTCTGAACCAGCAGAAAGTTCTACCGCCGCCGACCTGCTTTCCCCGAGTGATTGCAACGGTGATCCAGATTGCGATGGACTTGAGATTGCCGCCGGGTTTCATATCTATTCCATTGATATTGACCTTTCGGACGGCGATGGATATCAAATAAAAGTGCAGCGCGACCTCAACATTCTCGATGCAAACCATTCACATACAGATGGTTACACCTCTGTGGCTGATTTGGACCTGGATGGGACACCTGAAATAATCGTCTCCGGGCGACGCGACAATACGTCTGGCCTTTATGTTTGGAACAAAAACGGCCTGGTCCAAAACTTTACACATCCTACCTACAACCAGGTGTATGGGATGGTTTGCGTGGCCAATGTTTTTGATGACAAAACGGCTGGTTTTGCGCAAGATTTCCCGGAATTGATTGCCTGCCATACCCCTGGGATGTTGTGCCTGAATTTGCAAAAGGCCCAGGCCACGCCCGCCCAACCTTTTTGGTGGAAGCTGCCAACGATAGATGGCTCAGGTTTGACTGGTGCGACCGTTTTTGATTTCAACGGTGATGGTCTTTCCGAAATCGTTTACAGGGATGAACAAAACCTGCGCATCATGTACGGTGGCGCTGCACCATTTCCTCCGGGTGTGGGTGTAGAACGGAATTGGTACAAAACCGTTGCTGGCAGCGGCACCTTTGACGAATATCCGGTCGTGGCCGATGTAGACAATGACGGCGAGGCTGAAATTGCCGTCACCAGTTATCTTTTTAGTGGTACCAACAACCCTCCAGCAGATTATCGGGGTCGGCTGCGGGTATTCGAATCGGCAAACTTCCCTTGGTTGCCCGCGCGACCTTTATGGAATCAATTCAACTATTTTGGCGTGAACATCAACGATGACTTGACGGTGCCAAAAACCCAGCAAAAGCATTGGCTGGAAATGGGAGGGGTTGGCTCTGGAAAACGTCCGTTAAATGCCCATTTGGCGCAACCCCATTCGCTCAATCCATTGAATATCAACAAATTACAATCACCAGACGCTGATATAGCCATAGATTCCACGCATTGTAAAACCGATAGTTTTGATCTGTTTTTAAACATCTGCAACCTAGGCAGCGCGCATTTGCCGAGTGGCACTCCCATCGCCTTTTACAATGGCAATCCAACAACGAGTGCCGCAACTTTGCTGTTTCCGCCAGTGCTTGTAAACGAAGCCATAGAAAAAGGTGCATGCAAAAACATAAAACTGAGCATCCCGGCGACTTACAATACAACGATTTTCGCGGTCGTGAATGACGATGGGACAGTGCCCAGCCCCTTTAATTTGACTGCAAATTTCCCTTCCACTAGTCAACCTGAGTGCCAGTTTGCCAACAACATGGCCTCTTTTTCTGTCCAAAATCAAACGCCGATACTTGATCTTGGCACTGACATTTCTCTTTGTAAAAACTCCGTCGTTGAACTTACAGCCAGTCCAAATTTTCAAAAATACCGTTGGCAGGACGGCTCCACGGCTTCAACATTCACGGCTTATTCGCACGGAAAATATTGGGTAGACGCCTTTGATGCCTGTGGATTCCGACAAACGGATACCATCAATATTCTGTTGAACACCATCGCAACGCTTGATTTGCCCGATGAATGGACGATTTGTGAAGGCGATCCTGTGGTACTTACCGCTTCCGGCTTCTCAAAATACACCTGGTTTCCGGCAGATTCTGTCAGTTGTTCGGACTGCGCATCGGTCCATGTTTTGGCCACAAAATCTATCACCATTCACCTGACCGCTGCGGAAGGGGATTGTTTTGTTTCCGATTCGGTTCGTATAAATTTGAAACAAAAACCGAGCCTCCAATTGTTGGCGCAGGATGGTGATTGCATCATCCCTGCAAGCATCACCACCCTTGTTTTTGGCAACGGCCCATTCGAGTTTCTTTGGTCAAACCTAAGTACTGATTCCGTTTTAAATACATCACAATCAGGAACTTATGCTGTAAGTATAACAGACCAGGACGGTTGTCAAACATACGATTCAGCAAGTGTCGCCACCGTAAATTCTTTGGATATTTTGGCCAGTTCCGCTGCGCCCATCTGTTCAAACTCCCAAACGGGTTCCATTGATTTGACCCTCAGTGGTGGAACGGCTCCATTTCAATTTTTATGGTCAAACAATGCCACAACGGAGGATTTGTCCAACACAAGTGAAGGCACTTACATTGTAATGGCAACCGATGCAAACGGTTGCACAGCCACGATTTCTGAAACCCTAAGCGATCCGGCAGCCATGGTTCTGGGCTTGCAAATAACAGGGCCAAAATGCGCTGGCGAAGCAACCGGCGGTCTGGATCTGACCGCTTCAGGAGGGACTGGGACTCTGACGTTTTTCTGGTCAAACAGTTCAAGTAACCAAGATTTAAGCAATTTACAATCAGGCACTTACAGCGTCTTAACAACCGACGCGAACGGCTGCACAGCCACGATTTCTGAAACCCTGACCGACCCGCCAGCCATCGTGCTGGACTTGCAAATAACGGACCCCAAGTGTGTTGGCGAAGCTACTGGCGCCCTTGATCTGACCGCTTCCGGCGGGACTGGGACTCTGACGTTTTCCTGGTCAAACAGTTCAAGCGATCAAGATTTAAGCAATTTACAATCAGGCACTTTCAGCGTCTTGACGACCGATGCCAACGGCTGCACAGCCACGATTTCCGAAACCCTGACCGACCCGCCAGCCATCGTGTTGGATCTACAAATAACGGCCCCTTTATGTGCTGGCCAAGCTACTGGCGCCCTGGATCTGAGCGCTTCAGGTGGGACTGGGACGCTGACGTTTTTCTGGTCAAACACTTCAAACCTTCAAGATATAAGCAATTTACAATCAGGCACTTACAGCGTCTTGACAACCGATGCAAACGGCTGCACGGCTACGATTTCCGAAACCCTGACCGACCCGCCAGCCATCGTGTTAAACCTGCTAAAAACGGACCCATTATGTGCTGGCGAAGCTACCGGCGTCCTTGATCTGACGACTTCCGGTGGGACTGGAAGCCTGACGTTTTTCTGGTCAAACAGTTCAAGCGACCAAGATTTAAGCAATTTACAATCAGGCACTTACAGCGTTTTGGCAACCGATGTAAACGGCTGCACAGCCGCGATTTCCGAAACCCTGACCGATCCGCCAGCCATCCTATCGGACTTGCAAAAAACAGATTTAAATTGTCCGGGAGACTCGGGCATGATTGATTTAACGACTGAAGGTGGGTTGCCGCCTTTCACTTTTGAATGGTCAAACGGTGAGACAAGCGAAGACATAAATATTTCGCAATCAGGAACTTATACGGTTACGGTGAAAGATTCAAATGCTTGCACATTTTCAGTAAGCACCGTAATAACTACCCTTGGAGTTCCTCCCATCCTAAATTTGACAACGGATACCTTGACTTGCCAAAAAACGAATGGGGTCATTTCGGTTAGCTCCCATTTGCCAAACACCTCCTTTTTATGGAGTGGCGCAGTTGGGTTTTCATCTGCGCTTTCAAGTCCAACGATTTCAACACCTGGGACATTTACAGTCATTGCTACCGAACCATCTGGAGGCTGTACTTCGGCAGCATCGGTTTTTGTGCCCTTAGATACAACTGCGCCAACGGTACTTATTTCCAGTAATTATTGGGAAATTCCCTGCAGCCAGGATTCACTTTCTATCTCCGCAGCAGGTTCTTCGAGCGGAGCTAATTTTTCTATCCAATGGACGACAACATCGGGCGGGTTGATTCTGAGTGGCGAACAAACCCTTTTCCCGACCATTGGAGGCAGTGGTTTTTATGATATTTTGATTATCAATTTGTCGAATGGCTGCACCGCAAGCGATGCCGTCGAAGTATTCCAACTGGACAATCCCACGGGCACCGTTACAGCAGATTCCGTGCGGTGTTTTGGTGAAACGAACGGAGCGATTCGGGTGATTTCGAATATTGGAGGCATTCCTCCTTTTATGTATTCTATTGATAATCAAAATTTTACAGACGGCCCAGTTTTTGAAAATTTGGCAGCGGGCAACTATCCGGTTACCCTCCTTGATGCGAATGGTTGTGTATTTATGACCGAAATAGAAATCGGTCAACCAGCTCCGATTGCCGTTGAATTGACGGGGGATTCGCTTGTGGTGCCGGGCGCTATGGCAAATTTGCAGGCCCTTGTAAATCCAATCAATATCGCTCTGACACAAATTAGTTGGTTATCAAATGGAATTGTTATAGTCAATGATCAGCTCCAGCAATCCGGGCTATTGCTTCAAAACACACTTTTCCAGATCAACATTGCCGATTCAAAGGGGTGTTCCGCCTCGGATACCTGGCTGGTACGCATAGAGGAATCGCGTAAAATTTATGTTCCAAACGTAATTTTTCCTGAAAATCCGGGCGGATCAAACCAAACCTTCTTGATTTTTGCTGGATTGGGCGTCCATGAAATTGAGTATTTGAATATTTTTGATCGTTGGGGCAACCAACTATTCTCCAATAAAAATTTTCAAGCAAATGATGAAAGTCAGGGCTGGAATGGTACCTTTCGCGGGCAATTGGTTGAACCGGGAATCTTTGTTTGGGTTGCGAAAGTGATTTTTAAAGACGGAACGGTGGAGGTTCTGAAAGGGGATTTGACGGTGGTAAGGTAACGCTGTTGGGATTTTCTTCAAAAAAAGTGGGTACAATTGGCAAAAATTGTCCAAAATTGACACCCAAAACAGATATATCTTTGTGATATGCAAATACTTCTATTTCTTTTTAGAAAAACTGCTTTTTTAGGCCAGACTATATTAATAGTCGGCTTCCTGTTAAGTGCAAAAGCACTATCTGGACAATGCCCGCATAAAATCACGGCGAATTCCGGGACCCAACAGTTCTTATGCACGGAGGTTACGGTGGTTCCGGAGGGTCAAGTTAACTATTCTACATTCTGTGCTGGTATTGGCCCCTATTGGATCTCTGAGTTTACTGAAAGCAGTTTCACATTTAACTTTTCTCCCCCGGTCAATAAAGTAGTTTTAGCTTTTGACGGATTGGAAAATAATGAATTTTCGGGAATCGGCCATGAAGAAGTAGCAATTGAAATCAATGGTGCCCCGTATTTCATTCCCAATGCGGGCTCGCCCTCTTTCTGTCAGAATTACCAACCAATCGTTACAGCTGGCGGTAACCTTATGGCAGAGGATTGTCAGATACCATTTAGCTGCGTTTCAGCATGTAAAGACCTCGAGATCTTTGAAACGATCAACTCAATTACGATCAGGGATTTGATCATTGGGGACTATACCCAGTTCGGAGTCACTTTTTCAATCCATTTTTGTTGCGGCTGTTTTTTAGACGCCGGAATGATTAGTGCCCAACCGATCCAGCTCTGCTCAAATGTTGCAGCAACCGTGCCGCCAGCTACCAATACTATGCTTCCATCCGGCAACCTTTTGCAGTATGTGCTTTTCTCTGATGCAAACAATTTTCTGGGTAGTATTCTTGCGGTAAGCCATACGCCCAGTTTCTCCTTCGATCCCGCTACTATGCAACCAAGCACAACCTATTATATAGCTGCTGTGGCCGGAGATGATCTCAATGGCAATGTTGATTTGGATGGCGACTGTTTGGACTTTTCCAATCCCATCGAAGTTTTGTGGCTGACCCAGCCTTCGGTCGTTTTCGCCATTGACAACCCCGATGTTTGTGAGGGTGAATGTGCAATCGTAACCGCTATATTTACCGGAGAGCCGCCTTTTACGATGATTTATGACACTTCTATTTCAGGATCTGTGACAGGTGTTTTTCAAGACGATACCGGCACATTTGAAATTTGCATACCCCAATACACCGCACCGGGTATCTTGTTGATCCAGGCAATCTCACTGACTGATGCAAATTGTAGTTGCAACTAAGTCCGCTTTTGGCTACGTAAATTATCCAAACCATGAAAAACAAAATTATTCCTTGCCCAAAAAAACGGGCTTCAAATTTGCCATCCTGGCCTTGTGTATATTGATGACGTACCATGTTGCACACGGACAATGTGACAATAAGATTACGGTTTTTAATGGCGTACAAAACTTTGATTGTACCCAGTATTGTCACAACCAGTAATACCCCAAGTTTTGCTTTCGATCCAGCCACCATGCAAACCGGAGTCACGCACTATATCTCAGCCATTGCTGGTGAAAACTCAGGAGGTAATGTCAATTTAAGTGATCCCTGCTATTGAATATGGTTATTTCATTTTCTGGAAGTGCCTGTTTTTCAAAAAGTGTCCCTTCTTTTGCGTGACATATCCGTCACAACTATCTCCCATGCAATACATCCTCGCTATAGACCAAGGCACCACGAGCACCCGTGCCATCGCCTTCGACAAACAGGGCAACACCATCGCCGTGTCACAGCAAGAAATCACCCAGTATTTCCCAAAACCCGGCTGGGTGGAACACAATCCCGTGGAAATCTGGGAGTCTGTGCTATCCACCGTCAAAGAGGTGGCCGAGAAAGTCGGCCCGCACAACATAGCGGCCATTGGCATAACCAACCAGCGCGAAACGACGGTGGTTTGGGACAAGCGCACAGGAAAACCCGTCTACAACGCCATCGTGTGGCAAAGCCGACAGACTGTGGACATCTGCGAAGCCTTGAAAGCCAAGGGTTTAGACTCTGAAGTACGCTACAAAACTGGCTTGCTCATTGACGCCTATTTCTCTGGAACTAAGATAAAATGGATCCTCGACAATGTGCCCGGCGCACAAGCCGATGCATTCGCGGGCAACCTCCTTTTTGGCACGATTGACACTTGGATCCTCTGGAACCTCAGCGAAGAGCGCACCCACGCTACCGACTACACCAACGCTTCCCGCACCATGCTTTACAACATCCGAGAACTGGCTTGGGACAATGAATTGCTTGCGGCTTTTGATATTCCGGCCTCCATGTTGCCCAAAGTGATGGATTCTTCGGCCATTTATGGGCATATAAAATCAGCCATGATAGGTCTCCCCCATTCTATCACGGAAACTGGGATTCCAATTTCGGGCATTGCAGGCGACCAGCAGGCCGCTCTTTTTGGGCAGGGTTGTTTTACAGCAGGCATGGCCAAAAATACCTACGGCACGGGTTGTTTTATGCTGATGAATACTGGTAATGAAGCTATTGCATCGCAGAATGGCCTGCTTACTACCATCGCCTGGGGGCTGAATGGACAGGTGCAATACGCCCTCGAAGGCTCCATTTTTGTGGCCGGAAGTGCGGTCAAATGGATGCGGGATACCGTTGAGTGGTTTACCGATGTTGCTGAAACGGAGCATCTTGCACTGAGCCTGTCTTCTTCAGAAGGCGTGTATGTTGTTCCGGCTTTTGTCGGGCTTGGCACGCCGTACTGGGATTCAGAGGTTCGAGGCGCCATCTTTGGGCTTACTCGGGGAAGCAGCCGCAGCCACCTCATTCGTGCGACCTTAGAGAGCACGGCTTACCAAACCAAGGATGTGCTTTCCGTCATGGAACGTGATTCGGGAATAACACTCAAGGCCCTGCGCGTGGACGGCGGTATGGTGGCCAACAATTTTTTGATGCAATTCCAAAGCGATATGCTTGGGGTCGAAGTCGAACGACCTAAAGTGCAGGAAACCACAGCATTGGGGGCAGCTTACCTCGCCGGACTAGCGGTGGGCTATTGGAAAGACCAAGCGGACATTGCCCAGAATTGGCAAATTGACCGCAATTTTTCGCCTGAAATGCCAAAGGAAGAAGCGGACAGGCTTTATCGCGGATGGCAAAAGGCGGTGGAAGCAGCGCGGGTATTTAAGAATGTTTGACTATCCGCATATTGTGTACCAACCGTTCTGTACCAACGCTTGTCATGTCGCAACGATTTGTCATGTCGAAACGAAGTGTAGACATCTACACAACCCAAGCGACCCGAGATGCCCTTTAAAGCGACCCGATTAGCATGGCTTGTGTAGATGTCTACACTTCGTTTCGACATGACAAGGGTTGCGACATGACCAGCGTGAATACCGATGAAATAATATTACCGACGCACCACGACACGCTGCACCGCTGTACCACTACCAGACTGGAAGTTCAAAAAGAACAGTCCGGATTCCTCCACCTGCATTTCCACCCGATGGTTTCCTTTTTCAAAGTACCCGTTTTGGGTGGCCACTACCCTACCGTTCAAATCGGAGAGCGTAAGTGTGGCGTGGCCAGCTTCTGGCAAGGAAAAGGCCGCCATTACAGGGCCTGCCGTTGGATTGGGCGAAATCGGGAACAATTGGGCGCTCAGCTTATCCGAGGAAAGAAGGGTCTCTGTTCTTTCTCCAGCTTGGTTGAATTGCAATACCGCCAGCGCACTTTTTAAACTTTGGTTATATGCCTCGGATTGGGCTATCGCAGAGTTCATTTGTAGCACTTGTGTCAGCGTTCCGGCTTGTAAAGCGGTGAATTTCAGCACCAATACAATCTGCTCACCTGCAAGAGGAATGGTCGAATACCAAGAAGCCGCCACTCGATTTTGGTCCAGGGAGATACCCAAACGGGTGGAAATCGTGCCCGGCGATACGCTTTGCAGCGCCAGGTAGGACGGGTCAGCCTCGAGCGTGAATTGGAAACCAGCCAGGTTGCTCATCTCAGGCACCATGATGGCTACCTCGACCAGATCGCCTGCATAGTACCGTTGTTTTTCAGCATAAAAAGCGACCCAATCTTCACCTCTGCTAGAAGTCAAAGCCGAACCGTCCACATCCCCCGTTTTAATGGCCGTGAAATTTTTGCTCAGGCCCGTATTAACCGGACAAGTGGTGCTGATTTTTTCCGGAAAAGATGCAGCAAGCGGCTGCGCCGGATTGGGGAAAACAAAGTTAGAAGGTACAAAGCGCCAAGCCTTGTTGTTCGGGAATGTATTGGCCGTGCCGACAATGAGGTTGTTCATCGCATCCAAATCGGCGGCGTTCACCAGCCCGTCATGGTTGACATCGGCGGCGATGATGCGGTAAGGATTGGCCAAAGGAGCCTGGCCCGAAATATGGAGTTCAGTCAGCAAAACATCCAGGGTATTCACGCCCAAAATAGGCAGGGTATCCAGCGAAGGAATAATGGAATAATTGCAAGTGCCGGGAGCGCCCGCAAAGGCAAAATTGCCCTGCGCGTCGCTTGTTCCGTTCGAGTGATTGGGGATAGCAACCAGATTGCTTTTGAGTAGGATTTTCGCGCCAGAAACAGCTTGTTGTTGGTCGGTGGCAACATTCCCGGACACTGGTCCCGGCGGCGTACAGGCACCGATATTGTCTTGCACAATGACAAACGTTGTGCAATAGTCAGCGTTGCCATAAGCATCCACGGCCCAAATTTCTACAAACTGCTTACCGATTTCGTTGCAGTCGAAGGTGACGGAATGACTGTCAGTCGGAAAGCCCGTGCCTGTTCCAGCCTTGCGAATGCCGATTTTGATTTGTGCCGTGGGAGTACAATTGTCGGAAGTGTATTGTAGGAAATCAGTGTCCCAGAGTGTGATCATTCCGGTCTGCATGATGTTGATACTCAAGCCGTTCATACACACCACGGTAGGCGGTTTGCAGTCGCGAACCTCAAATTCGTATTTGCAGAGTGCTTCGTTGCCGCAGCGGTCGTTGGTGATCCATTCGATCTTGTGTTTGCCGTAAGGCAGCCCAACGCCAGTGGGGAGCACTATTTTGGCGGAAACGGTATCATTGACAATCGTTTTTTCAATGGGCCAAGCACCCGGTGCGCTGCTGCTGCGGAAGGTCTCCATTGAACCGTTGCCGTCCAAATCTAGGTAGAGTCGGTAAGTAACGATGAGATCAGATTTGGAGCACAGATCTGTGACTTTCATTTTAAGATTCACCTGGCCTTCACAACGTGTGCCGTACTGGGCGGGGTCGTTGTTGGTGTAGTCACAAAACAGCACAGGGGAAGTTGGGCAGTTTAGATAAACAGGGGGAACATTGTCAATGATCTTGATGACCTGGGTGTATTGCAGGTAGCCGTGGTTGATACTGTTTCCCATTACGGTAGGGCCAATATCGGTGTTCCCTGGATTGTCAATGTAGGTCGGTCCGGGCCAGTTTGGGTTGTAATCGCACCACCAAAGAAGTTTCCAGGTACGGAGGATTTTTTTGCAACCGCCCGTGTTGTTGAGGTTGAACACCTGATCTTTTACCGAGATACCTACATTAAAACTACAGTTTCCGTAGTAGGTGATTTCGGGCCAAATAGTGTCGGCAGTGCCGCCGCAACTGATGATGGCGCGGTCGTCAGGGAATTTGACGGAGTAATAGTTTTGTTGGGCGGTGAGTCGGAAGGAGAGGAGTAGGCTCGCCGACAAAATTAAGAGGAGGGATAGACCCGCCTTCGCTGAAGCTACGGCGGGTAAAGCAGATAACCGAAGGATTGTTTTACGCATAATCAAACCGATTTTTTTGTTCGGCGAAAGTAGCGCAGCCTACTCTTGATTGAGAAAGAGAATGTGACGGATGGGCGACAGATGGGGAG
>Ga0105044_10007083_pt1 | contig 15435 bp, 17 predicted proteins | sample MAT01_FD_78092 | JGI IMG/M metagenome (GOLD analysis project Ga0105044, IMG submission 78092) | Freshwater microbial communities from Lake Fryxell liftoff mats and glacier meltwater in Antarctica - MAT-01 | ecosystem: Environmental > Aquatic > Freshwater > Ice > Liftoff microbial mat | place... | reverse complement strand
GCGCGGGGGGGGGGGGGGGGGGGGGGGGGGGGGGGGGGGGGGGGGGGGGGGGGGGGGGGGGGGGGGGGGGCGTACACGTCCTGCGGAATCTGCCGAAGATGCTGGGCGAACGTCGGCCTTGAGACTTCAGCGGCGACCTGCAGCGGCTCGCGGATCGCGAACGGGGGCGTGGGGATGAGCGGGCCGATCTGCACGACCGGGAACAAACAACACCCGTGCCGCCAAGCCCGGACCGATAACATCGGCCCCGGCTCTCCGCCACGACGCCCGCGCGCGGACGCGGGGCAAGAGCCCGAGAACCCGTGGCGTTTTCACAACGCCCACGTTGAGGCCCCGCAACGGATGCTGCGAACAAGCGACCTGGACTATTCCCTGCCCGAAGACCTCATCGCGACCCGGCCCGCCGAGCCCAGGGACGCCGCCCGGCTGCTGGTCGTATCACGCTCCGACACCTCGCGGCTGGAACACCGCACCATCCGCGAGCTGCCCGCCGTCCTCCGCCCGCCCGAGCAGAGCGGAGCCATGCCGCCGGACCTCATGGTTGTGAACGCCACCCGCGTCCTGCCCGCGCGGTTCATGGGCGAGCGCGAGGACTCCCACGGCCACGCCGAGGGTCTCTACATCCGGCCCGCCCCGGCGAGCCACCCCGACGCCAGCCGCGGGCCGCTGTGGATCGTGCTCCTGAGAATGCGCCGCGCCAGGCCGGGCATCATCGTCAAGCTGCTCGACCGCCACGCCCGCGACTCGGGCGTCCATCTCCGCCTCATCGAACGCAGCGACGACGACGGCGCATGGGTCGTGCTCGTCGAGAGCCAGAAGCTCGCCCTCACCCCCGGGCTGACGGCCGACGACCTGCTGGAATGGATCGGCCTCACGCCCGTCCCCCCCTACATCCTTGCGGCAAGACGCAAGAGCCATCTCGACATCAGCGACGAACTCGACCGCAAGTCCTACCAGACCGTCTACGCCTCGGGCGCGGGCGAACGCCCGGGCTTCGGCTCCGTCGCCGCCCCCACCGCCGGGCTCCACTTCACCCCAAGCCTCCTCGAAAAACTCTCCGAGTCGGGCGTCCGCCGGGCCGAGGTGACCCTCGACGTCGGCCTTGGCACCTTCAAGCCCGTCGAGACCGAGTTCGTCGAGCAGCACCCCATGCACACCGAGTGGTGCGGCGTCCCCACCACGACCGCCGGAGAGATCGCCGGTGTGCGGACGGCCGGCGGCCGCATCCTCGCCATCGGCACCACCGCCGCACGCACGCTCGAGAGCTTCGAGTCCACCGACGACATGCTCAAAGCCCAGGCCCGCGAGACCAACCTGCTCATCACGCCCGGGTATCGCTTCAAGCACGTCGACGCCCTGCTCACCAACTTCCACCTGCCCAAGAGCACGCTCATCGCGATGGTCTCGGCCCTGCTCGTGAACCCGGGCGATGATCCCGCCGCCGGGGTCGAGCGGCTCAAATCGATCTACGCCGCGGCCGTACACGAGCGGTACCGCTTCTACTCCTACGGCGACGCGATGCTGATCCTGCCATGACTTTGCTGGCGCTCGCGGACCCTCCCGAGCCCCTCAAAGCCTCCCGAGAATCTCCACCACCCCCGCCGCCTCGCTCCCGCCCGCCACAAAGTCCGCGACCGCCTTGATCCGCTCGTCCGCGTTCGCCGGGCACGCAAAGAACGCCACGTTGTCGCGGATCGCCTGGTCGCTGGGCGTGTCGCCGATCCCGGCGCACCGCTCGCGACTCAGGCCGGTCGTTGCCAGCAGCCGCTTCAGGCCGCTGGCCTTGGAGATGTGCTTGAGGTCGCAGTTGATGTAAAACCACGTCATGCTCACCCGCATCGGCCAGTGGGCCTGGGCGAACTGGGCCTCGATCGCCGGGCAGATCTCCCGCAGATACGCCGGCTCGGGGTGATACAGGCTGACGCTCGCCGACTTGCCCGGCTGCTGGGTGACGCCGTGGGGCCCAAAGTTGCTCTCAAGCCACGCCGCCGCCTCGCGAACGGCCGCCCGATGCTCCCGCGTGATCGCCGGGTCCATCTCGTACAAGTTCGCCCCGGGCTGATACAGCCACACGCCGTTCTCCGCGACCAGCGGCAGTGTCACATTCGCTAACAGCCGCGTGAGCGCCTCGGCGAACGGCTGCGGCCGGCCCGTACAGAGCGTCAGCAGCGGGCGGTCGCGGTCGCGCTGGGCCCGCCGGTTGTGCTCGGCGATAATGCCCAGCGCATGCAGATCCAGCGGCGTCGAGCTCTCGGGCGTCAGGCAGCCGTCGATATCGCAAAGCACCGCATCGAATCGCGCGTGGGTGGTCCGGAAAGGCTCGATCTTCATCCGGCGAGCGTACGTGTGCGAATACTTCTCTGCCCCCCGCCCTTCCCGCCACCTTTCCACCACCCGCTTCCCCCCCGCCACCCCTCCGGCCCCGTGGCATCCAAGAGTCATGGGCTCTGCACGCTCAACGCCGCAACGCGCGACATGCGCAGGCCCGAGTCTGGAGTTTTCCCCGATGATCCGTCCCCGGTCGCTCGTGGCATTCCCGCTCATCGCCCTGTTCGCCTGCGCGGGCTGTAGGCCCGACACCGGCCGGGCCGACGCAACCCCCAAGCCGCCCGCGGCGACCACCGTTTCCACACCGACCGCTCAGGAGATCGCCGTGAAGCCAGACGAGCCCGCCACCGGAAAGGTGGCCAAGACCGACACCGAGTGGAAGGGCCTTCTCACGCCCGAGCAATACCAGATCCTGCGTCAGAAGGGAACGGAGCGCGCCTTCACCGGCAAGTACTGGAACAGCAAGGACCCGGGCGTATACGTCTGCGCCGGCTGCGGCGCCGAGCTCTTCCGCTCCGACGACAAGTTTGATTCCGGCTGCGGCTGGCCCAGCTTCGACAAGGCCATGGCCGACGGACGCATCGAAGAACACGAAGACCGCACCGTCGGCATGGTCCGCACAGAGATCACCTGCGCCCGCTGCGGCGGCCACCTCGGCCACGTCTTCAACGACGGTCCCACCGCCACCGGCCTGCGCTACTGCGTCAACTCCGCGTCCGTCAACCACCAGTCCAAAGACGCGCCCCGCCCGGCCGACGGGGTCAAGACGCCCTGACTCCCCCAACCCGCTTGACACCCCTTGTCCCCCGGTTGCGCTAATCCTCTATCTCTCAACAAATACCTCTTGGCCGTCGGCCGCTCACGCGAGGCCGCCGGTTCTGCCTTTGCTCATCGTGCACGATTGCCGCTGAGACCGCGTCGCGGTCTCATTCGCCGTTCATGTACGCGCCGAACAAATCGTCAATCTTCACGGAGTAACCCCGAGGCAAGCCGATTTACACGCTTCCGAGTCTGGTTCCAGCTACCCTTTTGTCGATGGTTTTTGCCTCGTTTGCGGCCGCCTTGCCGCGTTGGCGCGTACCTTGATCCGGGTCGCCGCATTCTGGCCCCTGCCAGGATTCCGGTCGACCGCACAGGAATCTAGACCCATGGACTCAGGACTCCGCTCGACTCGTCCCCTGCATTCCCCTGTTGACCTCGAGCCCGCCGCCGCCGGCGTGGCCGAGATGCTCGAAAACGGCCCCGTCGCCGTCGCGGCGATCCCCATCGAGCGGGTCGTCGCCGACGGTCCCGACCACGGCCCCGACGGCCCGAAGATCCGGCTCTCCCGAATCGACTGGACCGCCGCCGGGCCGATCCTGGCCCTGCACGTGGTCTGCTTGGCGGCCCCGTTCCTGTTCAGTTGGAGCACCCTCGCCCTCACCGTGGTGCTCTGGTGGTTGGCCGGCGGCATGGGCGTGTGCCTCTGCTACCACCGCCTCCTCACCCACCGCTCCTTCAAGACGCCCAAGTGGTTCGAGTACACCCTCACGATCCTCTCGACCCTCTGCTGGCAGGGCGGGCCCATCAAGTGGGTCGGCGAGCACCGCATCCATCACAAGCACTCCGACCACGAGCATGACCCCCATTCGCCCAAGCACGGCTTCAGCTGGGCCCACGCCCTCTGGGCCGTCACTAAAAGCCCCCCGGGCTACGAGCCGCGAGACGCCGCCAAGGACCTGCAGCGCGACAAGGTGATGGTCTGGATCGACCGCAACCACGCCCTACCCCAGTTCGTGCTCATGGGGCTCCTCATGCTCGTGGGCACCCTTGTCGGCGGCTGGATGCTCGGGCTCGCCTGGGTCGTCTGGGGCGTCGCGGTCCGGACCGTCTTCACCTATCACGCAACCTGGCTCGTCAACTCCGCCGCCCACACCTGGGGCTACCGCACCTACGACACCGACGACGACTCCCGCAACAACTGGTGGGTCGCGATCGTCAGCTTCGGCGAGGGCTGGCACAACAACCACCACGCCTCGCAGCGGACCGCGGCCCACGGGCAGAAGTGGTACGAGTTCGACATCACCTACCAGACGATCCGCGTCCTCAAGCTCATCGGCCTGGCGCGCGACATCGTCCCCATCAAGCACTGATCCCGCCTCAAGCGTCGCGCAGCAGGTACAGCCCGCCCAGCACCCCCGCCCCGCACAGCCCCAGCACCACGACCGACGCGACAAAGTACGGCAGAACGCACAGCGCCAGCCCCGCGACAATCGCCCTGGGGCTGGCCTGCTTTTTGCCATACATCAGCAGACCCATCCCGATGAGCCCGAGCACGAGCCCCGCGAAGATCGACCACGGGCTGGACAGGTCCATCGCGATCGCTCCGGGCCGCTAGGCCAAGAGGTCCAGCACGGACCCCATCATCTCGTTCTGGGCCTTCGCAAACGCCGCGACGGCCTGCGTCTCAACCTTGGCCGACCGCAGGTCCAGCACGGCCTCCACGGCCCGCCCGACATCGCCCTTGCCCGTCGCCTCCGACACCGACTGCACGGCGGCGAGCGTCTTTTGGGCCGCACGGGCCATGCCCTGCTGTGCCGAAGAAAACCCGGAACTCACGCCGCCAACGTTCATGAAGTCTCTATCGACAAACCCTCGCCCCCGCTGAATCGCGCGCCAAAACCTCGGGGCTGACCCTTGACGGTTCTAGGGCCAGACGGCATACTGGTCGCCATGATCGATCTTGACCGCCCCGAGTTCTTTATCCAAGTCCCCGGCGGCCAGGAGTTCGGACCCGCAGGCCCCGACCTCCTGCGGCAATGGGCCCGCGAGGGACGCATCCCCATCCACGCCCTCATCATCACACGCGACGGGGCACCCGGCGTCGTCGCCTGGCAGCACCCGGTTATCGGCGGCATCCTCGCCGCCCCGCCCACGGCGCAGGGCCCCCTCGGTGTTCCCGACGGCGACGCCACCGGCGGGCTGATCCCATACAAGAACCCCAAGGCCCTCCTGGGCTACTACACCGCCATCGCCTCGCTGGCGGCGATGCTCCTCCCGGGCGCCGGACTCCTCGTGAGCATCGCCGCGATCGTGCTGGGTCTGCTGGGCCTCAAAGCCGTCCGGGCTCAGCCGCGGCTGCGAGGCGAGGCCCACGCGCAGGTGGCCATTCTGCTCGGCACACTTACGATGCTCCTCAACGTCGCAATCACGATCGGCCTGCTTGCAATCCCGACGATTCTATCGGTCTGATTCTCGCGGCCCGCGTCTGAGCCACGCGCCCCACCCGGCCCGAACGCGACGGCACGGGTATCCCGAAGGGATGCCAAGCCCGGATTGCGGAGCAAGCAGGGCAACCCGAGCAAACCAGAGAGCACATGCGGTTAATCCCAGCCTCTTCCCTGGGTCTCTTCTTCCCTCCGATCCCTCCAAGTTCCCGCCTTCCCTCGCCCCCATCGCGGCTTCGCGGTCAACTCCTGCCCTGCCCGCTCACGCCCTGCGCCATTCAAACGTCACCAGCACCAGCCCCAGCACCACCAGCCCGATCCCCGCCAATCGCTGCGGCGTGATCTCCCGCTCCGGCAGGCCCACAAGCCCATAGCGGTCGATGAGCGTCGCCGCCACCATCTGCCCCGCCACCGAAGCAACCAGCAGGTTCGCCGCCCCGAGCTTGGTCACCGACACCAGACTCATGAACACAAACGTCGCCCCCAAGAGCCCGCCCGCATACGCCCAGACCGGCGCCTGCGCGAGCCCTGCCGTGCCGTTGAACCGCCGCAGAAACGGCAGCATCAGCACCGACAGCACAAGCGCCCCGACGACAAAGTTCGTCATCGCGCCGAAGATCGGGTGCCCGGCATGACGCCCCAGCCGCGCGTTAATCGCCGCCTGGAACGGGATCACCAGCCCCGCCAGCACGGCGGGAAACACATACCAGAGGTTCGGCGGAGTGTTCATCTTGCCGGAGGGTAGTGGCCCGGAAACGCAGGAACGCGGAGCGACCAGAGCGCCCGAGCAAACCGGAGAAGAGCCTCTACATCCGAAGCCAGTCTCCCCTGCTGCTTGCTCCGGTTTCTCTGCTTCCTCCGCGTTCCCGCCCCTGCATCGCGTCGGGTTCTTCGCGCTCAATACCAACGAAAAAGGGCCGGGCAGAGCCCGACCCCTTCAACCGTCTAGTCGTCGCGGGCTCAGCCCTTGCCGGCGCGCTTCGCGTAATCCTTCAGCCGGTCCGACAGCTCGTCCTTCATCGGCCCCTCGGGCGCGAGCTCCACGGCCTTGGTCTGAAGCTGGATCGCCCGATCCTTCTCGCCCGTGTCAAAGAGCGCCCGGGCATACGTATCCAAAATCGCCGGATCCTTGCCCTTGGTCAGCTCGTTGGCCCGCTCGGCCGCTCGCTTGGCCAGCGGCAGGTCGCGACGCGTGATCCCCTCCTCATCAAGGATCGTCCACGCGATCCCGTTGAGCAGCTGCGCGTTGTCCTTGCCCGTACCGTCGATCACTTCCTTCGCGTAGCCGTACGCCTTGTCCAGCTGCTTGAGGTTGACCGCAAGGATCTGGAACTTGGCCATCGAGAGCTCCGACAGCCCCGCCGGGTCGACCGCGATCGCCTTGTCGAGCGCCGCAACCGCCTTCTCGAAATCGCCGTCGGCGGCCGCCGCCTCGAACGCTTCCAGATGCGGCCGCGTCTTGGCCTCGACATCCGCCTTCCGCTTCGCCTCGGCCGCGGCCTTGGCGATGTCATACTTGCCCGCCGCCACCTGCTCGACGACGGCGTCCAGCCCGTCCATCGGGTGCCCGATCCACGCGATCTTGCCCTCCTGATTGACGACAAACGCCGTCGGGATGCCCTCCTGGCCGGAGGCCTCCATGTACGCCTTGTTCGTCTTGCCCTTGTCGTCCCAAGCCACCGTGTACGCCATCTTGTCGCCCATCTTGGCGACAAACGGCTCCACATCGCTCAGGCCCTTGCGCTCCTGGCTCGAGACGCCGACGATCGTGACCTTCTTGTCCTTCATCTTCGCCTGCAGCTCAGAGAGGTGCGGGATGCTCGCGCGGCACGGGCCGCACCAGGTCGCCCAGAACTCGACGACATACACCTCGCCGGCCTTGAAGCCCGTCACCGGCTCGCCCTTGACCCACTTCTCGATCTTGAGCTCGGGCGCCTTGTCGCCAAGCACAAGCGTGTCCTTCTTCGTCGCCTTCTCCGCCGGCGCATCGGCCTTGGCCGGCTCGGCGACCGGGGCTGGAGGTGGGGTCGGGGCGGGGGTGGGGGCGGGGGCGGGGGCAGGCTGGACCTGAGCCAGGCACGCGCCCGCGGCGACGAGCAAGAGAGTGATGGCCGTCACACGAGTCCGCATGTCAAGGCTCCTTCCGGCGGCCCCTCGGCCGCGACACCCGCCGTCCGCCCTTGTGGGCAAGCGATACAGGATACGACTCTCCGCATCCAAGCGGCCGTTCACCCGAGTTTCCCGCACTTTTCCCACCCCCGCGCCCCCACGCCACGCCCCGCGCGAGGCCGCTCTCCACCCCCTAGCGCCTACCGTCTGGGGGCATGGCGGGTTGCCAAATCCATCGCGACGCTGCACCAAGGCTCGGGGCCATCGTCCTCAGTCTCGTGGTCCACTTTGCCTTCATCGGCATGGTCGCCGTTATGCCCATACCCTCGGTCTCCGCACCCATCGGCCGGCCAGCCTCGGCCGACCCCGGCCCCGTCATGAGCTTGGCGTGGGAGCCCCCCCGCGAGCCCTCGCCGCCGCCGATGATGCCGCCCCCGCCGCCCCCGCCGCCCCCGATGCCGATTCCGCCGCCGGCGGCTCAGGTGCCCCCGCCGGCCATCGCCCAGGCCCAGCCCGTCGCAACCGCCGCGCCGGTCCCGCGGCCGGTCCCCATCCCGCCGCCAGAACAGCCCGAGACGCTCAAGCTCGGCATCGCCGACAGCAAGCAGGAAAGCCCCAACTGGATCGGCTTTGCTGATCCCACCGAGCACAAGGCCCGTCAATCAACCGTCGAACAGCCGGCCCTTGACCCAAACGCCGGGAGCCCGGGCGAAACGGCCATGGCCGCGGCCCCGGCAACCCCCAGCCCGCCCGCGCCCCTCGCGCCCGAAGCCATGCCGCCAGAGCGGGCCTCACCCGTGCAATCACCCGCGCCCGCCCCGACCCCATCCCCCACCGCCGCGGCCGCCCAAGACCCCGCACGGCTCGAGCTCCCGCCCCGCGATGGCCCGCTTGCCGAGGTCCTGCCCCCAGAGGACGCCATCCAAGGCCAGCGTTCCGGCCCGCCGCCCGAGGTGACCTCCACCGACCCCAAGAGCGAACTTCTCGCCGACGGTCCCAAACGCGAGGAGACTCTCGAGCAGCGCCCCATCGCCGGCCAAGGCGGCGTGGCCCTCTCCTTCGTCGGCCCGACGCCCCTTGACCTCACGGCCCCGCTCGGCGGGGCGACGGCCCCCACCCCCGGGGCACCATCCGCCACGCCGGGTACCGAACAGCGACAGCGGCAAGGCCAGGACGCCGCCGCACCGCCCCAGCTTGTCGCCAACCTCGGCGCCAAGCCCAAGTCCGAGCCCGCGCCGATCGCGCCCCCAAGCCAGCGCCCCGGCGCAGCGGCGTCGACACCAACCCCCGCAAATCAGGCCCCACCCACCCCCGACGCCTCGATCAGCGGCGAAGCCGGCGCGAAGGCCGCTGAACAGAGCGAGAAAGAATCCGAAGCCACGGCCCTCGAAGAGACCATCGAGCTCCGCCCCGGCCGCCCCGCCGCCTCCCAGGGCCTCGAGATCTTTACCCGCCGACCAAACTTCACCGGCCTCACCCTCGTCACCGCCAACCCGCGCAACCCCCTCGTCCGCGTCGTCTTCGGCTCCGGCGGCGACGTCGTCAATGTCGACGTGCTCGAGTCCAGCGGGGCCCGCGATATCGACGAGCCCGTCGTCAACGCCGTCTTCCTCTGGACCGCCAAGGGACCCGCCCTCAAGCGCATCCGATCCGACTCGCCCACCGCCGGATTGAGCGTCAAGATCCGCATCCTGCTCCGCTGACCCCGCTCGAACGACCGATAGTCGATACACCCGATGCCCCCGCCCGCGCCCATCAACCCCCGCCTCCTCGCGGCCCTCGCGACCTTCTCCGCGATGGCCGCCGCGATCGCCGCCACGCACGCCGCCCCCAAGCCGCTCGTGCCCGTCGAGCAGAACGTCGCCGACATCGGCCCGCTGAACACCAGCCTCCGGATGGCCCCGGCCGACCTCCGCATCCCCCTCGAGTTCGACCGCGTGTACCGCGTCCCGGGCTCCTCCCGCGGCATCAACGTGCCCGCGTCCCTCGCCCCTTCCGGCAGACAGGACGGCAGCCGCCTGGCCCGCATCTCGGGCGCGATCACCGCCGTCTTCCCCTCCTCCGACTACACGCAGACCAAGAAGAACGGCATCGTCCCCGTCGTCCCGGCCGGCACGGTGTTCTACATCGGGGCCATGCCGCGGCCCGTCGAGGCCCGCGCCGCGCGGATCTCCCCGTTCGCCGTCGCGTCGATGGTCGTGCTCGCCTCCGACTCACGCTCCGCCCCCGCCCCGATCGTCTGGGAGGCCGAGCTCAAGCCCGCCCCCACCCCCCGCGCAACGCCCGTCGCCAGCCGCTACCTGCACGTCATGACCGACGAACAGTACCGCCGCGACCGCGTCCGCCGAGTGCTCGGGCTCCCGCGGCGATAGCCCGACCGTGCATCCGAACACGCGGCCCGCGGTACATTCGCCGACACGCCGCGCAGGCGGCTCGGGCGAGCGGGAACGCCGGGGGTGCCAAGCGTGGAGGAACCCCGATGCAGCGCAGCGCGATACTCGGCCTTCTGGCCGCCGGACTCCTGGCAACGTCGATGGGCGGCTGCCTGATCGGCTCCAATGAACGCGAGAGTTTCACGGGCAAGGAAGTCTCGGCGGCCACCTTCAACCGCATCGAGCCGGGCGTGACGACCGCCGACTGGGTGCAGGGAACCCTCGGCGAGCCGACAAGCAAGTCGACCCTCGCCGACGGCACCGAAATCTTGAAATGGTCCTACAGCAAAACCAAGGCCTCGACCGGCACCGTCCTCTTCATCTTCGGCGGCAGCAGCAGCAAAACCACCGCCGGCTCCGCCTACGTCGAGATCAAGAACGGCATCGTCACCCGCGCGTGGCGCACCGACGATTGATCCAAACTTCTGGCTTGATCTCGCCCCCTCCGGGCCCCCCAACTCCGCGTGGGGCCCGGCGCGAGCCGACGATGAAACTCGGGCGGCTTGGGTACCCCGCCGGTCCCCGGCGGGCGTCCTCTGCTTCGAGCTACCGAAAGTTCGCCCGAAGCTCGGATCCCCGCCCTCACTGCCCCTGCGTCTGCCCGCCCGAATCCGGCCCCGCGATCGAGCCGCGCATCGCCGTGTCCGACTGCAGGTTCTTCAGGCGGTAGTAGTCCATGAAGCCCATGTTCCCCTTCCGCAGCGCCTCGGCCATCGCCTTGGGCACCTCGGCCTCGGCAAGCACCACCAGCGCCCGGTTCTCCTGGATCTTGGCCTTGAACTCCTGCTCCTGGGCCCGCGCCATGGCGGCCCGCTTCTCCGCCTCGGCCTGGGCACGCTGCTTGTCCGCGTTCGCCTGGGCCGCCTGAAGCTGCGCGCCGATGTTCTCACCCACGTCGATGTCCGCGATGTCGATCGACAGAATCTCGAACATCGAGCCCGCGTCCAGGCCCGCGGCCATGACCGTCTTGGAGATCTGATCGGGGTTCTCGAGCACCTGCTTGTGGCTCGCCGCCGAGCCGATCGTCGTCACGATGCCCTCGCCCACGCGGGCCACGATCGTCTCCTCGGTCGCGCCGCCGACAAGCCGCTTCAGGTTTGTCCGCACCGTCACGCGGGCCTTGGCCTTGAGCTGGATCCCGTCTTGCGCGACCGCGTCGATCGTCTGCCGCGCACCCCGCTGGTCCGGGCAGTCGATCACCTTCGGGTTCACACTCGTCTGCACCGCGTCAAGGATGTCGCGACCGGCAAGGTCGATCGCCGTCGCCGTGTTCCAGTCCAGCGGGATGTTCGCGGCCCGCGCGGCGATCAGTGCGCTGATCACGTTCGGCACCCGCCCGCCAGCCAGATAGTGCGTCTCGAGCTGGTTGGTCGTGATCGGCAGACCCGCCTTGGCGGCCCGGATGCGGCTGAACACGATCGTCCGGATGTCGACCTTCCGCAGCCGCATGCCCACCAGCTCGAGGATGCTCACCCGGGCATTGGAGACAAACGCCTGGATCCAAAGGCTGAAAAAGTTCAGAAAGATGATCGCGATGAACAGAACCACCAGGGCAAGCACGCCCACGACGACCCAGATCACGATGTTGCCGCCACCGCCAACTTGGGCAAGAACAGGCGAAAGACCGGAAGACACATTCATGCAAAGCCTCCAGCCCCGCCGCCCATCGGGCCCATGCGGGGTACGTCAGTATACCGATTCGCCGACAGACTTCCGGAACAATCGCACCGGCCCCGACCGCCGCTTCAATCGACCGCCCGCACCTTTATCTGCGTCCCCTCGACGCTCGTCACCCGCACCCGGGCCCCCGCACGCACAAACACGGTCTCCGACAACGCCTCCACACGCTGCCCCTCGACGCTGACCACGCCCACCGGCCGAAGATCCGTCATCGCCTCGCCGACGACACCCAAAAGCCCCGCAAACTCGCTCGTCACCGCGTCCGGCAGCACCGGCCGCTCCTCCCCCGCGTCACCAAACAGCATCCGGCGTCCAAACGGCGTCGAGGGCATGATCCGGAACCCCGCCGCCGCCACCACCGGGCCCAAAATCAGCACCGTCAGCGTCCCGGTGATCCCCCACGACAGGCTGTGTCCGAACAAGCACGCCAGACCCCCCAGCGCCATCGCGCCCGCAAGCACCGCAAGCAACCCCATCGACGGCACGAACACCTCGATCGCCAGCACCAACAGCGACGCCAGCAGCAACCCGAGTCCCCAAAGCAGCAGCGGTTCCACAGTCAGAGCACTCCTGGCGGCGGCCCGATCCACGGCCGACGCACCCATGGTAGTTCACCAACAGCCCCCACCCCGCACACCCCACCCCGCACACCCCACCACGTACCCTTTCGCATGATCCGCCTGCTCCCGATGCTTGTCGCGCTCTTTGTCCCCGCTCTCGCCCACGCCGCCCTGAATCTCACCGTGCGGCTCGACCCCGCCGCCGCCACCGCCCCGATCTCCGGCCGCCTCGTCGTCGCCCTCGCCCGCGACGACAGCAAGATTTCCTCCAAAACCGCCATGACCGAAGCGCCCTTCTGGGACGACTGGCAACCCGTCTTCGGCACCAACGTCACCAACCTCGCCCCCGGCGCCGCCATCACCCTCGACGACACCGCCGACAATAACCTCGTTCCCATCAGCCAGCTCAAGCCCGGCCGCTATCGCGCCGCGGCCTGGCTCGTCGCCGCACGGACCACCAGCTCCTGGAAGACCGAGCCCGGCAACATCTTCTCTCGGGAAGTCCGCCTCACGATCCCCGACCCCAAAGCCGCCGCAGCCGCCCCGCCCGACCCCGTGCTCGCCGAGCTCCTGCTGACCGAGAAGACCAGTGCCAGGCCCTGGCCGCAAGCCCGCGAGGGAGTCGCCCTCGTCGAGCTGCCCTCGAAACTCCTCGCCGAGTTTCACCACCGCCCCGTGACGCTCCGCGCCGGCATCGTCCTGCCACGCGACTATGACCCTAAGAAGACCTACGCCGCCGTCTACGAAGTCCCCGGCTTCGGCGGCGACCACCGCGCCGCGCTCACAACCGCCGCCCGCCGAAGCCTCACGCCCGCGACTAATCCCGCCGCCGCACGCCTCGAACGCGAGGTGTTCTGGATCGTCCTGAACCCCGAAAGCCCCAACGGCCACCACCTCTTCGCCGACTCGGACAACAACGGCCCCGTCGGCCAGGCCCTGGTCTCCGAACTCATCCCCGCCATCGAGGCCCGCTTCCCCGCGCTCCGCGCCGCCCCCTCCTCTCGCCTTCTCCGAGGCCACTCCTCCGGCGGCTGGTCCGTCCTCTGGCTCGCCCTCAACCACCCCGAAACCTTCGGTGCCGCCTTCTCCTCCTCCCCCGACCCGGTCGACTTCCGCCGCTTCCAGACCGTCGACATCTACGCCGCCAAGAACATGTACTCGGATGACGCCCAGCCCCCAACGCCCACGCCCTCGTTCCGCAAGGGCGACAAGCCCGTCATGACCGTCCGCCAGGAAAACTGGGGCGAAATGGTCCTTGGCCCAAACCAGACCAGCGCCCAGCAGTGGCACAGTTGGCAGGCCGTCTTCGGCCCCCGCATCGGCGACCGCGGCTGGGGCAACGGCCACCCCGCCGCCCTCTACGACGCCAAGTCCGGCGTCATCGACCACGCCGTCGCCGAGCGCTATCGCCGCTACGACCTCGCCGACCTGCTCCGGACCAGCCCCGAGAAATACCTCCCCATCTGGCGCGACCGCATCCGCCTCGTCGTCGGCGATTTGGACAGCTTCTACTTGAACGAGGCCGTCGCCCTCCTCGGCGCCGAGCTCGCATCCCGCGGCGTAAAGGACAGCATCACCATCGTCCCGGGCGCCGACCACGGCAGCATCTACGCCTCCCCCGCCATCGCCCGCTTCCCCGCCGACATGCTCGATTACATCGATCGCGCTGCCCCCGCCCCGGGCCGATAACCCCGGGGCCGCCAATCCGGCATTGAGATCGCCCCCTCCCCGATCCGATCTTCACCCCGCGGCACACCCACCGAGTCGGCCCCCTCCGGACGACCACGCGGCTCAGCTTCGCCGCGCCGGATCAGGAGACGACCATGCTCGGCAAACTCACCCGCCAGCTCGAAACCGTCAAGGGCGTTGTCAACAAGGCCAATGTCAAGGCCGAAGTCAAAAAGCAGGAACTCCGCCGGATCAACACCGAGAAGTTCGCCGGCGGTCGCGGCGCAACCCAGGGCGTCCTCCGCACCGAAAAACGCGCCGGCGGCCGCATCAACACCTCGTCGCTCTCCTGCGAAGTCGGGCAGGTCCTCGACCTCTCCCCCGGCGGCGTCCGCATCCTCTGCAAAAAGACTCCCAAGCAGCAGGTCGGCACATCCATCAGCCTCACCCTCGCCGCCGAAGATGACTCCCTCCGCGTCCACGGCAAGATCGTCTGGATCCGCGTCGACCCGCGCTGCCGCTTCCAGATGGGCGTCCAGTTCGACCACGTCGGCCCCGTCCAGAAGCGCCACCTCCTCGCCCTCGCCGCCACCGCCCAGGCCAGCGAAGGCCTCTCCCGCGGCTGGTCCCCGATGTTCACGCCTTCGAGCGAGTAAGCACCAATCGGGCCGCCTCCAAAACGCTCACCGCCGCCCAGCCCGCCGACCCATCACGCCCGAACCGCCCGTCCCGCCCGCCACGCCCGCCAATCAGCACCGTCCGGCTCGCATCGATCCCCGCCCGCACCGCGGCCACGATGTCCCGCTCGCCGTCACCAATCATCCACGACCGCGACAGATCCAGCCGCAGATCGTCCGCCGCCCAGAGAATCATCCCCGGGTTGGGCTTCCGCCACGGGTGATCCACGTTGAACGGCGGCACAGTCCCGTCTGGCGAATATGGGCACGAGTAACACCCGTCGATCTCCACCCCGCCGCGCTCCCGCACAAGCTCGCGGACGCGGGCATTGGTCACTTCGACCTCCCCCACGCCGCAATACCCCCGCGCAACCGCGCTCTGGTTCGTAACAATCACCAGCGCAAAGCCCGCGCCCTTCAGCGCGGCACACGCCTCGGCCGCCCCCGGCAGCAGCTCCACCAACCCAGGCTCGTACAGATACCCAGGCTCGCGCAGCCGCGCCGCCAGCGCCGAGTTGGCGATCAACGTGTCATCGCGATCAAGAAAAACGGCCGCTCGCATGGGCTTATCCTTCGCTCCCTCACCCCCCCACGCCGGCCGCCAGCCTTGCCCAAGTTCACGTCCCCCGCCGCGATCACCCGACGCTCACAATCTCTTAGCGCAAGCTCAACCACTCTTGGATGGACCGCCCAACTCCGGCGGTTAACCTTTCACCTCAATCGCACCCGGCCCCGCACACGCGGCCTCCGGATGCGGGCAGGAGAGAGAGTTCCT
>Ga0105044_10007081_pt1 | contig 15440 bp, 9 predicted proteins | sample MAT01_FD_78092 | JGI IMG/M metagenome (GOLD analysis project Ga0105044, IMG submission 78092) | Freshwater microbial communities from Lake Fryxell liftoff mats and glacier meltwater in Antarctica - MAT-01 | ecosystem: Environmental > Aquatic > Freshwater > Ice > Liftoff microbial mat | place... | reverse complement strand
TCAACCGCGCCATCAATTGCATCATAAAATGGAGATTGTGCAGCGTGGTCAGGCGCATAAAGGCAGCCTCGTTAGCACTGTAGAGATGATTGAGATAGCCACGGCTATAATTGCGGCAGGTGAGACAGTCACAGTATTGCGAGACAGGTTCTTTGGATTTAATGTATTTGTCGTCATTGACGTAGAGAAAGTGAAACCAATCCTTGTGACCAGTGGTCGGCTGGGCATTCGCCTCGGTAAAGGTGTAGAGACGACCCCGGCGCGCGTCACGCGTGGGCAGAGCCGAGTCAAAGATGTCATAGCCCATAGCAGCACATGCCGTAATATTCAGGGGATGCCCAACCCCCAGCGCGTGCATGGCAAAGGTAGACGGCACCAACTCGCGGGTATAGGCCAGCACATCGGTCAACAATTTTCCGTCGGCATCCAGGGGCCAGCCACCATAGCCATAACCATCAAAGCCAATGGTCAACAACGCTTCGGCGCATTCTTGGCGCAACTGGGGTGAACCACCACCTTGGATAACACCAAAGAGCAGTGGCCGTTGCCCGTCGGCAAACTTTTTTTGCTTGACCAGGCGATCAAATTCTGCGCGACAGCGCTTGGCCCAGGCAATTGTACGCTGCACCGACAGGCGCTGTATCTCGGCATCATCATCGACATGGGTACAGTCGTCCAGACACATAATAATGTCGGCACCATAACTCATCTGCAGTTGAATACATTTTTCGGGCGTCAATTGAAATTTGCGCGCCGCGCCATCGGGTTGGAAGACAATGCCATCATTGGTCAACCGCCCATACTTGGCGTTCTCGCGGATCAGCGAATAGGCTTGAAAGCCCCCCGAATCGGTGAGAATCGGGCGCGACCAGCCACACATCTCGTGCAGGCCACCCAGCGCCTGGACTGTGGAGGAACCCGGATGCTGCATCAGGTGAAACGTATTCATAACAAGGCCCTGAATGCCGCAATTGACCAGATCAACGCTATCGAGGGCGCGCACAACGCCCAGCGTAGCATCGGGCAGAAAGGTGGGTAGATTCAATTGGCCGTGCGGTAACGTCAGCGATGCAAACAACTTGTCTCCTTGTCGCGTGTCGCCTGTCTCCCCTCGTCTCAATATCGTTCCTTCAAGACCCGGCGCAATTCACGTTCATTCTCGCGTTTGGCAATCGTCTGGCGTTTGTCATGGCCTTGCTTGCCTTGCGCCAGCCCAATCTCGACCTTGGCACGCCCCTTGTCATTGATGTACACACGCAGCGGCACAATTGTCCAGTTGCGTAGCGTTGCCTGGCTGTGGAGCTTGTCAATTTGCGCTCGATGCAGCAGCAGTTTGCGCTGACGTGTCTCTTCATGGTTATTGCGATTGCCTTGCTCGAAGTGGGCAATATGCACATTGAGTAACCACGCCTCGCCATTGCGAATCAACACAAAGCCATCCTGCAAGTTGACGCGCGCATTGCGCACCGACTTGATCTCGGTGCCCGTCAGGACAACCCCGGCTTCGTGCGTTTCTTCAATATAATATTCAAAATGGGCTTTGCGGTTGGTGGCAACCGTACGCGGCCCCTGCTTTTGGGTTTCCTTGCCTGCCTTTTTCGCCATAATCTCTTGCCTATTGGCCTATCTGTTTCTCGAGCAATTCAACAGCAGCCGTCAGTTGCGGATCAGCGCCGTGCTCGCGGTCTTCATCAGTTAAATCAACAACAATGTCGGGGGCTAGCCCCGTGCCTTCAATCGTGCGATCATTGGGCGTGAACCAGCGCGCAACCGTCACCCGCATAATTGCGCCGTTGCTCAGGGTATGCGGCAACTGTACACTGCCTTTGCCAAAGGTTGTCACACCCAACAATTGGGCGCGCCCGGTATCCTGAAGCGCACCGGCCACAATTTCGCTGGCGCTGGCACTGCCTTGGTTGACCAGCACGATCATCGGGATATTTGTTGCCACCGCCTGGGTCGTCGTCTCATAGGTTTCGAGCCGGCCATCGTTAAACCGTTCTAACAAGACCGTACTGTCTTCCACAAAGACATTGGCGACCTTGATCGCCTCGCGCAACAAACCGCCCGTGTTGCCGCGCAAATCCAAAATCAGCGCAGCCGGCTCATGTTTCATCGCTTCTTCCACCGCCTGGCGCACAAGCTGGCCGGCATTTTGGTTAAAGGTGGCAAGCTTGACATAGGCAATGCGCTGATCCTGTCCCACGCGATTGGTGGCAATCGTCGGCGTTTCGATCAGCTCACGCGTAACAGCCACATCGCGCGGGTCGGCACTGCCTTCGGACAAAACCGACAACACAACGGTTGTCCCTCTTGGTCCGCGAATCTTGGCAACGGCTTCGTTCAAGCTGGTGCCTTGGAGACTTTCGCCATCAACAGCCAATACCAGATCGCCACGGCGCAGCCCAGCCTGCCACGCCGGTTGATTCTCGAAGGGTTCACTAATACGCAACGTCTCTATGGTTTCGTCCCACTCGACACGTGCCCCAATCCCTTCAAACGAACCTTGAATCGATGTACGGAAAAATTCGGCTTCGGCTGGCGTCAGGAATGACGTATTGGGATCCCCCAATTCATCGACAATGCCGCGCAGCGCGTTGTAGGTCGCGGTTTCCGGATCTGGCAGTTTACCATAAAAATCTTTATAGAGCAGGTGTAACGCTTCCCAAAATGTCGCAAATTCGGGATAAAGCACCTCTTGTGTGGTAGAACATTGACCAGTGGCCACAGGCTGGCCGGTGATCATGCTCCACCAGCCGGGATTGGCAGAAGCTGTGGCCGCTGGTTGATTGGCCAATGCATAGCCAGCCCCAGCCCCGACAAAAAAGGTTAACGCAAACGCCAGCACACCCGCGAGAATCAGCGGGCGAAAGACCAAAGATGTGGTGGAGGTAGACTCAAATTCGTGTTCGGGCTGCATATCGTTCTCTACTGGAAGAAAGCAGATCATCAACAGGCCAATTGGCTAGTCGTCGATCTGCTTGGACAGCAATCAAGCGGATTGCGCAAGAGTTTGCGCGTACCTAGCGCTGGGCAACGGTTAGTTGCTGCACAGAAGAAATCGCTAGTGGCAAAGCATCGACATCACCCTCGACCAGCAGATCGGGGACGAGGCCCACGCCGGTAATCTGATAGCGACGCGGCGTAAACCACATGGCATTGGTGACATAGAGGCTGCTCTGATCGGCCAGGGGATGGCGCAGTTGTACACTGCCTTTGCCATAGGTTTGTGTGCCAATCAAGGTGGCCCGGCTGTAATCGCGCAGTGCACCGGCCACGATCTCGCTGGCGCTGGCCGTACCATGATCGACGATGATCACCAACGGCGCGCCAGCCGCAACTTGCCCGGCGGTGGCGTCAAACCGTTTCTCCTCGCCCTTGGCATCCTCTTCGATCAACATCACCCCTTCGTCGAGCCACATATCGGTAATCGCAAGCGCCGCGTCAACCGGACCGCCGGGATTATTGCGCAGATCGAGGATAAAGCGATCGGCATCTTGCGCCAACAGTTCGGTTAGCGCCCGTTGCATCTCTTCTGCGCTATGATTTGTGAATTGCATATGCCGAATGTAGCCAATATTGCCGGCCTCATTTTCGGCCAACATGTGCCATTCCATGCTAGGTGTAATCATTTCGACGCGCGTCATTTGGAAATTTAACGTTTCAACCGTGGTCTGGTCCGCCGACCACCGCTGTACAACAATAATGACAGCGCTTTGCGGCTCACCATTGATCTGCTGGAAAATTTCGTCAATAGTCATGCTGGTCGTAACAACCGTATCATCGATCTGAATCAGCAGATCGCCGTCGAGGATCCCGGCTTGTTGCGCCGGCAGATCGGGCTGGGGATGCAGCATAAAGCCGCGCTCCGTCCTATCAATCTCGACGCCGATCACACCTGCACAACCACACAGCGCAGCGCCCGAATCTGCACTCTGAGTCGGTGGCTCATAGCGCGTATACATATCATCGAATGTGGCAACCAAACCCTGAATTGCGCCATAGCGACGCGTCTCCAAGTCGGGCTTAACCCCATAGAAATCGCGATCCAGAATCTGGTTTACCTGCCAGAAAACAGTCATATCCACCGGATCTGCCACAGGGATCATGGGAGCGACCACACTCCGCTGCGCATCGGAGGCAACCAGTGCACTGGCTAACAGCGGATGTAGCGAAGGATAGCTCAAAAAACCGGCGACAAACGCCAACCCAATACAAACCACCAACGAGAGATACAAAATTATCGTTCGCAATGTCATAGATCCACGACCAAGCAGAAAAACCCCAAAACTTTTGTTATTGTACCACAAGGCAGAGGTTGCCCCAAGTGATATCGTAAGTGCTCGTTTAGGGAGGCAATTGAGTTTGACAACCAACACTATTCTACGTATTGTATTGTATCATAGAGAACTTGTAATTTCACAGCTTCTCCATTATCGCTTGTCCTTACGAATTTCAATTGTCCATCAATTGCCCTTTGTCACAGAAAGAATCAATCATCATGGAGCTTCTTTGCCAAGGCCAGCGCGTACTGGTGACCGCTGCCGCCAACGGAATTGGGCGCGTCATTGCAGAAACCTTAGCCGCCAACGGGGCGCGTGTCCACATTTGTGATGTCAATGAAACAGCCCTAGCAACCTGTCGCGCCGAGTTGCCCGCCTTTGGGATCTCGACAGCCAATGTGGCCGACGAAGCCCAAGTTGATCAGTTGTTTACAGAAGCGCTTGCCCACTTGGGCGGCATTGATATCCTGGTCAACAATGCCGGGATTGCTGGCCCAACAGCTCCGGTAGAGGGCGTTACACTGGAGGAATGGAATCAGACCCTGGCTGTCAATATTACGGGGCAATTTCTGTGTACCCGGCGCGCCACACCCCATCTCAAAGCCGCGGGCGGCGGCTTGATTGTGAATCTTTCCTCAGCAGCCGGGCTCTTTGGCTTTCCCAACCGTACACCCTATGCTGCCTCCAAGTGGGCCGTGATTGGCTTTACCAAGTCACTTGCCATGGAATTGGGGAGTTCCAATATTCGGGTGAACGCCATTTGCCCGGGCATCGTCGAGGGCGAACGCCAAGAGCGTGTGATTGCTGCCAAGGCCCAAGCGGAAGGGCGCACTACCCAAGCGGTTCGCGAACAAATCACCCGCCAAAACTCGATGCGTACCTTTGTCCAGGCGCAAGATATTGCGAACATGGTGCTTTTCCTCGCCTCACCAGCTGGCAATAAAATTTCTGGACAAGCCCTTAGCATTGATGGCCACACAGAAACCCTCCGCACATAAAACAAAAGTCCCTCAAATTGCTGGCAAATTGTCATATTCATGTAAGTTATTCTTATGGTAAAATAAACTTCAATGGCAATTTACAGAAATACTGGTCAAGAAAATTGCGCAGGGGCAGCCCTTGCGCAATTGCATAACCTTCCGCAAACCTAGATAAAGGTAGAATCTGCATGAAGATCTCAAAGGCTGTGATTACAGCCGCGGGTCGCCGCCAACGCACCCTACCACTCCAGACGCTGATTGACCGCGACGGCGTTGAAAAATCGGTGCTCACCATCTTAATCGAAGAGGTCGTGCGGGCCGGCATCAATGATATTTGTGTTGTCGTCCGCCCCGGCGATGAACATGCCTATGCCGATGTTGCTGGCGAATATGCGAGCCGATTACACTTTGTCCATCAGACAGAGTCGCTGGGCTATGGCCACGCCATCTACTGTGCGCGCCCCTTCATCGGCCAAGAAGCCTTTCTGCACCTCGTCGGCGATCATCTGTATGTGAGCCGCGAAGCGATTGGTTGTGCCCAACATCTTGTGGAAATTGCCACCAAGGAAGCGTGTACTGTTTCCGCGGTACAGGCGACGCGCGAAAGCCTGTTGCCCTATTATGGCACGGTGGGGGCGCGCCGTTTGGCCGGCAGTGGGGATCTCTATCAGGTGGAAACAGTCATTGAAAAACCGACCCCCACCGAAGCCGAACAGCATTTGATCGTTTCAGGATTGCGCGCTGGATACTACCTCTGTTTCTTTGGCATGCATGTTTTGACGCCCACCATTTTTGATATTCTGGAACGTCACTTGGCTGAGTTCAAACCGACAGCAGCAGAGGAAAATTCTAAAGGGGTTACACTGGCCAACGCCTTGGCTGAATTAGCCGAACGCGAACAATATTTAGCGCTGGAAAAGCATGATTCGCGCTATGATGTTGGGGTGAAATATGGGCTACTCACGGCACAACTGGCGCTGGCCCTCAGCGGGCGCGATCACGACGAGGTATTGGCCAAATTGCTGACTTTGTTGGCGCAGCGCGAATTGAGCGTCAACCACGCATAAGAGACAAACATTGAACATGATGAGCGAATTAGTCAACATGATTACCGCCAGCGACCCAGCCTTGCGCAACCGGTCTCTCGATGGCTTTTGCCGAGCAGCCTCCTTGGAAACGTTGCGCCAAGAGTGTGAAGCGTTAGATCACTTTCGGCGCACCAGCCAGAATCTTTATGAGCGGGTACGCGCCCTCTTTTTTCTCTATGCTATCTATCGTTTTCACCTGCCCACCAAACCCGGCATCCATCAAGAAGGATTAATCCCTTTCGATGGCTACACGAATTTACTCAAACGCCGCTTTGAAGAAGCCATCGACATCTTTTTAGCCGATCAAACACTCAACGGACCCAGCGACGGCATTGCCAGTGCCTTGGCCAGCGCCTACCATAGTCTAGCTTTTCAGACCCTGGCCGATCAGGTGCGCCGCAGTGTCCGCTCGGTGCGTGGCAACCAATGGATGTTTCGGATTGGGCACCCCGCCGATCATCCGTTGCGCATCAAACCGCTGCTCTATGAGCAAGTGGGCCAAGGTGCCAACCAGAAACCCCTTTTCCCCATCCTACGCGAATCAACCCCGGTGCGCATGGATCTGACGCATAGCGGCTGGAGCGACATTTTCTTCCTGGGCATGGATTTCCCCGAAGGGGCGCGCGTGCTCAATGTATCGATTGATTTGGGCGTACGTGATGGCAGTGGTCCAGCAACCCCCAAACCTCCAATTGAAAGCTATTTTCGCATTATTGATCAGCCGATCCTGCGCTTGGTCAGTGTCGATCTGGGCGCTAGCGCCGAGATCACCACACTGGCCGAGGTGTTTGACTTTGCCAAAGATTATCTGGGTCTGCTCAAAGCGGCGGTGATTGCGGCGGGCATTATCCCACCCGGCAGTGAAGGGGCCGAGCAACCCCTCTCCGATCTGTTGGCGCGCCTGGTCAAGCCGGGATATGGCATTGAATTGGTCAGTCAGGTCAATGGAATTCCCAAAGGTTCACGTTTGGCGGTTTCCACCAACCTGCTCGCCTCGTTGATTGCCGTCTGTATGCGGGCCACGGGCCAGACCAAATCGCTCACGGGCCAGTTGACGGAAGAAGAGCGGCGCGTGGTAGCGGCGCGTGCGATCTTGGGCGAATGGTTGGGTGGATCGGGCGGTGGCTGGCAAGATTCGGGTGGCGTGTGGCCGGGCATGAAGGTGATTCAAGGGGTAGAAGCAACCGCCAACGATCCCGAATATGGCATCAGTCGCGGTCGCCTCTTGCCCAATCATCGCATTCTGAATGTGGATAATGTTTCATTGGCCACACGCCAAAAAATCCAAGACAGCTTGGTGATTGTACATGGTGGCATGGCGCAAGATGTCGGCCCGATCCTGGAAATGGTGACGGAAAAATATTTGCTGCGTTCCGAAGCCGAATGGGCAGGTCGCCAGGAAGCGATCCAGATCATTGATCAAATTGTTGAGCTATTGCACGAAGGCGATATTCAAGCCATTGGCGCGGCTACCCACCGCAATTTTCACGGGCCGATCCAGACGATTATTCCGTGGGCCAGCAATCTGTATACAGAAAGCCTGATCGAACGTGTGCAAGCAGAATTTGGCGCAGATTTTTGGGGGTTTTGGATGATGGGCGGCATGTCCGGCGGTGGCATGGGCTTTATCTTTGATCCGGCGGTCAAGCCGCGCGCCCAGGATCGCCTCCAGACCATTATGCGCGAGGCCAAACAACGCTTGGAACAGGGCGTGCCCTTTGCTATGGAGCCGGTGGTCTATGATTTTGCGATCAATGAACGCGGCACCCATGCCGAGCTACTGGCAGACGATCAAGCCCTGATGCCTGCCGGCTATTATACGCTGACAGTGCCGCGCCTGTTGCGCATGGAGCAACGTCATCTGAGTGCGTTCCGCCGAGCCGAGTTAGATCGCTTTGGCGCGGCCTGCCGTACCGACCCCACCTTGCGCGACATGGTACAAACGCTCTTCGATCACATCTTGCCCCAGGGCGAACAGGTGGCAGATGAAAGCCAAAGTTTGGCGGCGCTGCTCACTGCCTATGGCTTTGATCGCGTACAGCATGAACAGATCCGTGCCGATTTACGCAGTGGGCGCATTGGGTTGGCACAAAATCGCCTACCCGTCAGCAGCAAGATCGAGGACGCCCCCAGCAACGGTGTCTTCAACAGCAGCATTTTGACGCCGGGCGTGGCGGGTGAACTGGAACAAATCGGCTTGGATGCGCTGGCCGCGGGCAAGATTGCGGTGGTTACGCTGGCCGGTGGCGCGGGGAGCCGCTGGACACAAGGGGCTGGTGTGGTCAAGGCGCTCAATCCCTTTGCCCGGCTTGGTGGTACCCATCGCTCATTTATTGAAACGCATCTGGCCAAAAGTCGGCTGGCCAGTCAACGCACTGGCACACCGGTCCCCCATGTGATTACGACAAGTTATCTCACCCATGGCCCAATTGCAACAGTCTTGCAGCGCACTGCGCAATATGGCTATACCGGCCCGTTGTATCTGTCGCCAGGCCGCAGCATTGGCTTGCGCATGGTCCCCATGGCGCGCGATCTACGTTTTGCCTGGGAAGAAATGCCCCAACAACTGTTGGATGAACAAGCCCAAAAGATGCAAGACAGTGTTCACGCCGCGCTGATTAGTTGGGCGCAGCAAACGGGCGAAGGCAGTGACTATACCGACAACATTCCCAATCAATGTCTGCACCCCGTAGGCCATTGGTATGAGATTCCCAATCTATTGCGCAATGGCGTGTTGCATCAGCTATTGACAGATCGACCGCAATTGCAATATTTGATGGTGCACAATGTCGATACGCTCGGGGCTGATGTAGGCGGTCCGCTCGGCGCTGCGCTGCTTGGCTACCATATTACACAGGGCGCGCCCTGGACTGCCGAAGTAATTACGCGCCGGATCGAAGATCGCGGGGGTGGATTGGCACGCGTCGATGGCGATCTGCGGCTGATTGAAGGCCTGGCCTTGCCGCGCGAGGAACTGGAATTCAATCTCACCTATTACAATACGAGCACCACCTGGCTGGACATCGACAAACTGCTGGCGATCTTTGGACTGACGCGCGCCGAACTGAACAACGAAGCCAAAGTTGCCGATGGCGTACGGCGGGTGGCAGCGCGCATGCCCACCTATGTGACGCTGAAAGAAGTCAAGAAGCGCTGGGGCAAAGGCCAGGAAGATGTCTTTCCCGTTGCCCAGTTTGAAAAGCTCTGGGGCGATATGACTGCGTTGCCAGAAATTCATTCTCAATTTGTGGCGGTACCGCGAGTGCGGGGTCAACAGTTGAAAGAAGTCGATCAACTTGATGGTTGGCTGCGCGATGGGTCGGCCCAATATGTCGAGTCGATCTGTGCCTGGTAGCCGCCTTACGTTTTCAGAAAAAGGATGTGACAAGCGATGGCAGGTGCCGCCTCCTCAGCAACCTATCTAACCCTTGATTCTAAATCGATCTGACCGTAGATGAGTTTGATTTTTTTGAATTTATTCAGGTGCTGGAAGCCGGCATCAACGACATTGTTTTGATTGGGGCCGGTATTTTCTTCCTGGGCACGCTAGAAGTGCGCGTCAAACGGTCGCGTGCCCTGAAAGCCCTGAATGAGTTGCGCGCGATCGCCCATAAAAAGCGCCCAGGGTACGCCCTCTCTTTAGAGGGGCGGGGAATGAGCGCAAACCCTCCTGTTTCCCCAAATTGACAACAAACTGACATACTCTACATCTCCAAAGCGTGGTATGATATGCGTAGGGAAAGAAGGATAATAGCCTCACTCCCGCGCGCACTTTGACAACAGAATCGTTAAGGCGTTGCAGTACCTAAATCCTGTGCTGCGTAAAAACGGTTAGGAATCGTACAGTGCATCGAATCGGCCCGGATGGGGCCGTAGGGCGTTAACGTAGTGGGTTGCCACATGCCTAGCCCTAGAAGCTCCCTCTGTTTACAGGCGAGAGTACGTCACGTTATTGATATGCATCAGTTGACCAAAGATCCAGAATATGTCTTTCAAGACTGGATTGATACGCCTTCATCGCCAGTGCGCACCATGACAGCCTATGAACTAGGCCGCTATTTGGATTATTGCGGGGAAATGCTTTCGCTCACGGGTAAGTTGGCAGCGCTCTACGTCCAGAACTTTGATGATAGCGTTGTGCTCAGCTCTGTCGATGAGATCGAGTCACTCACCACGGGACTATCGGGCAAGATCTGGCAAAAATTGATGATTCTGCACGAAAATTCCCCGCCAAACCGCGGGGATGCGACAGGACACAATCCTAGCTAGATCAGGAATCTCCGCAAGCGCAAACACTTCTGATGATGTCGTTGGCCTGCGGAGATTCCCGACCAGATCGCGGATAAGTGATCGTAGCCGCGTCTCAACGACCCTGGTTGATGGCACTGCTAACGGTACGACTATGTTTGGTGCCATCAAAGGAAAAGATTGCGACGCCCTTGTCGCCAATCACCGTCTCCAGATGCACAGGCCGCCCCCAGAGTGCCTGTAGATTTTCCAGAGTTGCCTCGGCATAATCCACACGCAGATCGATCTTGCCCCAGTGATGTAGCAAGTAGAGCTCACCCCGGTTTTGGTAATTGGCGTTGGTGATCTCAATGATGGGGTCGCCAAAGTTAGTCAAGCTAAAGAGCAATTGGCGCTTGATATCTTCAAACTCTCGGCTGGCGATCTCATAATTGTCGTGCTGGGCATTGTAGTCAAAGCTAAACAAGCGTTGCTCGGCGGCAAATTCCGGGGTCAAAAAAGTATCGATAAAGCCAATGTCATTATAGATGCGGCGCACTTCAAAGATTTTTTGACGGCCCAAACCGACCCCCGTGTCCCAAGTGGCGCGCTCGCTCACATCATCACACGCCTCATATGCTGGGCCAAACGCCCCGCGGTTCCAGCGATCTTCAATATGCCGGAAGAGTTCGATCCCCAGCTTGTACGGATTCAAACGCCCTGGCGACGTAGCCAGTGTACCCGAGTGATGATCGGCATAATCGATCAGTTCATCATCCTTGAGCGCAAAGCGGGTCATAATGTGCGAGTGCCAATACGAATTGTGGTTGATCAATCCGTTGGCGGCATAACAATGCGTCTCTGCAACCGAGATATCGTAGACGGTTGCCCGGTGCGTTTCCAGCGTGGCCACTTCATCGACCCATCTTTCTGCTTTGAACCACTGCCGTTCTTGTAGATAAGCATTGAGCGCAGCTTGTTTACGAGTTAGACCAAAGCCAATCTCCTGGGCAAATCGTTGTGCGCTCTGTCCAGTAATATGAACATGCCAGCCCCCATCATTTTGTTTGCGCCGCCGCGTCAGAATGCCAAATTGCAACAACAGCAGTTGGGTCATGATACCAAGCTGTTCGCTAAAGGTGCTGAGGATCGCGCCTTGCGTACCCGCGTAGCCATCACAATCAAAGTAGGCTCGCAGAAATGTCGCAACGACCTCTTTTGGTGATTGCAGAATGAGTGATGGGATCTTCTTTTCGCGGGCAGAAACCCCGGCCAGCAATCCTAAGGGCAACAGCAGATCGATGAGCGTCTGCGAATAAAAACATACGCGCCAGCGATTGCCATCACGTTTTTGCACACCAGTCAGGCCAAACAACGTAGAACCTAGTTGCATAAAGTGCTCAGCTTGTTCATCATCTCCCGTAGTCAAGCCAATTTCGCGATTGATACGGCTCACATGACCATCGCCGGTGAGATAACCTAGAAAGGCAGCAAAGGCAGCATTCAGATGACTGGGCAAGCGCGGTTCGATTCGGCTATTCTGGTTGAAGGACAAAATCAGTCGTTCCGCTTCATAGACAACCAACGCTTTGTCCAGCACTACAGCGCTGCGACTGACAACGCTCTTCTCGCGATGGCGTATAACCGTAGAGAGATTGACCCCGGTCGCAGTAGCAATATCTTGTAATGTAGTGCGGCGCGTGGATGCCCAATTCATTGGTTGAAGCGCGGTAGGCCATTGGTCAATGCCGCAGGCGACTTCAACGCTGTCGCCAGGGCATAGTTCATCAAGGCGTTTCCAACTACCGTCTAGCAGGCGCACACGATGAGTTGTGGAACCTTCGAGCACAAACCCGCGACGCGTGTTCATGCGGACAGTTGGGCGATCCTCGAATTTGGCCCAATCATAAACTTGTTGTTCAGTGGTCCCATCGTTAACGCGTATGGCTAGCCGTTGCTCAACAATTTCATCCAGGCGCAACAGTCCTTGATTCGTCGATACGAGTGTATCGCCTACAGCACAGGCCCAGCCTTCATTCATAATCTTGGTCTGGCGTTGCGGCGCAAAGTAATAGGATTCTTCGCGAATAATTGCCAGGATGTCTTGCTGCCAGGTCTCAAGTGGCGCGTGTTCGAGCAGGAAGAGCAGGACATCGCGCTGCGGATGCACAGGGAAATTGCGTTCTTGTTGGCGCTCCGCCGCATTTTGTTGACGCACAGCGGCTAGATAGTCCGGCGGGTTGATATAGCTATCCATATAGCCTTTACTGGGCAACCGCCCCAACCCTGGCGACGCCTCTGGCGTGTTTTCTACGCCATGATTCTCAACCGCACGCGCCGGTGGACGCCGGATACCCGTGCTGTGCAGATCGATCAAGTTTTCCAACGAAAGGCAGCGATCGACAAAAGCCTCGACTGGCTCCAAGCCATAGCGTTCGATGTAGCGGCGAATGCGCGCGCCATGGTTAGCTGTGGCGTCCAACATACGCCGATCCGTGTGGGCAAACCAGAAATTATTCTTGAAAAAATCGGCATGACCATAGACATGGGCCATGACCAACTTTTGGTCGATCATCAGGTTGCTGGTAAGCAGATAGGCGTAACAGGGATCGGTATTGATGACCATTTCATAGATGCGATGCAAACCCCAGGCATAGCTTTTGCGCAAGCGTTCATATTCCATGCCAAAGCGCCAGTGTGGATAGCGGCTGGGAAAGCCATCATAGGCCGCCACCTGATTCATCTGATCAAAATTGAGCATGACAAAGCGAACTTCGGGGAAATCGAGCCCCACATCGGTCGCGTATGTCTCGATCTGAGCATTCATCAGTTGCAGATCGTGCGGCAGGGCACCAAAATTCGTCTCCATTATCGCCCCTTTCCCAAAAAGCACTTCAGTGCGTCAAAAATGCCATCATCATTACGGATATGTGTCATCACCACATTTTCAGCTGCTTCCAAACGCTTCAAGGTCGTCATAAACGTCTCGCCATAGGAGCGCTCATCCACCTGTCCATAACAATAGAGGTTGGCAATTGGCAATAAACGTTCGCTCAAGATCGACAGAGATCGATCATTATCGCTAGAGAAGTTATCGCCATCCGAGAACTGGAAGAGATAAATATTCCATTCATCCGGCTTATAATTTGCTTTGATCAGATCACCGCAGAATTGGAGGGCCGAAGAAATTTTGGTGCCGCCGCCTTGGCGCAAGCGGTAAAAGGTCGCTTCATCCACTTCGCCAGCCGCGGCATCATGCACCACATAGCGGCGCTGCACATGCTTGTAATTCTTCTTCAACCAGGCATCGATCCAAAAGGCCGTAAACCGTACAAGCCGCTTCTCGCGCTCGCCCATCGAGCCAGAAACATCCATCATATAGATGATGACGGCGTTGGCCGCGGGCAGTGGTTTGGTTTCATACGAACGGTAGCGGCGATCTTCGGGATAGGGAATAATCACGGGGTTATCAGGATCATAGAGGCCCGCAGCCAATTGACGCTTGAGGGCTTCGCGATAGGTGCGCTTAAAGTGGCGCAACGATTCCGGGCCGACCCGCCGAATATCGGTATAGCGGGCCACCTCACTTTCGATACTTTTGTTGCCTTTGGGTTGGATGCGCGGCAGTTCCAGTTCATCGGCCAACATTTGGACCAACTCATCCAGCGAGATTTCAGCTTCTAAAATATGCTGGCCAGGCGAATCACCTGCGCCGCCCTCGCCAGGGCCAGGTTTGCCCTGAGTGAGCGGGTCGCCTGGGTTGCCTTCGCCTTGCCCCACGCCGCCACTGCCCGGCTTGCCAAAGGTGAAGCGGGGCAAATCGACTTGCGGCACAGGGATGCTGACCAGATCCTTGCCCTGCCGTCCGATCATTTCACTATGCGTAATATATTTGCGTAGATTCTTGCGAATCTTGCCCCGGATAATCTCATGATAGCGCGAACTGTCTTGTTCGATTTGTGACATAGCGTCGTCTACCTCCCTAGTGTCATGTCAATCGCCATTTGCTAGATAAGAAATCCGATTTCTGTCACGAATTTCACGAATAAATCGAATTTCTCCCTTCGCGAAATTCGTATAATTCGTGACAAATTCTTCGTTCTGCCTATCTAACACACCATACTTGCCAAAACACTAGTTCATCCGCGATTTGACATCGCCGCGGGCAAAGATGCTGGCGACATAGTTCAAAATGTCGGTTGCGCAGATATCACAGTAGCCAAAGTTTTTGATCAGGCGGGCTTTCACAACGGCGATCTTCTCTTGGGTATCTTGATCGATCACGCTGCTGACCAAACTCGTGAGCTTGATGCTGTCTTTTTGGTCCTCGAAGAGCTTCAGTTCCAACGCCTTGCGCAAACGCTCATTGGAATCCCATTCAAAGCGACGACCATCAATCGCCATTGCGCCAATATAATTCATAATCTCGCGGCGGAAATCATCCTTGCGGCTGACGGGAATATCGATCTTCTCTTCGATCGAGCGCATGAGTCGTTCATCCGGTTCTTCGTCGCGGCCAGTAAAAGGGTTCTTGACCTTTTCGCGCTGCGTATAGGCTTTGAGGTTATCAATATAGTTGCCCGCCAAGCGTCGAATCGCCGATTCATCGGCTGTGATCGCGCGCTGCACCTCGTTTTTTACCATTTCGTCATACTCTTCGCGCACCTCGCTGAGCAGCAAACCAAAGCGCTCACGATCGCGCTCATTCGTAATCAACGAGTGATGTTTGAGCCCCGACTCTAATTCGCGCAGCACCACAAAAGGGTTGAGACAGCCCAACGCACCGTGGGTAACCAACGCATTGGAAAGTTTGTCTTGAATATAGCGTGGCGAGATCCCTTGCATCCCCTCTTGGCCAGCAT
>Ga0105044_10007080_pt1 | contig 15440 bp, 13 predicted proteins | sample MAT01_FD_78092 | JGI IMG/M metagenome (GOLD analysis project Ga0105044, IMG submission 78092) | Freshwater microbial communities from Lake Fryxell liftoff mats and glacier meltwater in Antarctica - MAT-01 | ecosystem: Environmental > Aquatic > Freshwater > Ice > Liftoff microbial mat | place... | reverse complement strand
GTAAACTACGCTGTCCTTGACAAATAGCAAATCATTTAAGCTATGATCACTGACCTTGACTTTTGAATAAATAGTAGGAACTTCCTCAGGGCTGCAGGCACTCAAAAGAATCGAACAGACAATAAATACGGGGAAAGCGGACCATTTCATCGGGTCGAAAATACGAAAAAACCTACGGAGCAGTTATTTTTTGTCAGAAAAGTCTGAAATATTTAATGGGAATGAAGCACTACCGCTATGTCCACATACCAAGTTAGGGTTGAATTTTGGTTTGTATTGGTTGATAAAAGCCGAGAAAAAACCTTTCATTTCAGGTTCAGGAATATTGCGACTTGTAGGTTGCAGATAATAAGCTATGTGTTTGATACTGCCATCGGCTTGAAAGTAAATATTCAACCACATTCTAGACCCCTTGATATCAAAACCAGATTTGTTGCTGAAATTCTGGATTTCTTGCAAGATATTCATCCAGCGTCGGAAAGCCAAATCAACATCATTGCCAGATGCTGAGAGCAAAGTCTTAGGAAATTCAGCAGAAAGTCTGTTGGTAAATCCTTCATTTTCCCCGATTGTCAGGACTTTTGGAATAGCTTCTTCCGATTTATTTGACTGGGCAAAAGTGACAGTTGTAGAGAAAGCAATCAAAATAAGCAGGAATAGATTTTTCATTGAGGGCGGTTTGTTGGATTATTAAGGCAAAATTAGAGCCAAAAAAACTAAGAAACGAGTATTTGATAGGATAGATTGATAATAATATGCTCAAGCACCAATTTTGTGCGAGAATCAAGCTTTTAGTATGTGTCATTATTTTTGATCCAGCTGTCCAAAAATTCAAATCTTATGAATTTTGGTGAGGTATTCATAATTTCACGCCACCAATTCATCTATTTATGATTATAGATCTTTTATTCGCAGCTGCAGTTATGTACGGGTTTTATTTGGGATACAGCAAACAGCCGCTTCATTGGCTTACTCCTTGGTTTTCAACTATTTTAGGCGCATTGATGAGTATTTACTTGGCACCGGTTATTTATGATAAGATAGCAACTTGGTGGGGGAGCGACTCGTGGATATTGCTCTTTTTTGTAGTGCTGAGTGTATTTTGGATTTGTAAGCGTTTTGTTGTCTTCTTGGGCGGTGATGTTCAAGCTGGCTCTAAGAAAGTAGGCATAAAATTTCCCGAGAAACTCACTCAGGGAATTATGCTCAGTTTTATTTTTGGATTGCTGATCAGTGCTGTATTAATCTTCAGTATTGATGCAAATATTATATCTCAGAAGCAGTCCGAATCTTCAATCAGTTATCCAGTTGCAGTTTATTTGCCCAAGAAAACGGTCGAGGTACTCGGACATGTGAAACCAGGAGTTAACAGATTCTATTCCAAGACACATGAAGTGATAGGAAAGTAAATTATTTCAAGTTAGAAAGAACCATCTTTTCATCAAATTGTCCAATCACTACAGGAGTTTGCTTATTACCTGTATAGCTGCTGACATTGGCTTTAACATAATCGTACAACTCTGTTAAATTCACTACTTTGTCTTCATTGGCATCTGCCAGGCCTTTGAGGCCTTTGATGAGGAAATAAGTAAATACACCTTGACGCAATCCTTTGGATTCAAGAGAAGTTTCTTCGCTTTTTGAGGACATTAGGATGGCTTTTTCTGTACTCATGTCATTGAAGCTACCGTAAAAATTTTCAGCCATTGCATCTGGATTGCCTTTGAAATCGTTGGCTGCTGATCCACTGTGACAAGCATCAGCTATGTACAATTTCATACCAGCTGGTGATTCGTCCATGATGGCATTGAGTTCCTCATGTGTCAATTTATAATTGTATCCATCAAAATCAATTGGCAAAAAAGATCCTTTCAGTCCATGTCCAGCAAAGTAAAAGATGACCAAATCATCTGGCCCTGCTTGGCTGAACAATTCCTTCATATTTTGTTTGATTTGTTGTTTGGTAGCATCCTCGTCCACCAATACCCTAATTCTTTCATCAGGTATTCCTCCACCTTCTGAACTTTTCAAGTATGCAAACATCTTGTATGCATCATCATCCGCATACCTGAGCACCGGCATACGATCGTATTGAGATACGCCTACCACCAAGGCCCAAGTTTTTACCTTTTTTTGGATTGCCTGAGGCTCAACATTTGTTAGAACTTCTGGCTCGGGATCGTATGTTATGGATCGAAGAAACTCACCATCCTGCCATTCACCTTTGATGATGGTTTTGTCCTTGAGTATCAAAGTCCCTTCACCATTCAGCTTTCCGAGTCTGAATCCGCCAGTATAAGTATCGCCATTGGCATATTTGATGGTTCCTTTGCCTTCGCATTGACTGTTCACAAATCCACCTGTATAAGTAGCAATTGCTTCTGGAAAAACGTAGGTGCCTTGCCCATCTTTACAGTTTCCATAAATGCAACCAATCTTTTCGCTTGCTTCCATTTCTTTGCCGCGATACTCGCCTACAGCCCAGTTTCCTGATAGTTTTGAACCGTCAGCTTTTATTTTTATTCCTTTGCCGTCGGGCAGATTATTTCGGAACATGCCGATGTATTTGTCCCCATTTGGATATTCAAAGCTGCCTTCACCTTGTATTTTTCCATTGATAAATTCTCCCTCATAACGGCTTCCATCAACGTAGGCTAAAACACCAATTCCAGTTTTGCAATCTCCACTTAGGCAACCACTTTGGATATCGGTTCCATCATTGAATATCTCTTTTTGCTTGAAGACTTCCTCCATGATGTTGCCTTTTTCATCTACAGGTTTGCCTTGTTTCCAGTATCCATTGCGGACGGTACCGTCGGTATATGTTTTAATGCCATGACCTTCAGGAAATCTCTTTGCCCAATTACCCTGATACTTGCTTCCATCCGCATAATAACATACGCCTATTCCACTACATTCTCCATTTACAAAATGACCAATATACTTTGCCCCGGATGGATAGAGGTAAATACCTTTCCCGTTTTTACAATCACCACTTATGCATTGGGCTTGCAAATTGCTACATAAAGAGAGCAAAAGCAGAACAATAATAATTGCGCATTTATGCTGAAATGATGAACCGAAAGATGTTTTCTTTTTCATGTGATGGACAAAAGTACGGGCTTCATGATTAGCAATACTTTCTTCTTGCATTTTGATGTCAAATATTTTAATCGATACTTTAATAACTATTTAACAACCATGTTCCTTTCAGAAAGTCTTAACTTTATGGAAAATTTAACCCATGCGATTAATTCTTACAGTTTGTGTACTCGGATTTTTATTTGGCTGTTCTCCTAAACCTGGAGGATCAAAGGCTAATGATGGTGTGCATTTTGGAAGTAGAATTGATTAAAGGGATATTTCAATATGATAATAACAAATTAATTAAAATATTTTTACAATTTATTTGTTGAATCAAAAAAGAACAATATCTTTACATAAAGTAAAGTTGCTATGATTCGCACCTCGCACCTCGCAGATATTAATTACAATTTTTAGTCTGTTTTGCGTTCATTGTATATCAAGTCAGAATCAGAATCCGTTCACTTATAACATCAAAGTAGTTAGGGTTGGTTTTTTAGCTCCATTGAATGAGTCTGCCAAAAAACTTACCATATTGTGGGACTATACTGAAAATATTAACAGCTCTGTGCATCCTCCAGTGGCTGGCCCTGAATGGAGTTCTCCCAATACAAGCTTACCTTGTGCCTTTGCGAGTGATACCAAGCCTAGGATTACTGCAAAATTTGAAGGCTGTCCAATGGGCACCGTTTATGCAAAAGGCGATGGACCTAGTAGTTTTGATTTGCCTGTCAAGTTATTGTCAAATGGAATTTATGAAGCTACTGAATTGAGCACTAAATTTATTGGTGACAAGATCTACTTTTTTGAAAATTTTGAAATAAAGTGGTATTTCGCAGCTACACCAAATGGTCCTTGGATGGAAGCAGGAACAAGCATTAATCCATTGTATGTGATCAAACCAACTATGGCACCAACAATGGATTTTTATCACACATTGCTTTATTATGGATGTAAGTACGGCAATGGAAAGACCACCGACCTGTCAGTAGTTGATAATATTTACAACAATGTATTTGTACCAAAAAAACTGTTAAGACGAGATGATCCAGCGAAACTTGATGGTATGAGCTATTGGGGCTTGGATAACCCCCAAACAATTGATTACTGCTGGACCACTCCAGCACTACTCAGATATGAAGATGGTAGGTGTGGGGCCTGGGCGGTATTTTTTCAAGACATGTTGAAGGTTCAGGGGATTTTTACGGAATTAGGTGCATTGAGCCCAAAAATAAGTGTTATAGATGAGAATAGTGTTGTTCATTATGAGTTCATAAATAAGGCTGCAATATTTTTTGGCAGTGAAAAGATTAATCTTTCAATTGAATATAAAATTAGCAAATTTGGTGTGAAATATTTAAATGGCTGTTTCTTTGTTAAAAATTGGCAACTGTCCAGCAATTTGCCTTTTTATTTGTGGGATAAGGAATATAAACCGTACGGAACCCCCTTAGGTCCAATTAGCTTAAACAATGGAAATTTGCTTCTTAAATCGGAAATGTTTGGTGTAATAGCACAAAACAATGAAAATCCACAATCTACTTTTGTTGATCATGCTGTCTTGCTTTTTGAAGATGGAATTTATGATCCTTCATATGGCATTCAAGTTCCATCTGGAGGACTAAATCAAACTAATTATGAGCAAATAGCAGTTCAAGGCTATGGAATTGCTGAAGGCCAATTAAAATTTTTCAAGATTCCTTATCCTGTTTTTCGAACTTCATATCTACTAGAAGAGGAAATAACTCAATTACAATTAAAAATGGAAAAGTATTAATTATGAATAAGCGATATTTATTTTTTTTATTGGTACTTCTATTACAAAATATTTGTAGCGGACAAACTAATCAATTGGAAATAAAAAAGGTAATTGGAAAATATCAGATTATTGTTGAAGAGTTGCCTAATTATTCATTCAACACATTTATGGTGGATACCATTACTGGCAAGAAATATTTTCCGGGTGAGATGTTGTATTCTAAATATCTTAATATTGGTAATTTTTTATATCAGGATAGTGTACTAATTTTTATTGCTGAGGCATCCAGAATGAGTGACCCATCAGGTAATATAGAATTGGTGAGACTAAAAATTGATTCTACCAATATTATAATTTCAGATCATTTTTCATTGTATGGTGCTATTAATCCGAATGGTTTAATTGTACGTGAAAAATGGTACTGTAATAGAGAATTTAAAATTATTGACCAAAACAAACTAGAATGTATTGAAAATTGGTGGATGTTAAAAATAAACAAAAGCAAAGAACAGGACAACCTCAAGACTGTTTGGAAGATAGACTATCCGAATAAAACGATTATTAAGATCTCAGAAACCAAAATCGAATAGCATGAGAACAACCATAACCACATTTTTTTTATATCTCTTTAGCTTTCAAGTTTATGCTCAGTTAACTGGAACAGTTATAAATGCGAGTATGGAAACTTGTGCTGATGGTCAAATAAGCTTGAGTGTAGCTGGAGGCTATTAACCATATACCTTTAATTGGACAGGACCTAACAACTTTAGTTCAACGCTACAGAATATCACCAATATAAAGGCTGGTATTTACAAAGTTGAAGTGACAGATGCGTTATGTGGAAAAGCCAATAAGGAGTTCATCGTAAAATCTGAATTTGATCCTGTTATAACATACTTTGAAAATGTAAAAACTTGTTGGGGGAATGGTGACTCAGGTGATGGTTTGATAGTAATTGGCAATAAAACTGGAGGCTTCTTAAGTGGACTTAGCTTCGCTTGGTCAGGCCCCAATGGATTTACTGGAAGCAACAGCTCGGAAAATCTCCTTCATCCAGGAGATTACACCATTACTGTGACAAGTAGTACAGGATGCACCAAAGTGTTGAATCGGTTTCTGTGCTGTTGTGAGGCTTTACCAGAGGGACCTCAGACCCCATCAAATCTAAAATGTTATTTTGGAAATCAAAGTGGCTGGATTGGTATTTAGGAAGAGGTAACACCACCAAGTTCAGAGACAGCCAAGGATGGAGCAATAAATATAACCATAATAGGAAAGGCTTCCAGTCAGGGTTTAGTTATTGAATGGTCAGGCCCCAATGGATTTTACTCAACAAAAGAGGATATTTCAAATATCGGTGTTGGTGAATATTGTGTTGAAGTAACTGATGGTTGTGTAAGTACTACTAAATGTTTCAAATTGGTGGACTGCTCCAGTGTTAGTATCAATATTGATGTAGAGTCGCACCCAGTTTGTGGAAAGTATAAGGGTTCCCTCAAGGCATTGCCTACTGGCGGAGAGTTGCCATATAAGTATAAATGGAACAATGGTTCATTTGCCCAATCATTAACAGAACTTGATGTAGGTAACTATTGCGTGACGGTACTAGATAAAACATATTGTAAGGCTATTAAATGTTCAAGCGTAAAAAACGGAAAACTTACACACGATAAAAATTGCAAAGTATATTGCGATGGAGAAGAAAGAGCAAACTTAGGGCCACCTTACGCGGTCACCAACAAGGAGGATTGTGCAGCTGTTGATTACAAGTGCAGTGATGGACATTTATTGCAAACAAATGTTCATGTTGGGTTATCTACTGAATATGTACATAACAAAACTAATTGTTATGCTGTACAGCGTAATAAAGTTACAGATGAAATTTGTGGACCTTATTATTATGGTGAATACATTGAAGAAGTGGAATGGGATTGGAATGCACCACTAGTATGTGGAGAAGATGGTGACTATTCGTGCAAAAAAGTAACATACTGTGTGCTTACTTCGCCTTACAATAATAAGACTTCAGTAGATATGATAGATGCTCCAAAGAATAATATTGTGATGTTCGACCCACTGTATCCAGGCAATTATTGTAAGGCAACCTTTATTTATACTTGTGACGGTCAAGAAGTAACTAAATGTAAAAGGAATTGCGCTGGACAGGAACCAATAATTTTTCCTATGACTGGTGGAGGAATTAGTACGGTTTCAAACACTCAAGACCTTAGCGTTTTATTATGGCCTAACTTTTCAAGCGAACAAATAAATATTGTTCTTTCGCAAGAGGAAATTATTCCCGTGAAGATATCTATCTTTACTATTGATGGTGTATTTATTGAGGCAATTAATTTGGTCCTAGATAATTCGCTGGTAATTCCATTAAATATTAAATATTACAATTTAGGAATGTACATTGTTCAAATCCAAAGTGAATCTGTCTTAAAATCCTTAAAATTCTTGAAGCAATGAAATTATCTTTACGCATGGTTTTTATGGTTTTTTTAATTTACTGTTTTACTTCTTGTAAGAAGGAATACAATGAAAATAACAGAATCTCCTTTATTGGCACATGGAAGGTATTTTCAGAAACAAGATATCTCAAAGGAACCCCTGGGTATATTAATTTGGACACTTTTCAGTTAATTCTTCGCGAAGATGGATATGGAACTGATGACCGACGTGACAGACTTGACACTTTAGGCTGGTTTTATCAAACAGAACCAGAACATATTATATTGTTAGAGTACTATAAATCTGAGAAATATCCTTTTAATGCTTCAAACCTTTCAACCGCCTTTGACATCAAGGAACTAAGCCAAAATCAAATAAGAATTGTCACAGATGAAAACACTACAGAGCCAAAGCCTGATTTCTTGCACGAGTACAGAAATTGGTTATTGATTAGACAGTAACTCCTCAAGTAATGTGGCAACAAGTCCAACCTAAGGGCTTACCAATACTTTAATAACTATTTAACAACCATGTTCCTTTCAGAAAGTCTTAACTTTATGGAAAATTTAACCCATGCGATTAATTCTAACAGTTTGTGTACTCGGATTTTTATTTGGCTGTTCTCCTAAACCTGGAGGATCAAAGGCCAATGATGGCAAGCATTTTGGCAATAAAATTGACGCCAAAAATGCGATGACCTATGATGCATTATTAGCAGCTATGGCTGGCAAAACAGAAATGGATGGTGTAAAGGTAAAAGGTAAAATTGAAACTGTATGCCAAGTAAAAGGTTGTTGGATGACTATGGTTTCTGAAAAGCCTAACCAAGCTCCTATCTTCGTAAAATTCAAAGATTACGGCTTTTTCGTACCCAAGGATCTCTCCGGAAAAAATGTGGTGATGGAAGGCAAAGCATTTTATGAAACAACATCAGTTGAAGAACTGAAACACTATGCTGAGGATGAAGGTCTGTCAAAAGAAAAGATTGATGCGATCACCCAACCGAAGGAGGAATTGAAATTTCTATCAACTGGCGTATTGGTTTTGAAATAGTTTGAATTTCAATTTCTTAAAATATTTATTGTTATTCGGCTTTTTGAGTTTTATTTTAGCTCATCATGCCTTGGCTCAGGATCCGTATGTAGATAGTTTGACCCGTGTATTGAAGCGCAGCAATCTGCCGGATACCCAACGTGTGCTTACATTGAATGAATTGGCTTGGTCCATTCAAGAGACGAAGCAAGCTGAGGCTAAGGCAATACTGGTTCGATCAGTCCAACTTGCACGGAAAATCAAATACCCAAAAGGCTTGGCAGAGGCACTCAACAATGAGGCTGTACTCGCTGCTATGAACTCCGATTCTGCTACCGCAATTAAGAAATACCTCGAAGCACTCAACTTGCGTCAGCAAATCCAAGACAGCAAAGGTATTGGTAGCATCTACAACAACCTTGGAAATTTGTACAACGACTATGGCAATTATTTCAAAGCTATTGAATTTCATAAACTTTCCTATCAAACGCAAATAGCAATAAAAGATACGGTCAGGGTGTCTCGCGCAGCATTCAATTTGTCAAAAACATATTGGCGACTTGGAGATTACCCAACGGCTTTGAATTATATGTATCAATACCTTAAAGTATCCGAACAGTTGGAGGATCCGATAGCAATGGCTCGCGGCTATGATATGCTTGGAAATATACAAGGCGATATCAATTTTGCTTTGGATACCTTAAAGATGAAAATCTCGATGGCATCATATCAAAAAGCTTTGAAATACTGGAAGCAAGAGAATGATGAGTCGGGAGTTGCTTCAACCATGAACAATATAGGGGTAGCATTTGACGATTTGGGAGATGCGGTCATGAAACAAGCCAAAGACTATGCTGCAGCAATGCGCTATTTCAAATTGGCAGAGAAAACTTTGCTCGAATCTCTACAACTACAGATTTCCTTAGCAGATGAATCCAGCATGTCTGAAGTTTACAATAATCTGGGTGTTGTTGCCAAACACATCGGTTCGCTAGAAACCAAAATGTCCAAGAGTAAGGAGTCAAAGACCACATTTGAAAAAGCACTAAGTTACTTTGGCAAGGCTCTTGAAATATGCAAAAAAAATGAAGATGCCCGCGGTAGGATAGAGGTGTATAATGGAATGGGTGATGTATATCGCCGCCTCAAACAATACAAAATATCCATTGGGTTTGTGAACCAATATTTGGAGCTTGCACTCAAGACAGGCGATAAAAAGTTTGAGCAAATGGCATACAAAGACTTATCGGAAGTGCATTCTGAAATGGGCAATTATGCCAAGGCTTACCAATATCGGATTAAATACGAGACCGTCAAAGACTTACGCATCAATGAAACCAATCTACTCAAATTCCAACAAGACGAATTTTCTTTCAAGGAGGAACAAAAATTGCGTGAAATTGAAGAGAAGAAAAACCAAATTGAGCTGAATAAAGCCCAATTAAAGTCTGCAGCCATGACCAGAAATTCACTTTTTGGCGGTTCATTGTTGCTCATTTTACTGGCTGGTGTATTGTTCAATCGGAATAAAATTAAAACAAAAGCCAACCAAGAATTATCAGAAAAAAACGAATTAATTGAGGCTGAACGCAAGAAATCCGATCAGCTACTGCTCAATATATTGCCAGAAACAACAGCTGCAGAGTTGAAGGCAACCGGAAAAGCTAAGGCCAAAAATTATGATTCCGTCACAGTTTTGTTTACTGATTTCAAAAACTTTACGGCAGTTTCTGAACAATTGAACGCAGAACAATTGGTTGCTGAATTGAACAAATGTTTCATGGCATTTGATGAAATTACCGATCGACACAACTTGGAAAAAATCAAAACTATCGGTGATGCCTACATGTGCGCAGGAGGCATCCCTGAAACCAATTCTACACATCCAATTGATGCAGTATCTGCTGGTCTTGAGATGGTAAAGGCAATGATTAAATACCAAGAGGAGCGAATCAAAGAAGGACAGCCTATATTTCAAGTCAGAGTTGGCATTCATACAGGGCCATTGGTAGCAGGGGTGGTCGGCACCAAAAAATTCGCTTATGATATTTGGGGGGATACAGTCAACACTGCAAGCAGAATGGAATCAAGTGGCGAACCAGATCGGGTCAATGTGAGCGAAGCTACTTGGGAACTTGTGAAGGATCAATTTGAAGGAGAGCATCGCGGAAAAATAGCAGCTAAGAACAAAGGCAATATTGATATGTATTTCATCACAGAAAAGAAAAATACATAACATGAAATGTTTGCTGCAATTTATTTTGTTGATCAATGGCATATTGCTTGCTCATTGTCAAGTTTTGAACCAGGAAGAAAAGCCCTTGAGTCTCAAAGAAGAATTGCCTATTAACTTAGCTAAAAATTCGGATTCCAGCAAGATCAATGGCTTGAGTTTTGTAGCCCCTCCTGATCCATTTCCTACTGATCCTATGCACGATATTGTGGATTGCGGAGCCAATTGGATATCAGTTATTCCATATGGTTACACCCTTCCATTACAAGCAAGTGTCAGGTACAATCAAGCTTCATGGCAGTGGTGGGGAGAAAAACCTGAAGGCGTACTGGAAACCATTAAGTTGGCTCATTTACACAATATTGGTGTCATGCTCAAACCCCAAGTTTACTTGCCAGGTAGTTGGCCTGGTGATATGGAATTTAAGACCGATGAAGATTGGGTCAAATGGGAAACAAGTTACCACAATTACGTAATGCCTTTTGTGAAAATGGCAGATAGCTTAAATGTCGAATTGTTCTGTATTGGCACCGAATTCAAAAAATCAGTTGCTGCAAGATCAAGGTTTTGGGAGGACTTGATCAAAGAAATACGTGCAATTTATAGAGGCAAGCTGGTCTATGCTGCCAATTGGAACGACTACGATCAAGTCCCATTTTGGGATCAGCTCGATTATATAGGAATCAATGCATATTTCCCCTTAGATAATGGTAAGACGCCATCACAGGCTAATTTACTCGCAAAATGGAAGCCTATCTCAGCAGAAATCAGAGCTTTCTCAGAGCGCAAACAAAAGAAGGTCTTATTCACCGAATATGGCTACTTAAGCGTAGATGGATGCGCAGGTCCCACATGGGAACTCGAAAAAACAGTTAAAAGTCTACCGATAAATCACAAAGCACAGTGTGAGGCATTGAATGCCATTTACACCAGCTTTTACGATCAGGATTGGTGGGCGGGAGGTTTCTTGTGGAAGTGGTTTCCGCATGGTGAAGGTCATGAGGGTTATTTGGAAAGGGATTATACCCCCCAAGGCAAAGAGGCGATGACCGTCCTGAAAAAATGGTTCAAAAAAAATGCCCAGCCCGATTGATAGAAAAACCATTAAACACCACTTTGGTATTGTTATATTCGTTTCCTATCTAAGAAAATCAAAGAAGAATTAAAAAAATTGCACTTTTGCTACTCAATTTTATGATATGAAAACAAAAATGTCTTTCTGCCTGATTATACTTTTTTGGGCAGCCGGTTTACAAGCACAAAAGAAAATCACACTAGAGGAGATTTGGGGGATTTACAAATTTAGAACAGAGAGCGCTGGTGGATTCAGATTTTTAAAAGATGGAAGTACTTATATCCAACAAGATGGGAAGGATTATAATACCTACAATATTGTCACCGGTAGTGCAACAGGAAGCTTTTTTAATCATAAAAATTTGGGAAAAGGTATTCCTCAGTATGATGAAATGATGATCAGCTCTGAAGAGAGCAAGTTGATTTTTGCAACTGAAACCGAGTCTATTTACAGATATTCTTCTAAGTCATTTCATTTTATTCAAGATCTCAAAACCAATGCTACACAGGAGCTGTATCCAAAAGCAAAGCAGTTGTATCCTGAGATTTCGCCTGTTGGAGACAAAGTTGCATTCATCGCCAACAATAATCTTATTGTTAAAGATTTGGCTTCAAATGTTGTGGTTCCAGTTACCAAAGACGGCGTGATTAATCAGGTGATCAACGGACTTCCAGATTGGGTTTATGAAGAAGAGTTTAGCATGTATCAAGCTTATCAATGGTCCCCGGATGGCAAATTTATAGGCTTCCTACGTTTTGATGAAAGTGGCGTAAAACAATATTCGATTGACTTCTATAACGATGGTGAATATCCTGAACCATATATCTACAAGTACCCAAAAGTAGGTGAAGCCAATGCAATAGTTTCAGCATGGATATATGAATTGAGTTCTGGTAAATTGATACGAGCTGAAATTCCTAAAACTGATGACGATTATTTGCCAAGAATCAAGTGGACTCCAGACAGTAAATCGCTTTGTGTTACTTGGATGAACCGTTTACAGAACGAGCTTAAGCTGTATTTGACAGATCCCAATACCGGCTCATCCAAAATAATGTTATCAGAAAGCAACAAAGCCTACATAGATATTACGGATAATTTGAGCTTCTTAGCTGATGGAAAGTCATTCATTTGGACCAGCGAAATGGATGGTTACAACCATATTTATCTGTATGACATCAATGGCAAACTCATCAGGCAACTGACCAAGGGAATGTATGATGTGACAGCGTTTTATGGAATGGATGAAAACAAAAAATGGATTTATTTTCAAGCTGCAATGGAAAATTCTTATTCCAAGGAGGTATATCGCGTTTCATTAAAAGGTGACAAGTTGCAAAAAATTTCAAGCAATGTAGGGACTAACGCTGCCGAATTCAGTAAGAATTTCGATTATATGGTACTCAGCAATTCTACTTTTAATAGCCCTCCTGTTTACCAAGTTTGTTCCAGCGATGGCAAGTCGATCAGAATTCTTGAAGAGAACAAGAAAACGGTCAAGCAGATGGAGGAGTATGGCGTAAAAAAAGTAGAAGCATTTAGTTTCAAAACTAGCGAAAATATTGAACTTTTTGGATGGATGATAAAGCCTGAAGGCGCAGGAATCAATAGAAAACAATATCCAGTTTTGATGTTTCAATACAGTGGCCCCAACAGCCAGGAGGCCAAAAATGAATGGATGGGAACCAACTATTGGTGGTTTCAAATGCTGGTGCAACAAGGCTATATAGTAGCATGCGTGGATGGTCGCGGAACAGGTGCGCGCGGTGAGGCATTCAGGAAGGTTACCTATCTTCAATTGGGTCATTATGAAGTGATTGATCAAATTGAGGCCGCCAAATATTTGGGTTCGCTCAGCTATGTTGACCCAGCAAGGATTGGTATCTGGGGCTGGAGTTACGGAGGTTACATGTCTAGTTTATGCATCTTGAAAGGTAATGACGTTTTCAAGGCCGCCATCGCTGTAGCTCCCGTTACCAACTGGAAGTGGTATGATTCAATTTATACTGAGCGCTATATGCGCACAACAAAAGAAAATCCTGCGGGATATAGAGAGAATTCTCCAGTGTATTTTGCCGATAAATTGAAAGGGAAATATTTATTGATTCACGGAACTGCGGATGACAATGTACACTTTCAAAATAGTGTGGAGATGTCAAAAGCATTGATTGCTGCTAACAAGCAATTCGACACTTATTATTACCCAAATAAGAATCATGGCATCTATGGTGGACCTACCAGACTACATTTGTACCAAAAGATGACCGACTTTATTAACCAGAACTTATAACATTTGCCATAAAATAGCGTACAACATGCTTCAATAAATCATTTGACATGAAATACGCATCTATAATATGCCTGATGGGTTTAATGCTATTAGGTTCTTGCTCCAAACAAGCTTTGCTGTCTAAGAAGTTTACTTCTAAGCATTGGCTCAATGGTGCATGGAAGCTTGAGTCCTCCAAAAGCACAGTAGAGCAATGGAAATATTACAACAAATCATTGATGCAAGGTAAGGTATTCAGTGCCGTACAAGGTGACACCATTATCGTGGAGCAATTGAAATTAGAAAAGAAGGCTGGAAAGGTTTATTATTCAGTTGCACTGACTGAGCCAGGCAAAATACCTTTTGTCATGAAATTGAAATCGGAGACCAAAGATCTGGTTGTTTTTGAAAATCAGAAGGATGAATACCCTCAGATGATATCTTACAAATTGACTTCGCCCACCACATTAACTGCTATAGTAGAAGGTACCGATGATAGCAAACAATACAAAAAGAAAGAATTTAAGTACGTTCGTTAACGGATAGAACTGTTTGGGAATGAAACTTGAATGGAATTATTTCGCCCAACTGCACATAACATAGGCGGATAAAAAAAGCTGTCAATCGGTTAAGATTGACAGCTTTTTAATTTTATCAACTTCCGATCAACAATTAATCATCATCTCCGCCATTATCATCTCCGCTAGCGTCATCATCATCATCATCTGATATCCCATCATTATCATCGTCTGTGTCCTCGTCGTCTGATATTCCATCATTGTCATCATCAGTATCAACATCGTCTGCTACACCGTCATTGTCATCATCAGTGTCTTCTTCATCCGAGATTCCGTCATGGTCGAAGTCATCTTCATTGTATTCTCCAAATTCCTCTGATTCATCTTCATCTTCTTCATAATCGGGAGTGCCATCATTGTCATCATCACTGTCATCAGCATCACTTATTCCATCATTGTCATCATCTTTATCAGCATCATCAGCTACACCGTCGTTGTCATCATCAGAGTCATCTGCATCACTGATGCCATCATCATCATAATCTTCATCGTCTTCAACTATAATATAAATTTCAAGCGTATCTGAATCTTCTTTATAGTCAGGTGTGCCATCATTGTCATCATCAGTATCTTTATCGTCCAAGATACCATCATTGTCGTCATCTGTATCCGCAGAATCAGCGACACCATCATTGTCGTCATCTGTATCAGAACCGTCCGCGATACCGTCATTGTCAAAGTCTTCATCATCATAATAATAAACTTCTTCCAAATCATCTTCATCTTCTTCTGTGTCTAGACATCCATCATTGTCGTCATCAAAATCAGTAATATCCAAAATCAAGTCATTGTCATCATCGGTATCTGCTTCATCTAGGATACCATCATTGTCATCATCGGTATCTTTCAGGTTGCTTATTCCATCGTTATCAAAGTCCTCATCATCTGCTTTGTGGTCAAAACTTTGAAGGATCTTTTCTGATGTAGTTGCAGAAGTTTGGTCCCCATCAGGAAGC
>Ga0105044_10007079_pt1 | contig 15442 bp, 9 predicted proteins | sample MAT01_FD_78092 | JGI IMG/M metagenome (GOLD analysis project Ga0105044, IMG submission 78092) | Freshwater microbial communities from Lake Fryxell liftoff mats and glacier meltwater in Antarctica - MAT-01 | ecosystem: Environmental > Aquatic > Freshwater > Ice > Liftoff microbial mat | place... | reverse complement strand
GGTATTCTGATACCCGCAGATCAGTTGGTCAGGAAAGGAGACGTTCTCATCGTATTGCAGAACGACGAACTGGACGGACAGATCGAAGAGGCAAAGGCTTCGATCCAGAAGCAGGAGAATATGAAGGGTGCGAAAGCGGATGAAATCCGCACTGCAAAATTTTCAGAACGATCCGAAGAAGGCGAGCAGAAGGGCAGTGCTGAGGCGACTGTCAAACGCCTGGAAGTGGAAATGCAGCGCATCCTCGGCGACGGCAAGGTCGCCGAACAGCAACTGGCTCAGTTGGAGAAACTTAAGGCTGAAAAGCTCTCCATCAAGGCTCAGGCCACCGGTCGCATTCCGGACTTTCAGCTGCGGCAACTGCTCGAAGATCGACCCGTTAAGGCAGGTGATCACTTATTTGACATCATGAACGACGGCGAAGGCAGCAAGTGGCACATGGAACTGCTGGTTGAAGAGAAACGCATGGGGCACTTGTTAAAGGCGCAGCGTGAACGTGTTGCCGACGGCAGGTCTCCCGAGCTTGAAGGAGAATTCAAGCTGGCGTCCCAGCCGGAAAAAGAATTCACATGCCATCTCACAAAGGTCGCGACTCGTTCGACAACCGATACCGAACTGGGAACCGTGTTTGAACTGACGGCGGAAGCGAATGAAGGACAGGATCTTCCGCCACAGCGCATCGGCGTGGAAGTGACCGTGCACTTATACTGCGGAAAGACCTCGCTGGCTTATTGGTGCTTCGGTGATGTCGTGGAGTTTGTACAGAAGTATATCTGGCTCTGAGTGGTTCTGTCTTTACAATGCTGGCGCGCCGACTGACACAATCCGGGATCGAACAGTTCGATGCTTTTCTCGCATCGCTGAAAGACCATCCGACGGCGGACGCTCCGCTGGAACTGCTCACCGAATCAGGAATGTCAGAGCCGATCGATGTGGAGATTGAGGCGGAAGTGCGGCGGTTTCGATCACGCCTCGAAATTGCCGAACACCTGAGCCGCCTGTTGCGAAAGGATACATCGACACTTCGCGCCGATGCAGGATTCTGGTGCTGGCTGGCATTGTACTGGTTCGAATCCCTTTGCCCTGTGGTCAAGGATCGCTGGAATCCCGGCGAGCGATTTCGCTGGCTCGCCGATCTGGAAGACCCTCGCAGGACCTGCCGGCATCTTCTGGCTGGCCCTTTTCAGATCTATCGGGCACATCGCGACGATCCACGGCGCGCCATGTCATTGCTGTGCGGCACGCCGACTCAACCCGGCGCACTTGTGCCGTTGATTGCTTCCAGACCATCGCTCGTCACCTGCAACGCCGTCGTGGGAGTTGCCACACGTCTTTACTATGATGCGGCGAACGGACGCAATCGCCCCGGACTCAGCGGCAAAAGCCCCGGAAGCCCTCGCCGCTTCGCCGATGTCCTGAGTCAGCTTGACCTGACATGGGATCTGCATTCTCTGTCGATCGAACAGTTGCTCACACTGCTGCCGTCCGAGTTCGACGAATTCCATCGCTCGAACTCAAAACGCCAGCGGCCGTTGATCGAATAGACGAAAGGCGGCACACACCATAAAGGAATCCGCGTCGGAGACATTGGCACATTGGAAATCCTTTGTTGCGAAGCTATGTGCATTCAGCTACCTGCGTTTTGCCTGCCATCGCAGATCGCGATTCTGGCCGCCGAAGTCCATGAGGTGCCAGCCCGTGATCGTGTCGCCTTCAACGATGCCGTGAAAGGTCGTCAGCACTTCGTTTCCACCAAACCTCTGGATCACGTCGAACGAGATCCTGTTGCCCTCTGTCACGGGGTCCAGCAGTACTTCCGTGACAGGATCGGCAATGCCCCGCTGCGTCCGCATTAATCCGCTGAGTTTGCCGTTGTCAAGTTTGAGCGTCAGAGTTGAAGTGACCGCTGTCCGCCCGAATCTGCGTTCCCAGGACCAGCTTCCTGTCGGGTCAATACTGCCCGATGAATCAAATCCAGGGAACAGCTCGACAGGTTCAGGTTTGATCGCAGCCGCCTCTGCAATCAGATCGACACTGGATTCCTCCACTCCTGGATAGTCACGCCACACCCAGCGCAACATCAGTGGCAGCAACGCGCCTCCATGATCGTCTGAATGCCCACCATCGCCGAAAACATACGCGCAGTCGTATTCCCGCTCAACCAGCGCGGCCACCATCTTCTGATTCTGAAGATGCCAGTCGCGTTCAGGATTGTCCGGATTACGCAGGTCATTGACTCCGTCCTGAAGAAAGATGCGAATCGGCTTTCGTTCTGACAGGCGAATCAAGTCCGGATAAGCATGGCCTCCATGAATGTCCGTAAAACTGCCGATCATGCTGATGACATTGCGAAATGCATCGGGACGATGCCAGGCAACCGTAAACGCACAAATTGCACCACTGCTTGAACCGCCAATGGTGCGACCGGCAGGATCGTGCGTCAACTTGTATCTGGTGCCAACTTCCGGCAGCATCTCGTCGATAATGAAACGCGCGTACCTGTCGTCCAGGACGTCGTATTCACGGTCCCGGTTATCGGGATTGCCGGTGCCGATACTTTCCGGAAACTCTGTGCCGCGCTGGCCGGGCGTAATGAAGATTCCGATGGTCACCGGAATCTGCTTCTTTGCGATCAGATTCTCGAGCACGTTCTGAACGCGCAGGGCGCCGTTGGGATTCGTCGCCCGGGCACCGTCCTGAAAGACCAGCACACAGGCTTCCTGTGCGGGATCATACTGGGCAGGAACAAACACCCAATACCGGCGAATCGTGTTTTCGATGATCGTGCTTTGAAACAAAAACGGGCCTTCGAGTTTTCCCTGCGGTACATCATCCTGTTTCAGTGAGTCGGCAGTCATCGGATACCGAACTTCTGGTCTTGGCTCACGTCGTTTGGGCCGAGCTGCATCCTGAGCACTCATCGGAATCGCGCACACCGTGATCGTCAGGGCTGCGATTGTTTTCATCAGGAGGCGTTGCATTTGAATTGCTCCAGAAGTGTGACGTACACAAATGCAGTGACGGGCTTATCGATCGAGCGATACTATACTCAACGCGGTCAACATTGAGGTGTCTTGGCGAGCGGTGGGTGTGAGCCCACCGAGTTGCACGCATATCACTCGGAGGGCTCACGCTGCTCCGCTCGCCGGATCTCAGTTCTTGCCGCGTAGAGTATAAATCAGGAAGCTCGCTCACTCTGGCATTTCCGCATTCGTCGCTGCTAACTCAAAATCGATTCTACCACCTTACCGTGTACGTCTGTCAAACGGAAGTCGCGGCCCTGAAAGCGGTAGGTCAGTCGTGTGTGATCGAGTCCTAATTGCTGTAGAATCGTGGCCTGTACATCATGCACATGGACAGGATTCTCCACGACGTTGAAGCCCAATTCATCGGTGACACCCCAGGTCATGCCGGGCCGCAGACCGCCGCCAGCCATAAACATCGTGTTGGAGAACGGGTGATGATCGCGTCCCAGGATTTCGCCAGCTGCCGTCCGGCCTTCTCGAAACGGCGTGCGGCCGAATTCGCCCATCCAGACGACGAGCGTTTCATTCAGCATGCCTCGCTGCTTCAGGTCTTTGATCAGGGCTGTCACGGGGCGATCCATCAAAGCGCAGCGTTTGACAAAGGCGTCGCGAAGATCTTCACCAGGATTTGTTCCATGGAAATCCCATCCCCAGTCGAACAGTTGCACCAGTCGCACGCCTTTTTCCACAAGTCGTCTCGCCAACAAACAGTTATTGGCAAAGCTGGCCGCGCCCGGTTCGGCTCCGTAGTCGGCAAGAACGTGCGCCGGCTCCGATTTCAGATCCATCAGTTCCGGGACTTCCACCTGCATCCGGAATGCCATCTCGTATTGAGCAATACGCGTCAATGTTTCCGGATCACCCAATTCCGATGCCTGAAGTCGATTCAGATCATTGATGGCATCCAGGCTGACGCGCCGCAAAGAACGGTCCATGCCCTCGGGATTTGTCAGATACAACACCGGATCTCCGGCTGTTCGACATTGCACTCCCTGATAGACGGACGGCAAAAATCCACTGCCCCAGCCAGCCTTGCCGCCACTGGGCAGTGAACCGCCGGAAACAAAGACGATGAATCCAGGTAGATTCCGGTTCTCTGATCCGAGCCCGTAAGTGATCCATGATCCCATCGACGGTCGCCCGGCCGTTCGTGGAATTCCTGTGTAGAGCAACAGTTCCGCCGGACCATGGTTGAACTGTTCGGTATACAGTGACTTGATAAATGTGAGTTCATCGGCAATCGAGGAAAGGTGCGGAACGGCCGCTGACATCCACGCCCCGGATTCTCCGAACTGACGAAACCGCTGCGGAGTTCCCAGCAATCGCGCCGTGGACCCGGTGAATGCAAACGGCTTGCCCTCCATCAGCGACGGAGGACATTCTTCACCGCTCCGTCGAACCAGTTCAGGTTTAAAGTCGAACAAGTCGAGATGCGATGGTCCGCCCGACATGCTCAGCAGAATGACATTCCTGACTTTCGCAGGAAGATGCGAACTCTGCGGCGAGAACGGATCCGCCCGAGTGTGGTCCGCTCTGGCAGGCCCATTCAGTAATGATTCCAATCCTGCAGCACCAAGGCCCAGCGTAGTACTTCGCAGAAACTGGTGACGCGTGACGGCCGCGAGTCGGTCAATATCGGGATGTGAAATTGTTGTCATATGAGAAACTATCGTTTCGCCAGAAACTCATCCAGATTCATAAGCACGTTGCCAACAACTGTCCACGCCGCGGCATCTGTCGGGTCGATTCCCGCTGGCAACGGCCCCAGCGGATTGGTTCCCAGAGCAGTTGCCTGGCTGAGATTCCCGGCGAGAGATGTTCTTGCTGATTCAAAAACTGTCGCCACGCGTATCGCTTCCGCATCTGTTGGCTGCCGAATCAGGCACACTCGAAGTGCGAACGTCGCCTGGGCTGAAACGGAGTCGCCTCCTTCCGCCAGAATGCGTCGAGCCAATCCCTGTGCGGCTTCGACAAAGACGGGATCGTTGAGAGTGACCAGAGCCTGCAGCGGGGTGTTGGTACGGATTCTCCGGACACTGCAGACACTGCGTTCCGGAGCGTCAAACGCGATCATCGACGGGTACGGCAAATTCCTGCGCCAGCGTGTGTAAAGCGCACGGCGATAACGATCGTCGCCTTTGCTGGTTTCCCAGTCGGTACTCGCTCCAAACGCAGCGGCCAATCCATTGACCGGTTGAGGTGGATGAACCGGAGGGCCGTACATTTTTGAACTCAGCAGCCCGGCGGCGAACAGGGCCTGATCCCGCAGCGTCTCGGCCGACAGTCGCACGCGCGGACCTCGGGCCAGCAGTCGATTGAGCGGGTCACGCTGGTACAGTTCCGGCGTGACGTGTGACGACTGACGATACGTTGAAGAGCTCACCATCAGTTTCAGCATGTGCTTCGTGTCCCAGCCACTGCGGATAAATTCTGTCGCAAGCCAGTCGAGCAATTCCGGATGCGACGGGGGCTCGCCCTGAGTACCGAATTCCTCTGCGGACTCGACAATTCCGATCCCAAAGACTTCCTGCCAAAGTCGATTCACGGCGACTCGTGCGGCCAGCGGGTTATCGGGATGCGTGATCCATTTTGCTAATTCGAGCCGATCAAGCCGGACGCCTTCCGGAACCCGATTGAACACCGCTGGCACGCCGGGCGTTACCACTTCACCGACGCTCCTGTAGTCGCCGCGAAGTGCGACATGAGTTTCCCGCTGACCGATCTCTTTCATCACGAGCGTTGAGGTGCTGAGATTCGCAAGCTCCGCCTGGCCCGCGTCAATAGCTGCCTTTGAATCAGTCCACTCTTTGGAGAGTGACCGAAGATGCGCAATGAGCGTGTCCGACTCTTCTTTCGATCGCTGCTCGACAGCTTTGTCCAGCAGCGAAGCAAGCCCCTGTGGCAATGCCTTCCTGTCCGCCGACTTTTCCCAATCCGCGAAGCCAGCGTCGACTTTCTGCGTAACCGGGTCGTGATTCAATCTGGCATCCTGCAGTTTTGCAAGAGTTGCTGCATAGTCTGCATCATGGCCGATCTGAGCCACGTCCAGAGTCGGCGGTTCTGCGTTGTTGTCTTCCGTCCCATTGAAGACCGCAAACAACTCGTAATATTCCTTGTGTGAAAACGGATCGTACTTGTGACTGTGACATTGAGCACACGCCAGAGTCGAACCAAGCCAGACCTGAGCAGTCGTGTTGACTCGATCAACCACCGAGGCGTGGCGATATTCTTCGGCGATCGATCCGCCTTCGGTGTTATTGGTCGTATTGCGATGAAAACCCGTGGCAATTAGCTGCGACGGCGTGGCGTCAGGAAGAAGATCGCCCGCCAAAAGTTCCATTGTCAGTTGGTCATAAGGCATATTATTGTTCAGCGATTCAATCATCCCGTCCCGCCAGCGCCAGATCGTTCGCGGTGGATCGTGAATGTAGCCCTGCGAATCACCATAACGGGCCAGATCCAGCCACATTGCGGTCCATCGTTCTCCGTAGGATGGCTTCGCGAGAATTCGATCCACTGCGATCCCGATGGCTTCAGGACTGGAATCGTCAGCAAACGCATCAGCCTCCACCAATGTCGGCGGCAGCCCTGCGAGATCCAGTGAGATTCGACGCAGCAGCGAAAGTTTTTCCGCCGGCGCGGATGGCTTCAACCCTTCCTGGTCGAGTCTGGCCAGGACAAATGCATCGATTGGATTGGTAATCCACGCTGGATCAGACACGGCAGGCGATTCAGGACGCACGGGCTTGATATATGCCCAGTGCTGCGAGTATTCGGCACCCTGAGTAATCCATGTTTTCAGAATGGCGATTTCGTCGGACGTTGGCTTCCTGTTATATTCTGCGGGGGGCATGGCGAAATCCGGATCAGAACTCAGCAGACGCCGCAGCATCGCACTGTGATCCGGATCTCCGGCAACGATCGCTCGTTCGCCGCTTTGAAGTGGTTGCGTGGCTGTTTCGCGAATATCCAACCGCAGGTCGGCCTTGCGAGCAGCCTCGTCCGGACCATGACAGGCGAGGCAATACCGCGAAAGAAGCGGCCGCACGTCTCGACCGTAGTGTATGAAATCGTCGGCCGCAGCCATGTGAGTGAAAGGCCACGCTCCGAAAGAGGCAAGCATTATGAGTGAATATTTCATGAGACCTGTTCGTGTCGGGTATCTAGTTATCGGCGGCCTGACGCCGGGCATGGCGTCCGGCAGAATTTCTCCTGGCAGTGACTTGCCTCTGCAACGTCGTCATCGACGACGTTGACATTTGCGAGTACGATACCTCGTGCATTGTCAACGCTTGATCAGGGAAAAGGGGTCAGGAACCAATAGCCAAATGTCCCGCAGGGTGCTGCGCACTATTGGTTCCTGACCCCTTCTCCCGCGATGCCGTTGACCTGCAATCTAAGGTTTGACAATGCACTGGCCACCGTATTGCATCAAGGCGAGCGGCAGAAATGAATTTACAGTAGCTGAATTCGCAGGAATTCCGGGAGGCTCTGAGTTCCTGAGAATTCAGCTACGGAACGCTGATCATAGATGGAGAGAGTTCCCATGCGTCTGTTGTCTGCACTGTTTCTTTGCGCAAATCTGTTGAACTTAGTCGCTTTCAGCGGTGACGAAGCGGATTCACAGTCGGCTCCGCGCATCGATATTGGCACGACAGTGAAAGAGTTTTCGTTTACGGATATTCGGTATCTGCCAAGGTCGTTGTCCGAGTTTGGTGAGCGAAAGGCATTTGTGCTGGTGTTTACGACTCTGGACTGCCCGATCGTGCGACGTTCACTGCCGACGTTACGCAGGCTGGAGGAGGAATTCCGAAGTCAGGGTGTGCAGTTTGTCGGGATCAACGTTGGACAGTTGGATTCGTTGGTGGACGTCGCTGGACAAGCGGTGAATGCTGACCTGGGGTTTCCGGTCGGTAAGGATTTCACCGGCGACGTAGTTCGCGCTCTGGGAATTCGTCGTACTCCGGAGTGCGTTGTCCTCGATGCGGCAATGCAGTTGCGTTATCGAGGTCGCATCGATTCTGCGTTTCGACTCACGGGCGTGCAGTCAAATCCCGGCCGTGAAGATCTCCGGGAAGCGATTGAAGATGTGGTGGCCGGGCGTGATGTGCGCGTAGCCGCGACGCCGGTGGACGGATGCCTGATTACGGAAGTCCGTAAACCGCAGTCACGCAGTCTGAATTACTACGAACACATAGCTCCGCTGATGACCCAGCACTGTCAGTCGTGCCATCAGCCCGACAACGCGGGGCCGTTTTCATTGTTGACTCTGGACGATGTGAATTCGCACGCTGCGATGATCGCAGAGGTTGTCACTCAGCGTCGTATGCCGCCGTGGCACGCGGCAAGTGAGTACGGTCATTTCGTCAACGATCCCGAACTTTCCACTGAAGAAATCAACACCATTGTCGATTGGGCTTCAGGTGACCGCATCGCTGGAAACTCGTCGCTCGCTCCACCACTATTGAAATCCCGCGAGCCTGACTGGCTGATCGGAGAACCAGATCTGGTTGTTCAGATTCCCGTGCCTGTCGAAGTCCAGGCGGAAGGTGTTGTGCCGTATCAATACGCATTGCTGCCTTATGTATTCCTGAAGGATACATGGGTGCAGAAGATTGAAATCAATCCTGGAAACGATGCTGTCGTACATCACTGCAACATGGGATTTGCGAAGCTGACCGACCTGCGCCGCGAAGAGTTTCATCCCGAAAAGAACTTCATCACCGGTTATGTGCCTGGCGGGGACCCGATGGTTCTGGATTCCGGTATCGGATTCTGCATTCCGGCGGGTTCTGTCGTCGGGCTGCAATTGCACTACGTCACCAACGGGGAGGCCACCACCGATCAGACATCCGTTGGATTTGTGTTTGCCAAAGAAAAGGTCCAGAAACAGATTCAGCACTTTCAGTGTCATACCTCGCGTTTTGCGATTCCGCCTGGCGATGGTCACCACAAGGTTGCCGCATCGAGAGAGTTTCGATTCGATGCCACAGGAATCGGGATGTACTGCCATATGCACGTTCGAGGTAAAGACATGCGGTTCGAAGCAACTCCGCCCGATGGCAAACAGGAGACTCTGCTCCTGGTGCCAAACTACAACTTCGAGTGGCAATCCTCCTACCGCTGGCCTGACAACGCACGGAAATTCAAGAAGGGAACTCGAATCGACTGCGTCGCACATTTCGACAATTCGTCGTTCAACCCTTTCAACCCGGACCCGCGGGCAACGGTGCGCCATGGATTGCAGACGCACGAAGAAATGATGTTCGGTTTTCTGTTTTTCACACGCGACGATGAAGCTCTGAATCTGGCAATTGATCCTGAGACCGGGCACGTGATCGAAAACTGAGGACTTGCAACTGAGGACTTCTCCGAATGATCGGCATTCTTGGGATCGTACTGTCGCTGACACTGCTCATGTATCTGGCGTATCGGGATGTCAGTGTGCTGGTGCTGGCTCCGTTGTGTGCGTTATTGGCGGTGGTCTTCGATGGAAATCTGCCGGTGCTGGCTGCGTACACACAGATTTTCATGGCCAGCGTCGGGCAGTTTGTCAGAGACTTCTTTCCGTTGTTTCTGCTGGGGGCAATTTTTGGCAAACTGATGGAAGACTCGGGCGCGGCGGCAAAAATCGCGGAGGTTATCGTGCGCGCCGTCGGTGTCAACCGCTCGATTCTGGCCATTGTGCTCAGTTGCGGCATTCTGACATACGGTGGCGTATCGTTGTTTGTGGTCGTCTTTGCCGTCTTTCCGCTGTCGAGATCGCTTTTTCGACAGGCCGATATTCCGCGCCGACTGATTCCAGCGACCATTGCGCTCGGTTCTTTCACATTCACGATGACGGCCATGCCGGGAACTGTGCAGATTCAGAATCAAATACCGATGCCGTTCTTTCGGACAAACTCATTCGCGGCTCCCGGTCTTGGCTGCATCGGCAGTCTGATCATGTTCAGCCTGGGCATGTTGTGGCTGAATTCTCAGGCCACGCGCGCACGTCGAAGTGGCGAAGGCTTTGGTGCGGTTATTCCGTCTGATGACGTGGCGGCAGATGCCGCGACGAATGCAGATACTCGAAAACTGCCGGCGGTCTGGAGTGCCTTTGCACCGATCATCTGTGTCGTGGTGCTGAACTTTGTGTTCTCGCAGTTTGTGATCCCAAACTGGGACGCCAGTTATCTTGCCGAAGAGCAATTCGGCAGGACGGACCTCAATAAGGTCAAGGGCACATGGTCGACAATTCTTTCGATGGTCGTAGCACTTATGATCACAGTCGGGCTGCATTTTCGATCCATCGACAGGCTGAAAATCTCACTCGCCACCGGGGCCAGATCTTCGTTGCTGCCGATCTTCAACACCGCGTCTGAATACGGCTACGGCAATACGATCAGGAATCTGGCCGGGTTTGTGATTGTGCAGAAATTTGTCACCGGCATCGCGCCGGGAAATCCATTGATTTCCGAATCGATTGCCGTCAACTCGCTGGCAGCAATGACTGGTTCGGCATCCGGCGGTCTTAGTATCGCATTGACGGCTCTGGGTGACACGTACTACCAGCGCGGCATCGAAGCGGGCATCAATCCGGAGCTGCTGCATCGCGTGGCGTCGATGTCCTGCGGAGGTCTGGACAGCCTGCCTCATAATGGCGCTGTCATCACGCTGCTGTTAATCTGCGGAGTCACGCATCGCCAGGGCTACAAAGATGTGGCGGTGGTCACAATTGCATGTTCGCTCGTCGCGACCGTCACGGTCATCGGGCTGGGGACGCTGTTTGGTTCGTTTTGAGCTGTGGAGCAGTCAGCAACGCGGCGATGCCCATGCCGCCGCCGATGCACAATGCACCAATCGCCGAGCGTGACTTGCCACGGGCGATGTTCCATGCCAGATGTGTCAGCAGTCGCGCGCCGCTGGCAGCCAACGGGTGACCGATGGCGATCGCACCGCCTTCTCGATTGAAGTTGATGACATGCCCACCGAACGTCGTGACGGTGGTTTGCTCAGCTGTCACATTCAGCGTCAGTTCTAATGCCTTCAGGCAGGCCAATGCCTGAGCTGCGAAGGCTTCGTTGATTTCCAGTGTATCAATGCTCGCCCAGGTTCGCCTTGTCCGTTGCATTAGTGTCGTGATTGCATGAACCGGTCCAAGTCCCATGCGTGCGGGGTCGCAACCGACAACGACTCCGTCGATCCATTCCGCCAGAATCGGCCAGCCGTTGGATTCTGCAAAGTCCTGTTCCGCCAGTAACACGACAGCCGCACCGTCGTTGATGCCGGACGCATTTCCAGCCGTCACCGTGCCGTAGCCTTCGGGGTTCTGAAACACGGGCGGCAACAGCGCCAGTTCGGCCGTTGTGACGTCCGGCCTTGGATGTTGATCAGCCGTCAGTTTTCCGGCGGCAACTAATTCGTCCGCAAAATCACCGCGCGACAGAGCCGCACCGAACAGATGCTGGCTGCGCGCTGCAAACGCATCCTGTGCCTCCCGCGAAACCTTGAAATCCGTCGCCAACTCTTCCGCCTGCGCACCCATGTGGCAATTGTCAAAACTATCGACAAGTCCGTCGCGTTGCATGGAATCGACCGCCGCTGCAAAATCAGGCTGCTGCCCTTTTCCCGGACGCGCTACCAGGAGCATTGATTGTGACATCGATTCCGTTCCGCCTGCAAGCACGGCTTTCGCCTCACCCGCACGAATCGCAGTGACCGCCATCAATGCAGACTGCATTCCGGAGCCGCACATCATGTTGACGGTCATTGCGGACGTCTCGACAGGCAAACGGAGCCTGATCGCGACCTGACGAGCAACGTTCATCCCATGACCGGCGGCCAGCACGTTTCCGAGAATCACCTGATCGATCAGCCTGCGGTCAATGTCTGTTAACGCCGCATCGCCCGCGATGACCGCCAGCTCAACCGGTGATGACTCAGCCAGAGCTCCTCGAAACCGACCAAACGGCGTCCTTTTTGCCGCGACAATCACAACGCGTTTCGTACCATTTTCTCCATTCACTTTACGGGCTCCATGCGAATCGTCATCTGGCTGACCGAGCGAATGAGAGGAGTGAATTCCATCCGGTCAACGACATCTCGCTCGACATCAATGCCGGAAGCGACCTCAATCAGTTCGAGTCCCTCCGGCTGCAGGCGAAACACGGCGCGTTCGGTGACGAAGAGAATGTCGTGCCCGGCATCACGGGCCACAGTTCCGCTAAAAGAGATCTGTTCCACCTGTCGCACAAATTTTGCGATGCGTCCTTCGTGGATGATCCGCAGTTTGCCGTCTTCATATGCGACTTCAAGCCCGTCTGTTGTCAGAGTACCGCAAAACACCAGCCGCCGCGCGTTTTGAGAAATATTGACAAACCCGCCGACACCCGCAAAACGCGTCCCGAAACGCGACACATTGACATTTCCATGCTGATCGACCTGCGCCGCACCCAGCGCTGCGAAATCCAGTCCCCCACCGTCATAGAAATCAAACTGCGACGCCTGATCGATAATCGCTTCGGGATAACTGGATGCCCCAAAGCTCAGCCCGCCTGCCGGGATTCCACCGATCGGACCGCTTTCCAGGGTCAGCGTCACTTCAGACAACAGTCCCCGTTCAGCGGCGACCATCGCAATTCCTTCCGGCAGCCCGATCCCCAGATTCGCGATCGCTCCCGGTTGCAGTTCGTCACACGCCCGCATCGCGATGATGCGTCTCGCATCGATCAGAGCGTGATTTCTGCCAGTTGTCGATGGAGCTGCGTCAGACTGCGGCTGTGGAACCGTGGCAGCAGAACAAAACGACGGATCGTAGAGCTCCGCGAACGTCTGCCAGTGTTCGTGTTCCTCGGCCAGAACGATATGAGTGACCAGTCGACCGGGGACGCGCACCTGTTGCGGCGGTGCCGGAATCTCCAGAATTCGTTTCACCTGAGCGATGACGATCCCACCATGATTGTGAGCAGCCTGAGCGATCGGCAGGACGTCGCCGATGACAGCTTCCTCGTCCATCACAAGATTACCGAATTGATCCGCTGCCGTCGCGCGGATCAGTCCCACATGAATCGGAAAAGCGTGATACAGCAACCAGATTTTTCCCCGCAGTGTGACTCGTTCGACGAGTTCTTCAGTCGTCTGTGCGTTCAGTCTGCCGCCGCCGTGAGCCGGATCGATGAATGTACCGAGCCCCACCTGAGTCACGCATCCGGGACGACCGGCAGCAATGTCGCGAAACAGATGACAGATGACACCCTGAGGAAAGTTGTAGGCTTCGATTTCACCGGCCAGAGCAAGCCGCCCCAATTGTGGACACAATCCCCAGTGACCCCCGATGACGCGCCGCAACAATCCGCTGTGAGCCAGATGATTCAGGCCTCGCGTCTTACCATCACCCTGTCCGGCGGCGTAAACGAGAGTTAGGTCATGCGGAGCGTGATTTCCCAGAAATCGTCGCTCCAACGCAGCCGACAGCGACTCCGGATGCCCCGCTCCGACAAAGCCTCCGCAGGCAACTGTCACCCCATTCCGAATGTGCATGACCGCATCATCTGCCGAACAAAGTTTGGCATCAAGCGGAGTCTGAATGTGTTTTGAAGTGGACATGGCGAGGCTTTAAAAAACAACGGCCCGCTGCAAGGCTAAGCTCACAAATCCAGCGCACACAAAAGGGGTCAGGAACCAATAGCCAAATGGCCCAGAGGGTGCTCCGTACTATTGGTTCCTGACCCCTTTTTTAGAGCCCCCAAAGCAGAAGAACCGGATTGTAGCCTTGTTTCCTGCACTGACGAGTGAACCGTTAACTCTGAGACCCAGCTTTGCAGTTCCGCAGCTGCCGTTACTCGCGGAACAGACCGCAAAAGGATTTTGCCGCGGTTCAAGACCAATTTGGGGATGCACTCAGGACGAGTAAATCCCCGTGACGGTTGACATTTAAGTTATCATCAGTAAGGGCGTGCAGAGTAGCCGGTAATGGGTGTTTCTCATTACGTAAGCCAAGCTAGAAACTTGGTATCAGCAGCTGTTACGTTCCGTTTTCGCTTGAAGAGGAGAATTTGATGAGAGTACGAAAGCTAGTTCACTGTTGCTTGGCAGGACTGCTGCTCGTGATTTGCTCTGGGACAGTGTCTGCGGGCATCCTGGCGGGACATAATTCCGAGACTTTGCCGGGTAACGACGATGGTTCGACGGGTTTGGTTGCCTTGGGATTTGGTGCGAATTTCTTCGGAACGACGTACACTGACCTGTACGTCAACAACAATGGCAACGTGACGTTTGGAGACCCGCTCAGCACATTCACGCCGTTCGGATTATCGGGAGCGACTTTCGTTCCGATCATGGCGCCGTTCTTTGCGGATGTGGATACTCGTCTGCCTGCTGGCTTAGAAGTGACCTACGGCACGGGAACACTCGGTCCTAACTCCGCCTCGTTTGGAGTCAACTGGATTGATGTGGATTATTTTGTAGGATCCCACCCCTCGCAACTAAACACATTCCAGTTGCGGTTAATCGATCGCTCAGATATCGCCGCCGGCGATTTCGACATCTGCTTTGCCTACGACCAGATTACCTGGGAAACTGGAGATGCTTCGGGCGGGGTTGGCGGGCTGGGCGGTGAATCTGCTCGAGTGGGATACTCGAATGGAACCGGCCTTGCCGGGACGTTTTTCGAACAGGCCGGATCGGGCGTCAACGGTGCATTTCTTAATGGCGGACCAAACGCTCTCATAGACCTGCCCGGAATGAAGTTATTGTTCCAGGTTCGCAACGGCATTGTGCAGCCGCCTCAGGCAGTGCCAGAACCATCGACATTTGCGTTGGGAGGAATTGGTTTGATCCTCTCACTGGCGACTGCCCGACGGCGGCGAGCAATCTCCAAGCAGCGGTTTTTTCTTAGCGCAGCAGCTTGCTACTGCGCAGCGAAAGAGTGAAATGGCCATTGCGAATGTGGGTCAGGCATTCAACGAGTCCCCATCCTGCACCCGTGACTTTGGGGTCTAATTTCAGTTCGCAAGAATTTCCTCAGAGGTGTCGGAGGGTCGTCAATGACGACTTCCGACACCTTTTGCTCACCTGCTGTGCCACGATGTAACGCTGATTTGACGAGGCTTTTTCCCATGAAGGGCCGCAGCGTTCGCGGTCGATGTCCGGATGAGAATAGACGCCAGTAGAGTCGTCCATAATTCACGCCGGACCATATGTGGTGACTTACATCGAACATAGCCGATCCTTCGAGTTACAGCAAAACGATCATCTTGAACGCGCCATCTTCGCGATCAAACTTATAGGGGTTTGACTTCGCGAGTGCGGACGGAGAGCGCGGATTAGAGAGCGGAGTGGGCTTGTGCCGCTGCGAGCCATTCGAGCCGAAGCTCGTCGATCCGAGGATCGCGGCATTTGTTCAAGAAGCCCGGTGGTTGAGCGACGCCGGGTGG
>Ga0105044_10007078_pt1 | contig 15443 bp, 15 predicted proteins | sample MAT01_FD_78092 | JGI IMG/M metagenome (GOLD analysis project Ga0105044, IMG submission 78092) | Freshwater microbial communities from Lake Fryxell liftoff mats and glacier meltwater in Antarctica - MAT-01 | ecosystem: Environmental > Aquatic > Freshwater > Ice > Liftoff microbial mat | place... | reverse complement strand
GAACGAGGCTGCGATCGAGCCGCGCGGTGAAGCCGTCAGCAACAGCGAGCTGCATCGCCGGCTGGCGCGGGCGATGGGCTTCGCCGAGCCAGCGCTGTTCGACGACGACCTCACCGCGCTGCGCGCCGCGTTGCCCACCATCGATCTCGAGCAACTTCGCGCCGAGGGTGTGTCGCGGGTGCCGTATCCCGAGGATGGGCGGCCGTTCGCCGACGGTGCCTTCCCCACGCCGTCCGGCAAAGTCGAGCTGCGCTGCGACCAGTTGGTTGCGTTGGGCCAGCCCGTGCTACCGACCTACGCCGAGCCGTCCGAAGCAGCCTCTCGCGGTCGCTTCCCATACGCGCTGCTGACACCCAAGCAGCACACCCGTTTCCTGAACAGCAGCTACTCGCAACTGCCCAAGCACGGCCCGCTGGAAGGTGGCCCGTTCCTGGAGATGTGCGACAAGGATGCTGCCGACCTTGGTCTGGCGCAAGGCGCGCAGGCACGAGTGTGGAACGACCGCGGCTCAATGGTGGCACCGGTGCGAATCACCGAACGCCTGCGGCCCGGTGTGGTCGTGGTGCCCTGGGGATGGTGGGCAGCGGACCATGTGGGCGATGGCAACACCGCCGGCCAGGTGGCCAACTCACTCACCAACGACACCCTCACCGACTGGGGCGGTGGCGTCGCCTACAGCGACACTCGCGTCGCCATCACCCCCGCGTCCACGTCGGATGATGCACAACCAACTTGTGACCGGAATCGGGAGTAACAGAAGTGAGAGGCCGGGACCGCGAGGTATTCCGCTTCAGGGCTTGGAGCGAGTGCGGAGCACCGCGCAGAACCAGTTGTCGCACGCCGCCACCCGCAATGAGGGGGCAGTCTCGTCGCGGTAGCTGATGACCGGGTTTCCGTCGATACCGATCGCGATCGACGTGAACGCCCCGGTGTTGTTGGTGCTGTCGACGGTGGTCAGGGCAGAGGTTGTGCAGGCCGGGTCGGCGCACTTCGCCACCCGCAGATCCCCAGCAGTGAAGTTGCGATAGCTGATGACCGGGTTGCCATCGACACCGATCGCGATCGACGTCGCCGACCCGGTGGAAGCTGCGGTTTGGTCGACGGTGGTCAGGGTAGAGGTTGAGCAGGACGGATTGGTGCACTTCGCCACCCGCAGATCGCCGGCAGTGAAGGCGCGGTAGCTGATGACCGGGTTGCCATCGACACCGATCGCGATCGACGTGTCGAACCCGGTGGAATTTAGGCTGTCGACGGCGGAAAGCGAAAAGCCTGTGCAGGCCGGGTTGGTGCACTTCGCCACCCAAAGATCATCGAGCACGTCGTCGCGATAGCTGATGACCGGGTTGCCATCGACACCGATCGCGATCGACGTGTCAAGCCCGGTGGGGGCTCCATCGTCGAGGGTGGTCAGGGTAGAGGCTGTGCAGGCCGGGTTGGTGCACTTCGCCACCCGCAGATCACCGGCAGAGCTGTCGCGGTAGCTGATGACCGGGTTGCCATCGACACCGATCGCGATCGACGTGTCGAGCCCGGTGAAACCTGTGCCAATGGGGCCGCTGTCGACGGTGGCCAGGGTAGAGGCTGTGCAGGCTTGGTTGGTGCACTTCGCCACCCGCAGATCACCGGCAGTGACGTAGCGGTAGCTGATGACCGGGTTGCCGTCGACGCCGATCGCGATCGACGTGTCCGCCCCGGTGTCATTGATGCTGTCGAGGGTGGTCAGGGTAGAGGTCGTGCAGGCCGGGTTGGTGCACTTCGCCACCCGCAGATCATCTGTTCCGCTGGCGCGATAGCTGATGACCGGGTTGCCGTCGACGCCGATCGCGATCGACGTGTCCGTCCCGGGGTTGCTGGTGTTGTCGAGGGTGGTCAGCGCGCGTCGAGCTGGTGTGAGGCCCTGCCCGGAAGGCCCCGTCGCACCCGTTGCACCCGTCGCACCGGTGGGGCCCACTGGCCCGGGTGTACCGCTACCCGAGGGGGTGTAGTAGCCAACAAGGTCGATGATCAAATCAAGAGTGCCCGCGTCGTTGTAGACCGACAACGCACCGGCCACCGACAACGCAACGGTGACCTGGTTCGGAGTCGGCGGGCTGCCCGGGCTGGGGTTCAGGTTCGACGTCAGCGGCCGTGCGACATCGGACGGGAACACCGTCAAATAGGTGCCCGCAGTAGCACCGATGGCCGTGACGTTGGCAGCCACACCCGTCGCAGTCGTAGGAATGGTGCAGTTCCCATTGGTGCCCCAGACCATGAAGGTGTGTGTCTCAGTGGATCCCAACGGTGTGGATCGCAAGCCGACGTTCGCACCCCCGCCACGGGTGTCGGCCAGACGGCACGGGGTGATCGGCACCAACGCCGATGCCGTACCGGCGGCGGCCTGTGTGGTTACCAGGCTGGCAGCAGTGACCACCCCACCAGCGAGCAAACCAGCGACCACACCAGAAACAACCAACTCACGAACCTTCACGACAACTCCCCCTCACTGCTCTCGAACGCCGCACTGTACCGCGCCACGAGCAACGCCCCGCCCGCAACCAAACCCGGCCACTGCAGCTGAGAGGGCAGCCGCCAGCGCGCGCCGCTCTCCAGTTCGACCTCTCGCTCAGCCAGCACCCCTGCACCGCAGGTGAGGGGTAGCCTGGCGAAATGGCAGGGGAGCTGATCTACGCATTTCGCATCATGCGCCTGCCGCTGCTCGACGCGGGCGGTGCCGCTATCGGCCGCCTCGACGACATCGTCATCATTCCCGGCCATCGCGGCAGTGCGCCGCGCGTACTTGGTTTCGTCGCCACCAGCCAGCGCCGTCGCATCTTCGTCAACGGGGCGCGCATCGCTACCCTCGACAGCGACGGTGCCCGCCTGCGCAGCTGGGACGTCGACCTCAACCCGTTCAAGCCCCGCCCCGGCGAGCTGTTGGTGGGCCGCGACATCATCGACAAGAAGCTTGGCGACGAATCGGTCAGCGATGTTGCGCTGCGCCAGGCCACCGACGGCAAGCAGACCTGGTGGGAGCCGGCAAAAGTACGTCTGGCCCGTCGCACCGCCTTGCGGCGCCGCCCTAGCTACCGCCTCATCGATGTCGCCGACGTGCCCACGCTGTTCCACATTGTCGCCGGTGCCGAGATGGCTGCCGAGGCCGCCCGCCTCCGCGACATGCACCCCAGCGACGTGGCCGGTGTGGTTCGCGCACTGCCACTGACGCAGCGCAAGCAGCTCGCCGAGGCAATGGACGACGAGCGCTTGGCCGACCTGCTCGAAGAGTTGCCCGAGGCCGAGCAGTTGCGCATCATCGAAGGGCTCGACATCGACCGCATGGTCAGCGTGCTCGAGGAGATGGAGTTCGACGACCTGGCCGACTTGCTCGCCGAGATGCCTGGCGAGCAGCGCACCCGCGTGCTCGACGCGATGGATGAGGAAGATGCCGACGTCATGCGCCGCCTGCTGTCGTACGAGGAGGGCACGGCAGGCGCGCTGATGACGCCCGACATCATCATCCTCGGCGCCAACGCCACAGTCGCCGAAGCGCTCGCTGAAATTCGCGACCCGGAGTGGCTGGTCAGCATCGCCGCCCAGGTGTTCGTCGTGCAGCCGCCGTACAAGCCGCCAACCGGCAACTACCTCGGCGTGGTGCACTTCCAGCGGTTGCTGCGCGAGCCACCCTCGATGGAACTGGGTCGTTGCGTGGAGCAAGAGCCAACCATCACACCAGACATTCTGGAGCGGGAAGTGGCCGAGCGTCTGGCCAGCTACAACCTGCTGTCGCTGGGTGTCTGCGACGAAGCCGGGCGGCTGCTCGGTGCCATCACGGTCGACGACGTGCTCGACCGCACGCTGCCCACCGGTTGGCGGCAACGCAGGCGGGTGAATGCAGGGTCGGTGTTGCGATGAAGCGCCGCGAAGACCTGACGACGCCTCGCCAACACCGCCTCGGGGTGCACTACGACCCAGACGCGTTCGGCCAGTTCAGCGAGACCATCGCCCGCACCCTCGGTACTGCTCGCTTCCTCGTGTTTCAGACTGCCATCGTGATCACGTGGATCATTCTCAACGTTGCATCGGTGGCGCTTCGGTGGGACCCATATCCATTCATCCTGCTCAACCTCGCGTTCTCCACGCAGGCCGCATACGCGGCGCCACTCATCCTGTTGGCCCAGAACCGCCAGGAACAGCGCGACCGTATGCAGACGGACAACGACCGCAAGACCGCCGAGCGGACACAGGCCGATACCGAGTTTCTCGCCCGCGAGATCGCCAGCGTGCGGCTGTCACTCGCGGATGTGCCAACCAGCAGCGAGCTCAACGATCATCTCGACCGTTTGGCCGACGCAGTCGAGCGAATGACTGCCCGTCTCGACGAAATGGAAGCGCAGCGAACGAAAGAGCTCTAGCCAACAACCGGTCGTTCAGCCGACAACGTGTTGGACGAGTTGCACGGTGGCCTTCGCGAATGCGTCCGGTGATGTCCACGTCGACAGGTGATCGTCGGGTAGTTCCACCACGAATGCGTCGAGCGCGTCGGCAAGCGCCCGCTGCTTGCGCGGCTTCACCAGACGGTCGCGAGTGGTCACCAAGCTGGCGGCCGGCTTGCGGAGCGCGCTCGCAAAAATGCGAGCGTCGTAACGACTGAGCGACTGCCCGGCATGGACGATGCTGAACGTGTCGTTACGCTGCAGCTCGCTGGCCAACCACGGCACATACTGCTCCAGCGGATGGTTCGGCCCCAAAATGCGCCGGATACCCCACCGCATCCAACGCGGGAAAACGCCCGAACGCAGCAATGGCCCCAGCACATGGATGGTGCGCCACTCCAGGCGCTCCCACCACTTCGACCGCCACTCGAGCGCTGTTGCCTGCACGACAATGGCCCGCACCAGCTCGGGGTGGCGTTGCGTCAGCAGCAGGCTGATGGGCCCACCCATCGAGTAGCCAACCGTGATCACCTGCTCGATTCCGAGGCCCTGGACCAGCAATGCGGCATCTTCGGCCACGTCCACCAGATCGAACCGTACCGGGCTGCGCAAACCTCGTCCGTGGCCACGGTGGTCGATGGCGACGAACGAGTAGTGTTCGGCCAGCGCTTCGTAGGCGGTGAAGAACTGCAGATCGGCGCTGGCCGTCCACCCATGCAGCAGTAAGAGGGTCGGTGCCGCCGGGTCGCCATGCTGGTGGTGGCGATAGAAAACCTCACCGCGGCCAGGCAACACCATGGTGTACCCGGGCGGCAACCACGGCATGACCATCGCAGCTTCTGCTGATGAGGGTGCGGTCATGGCTCCTAAGTTACCAGTTGGTAGCTCTGGCGACCCCGGTGAACTCCTGCACCCGTATGCCCAACTCGGTGGCGTTGTGCAGCAGATCCAGCGAGTCCAGCGACTCACCGCCGGGTATGTGCACACCCGGCGACAAACCATGGGCGAGCATCTGCAGCACGGTGGCAGCGCAGACTGCTGCGGCCAGATCGCCGGTGTGTCCGGCAGCGCCAGCAATGACGGCCACTCGGCCACCAGCGGCGTCGGCGCCGCGGGCCTCCACTCGTACCGAGCCGATACTGCCCGAGGCGTGGGGTGGGGCCAGCATCGGCATCCGTGCCGTCAGCCGGTCTCGACGAGTGGCCGACACGCGAGCCGCAATACGGCTGGCCGTGGGGAACGTGTGACGCAGCAGCAGCGGGTCGCCCAACGCAGCGCGATAGCAGTCGTGTGCGGCGACGGGGTCGGGGAACCAGACCAGATCGCGACCGCTGCCACCCGGCGGCTCGATCCATTCGCCGTCGTGCCAGCCAAGTGCTGTGTCACCAAGCGCATTGTGGTGCTGGCGGGCACACGAAGGGCCAGCCGTGCCGTGGATGGCGACGTGTAGTTCGTCGAGCGTGTGCAATTGCCCGGCCAGCGAGCGAGCCAACAATCCCGACAGGCCGGGGGCCATCCCGGCTCCGATCACGAGCGCCGTCTCGTGGCGCAGTGCCAGAGGCGCCAGCGCTAGCAGCGCTCGAAGATCGTCGAGGTCGTCGCCGATGGAGATCACTGGAGTCCCCTGCGTGATCAGCCGCTCGGCCAGCCCCAGATGTGGCGCCGGTTGGGACAGCACCACCAGATCACAGACGCTGAGATCGTCGGGCGAATCGACCACGACGACACCTTGGCGCCGCACTCCAAGCCCCGGCCGCTGGTCGTAGACCGCGACCCGAACCTGGCGCTGCAACAGGTGAGCGACGACTCGGCTGCCGGTGACCCCGCAACCCACTAGGCCGACTATCTTGCTGGAGGGAGAGGGTTCAGGCAACGTGCGCTCGATGGCCGTCATGTCGGTGTCGTTCACTTTGTCGGTGTCGTTCACTTTGTCGGTGTCGTTCACTTTGTCGGTGTCGTTCACTTCGGAGGCACGCTGACCTCGCGCCAGCCACCCTCCTGCGGTGGTACTCCACCCTTGCCGCGCAGCCGCAACACACCGGCGATCGTGCCCGCAAACGTCAGTGCAACCAGCGCTCGGCGCAACATCTTCATGAGCGGGAGCGTACCAACCGCTCAGTGTCGTCGAGGGAGGGCGGTCCAGCGTTCCTTCAGCCGACGCTCGGCAGCCGCCAGCGGGGCGACGTTGCCATCGGCAGAGAATGGGCTGATCCAACACTTCGACCGAGTGCAGCACGACACCGGCGACCGAGCAGGTCGACACTCGATCATTGAATTCAATGGTCCCCACGTAGCGATCATTGAGTTCAACGTTCGGGAAATGACAAAGGCCCCTTGCCGGGGGGCCTTGTGCGTCGTGCCGTGATGTCGTCTGGGGCCTCAGCTCGACAGCGAGATTTCAACGGCGCCCGCGTTGCACGTCCCGCTGCCTCGTCATGGCTACGGACCGTCATGTACTTCCCTACGTCGTTGATGAGTCGGTCACGAGCCTATGGTTGCGCCAGCGCGCGGTCGCCGAGAGGTTTCTGGTTTACGTTCGGTCGATCCGGGGTAACCCAATTGCCGTGTGCCGTGTTCGCACCAACCGGAGGCTATGTATGGACTCGAATCGAAACCTGTTGACCACCACCGTGGCCGACGACGGCACGATCTCAGTAACAGGTGACATCGACATGGCGGGCGGTCCGATTCTTGAGGAGGTCATGTTGCAGCGCGAAGCGCAGCTCGGCGTCAGCGGGGATCTCGTCGTCGATGTCGAGGGCGTGCAGTTCATCGACTCGTCTGGGCTGCGCAGCCTGTTGGCGGCCGCCCGTCGCGCCGTGGCCCGCAGCGCCAGGCTCGAGTTGCGAGCCGTTGGGCCGGAAGTCATTCGCCTCTTCGAAATCACAGGGACACTGGACCAATTCAACATCGTGAGCCCTCGTGACTGAACAGCTGACCACCATCGGACCGGTGCGGCTGGAGCTGCCACCGGTGTCAACGATGTCGCGTGTCGCTCGGTTGACGGCGACGGGCGTGGCCTCGATGGCAGGTTTGACGATCGACGAGATCGACGACATCAACGTCATCGTCAGTGAAGTGATGGTGGCGTTGGTGGAGCATGGCGCGCACGACACCATTTCGGTGACATTCGACGTGACGGGTGGGTGCTTCACCGTCCGCGCTGCCACCGAAATGGCCGACTTCGAACTTGATCACCCGGACTTGGCGCTGTGTCGAACCGTGCTGGCGGCAGTGAGCACCAACCACGGCATCGAGCGCAACGGTCTGCGAGCGGAGATATGGGCGACGCTGCAGCAGCCGCAGACGTGACATCGGTTCTCCGACCCGATGACACGGACGATGTGTGGGTCACCGACGCGCTGACGACCTTCGCCGTCACCCGCGACCCTGCGTTACGGGCCGAGATCGTTGAGCGGTCACTGTGGCTGGCCCATCGTTCGGCGCGCCGGTTCGCCGAACGTGGTGAGCCGTTCGACGATGTCTTCCAAGTAGCCAGCGTCGCGTTGATGCACGCGGTCGACCGGTTTCAGCCATCGCTCGGGGTTCCTTTCGGGGCATACGCGACGCCCACCATCGTTGGCGAGATCAAGCGACACTTTCGCGACCGAACGTGGCGGTTGCACGTGCCCCGGCGAGCGAAGGATCTACGTCCAGCGGTCAACGCCGTGAGCGACGAATTGAGCAGGGCTCTCGGGCGCTCGCCCACCGCTCGCGAAGTAGCGGCACACATGAACATCGATGAAGACTTGGTCCTGCAGGTGGTGGAAGCCAACAGCGCCTATCGAACCGCACCGCTCGACAACGTCACCGAGCGACAGACACGTGCCACTGCGGCCGACGCGGATGTCGACGCGGTACTCGATCGTGCACTGGTCACTCAGGCCCTCGTTCATCTGCGCCCGCGCGAGCGGGAGATCATTCAGCTGCGGTTCTTCGAGGAGATGACGCAGGCGCAGATTGCCGAGCACATCGGTACCAGCCAGGTGCACGTCGGCCGGCTGATCACCAGTAGTTTGGCGTTGCTGCGCGCACATCTCAGTGCCGGGGCAACCGAGGCGAACAGATGACGCGTCTGAGTGAGCGGCTCGGGGGGTACCCCCGCTGCATGACTGACGTGTGTGGCTGCAATGGCGCAGCCCACCTCGAATGCGTGCTCGCGCGATGAACGCACCTGTCGACCTTCTGCTGCGTTCGTATCCCCCCACGCCGCCCAGCGCGCGGGCCGCAAGAGACTTCGTCGTTGCTGAACTGCGGCGCGCAACTGCGAGCGAACGCGCGGTTGCCGACTTCGAACTGATTGTCAGCGAGCTGGTCGCCAACTCCGTGCAGTACGGCAGCGGAGCAGAGATTTTGGTCGGCGTCGATGCAGTGACCGACGGTTGGTACGCCGTCTCCATTTCCAGCGGGGTCGACGGCGACCTACCGCCGCTCGACCCGGCCAAATGGACCGTGGCTGGAGCCGAGATGCGCTCGGGCCGTGGTCTGGGAATTGTTCGTGCCCTCGCCGACGACGTGTCAGTGACCGTCAACGACGGCCGGCTGGTCATCGTCTGCCGCTGCCGCCGCCGCTGAGAACGATCGCCGAAGTGATTCCGCTCGCCATGCATTGCCGGCGCTTCTCACGTCCACTTGGGTAGCGGCGCGAATCAGCCGACGCCCAACAGGGCGCCGGCTGTCTCACGTGCAGGGCGACGGCGTCAGTTCTTGTTGATGCGGTCCTTGATGGCGTCGACGCCGTCGTCGATCTTGTCACGAACCTTGTCGAGGCCGTCCTTCACGCTGGCGGAGGCCTTGTCGGCCTTGCCTTCGCGCTTGAGGTCTGCGTTGTCCGTGAGTGCGCCGGCGGCTTCCTTGATGCGACCCTTGATTTCGTCAGGCTGAGCTGATGCCATGGTTCCGTTCCTTTCGGGTTTCATTGCTGACGATGGCGGGGGGTTGCCATCGGCAACTGTCGGTACCCCGCGGAGTCGGCGGTCAAACATCATTCGCCGCACCATCACCACAGTCAGTGCGCCAGCGGCTACTGCGCCGAGCACCATCAGGTTGCGGGCGGTGTTGGGATTCGACCTGGCGCGCTGGGAGGAGCGCACCATTCGGCGGGCTCGGCCGGTGGTGGTCGCGGCGGCTGCACTGACGGCCTGTGAGACTTCATGCAGCAGGTGGCTGGCGGCTTCCACTCCGCTCGCCGTAGCGATACCCATTGTGTCCACCAGGTGCGTGGGAATTGTGTGTGTCATTTGTTGCTTCTCCTGCGTTGGTGAGGGGTTTCACACCGGGGCCAGGTGAGCGCACCGGCATCCTCGCGATACCCCTCTTCGCCCCATCCGAAACGCAGTTCCACCCGAGTCAGGGTCAGCACGCTGGTTGGAGGCGAATGGGAACAGCCTTGGCGGCAGGGGTGTGCGCATGCGGGCCATGATGGTCGAGCGCAATGAGTACGTTGGTCTCCGGGTAGTACGCGGCCGCGCAACCTGGCGGGGTCGGATAGGCGACGATGCGGTAGCCATCGGCACGACGTTCGGGCCCGGCAAGCAGGCTGACAAGGTCAACCGTCTGGCCGTCCGTGAGACCCAGCCGAGCGATGTCGGCCGGGTTGACCATGATGATGTGTCGGTCGCCGGCGATGCCTCGGTAGCGGTCGTGGTGGCCATAGATGGTCGTGTTGTACTGATCGTGTGAGCGAAGAGTCTGCAGCATCAATTGCCCGTCGACAGGGGCCTGCGGTGTGACGGTAGTGGTGGTGAACTGCGCCCTGCCGTCGGGTGTGGGGAACGTTCTGGAATCGCGTGGTGGGTGCGGCAGTACGAACCCGCCGGGCACACGCACGCGGGCGTTGAAGTTGGCGAAACCGGGAATGACGTTGGCGATTCGGTCGCGGATGAGGTCGTTGCTATGGCCCAGTGCAGTCCAGTCGACGGGGTGGTCCTGGCCAAGAAGTGCGAGTGCGAGACCGCTGATGATGGCAACTTCACTGCGGACTTCTGGTGAGGGTGGAGTGAGTGCGCCGCGTGACGTGTGGACGATTCCCATCGAATCCTCCACCGTCACGAACTGGTTCTCATCGGTGTCGTTGGTGTCGACGTCCGTCCGTCCGAGGGTGGGCAGAATGATGGCCGTTGCACCGCACATCAGATGTGAGCGGTTGAGTTTCGTGGAGATCTGGACGGTGAGTTGTGCGCCACTGAGTGCCCTCTCCGTGAGGTTGCTGTCGGGCGTTGCCCGCACGAAGTTGCCGCCGAGGCCAATCATGATGCGCGCGTCACCAGCCGCCAGCGCCTTCACCGAGGCGAGAGTGTCGAGGCCAGACGCGCGGGGCAGCGGCACACCGAACTCGCGCTCGAGCGAGTCGAGCAGTGACGGCTCTGGTCGCTCGAAAATGCCCATGGTCCGATCGCCCTGCACGTTACTGTGACCGCGAATTGGGCTCAAACCAGCGCCCGGCCGGCCGATGTGCCCGCCGAGCAGGGCCAGGTTCGTCATCTCATCGATGGTGTCCACCGCGCCGAGGTGTTGGGTGATGCCCATCGCCCAACAGATGATGAGTCGCGACGAACCGGCAATCATCGCGAGTGCCTCGTCGACCGCCGATTCATCAAGTCCGGTGGCCTCCAGCAGTGCAGCCTCATCGACAGTTGCAAGGTGAGCGGCCAACGCGTCGAAGCCAGCGGTGTGCTTGGCAATGAAGGACTGGTCGACGGCGTCGGGTCGCGTCGCAGCGGCCAACGTCAGCCGGCGGTTCCAGAGCTGAAAGAGTGCTTGATCGCCGCCGAGCCGAACGGGGAGATGGATGTCGGCGAGTTCCGTGCCCCGACCGATCAAGCCGCGAACTGTTTGGGGGTTCTTGTAACGCAGCAGCCCCGCTTCGGGCAGCGGATTGATAGCGATGATCTTGGTGCCGCCACGGCTGGCCTCCTCCAGTGTGGTCAGCATGCGTGGGTGGTTGCTGCCGGGGTTCTGTCCGACGACGAGGATGACATCGGCGAGCGCGAAGTCTGCCATCTGGACCGAGCCCTTTCCGATGCCGATCGAGCGCCCGAGCGCGAAGGTCGTCGGCTCGTGGCACATGTTGGAACAGTCCGGCAAGTTGTTGGTGCCGAAGCTGCGCGCCAGCAATTGGTAGAGGAACGCAGCCTCGTTGCCGGTTCTCCCGGACGTATAGAAGATGGCGCGATCCGGGTCGTCGAGGTCGCGGAGCTGCTGGGCAATTTCGGTGAATGCATCCGCCCACTGGATTGGCTCGTAGTGCGTAGCACCGGGCCGCTTGATCATCGGTGACGTCAGCCGGCCAGCCTCGCCCAGCCAATAGTCGGAACAGTTGCGCAGATCAGCAATGGAGTGATGAGCAAAAAAGTCGCGATCGATCCGGGCAGTGGTCGCTTCTTCCGCTACTGCTTTCGCGCCACTCTCGCAAAACTCGATGCGGTGCCGTGCGCCTGGTGCAGCCTCGGGCCACGCGCACCCAGGACAGTCGAAGCCGCCAGGCTGGTTGATCACCGACAGTGTCGAGATGGTACGACGGAGGCCCATCTTGGTGACACTGCGGTTCGCTGTGCTGGCAATTGCGGGTATGCCCGTTGCCCACCGAGCCGGCTTGTCGATCTCGTGTTGTGGCAGTGCGTCTGCGTGGTCGGTGGGTTCGGGCATGCGAGAACCTGCTACCCGGTGCACAGCCTTTCAAACCAGTTGTCTCACCTGGTTTCGATTACCGGCAGGTGGGGTAGGGACTATCGTGCCCGCGCGACAGTCGCCTCCTCCCGAGCGCGTGACACCGCTCGCTCGACAGCTCCGGACCGCTCGCGACGGGATACCTGGCTACGTGGCGGCACTGTTGGCCGGTGCATTGGTTGTGGCGTTGCCGCTCCTCGCTCAGCGTGTCGATGGCTCTGCCGACGAGTTCAGCGGCCAGAGATTCGCCTTCCAGCCAGCCGTCGGCTGGGCCGTGTGCGCGGCGCTGACGGCAGTGATCTGCACCCGCCATCTACAAATCGCCGTCCGCCGAACAGTGAAGGTGGGCTCAGGTTTGGCGCTTGCGTACGACGCGCTCCCGTTGTTGTTGCTCGTTGCGTGGCCGGTCGCAGCGCTGGCCGTCTGGAGCGGGCACCTACTGTTGATGACCGTCGCGTTGGTGCTGTGCGTGTACCACGTCGTCCTGCTCGTCCCTCGGTTGATGACCGAGCCGACGCCGAGCTGGGTGACGGGTTCGCCCGTGGTCAGTCTCGTGGTGGCGAACGTCTTCGTTGAAAATCGAACACCTACTGATGCAGCGCAACAACTGGTGGGTACGGGAGCCGATGTCGTGGTGATAGTTGAAAGTACGGCGGACTTCATGGCGACCTTTGACGAACAGGGTGGAGCCGATGCCTACCCGAATCGAGTTGTCGACCCCGACAACACCAGCGACTATGCAGTCGCGATCGTCTCCAAGCGGGCGCTCGGACCGCGCTCGACGTTCCGCGTCGTCGGTCCGCTGAGAGTCGTGTTGGCAGAGATCGAGATGGACGGCACCAGCCTGCTCGTCGTCGCCGTCAACCCGATGGCCACCTTGGACTCGGGAGGCCACAAAACCTGGACGGAGCAACTCAAGGCGCTGGAACACTTTCTGCCCACCCTGGATGGCCCAGTCGTCGTTGCCGGCGATCTGAACAGCACTCGCTTCCGACCCGAGTTCGAGCAGATCATGGCGCTGGGGTACACGGATGCCATCGATGCTCTGGGCAAAGGGCTGAGCGCGTCGTTCAAGCTGGCGGCACGGAGCGGGCTTGGTGGAGTGGTGCGCTTGGATCACGCGTTGACCAACTCTGCGGTGCACGGTGTCTCGATGAAGAACCTGGAGGCATGTGGCAGTGACCACCTGCCGTTCGAAGTCGACCTGGCTGTCCGCCTTCATCCATAGCCCGATGCGCGAGGTGCGGGCTCGGTCTCCCGACCTGGTTGAACGGTACGATGCCACTTGCGGGCGAGCCGTGCGAGGAATGGGGCGGCGCGGTGGGCACGGGCGCCACCCCAATCCTGCAGACGACATGAGGGGACATGTCTAGGAGATCTGCTTCCCCGGGCGAGCGGAACGTATACCTCGATCTTCCGAATTCTTGCGCTTTTTCAAAGGCCGATTGAAAGTCGTTTGAGCAATCACCGGTGAGGGAATAGCAGCGGTGTGCGACATGGCGCTGCACTCTGGCGACTTTGGGAGAAGGAACGAATTGATGACAGACGTGATCGTGGTAGCCAACACCGAGAAGATCCCGAAGAAGGAGGTGCGCGAGCTAGAGGAGTCCCTGGCTGCCGCTGGCTTCGCCAAGGTGAAGATCGTTGCGGTGCAGCATGGGAGCGACGCCAAAGGTGCGGCCGCGAAAGCCGTGAAACATGGAGTCGACACCGTTGTCGTGTGCGGTGGTGACGGCACCGTGCGGGCCGCGGCCGAGGCACTTGTGGGTACCCGCGCGGCCCTTGCCGTTGTCCCGCGTGGTACGGCGAACTTGTTCGCGTCGGGGCTTGGTCTCCCCAAAGACATCGACGACGTGGTGGGGCTGATCGTCCGTCGTGAACGACGCACGATCGACACCGCAACATGCAACGGCGACACCTTCTGCGTGATGGCTGGCGTGGGCTTCGACGTTCGCATGTTGGACGGTGCGGAGGATGGCAAGGAGCGCATGGGGACTCTCGCCTACGTTGCCTCAGGAGTTCGCGCTGCCCGACATCGCACGCTCTTCGCAGCGAAGGTCGAGGTCGACGGTGAAGAGCTGTACCAAGGCAAAGCCAGCTGCGTACTCGTTGGCAATGCCGGCCGGCTGAAGGCCGGTATCGAAGCGTTTCCCGGCGCTTCACCGACAGATGGTGTGGTGCACGTGGCGATTGTGACCGCCACCGGGCTTCGACAGTGGGGCGGAATCTTGGCCGCTGCAGTCGTGCGTCAGCCGGAGTGGTCCCGCAATGCGCTCGTCAGCGAAGGCAGCGCAATCACCGTAGAGTTCGCGAAGAAGCGTCACTTCGAGCTTGACGGCGGTGTGAAGACTCGTGCCAAGCGCCTCGAGTTCAAGGTCCATCCGCGTTCGCTGCATGTTGTGGCGCCGGCGGAGGAGCCGTAGCCGGCAGGCCCTGACCCCGAGGGTGATCGCTGACGGGGTCTCCCAATCGCTGGGCGCGGCCACCGAAGGCGATCGCGACAATCGTGAACCAACCCCACCCGATTGCCAGACCAGCGAGTACGTCGGTCAGCCAGTGCACGCCGAGCAAAGCCCGACTGGCCGCAACGGATACTGCAACCAGCGCGGCGCCACCGGCAAGCGCAGCTCGCGTACGATTGTGCCGGTCTCTTCCGAGCACCAACGCAATGGCGGAGAACGACGCTGAGGCCGCGACCGTGTGGCCGGACGGAAATGAGTATCCGTGGGCGGCGACCAGCCGAAACACTGACGGTCGCTCACGCTGGACGAGCAACTTCAATATGTTGCTGAGAGCAAGTTGGCCAAGGCCGACCGCTGCGAGAAAGACGAACACCTCGCGGCTGCGCCGACGGAGATAGTCCACAGCCGCGACCGTCGTGAGGGCAACAACTACTAACACCGTACTGCCCAGTTGGGTTGTCCACCGCAGTACGTCGATTGCGCCGGAACTGCTGTGACGCGAGCCCCACTCGGCAACCCACCGGTCTGCGTGCGCTAGCCAGTTGTTGTTGTCGATCAGGTTCAGCAGCGTTCCGACGAAGAGCGCAACCACGAACAAGATCAGGAAGCTGGCCGTGAGCAAGAAGCCGCCGGCTGTCTTGCGGTCCATACGTTGGCGCAGAAAGCGGGCGACCTTTGCGTGTCCGAGAATGCTGCGGCGCACTGACCGCTCCTCGGCGGCGGTGTCCACCGGGTCGACCTGCACTCGTTGCGACACCGACAGGCCGAATGCCAGCAGCGCCGCGCTCGTACCGCAGAGAAACACCACCACCGTCAGGTTCATGGTGTCGTCAGGTTCATGGTGTCGTCAGGTTCATGGTGTCGTCAGGTTCATGGTGTCGTCAGGTTCATGGTATTGCGGTCG
>Ga0105044_10007072_pt1 | contig 15451 bp, 12 predicted proteins | sample MAT01_FD_78092 | JGI IMG/M metagenome (GOLD analysis project Ga0105044, IMG submission 78092) | Freshwater microbial communities from Lake Fryxell liftoff mats and glacier meltwater in Antarctica - MAT-01 | ecosystem: Environmental > Aquatic > Freshwater > Ice > Liftoff microbial mat | place... | reverse complement strand
TATGTTCATACTTAGTAACTCCTCCATATGCGACTCCTTAAAGTAAATACTTTAAGATCGAGTCATATCAGAAGCGACATTTCAACTTAACGGAAAGACGACATTTTAACTTAATTCTTACACATAACCTATAAATTACTTTACATTTATTATACTTTGTTTTACATTTATTCAGTAATCGAGAGATTAATATTAATGAGTTAGGTTTTATATAACATAAATCTCTCACAATCTTAAGTTTGTAGGATTCTAGAAAATTAAAGGAGAAATTATGGATTTCACTAAAGTTACTCAAGGTAGAGCCTGTGTTGTTGAATTAGATCAGCCAACCGAACAAAAATATCTTTTTGAGAAAGAAGATGAAACGCAAAAACTTGTAAAAGCTACATCTTTTAAAGTTCATTCTAATTTTATGGGAAAAATTTATGCTTTCTTAGGCCTTGCTGTTAAAGTTAAGTCTGAGACTGCAGGAAAATTTATCTTTGTTAATAAATCAAGTTTTATAAATTTTTCAGCAAGAGCTTTGTCAGTTGCTACTCCTGTTCAAACTTTTACTGACTGGGCAAAAGACGTTCAGATCGTTTACACAAAGAAAAATTCGCCAGAGCATAAGAAAGTTGTAAATGAGTATCATGTGATTGCTAAAGAAGAATTTAAGAATTTGACTAAAGCACAAAAAAATGAAACTCTTCAAAAGTTTGCTTTTGATTTTGTAGGCAATTTAGATGCAAAATATCAGGCTAAACATCCTATTGTTTAGTTATATTGCGATTATTAGTTTTAAAGAGGAAGATTTTCTTCCTCTTTTTTGTTTATTCTCTGATTTTTACTCATTCCCGCAACCTTAGGATGCCTTTAGTTCCTCAGGTAGCAATCAACCCTTCTAAAAACTTATCATTCAAAAGCATGCCTGTGGGTCCTTCCAATAAAGATAACCCTGACGAATTCTTTAGCTGCTTACTTGGTTCTTCCTTGTCCTCTTCTAGATCTTCAATAGTGACAGTTAAATTTTGTTGCTTGATCACTGCTGCAATAACATCCTGTTTCAAGCCAGGCCAAATCACACCAGCGCCGCTTGACATTTGGTACTGTGATAAAACCTCTTTAGAAACAGCTGAAATAAGTTTCTGAGGAGCGATTTTGCATTGCTGCTGTATTCTTTGCAAACATTCCATTTCAAGCTCTGAGATCTGTTGATAAAGTTTTTGAGCCTGCATTTCGATTCGTGAATCGGTAATCGAGTCTAAATTGGCTTGCATTGCCACAGTTGTTGGATTGCGCTGCAAAGAATTTTTTACAATTTTTTCATAGAATTTAGAATAAGGATGCCCATGGAGGCCTGAAGCCTCCATCAAATGTTGAAAAACACGTCTATTATTAGCCGCGCATTCGCACACAAAATTCTCTAAGAAATTAAAATCAAAATCCACTGAGGGTGTCTTCAGAACTAATTTCAGCGACTTTAATTCTCCGGTAGGATCAAACATCAAATGACGTGGAGATAGGTGATGAGGGGATATCTTTTCTTTCACAAACCAATTAATTAAGCCTGACAGAGGGGCGATTAGGTCTTGATCTTCAAAAGAAAGTTGATGTTTCTGGCTTGTCCATGGGAATTGATTTAAAGACTCACTAAGTTTTTCTACTATGGCAAATTTCCCGCTGGCATCGACTTCGATATAGGATGCCATTTTGACAGCAAAGCCTTGCTCTTCTGAAAGAATTTTCTTTAATCCCAGGATAGCCTCATTCACACCTATCGTCAAAACCTTCTGGGGCTCTCCCTTAATCGCAAAATGGATTGTTTGATCAAAACCATCTGTTTTAGCTCCAATTCTTTCTCCAAGAACAATTTCCTTACTATTACAAATGACGACACTTCCCGGGCGAAGTTGTTCTCGCCAACTCAAATGTTCAAGATCTTTTTCTAAAAAAATCTTGCAATTGCGATCGACTAAACCCATTTCTAACTTTGCCAAATTCGGCACAGGCCCCTCTTGTGGAAATTCATTAATCAGCGATTTTAGAAAACGATGAAAAAAATGCACTGGGAATTTTTTTGAATGAATATTCAGAAATTGGATCCATTTATCAATGTCTTCCTTTTCTCTTTGATTCAACTGGGTGCTGATTGCGAGCTTATGCAAAGCCGCATAAGGCAATGGCTTTTGAAATAAGCCCTCTATATCCAAAATTTTTTGTACTCGCGAAACTCTTTTGAATATGGATTCACACAAAAAAGGAGGGGAATCTTTTAAAGGAGTAAGTAGATTGCTTTTAAGGAACTCTTGCAAGGGAGAATTGGGCTGCTTATGCATATTGTCTAAAAAAACATGCGTGGCATCATACCAGCGCGTCAATATCCATCGGCAACGCAGATACTGTTTTGTTTCAGGATTCTGCCCCTTGCTTACTTGGCTTACATATTTTTGGTACTGCTCGAGAGTGCTTTGAATAAATTTAGCATGTTCACTGAAAAGCTCATGAGTATGGACCACCACTACATGCAAGCGCTTGGATCGTCGATTTTTGCCTAACACTAAATAAATAACAGCATAAATCCGGCCCCACCCTGAATTCGCGTTATAGATTTTTTTGCGAAGGGGACTTGCAATGAGCGCCTCTTGAATCGCAACATTATCTTTGGTCGAATATAATTCTTGCAAATTACTTCCCAATGATTTGATTTGGAGTTTCATTTGACAGTAGCCTCTACAGGAGCTTCTTTTTTCGCACGGAAACCTTCTTGAGGTTCCTGCTCAGCCTGAGTAGGTAAAGCTGGATCTTGATCGCCCATGGGCAATGCAGCTTTTGGAACACTCGTTTTTTCATAACCAAAAGGTTGTGCTTGGATGGTTCCTTGCACCGCTTCTTTATTAGAAATTCGGAATCGCTCTTTGTCGAGATAAGAAGTTTTTTCTTTATGCTGATCCTCTGCCCATTGAGCTTCTCTTTCATACATCACGATATTGCGGCTTTGCCAGTAGTATTCCAATCTTCTATGCCAGCAATCACGATGACATTCTTTGAAATCAAAGGCATAAAAGCTCACGATTCCTTTGCGGAGAGACATAAATCCAATGTACATTGGGTCTACATATTTTCCATGATAAGCTTGAAAGTCAACGTAGATGTCTAGCTGACTGGCATTCATCTCTTCTTGGGAGGCTAAGGTCACACAGGCCTCGTTATTTAATCTGAATAGCAATTCATCCACCACTTCTACCAGCATATCTCTGGCTTCCCTTAATTCAATCACATCTTGAGTGGTAAATTCTAATTGCACGCGAGTAAGTGCTTTATCAGAAAAAAAGGCTTGCGAGTCTTCTAAAATAAGATGCTTGTATTTCTTTTTAAGTTCCTGAGCGTAGATGATAATCACGCGTGAGATACCTTCTGCGTCTACCTCTCTGCCAGCTTCAAATTCTCTTTTAACTTTAATTAATTTTGGATTGATCACTCTCACTTGCACACAAGAGGATAAAAATAGTGCGATGAAGGTCATGAAAATTAAAGGAATATGCATAAAGCCTCGTAGAAGAAGAGTCGAATCATTATTTATATCCTATTTTTTTTTAAGATATTTTAAAAGGAAAACCCTAACTTAAATTATTTGACGATTAAAGCTTCGCTAGATTCTGATAATGTTCTACGAAGGGACACCCATGACAACTGGCTTCATAATGGATACAAAAGTCATGATGCAATTGAAAAATACCTTGCTCCATCTCTCCTTTTTTAAGCAAATTTCTTTTGAGTGAATCTCCGAAGAAGCGTTGCATTAAGTATTTACTTTTGCGGCTTGGAAAACTTGGAAGGGCTTCATAAAAACATTCAAAGGCTTTTTGCTCTTCTATTTGGCCCCTTTTAACTACCTGATGATATAAAAGGGGACAAAAAACGTTCAAAAGAATTTTGCCGCGTAATTCTAACCCCAGCAGTGTTAAAATAGAGGCAGATGTCTTGGTTTCAAATAGATAATGAGTGTTCCAGTAAGTGTCTTCAGCCCCCGGAAATGCATTTAAAAGCATTTGATAAAATAAATGTGCAGCGCGCCTGTTTTTTACATCTAACCCATGGGTATGCCACAAACTGTGCAATTTGGATTCCAGCTGTTGAAACGCCGGGTCTTTTAAAGTCATGATGAGCAAAACAAGTCGCCTAACAGGATGATTCAATGGACGAATTTGGCTTAGTTGTAAATTAAACAAGGGTGTCGTCTCTGGAAGAGCCATCTCTGCAAACAAGCTTTGCAACTGCTGATAATATGTTGAAGCCTGCCACATTTCTAAGTAATGTGTTTTAAAAAAACCGCATAAACCTAGCCCTAACGCCAGTAGCCTTTCTTGAGAAAGGAGCGGGTATTTGTGAAGATGGAGAAAAAGCTGCTGAAATGCATTTGCGTTATTTTTATATCCCAACGCTTCAGCCATTCCAGCCAAAAAATACTGAGATGGGGCTGCTACAAATTCTGTTAAACGATAATATTTTTGCTTTAGACGCCATTGAGCAGCCGATTTAAAAAATCGCTGAGTTTCTTCCGAAGGAGTTTTCGCAAAGATATGTTCAGCGCAACGTCCACTTCCCACAAATTGTTCATAGGGATAAAGTTCTAAATCAATTAGCTGGGGAATTTTAATCAGGGGAACTGTCACAAAGTCCTCTAAATAACAACGATAGAGACTCTTTCCCGCTTCTGTGTAAAGAGATTTAAAGTTGTTTCCACGCCAGACCGATAGATGCAAAATCACTTGGTTATACCTTGAGTCGCGGTGGTGCTGATGCTGCTCCCATTGTTCATCTCTTACATGGATTTCAATATCGCCTCGCAGTTCAATTTCACCTATCTTTAGATGGGCTTTAAGAAAATCAGGCCCAGCCTCTGCATTCCAAATACCAGGAGATAAAATTTGAATCGAAAGCCCTTCAATGGTTTTTAAAGGAGCAAAGTATTTTTGCTCCAACCATAGAATATGAATATGTTTTTCTCTTAAACTTTGGTAAACAGCTGCTTTTTCATGCAGCATGGGAAGTGGATTGGAATATAATAAGGATTCATAGAAATTTGTCATATTTTGCTACGCATTGATGTAAGTTGCAAAATAATCTAAAAAAAGTTTTATTTTTAGGCAAGAGAAGAAATAGAAAGGTTTTTAAATGCAACAAGGAAGCCTCAATTAAGAGGCTTCCTTGTGAACGATAGAACAATTAGGTCTAAACTAGATTAGTAAGCGTAGATAGCTTGTAATCTGAATTCAGAATAGCTGTGTTGTCCGCCGATTGCTTTTTTAATCTGAGTCGACCATTGCACTCTTGCATCAAGATTGATGTTATCAGTCAATGCATACAATCCTTGTAATCTCCAGCCTTTGTAGTTAGTATTTCCACGGCCATGTGCTAGCAAACTTTCGTTATGCACATTACCTCTAGCGATGCCCGACACATCTTCATCAGGAACAGCGCGTGCTTCTACGTACTGATACTCAACTTCAAAAGACCAGTCGCCTTCAGAAACAACTTCGCCTAAAAGAAACCCTGCATACCATGCAAAATTTTGACGTTTATGATAACGATGACTACTGTAGCTAATGCTGCTGCTTACGCTATCAGCGCTAGTACTGCTGACGCTATCTGCTGCACCAGGGGTACTACTATCTTTGCATTTGTTAGCCCGCTCAAGAACTCCTTGGTTGAACTCTTCGTCATAGATCGGACCGGTATTAGCTGCTGTATTCCATAACACCGCTCCATAAAACTGTGCAGGGGCGCACAAAATAGATGGATCTAAGTTGTAATACATTAAGAACTGAGAAACAGTGAAGTTTGAACCACGTGAATTGGATACATCGCAACGGTTCTTCCCGCCATTATTCCACCAGTGTTTTTTCCAGTCGATGAAGGAGTATTTGAAATCAAATCTAGAATCGCATATATCAAATAAACCAATTTCTGCTACAAAAGCAAAGTGGTTAACTCTTTGGTCAACAACGAAAGCCCCTGCATGAACATACCAGTCTGCTAAGAAATCGCAATTACTCTCATACTTTAGCAAGATCCCGTCAAAACGGCTTAAAAATTCAACTTTTGAATCAAAAATGGTGTAGAGAGGACGACGACCGATTTCGATTTCAAAACTCGTACCATCCCACTTAAAGAAGTTATAACCTAAGTAAGCTCTTTTTAAATTAATCGCATCGCCAAAACCACTGCCATGCAAAGCTTCTGGAGCACATCGGCATTTTGAATCAGATCCATCGATCCCGGCACTCTCATCAAATTGCAGGTGAGTTACGGCCCATGCATTTACGCATCTGTATTCAACAAAAAAGTTTGCTTCGATATCAAAATCGTTGCGGGAAATTGGAAGGCATTTGTTAAAGCACCCATGGGTCGGCTTACACTCGGTATTGATGTCTCTTCTCCCACCACCGCGGAGGGTTCTGCCTAAACGTTTTTCTTGCAGGTGTCTCCATTCAGTACGAACATCACCGGAAATTGTTAAATTAGTTGCTTTTTCAGCAACGTTAATTGTACGCTTTGTATTAATGTAATCTTGTAAAGCATCCCAGTCTCTTTCATTCAGTTCTTCGTTGAAGCGGGCTTCATCGCCGTTTCTGTCGTATGCTGAATCCGCGTGTAACGCAGAAGCTGTGAAACCTAAAGCCACCAGTAATGGCAACAAATATCTCATAAGTTTCATGTTTTTCTCCATTTTTGTTGTTGCTAAGTTCTATCCAATATTCTTTTCTAAGCTAAGGACTTAGACGACTTCTCGTTGCTAAGTTTTTACTGGATTTGGTGAGATTTAGTCAACATCTATTGCATTTCTATTGCATTTTAGTAAAACTTTGATCTTTATGTTTTTTTGAGAAAATAAAATTAAAAAAACTCATATCTTGCAAAGGCTTCGAATTATTTATAATATTCATAAGGTCTAGTATAAATTCCCCAATCTAAATCTTTGCGAGTCCCATTCAACCACATCTCCCAACTTTTCATGGGCGATCCTGTGCTGCCAATGGGATCCACCCGCCAAAGTTCAAAGGCTTCAGTACCTGGGTTAACTACAAAAGCAAATTCTTCTTTAGTCCAATTAGTATCTGCAAAGATAAAAGGTAGGGGCATGGCATAACCAAGCTCTTGGGCCGCACGGCTAATTTCTTTATGGTAATCATGAGGAAAGGCTGTTTTTTCAGTGACAAGACAAAGAATAGCCTTGCAAATTCCTTGCAGGGCCTTAGCGCTTAGATGGGAGCGTCCGCGATGTGCAATCGGATCAAATTTCTCCAAGGCAGCTCTAATTTTTTTCAAAAGTGCTAGAGATAAGCCCGGCAACTTTTGCATGATGTCCATCACTCGTTGCTCTAATTGATAGACAGGGAATACTGGTAAGGCAGTGAAAAGATAGCTATCTAATTCTTCGGATGAAAAAACGGGGCGATTTCCTTGCCTCAGTCCACGATCGCTTTCAAAGGCATGAAGTATCAGGTTTCTTAATTCGACCACCCCTTTGCGCCCATATAAATGAGCAAATGTTTTGCGGAAATAGTGCCTCTGTCCACTCGGCAGCTGCACAGCAATTAATTCAATTACCGTGTTGACCGCTTCTTCATCCAGTAAAATCCCTTCCACAAAATTTTGAGCGATTTTTAAAAAATTATCTCTCAGCCAAATGTAGGTATAGGTTTCTTCGCGCCAGCTTTGCTTGAGGTTTGTATATCCTGGCTTTAATAAGAAAGCGTGTGTTGGAGAATGCATCAACATCGATTTGTTTTTTGCTTTTTCATATTCCTCTTGAATTTTAGGGGGGAGCTGTTTCATTGCATCGACCAAAAAAACTAATAGCTCCATCGGATTTTCTACCCAGCGCGAAACCTCAGTGGGTTTTTGTTCGCGGGCAAAGTATGAGCTTACAAGAGTGCTCATGGAGCCCCCTGAGGTATAAACCCATGGTTTTTTTTCAATTTTTTCTAAATGATTAAGGGGGTCTTTAATGATTCTGGTATTATGGGCAATTGCCATGCGATAAAAAGCCGTTTCAAGAAAGTCATGCGTGCGGATTTGTGCGACAATTGCCGAAACAATTTCAGAAACTTCTCGATCGATTCCCTCGGCAATAGGGCTGCTGCGAATTTCAGATTCAGTAGCAATAAAGAAGGCTACCAAAGCGTCGATAAATTCATGTTGGTTTTGGATTTGCGTCCATTGAGCGGTATTGCTTCTGCCATGCTTAAATAATAAACGAAAACCCGCCGGACTATCGTCATATGGACCAGTCGTGACATCATGCATATCCGCATCATAAACTTCTTGAAAATAAGTGGGGAAAAGAGCGTCATACATATCCACCAAGGCTTGAAACAGTTCAGCAAACCGTCTCGCTTTGAAGTGCGCTTCATCTCTTAGCTCTTGCAAAACTGCCAGCTCATTGGCTTTGCTTTGGTATTCAACTTTAATCCACTTCACTTCTTGTTCTGTAGAAGCATGCTTAATGCGCGATTCCAAATATTTGACCTGTGAAAAAAGGATTTCATATTCCGATTGAAACTCCTCAACCTTTAGATTGCATTCATCTAATTTGGTTTTAATAAGGGTATAAATCGCATATCCGATGCCCCCTTGTTCCTCAGGGGCAAATCCCAGGCTGGCGTACAAATTCCATCGAGTAAAATTTGCTTTCGTTTCAGCAAAAGAAGCCAGGGTAAATTCCCAGGATTTTAAAAGAGCATTATCTGTTAACGCTTTAAAGGCACTTTTTGCATTTTCAAAACGGATATAAAATTGCGCTGCCGCATGGGCTTTAGAACCGCGATTTTTTTCCCCTGTGACATTTTGGATCATTAAACTGCCATGAAACATCCCTTTGGCGCGATTTTCATAGTCGATTAAGTCTTGCGGCGTCAACTTTAGATCCAATAAAAGAGCTTCTCGGATTAGATCTTCTGAGGATATCAGAAAATAGGGCTTGCCTTCTTGATAATGATGCAAAATTTTTAAGATAATTTGCTTGGATTTTTGGGCTTTGCGCTGAATGGAGATGCCTTCAGCAAAAATTCCCCCTCTTTCAAAGGCTGCTGCCAGACCAGGGGAAAGCCAAAATTGAAATGAAGCTTCTTCTCCACGAACCACAAAAAATTGCCGTTTTAATTCACCGGCCCCCCAACTAGTACTCAAGGGAACAGAATATTCAACGCCGCCGAAAGTTCGTTTTAAACGACCTGTGGATAAGATCTCTCGGAGATCGGTTAAAAACAATTCGGGCTGCTCCGCTTGCACAATGATCGCAGGCGCTGTAGCAAAGCAAGATCCAACATTTTGTCGCAAATAACTCATCCAAGCCGACAAAACAGCACGCCGCGTATGCCCGTCTGTGACCACCACATGCGAATCCAGTTGCAAAGTATCGCGAATAATTTGATCGGCATATTTATGTTGATGAGGCCGGCTAATGCTTTTAAACAGCATCACAATTTCTTTATTGGAATTTAGCAGGGTCAGCACATTTAGGATGTGTTCTTGTCTTTTGGAGTCATACTGCCGATTCGGTCCAATGGAATACAGATAGGTTTTAAGATGCTTAATCAGAATCGGGATTAAAGAAGTGTTAATTTCTCCATCCTCAGTGATTAATAAATTGGCAAGTCTGCGAGTGCGCAAAATATTCCGCGCAGAACAACTTTCTTGGATTAGCGAGAGGTCCATGCGTCGCGATAATTCTTCATATTCTTCTGCGCAGACTTTTCTTAAATTATCTCCATCTCGCAAATCTCGATGTTTTCTTAAGTTAGCAGTGATCGCAAATAAAGTTTGGAAAAAACGAGGATCCTCAATGGAGACTTCCATTTCGGAAAGAAGCTGTTCGATTTTATCTGGTTCCACTGCATCCTCGTTATTAATTTCATGCGTTCAGTATCACCGTAATAACTCTTTGCAATCAAGTTTTTTTAAAGAGTTATTCAATCTATTACACAAAATAATCGGCTATAATTTGTAAATCAGGTAAGCTAATAACGTATTCACAAAGTTCTAATAGTCTGGGTTCAAGTCCTTTTTTTGAAAGATTGCAAAACTCTAATACAGATTATTAAAACTGTGTAAGTATCCTCTAAGGATCGAATTGATATCATCAAAAGGAATGCGTGATTATGTTTGTTAAAGTCATCGGAACAGCTTTATCCGAAGTTGAATTACCAGAAAAAAGCACTGCAAAAGATCTTGCAGATCAATTAAATTTAAAAGGACCCCATCAAGCCCTAGGTGCTGAAATCAATGGTAAAGCCGTCGACTTAAGCCAACTATTAACTGACGGGGATGCGATAAAATTTTGGAGCTTTGAAGATCCGCAAGGTAAAGAAGTTTATTGGCATACTTCAGCCCACGTCCTTGCTCAAGCTATCTTAAGAATCTGGCCAGAGGCTAAGCCTACGATCGGCCCTCCCATTGAAAACGGGTTCTACTATGATTTTGGCAATTTAACAATCTCCGATTTAGATTTTAAGCGTATCGAAGAAGAAATGCAGGCTGTGATTGAAGCAAATTTTGTTTCTCAGCGTGAACAATTTGCTTCTAAAGCTGATGCCTTAAAAGCTTTTGCTAATAACCCCTATAAATGCGAACTCATCGAAAGTTTTCCAGAAGGGGAACCTTTGACAGGCTATAGACAAGGTGAATTTTTCGATTTATGCCGCGGCCCTCATCTTTTTAATCTCGGCAAGATTAAAGCCCTTAAAGTTTTAAAAACTTCTGGAGCTTACTGGAGAGGCAAATCTGAAAACGAAATGCTGACACGCATCTACGCCATTACATTTCCAGATCGCAAACAGCTTAAAGATTATTTGACAGGGCTTGAAGAAGCCAAAAAACGGGATCATAAAATTATAGGCCCAAAGCTAGATCTTTTCTCTCTCAAAGAAGAAGCTCCAGGCATGCCTTTCATACACCCACGGGGCACAATCATCTGGAATGAACTGTTAAATTACCTGCGCTCATGCCTTTCTCAGAGAGATTATGTCGAAATTAAAACACCAACCATGATGATTCGCGAGTTGTGGGAACGTTCAGGACATTGGGGCAATTATCGCCAAAATATGTTTACTTCTGAAATCGAAGGCAGAGAATTTGCCATTAAACCAATGAACTGTCCCGGCTGTATGCTTTTTTATAAAACGCATGTACATAGCTATCGCGAACTTCCTTTACGCGTCGCTGAAATTGGCAATGTGCATCGATTTGAGCCTTCTGGTTCTTTGTCAGGGCTTTTTCGTGTCAGGAGCTTTCATCAAGATGATGCGCATGTGTTTATGAAACCAAGCGATATCCGCGCCGAGATTTTAGATATTCTGAAACTTGCCGACGAAATTTATTCCACTTTTGGACTGACTTATCGTCTCGAACTTTCCACCAGGCCTGAAAAGAACACCATTGGCTCAGATCAAGAGTGGGAAGTGGCTACCGCTGGTTTAAAAAGCGCGTTAGATGAAACTGGACTTCCTTACCGCATCAACGAAGGTGATGGAGCTTTTTACGGACCTAAAATCGACTTCCATATTCAAGATGCAATTAATCGAACCTGGCAATGCGGCACGATTCAATTGGATATGGCTCTGCCCGAAAAATTTGAATTGGAATACACTTCCGAAGACGGCAGCCGTCAGCGGCCTGTCATGATTCATCGCGCGATTTTCGGTTCCATCGAAAGATTTTTCGGCATCTTAATCGAACACTTTACTGGGCGTTTCCCCTTATGGCTTAGTCCCTTACAAGTTCGAGTGATCCCTGTGGCCGATCGCCATGTGGATTATGCTAAAGAGATTAGCAAAAAAATTCGCGCCGAAGGCTTCCATTGCGACGTCGATGAGTCCAATGAATCTGTTAGCAAAAAAGTGCGATTAGCTCAATTGACTCAAATCAACTACATGCTCACAGTTGGCGATCAAGAAATGCAAAATCAAACGATCAATCTCAGAACCCGTGAAAATGCAGTTTTAGGTGAGATGCAAGTCGATGCCCTAATTGCTTCTATGCTCAAAGAAAAAAAGGAAAAAGCTTTGATTTCTCCTTATCATAATTAATGAATTTGCTATATTCCGTTTCAATTGACTTTGGCTCACACAGGGAGAGATTTTTTTATTATGGCTCAAACAATTGCGATCAGTAGTTTTAAGGGCGGTACCGCAAAGACATCAACGGCGTTGCATCTCGGCTCCGCCATTGTTAAGTATCATAAAAAAAGGGTGCTGCTCATTGATTTTGATGCTCAAGCTAATTTGACAACAGGTCTAGGCTTTGATCCCGATGAAAATGACAGCTTAGCCTCTGTCTTGCAAGAAGAAAAAAAACTCAGCGATATCATTCTACCAACCTGCTTGCCTGGACTGGATTTAATCCCAGCAGATACATGGTTAGAGCGCGTTGAAGTGACTGGAAAGCTTGCCGCTGACCGTTACTCCCATGAAAAGCTGCGTACATTGCTTTCCCCGCTTAAATATGATTATATCATCATCGATACGCCACCCTCTCTCTGTTGGTTGACAGAATCCGCCTTAATTGCGGCTAAGCACACGCTGATTTGTGCCACTCCTGAATTTTATAGCATTAAAGGGCTCGAAAGATTATCCCAATTCGTAGAGAGCATTAGCACGCGCCATCCTTTATCTGTACTAGGGGTTTTACTTTCATTTTGGAATATTCGCGGCAAAAGCAATAAGGCTTTTTTAGAAGTCATCGAAAAAACATTTCCCAAAAAAATCCTGAAAGCTAAAGTGCGTCGCGACATCAATGTTTCCGAAGCTTCTATCTTCGGAAAACCCCTTTTTGATACCGCGCCAAGCTCGCGAGCGGCCGAAGACTATCTGGCTGTGACCAAAGAATTACTAAAACGTTTGTAATCATTATGCATGATGTAAAGCTGCTTTACATCACCCATTCCAATTAGGGGAAACTATGAGTAATATCAATGCCTTATTGAGCGAACGCTTAAATCAAAATCGCCCTTCTGCCAAAATGGCTAAAATGGCCCAAGCCTCAGCTTCAGGCAATTTGACAAGTTTTTCGGGCATCTTCAGCATTTCAGATCTTTCTGACAGGGAAAAGGAAATTCTGGAATCTATTTTATACGAATATACGCAAGGTAAACAAAATTCAGAAGAAGATCTGCTGGCATTAATTCAACTCACTTCGGAAGTCAAAGCCATCAATAATCAAGCGATTATATTGCATGGAGAACGCATCAAAAAGGCGCACGCACTTTTAGCGAATTATCGCGAGGGAGCTTTCAGTGCCTGGCTGTTAGCCGCATATGGCAACCGGCAAACACCTTACAACTTTATGCAATATTACGATTTGCATGTGCAGCTGCCTAAAAAACTTCACGCCGTGATTGAATCCATGCCTAGACAGGCTATTTACACGTTAGCTAGCCGTGAAGGAGCTTTTGCAAAAAAGTTAGAGCTCATTCAATCTTACCAAGGCCAAACCAAAGCTGAACTTCTAGCGATGATTCGGGCACAGTTTCCATTACCACCATCAGACCAGAGACAAGCTGATGTAAAGGAAAATTTTTTTAAAGAGATCCGTAGATTAGGAAACTTGCTCAACAATCCTCAGCTCACTTTGACAAAAGGGGAAAAGAAGATTGTGAAAAAACTCTTTGAAGATTTCCTATTACAAATCGATAACCTGCACCTTAAACCAAAAGTACAGCAATGATTGGATATGGCGAGTTGATTATTATTTTTTGTGTCGTCCTGCTTCTTTTTGGAGGTAAACGTCTGCCTGAGTTAGCTCGGAGTCTGGGAAAAGGCATCAGGGAATTCAAAAAAGCCTGTGAAGCAGATGAACCAATAGAAAAAGGGGATACACCTACCCTGAACCCAACCAAACCGCATGAAATCGAATGATGGCTTCCTTCCCTTTTGGGATCATGTAGAAGAGCTACGTAAGACCTTAATCCAAATTTTATTCGTAATAGCGGTTGGATTTGCCTTTAGTCTATATTTTTACCAACCTCTCATGCTTGAACTACTCAAGCCCTTAAAAAACCTTTCCGGATTTCAACAGGATTGGGAAGAAACTTTAGTTTTTCATAAACAACTCAAAAACACCTCAAAGCAAGAGCAAATCTTGCATCTTCCATCTCGCTTTAAGATGATTTATCCTCTGCCAGCTGGAGTTATTCAAAGCGATCCTCAAACCTTTAATCTAGCTCCTTATGCCAGCATTGAAATCGTCGAAACCTCTTTATTAGTCCTTTTAAATCCCATCGAAGGTTTTGCCTCAGTGATTAAGCTGTCTCTTTGGCTTAGCCTCGTAGCAACCTCACCCATCTGGTTGTTTCTTCTTTTACGTTTTATAACTCCAGCCGTAACAGTTTCCCTGCGCCAGCAACTTTTTTGGTTTCTTCCGCTTTTTGGAATTCTCTTTTACGCAGGCCTGATCAGCGCCTACTATGTAACCATCCCTTTAGCGAATCAGTATCTATTCGCCTTCGGTTCGGGAATTGGAATGAATCTATGGAATCTAGCTTCCTACCTGGAGTACACGCTGCTGCTGCTATTGGGAAATGGATTAGGATTTGAATTGAGCGGCATTTTATTTCTATTGATTCATTTGCAAATAGTAGAGCTTGAAATGCTCTACCAGATGCGACGTTATGCCTATGTGGTTATCTTAATTCTGAGTGCAGTTTTAACTCCTCCTGATATTCTTTCACAACTCCTTTTAACGATCCCTTTATGTGGTTTATACGAATTAGGCATTCTGCAGGCCCGCTGGAAAAACACTCTCAAGAAAACTCATGCTGCTGCTCCCTATGTAAAAAGCCTATAAATCCCTCGACTTCGACCCCTGTTGGTTCGAGTCCAATCGCCCCCATTCTTTTGGAAACTGCTTTTAGTCCATTAGGGTAGTAAAAAATTCACAAGTGTTTATAAACAGGTTTTTACCGTCAATTATTAAATCATTTACAGCAATGTCTATAAAATTTGTGGGTCGCCAATTCGTTTTTAAATTGAGTAGTTTAAAGAAGTTTCAATGCAAACAATCGATATGTGTATTTCAATAATTCAAGTTTATTTTTTTTCGATTTTACGATAGCCTAAACGCTATGGATTTGCTTAACGATCTTTTGAGAAGATCAAATGCTGACCTGATTTGGAGTAAAAATGAAAACATTACTTATTGGAGCCTTTTTATGCGCCGTGCCCTTTTTATTATTGGGAAATGAAAAAGTTGTGAATAAGGAGATTATGGAAACAAAAACTGAAGAAACTCACTATCTTTATAAAATCCTTTCACTTCGAAAATGGCAGGCAACTCAAAATAAAAAGACGGTGGCATTATAGTGATTTAATTTTTATTTGATATTTGGTATACCTATTTTTTCACCAAATTGACAATGAGATAGCGATGCCAAAATCATATTCTGTAGATCTCCGAGAACGAGTCCTGATGC
>Ga0105044_10007066_pt1 | contig 15458 bp, 14 predicted proteins | sample MAT01_FD_78092 | JGI IMG/M metagenome (GOLD analysis project Ga0105044, IMG submission 78092) | Freshwater microbial communities from Lake Fryxell liftoff mats and glacier meltwater in Antarctica - MAT-01 | ecosystem: Environmental > Aquatic > Freshwater > Ice > Liftoff microbial mat | place... | reverse complement strand
TCCGGGTAATGTTTCAAGTCGCGGTGATTGTTCTAAATGTATGCTGCCGTCGATTCGTCCGGCTGAAGCCTTGCAGCCGGCGTCGAGCAATGATTGCAACACTGCGTCGCGATTCGCCCGCATGGAATTGATCCGCAGCGTTATTTCCGGCGGATCGATTGAGTGAAAACAGGCCGCGACCAATTCCGTCTCCGTCAGTCGCGACGTCCAGCGTTCCGCCAGAGCCTGAGGCAGAGAAAACGCGTCTGCGAAATAATCCGTTCGTTCAAATCGTGGGTCGGGCAGAATCGCTTCGTGAAGACTTCGCCACTGTCCGGCTGAAGTCGGAAGTGTGAACGGTGATGGCTCTGTCGCCGGTTCGTCGCTCAACAGGCGTCCGATTCCACGCAACACGCCGTTGACGAAACCCGTCCAGCGCGGACGATCGATCAAGCGGCAAAGCCCAACGGTGGAATCCACCGCAGCGTGATCCGGAGTTCTTGAAAACAGCAACTGATACGCGCCGATCCGCAGGACTCTCCACAGATCCGGTTCGACTTTGTGACGTGGCCGCGTGATGCGTGATTGAATGACAACGTCCAGCGTTCGCCCGCGCCGGACAACGCCCGCCGCGACATCCAGCGCCAGCGACCGATCCGCGCTGCTCAGAGAATGCCGACTGTCCAGATCGGCCATGATGTCCTGAATGAATCGTTCAGATCGATCAAATTCCTGCAGTACGGCAAAGGCAAAGATTCGGCCGTTCTCGTAAGGCATCCGCACGTTTACGACACCTTCGTCGGTCGCTGTACGAGCGGATTTGTTCCAGACATCACTCACAAACACTCTCCAATTCGAAACGTGACAGGCTGTAGCCTGTACTTCAACGCGGAATTGTAGCAGGGCGACCGAACACGGCCGTTCGCGCAGGAATCAATTCATGGAGATTGCGCGACGCGGCTTTACTTCTCTCGCGGAGAAAACCAGAATCCGGCACTCCGGAAACTGCATATTGGGTGACGATCAGCGGTTTCTATTTCCTTGAAAGGCTCTCCCTGTGGCTCAATTCCCCAGAATGTGTGATGTAATTCAGACATTCGACACTCCCCGAGTGTCTGATATCGCAGCGACCGTTCAGCAGCAGATGCAGTCGCTGGAATTGCACAAAATAATTCGACCGGGACAAAGCGTGGCCATTCCCGCAGGCAGCCGAGGCATCGCCAATATCGCACTGATCCTGCGTGACATCGCCGCGCACTTTACTTCCATCGGTGCCGCGCCGTTTATTGTACCGGCGATGGGCAGCCACGCGGGAGGAACGGCCGAAGGTCAGCTTCGAATGCTGACAACGCTTGGCATTACTGAACAATCCGTCGGTGTGCCTATCCGAGCCACGATGGAAACAGTCATCGTGGCTCAGACTTCAAATGGTCTGCCCGTGCATTTTGATAAATACGCATCGCAGGCAGATCACGTCTTTGTCGTTGGACGCGTGAAGCCTCATACGCGTTTCGTTGGACCAGTGGAATCCGGTCTGCACAAGATGATGCTGATCGGCTTAGGCAAGCACGAAGGCGCGAAGATCTATCATCGTGGAATTCTGATGATGAGCTTTCCCGAAATCATCGCTGCGGTCGCCGAGCAGGTTCTAAAGGTCTGTCGCATCTGTGGCGGCATGGCGATTCTGGAGAATGCAGAAGATGAAACGGCGCTGATTGAAGCCGTGCGTCCCGATGACTTCGGCCGCCGTGAACCGGAGCTTCTGGTCCTCGCCAATCGTTGGCTGCCGCGTTTGCCGTTTGAAGATGTCGATCTGCTGATCGTCGATCGCATTGGCAAGAACATCAGCGGCGTCGGCATGGATGCCAACGTGATCGGTCGCAAGTACAACGATCATGCGGCCACATCGCAGGATACCGCTCGAGTCCGACGCATCCTTGTGCGTTCCCTGACAAAGGAAACGTATGGCAATGCCACTGGCATCGGCATGTCGGAATTCACGACTCAACACTGCGTCGATCAGATTGACGCGGAATCCACTCGCATCAACTGCGTCACTGGCCTGCATCCGGAAGCTGCAATGATTCCCATCACGCTTCCGACTGATGCTGCCGCCATCGATTGTGCTCTGCAGACAATCGGTATGATCGAACCAGAAAATGCTCGCGTGATTCAGATTTCTGATACGCTGCATCTCACGCACACGCGGGTGTCTGAGGCGTATTTTGAAGCCGTGCAAAAATCGAAGCACCTGCGTTTGGATGGTCAGCCGTATGATTTCCCCGTCGATGCAGCAGGTTGGCTGAAGGATGTGTAAACGCGATGATTGCACCGCAGGGTGCGGGAAGCGGAGCGCAACGCTGGGCTGACGATTTTCTGTTCCATCTACAGAGACGGGACGATTCGCTTTAAAATTAAGGATCCCAGTATCCGGGTCTCGTTCGCAGATGAGTGAGATAAAAATCGAAGACGGTGACAAGGAGTACCGCTTCGCTGCCGGGGAACACGAGCTTTCCGTGCAGCATGGGGGAGCTGGCCTTCTCTGGCACCAGAACTCCTGGTGTGCATCAGTCTGCTTGCAGAGCCCCTGATGCCGTGCGGCAGCAATTTCTTTCGAGGCTCAATGAAGGAACACGAGTCGTCTACTTGTCTCTGCCCACTGCGTTCATGATCGCCTCGCTCTGACTGGAGCTGCGACCAAACCTATTTGATTCTGCTGACAGCCCATCCAATTGACGGACTCGATTGACCGCACCTGAACCCGAGGCAGCCTGATGATGTTGAGTATGACTCTCATAGGAGGAAGGACTTTTGCACAGAACCTGACAGCGAGATGGCACATCAAGCCAAAATAGATAGACTCATTCTTCCGCAGTCAACACTCCAGGCGATTGCAATCACCTGCATCCACGCTCAACCCGGGGGAATTGTTAATGCCGCATAAACGAAGCATCAACACGGTAATGATGGTCGTCATTGCTGGAATCGTTCTTCTGCCCTACTGCTGGGCTGGGAATAGTTCAAACGATGATCCTCTGGCGACTGCGCCATCTTACGACCTGGTCATTCGCGGCGGAAGAATTGTCGATGGCACTGGAAATCCATGGTTTCGCGGTGATGTGGCCGTGCGAGGTGATCGCATTGTGGCTATCGGTAAAATTCCGATAGGTGCTGGCACGGCGGATATTGACGCTGCAGGACTTGTCGTAGCACCGGGATTTATTGACATCCATTCACATTCGGACCTTGTGATTCTGGAGGATGGACGAGCCGAAAGCAAAGTGCGGCAGGGTGTCACGACAGATGTGCTGGGCGAGGGAAGTTCCTCAGGTCCATATTACGGCACCACCACATCGCCGCGTGTCGTAATCAACAGCCGCGATTGTCGCTGGACTCGGTTGTCGGAGTACTTCGACCTGGTTGATGAAGCAGGCGTCTCCATCAACGTTGCATCGTACGTCGGCATCGGGAATATCTGGCAATCCGTGATGGGAACCTCGTTCGAGCGTCCAGGAAATGAGCAGCTGGACCAGATGCGGGCGTATGTTGAGGAAGCCATGCAGGACGGTGCATTGGGACTCTCCAGTCAGGTCATGATGCCGCCAGGTTCACTCGCCAACACCAGCGAGCTGGTCTCTCTTTGTGAAGTTGTCGCAAAGCATGGCGGCATTTATTCGACGCATATTCGCAATGAGGGGCTGGGTGTCTTTGAAGCAGTGCGTGAAGCCATCGAGATCGGTGAGCGAGCGAACGTCCCGGTTGACATCATCCATCTGAAGATTGCGGATCAGCAGTACTGGGGACGAATGGCGGAAGTGATCGGACTGATTGAAGGCGCCCGCAAACGAGGCGTGAATGTTCAGGCCAATGTTTATCCCTACACACGCGGGAACAATGATCTTGTCAGCATCATTCCGCCCTGGGCTCACGAAGGCGGCACGCAGGAGCTAATCGCAAGACTGCAGAATCCGGAACAGCGAACTCGCATCCGCAAGGATATTCTGGAGGGACTTCCAGGCTGGTACAACCATTACACAGCCGTCGGCGGAGACTGGAGCCGAATGCTGATCAGTGCCAATAATTCGTACAAGGGCCTGACAATGGATCGAGTCCTTGCGTTGCGTGCGGGAGACAACCTACCAAAGGATTCGCTGGATGAGTTGTTTGACATCCTGATTGAACAGAATGGATCTGTCAGCACGGTGTACGCTCATCACACAGAAGAAGATATGACGCTGGCGATGTCTCTGCCTTGGTGTTCGATCGGGAGTGACGGATCGGCATTGGCCGTTGACGGAGTGCTGCGCCGAGGTAACCCGCATCCGCGTAACTTTGGGACGTTCCCCCGAGTCCTGGGAGTGTATTGTCGCGAGGCTGGATTACTACGACTGGAGGATGCCGTCCGCAAAATGACGTCTCTCAACGCCGCCAAAGCCAGACTGGCCGATCGAGGACTGCTGCTGACCGGCAAATTCGCCGATATCACCATCTTTTCTGCTGACCGTGTCATCGACAATTCTACCTATACCGATCCATTCCAGTACTGCGAAGGTATTGAGTATGTGGTCGTCAATGGGCAGATTGTGCTTCAGAAAGGTGAGCGAACGAAGGCACGCCCAGGGCGTTCGATACGCCGCAGCAATGACTAATCCCTGTTTGCGATCCCGATGGCAGCGACTTGACGCTTTGGGACGCTGTTTGAGGACGCTCAGACACACGCAGATTGTTTATTTCCTGAATCCTGACGATTCGTCGCATAGCGGGCAGGACCATAATGCTGACTGGCGTAAGACTCAACTCGCCATTCTTCGATTCGACTGATCGTCTTTTCGACCGACTTGTTCGTTTCGCCTTTGACGCTGAGGCTGCCTGGCGTCTTGTTCTTTGCCACTGATAGTAGTGGCTTCACCTTGCAAGCAGTATTTTGTGGCGGCATCGAACCGGGTTTCTGTTTGTTGACGTCAGGCGAATAGATCCTCACAAATGGGAGCCTTCCGTGTGCGAATACAGTCGAAACCAAGGGGAGGGGATGATTTAGCGAACGGGCCTTCTCGTCGCCCGCGTGGCACCGAGACAGAAATGTGCTGCAGTTTTCCAATGCGTCCGTTGCGCACAAGTTCGCAGGCCAGCCTGAAATTTTTGTCACTTCGTTGCTGACTGCCTGTTTGCAGGATGCCGCCGGTGTCGCAAACGGTGGACACGAGACGCTGTCCCTCTTCAATGGTGAGTGTCAGTGGCTTTTCGCAGTAGACGTCTTTCTTCGACCGCAACGCGGCCAGTGAAACCAGCGAGTGCCAGTGATCCACGGTGCTGCAAATGACAACCTTAATGTCCTTTCGATCCAACAATTAATTACTTCTTCAGAAACAGACAGAATGCAAACATGCGAAACATTGCAGACTTCCAATCAGGGCGAATACCCTCAATAAAATTCTGATCGCCCTCCCAGCTTTACAACCAAACACGACTGCTCCACGAATCACGTTGCGAAACCGTTATGGAAGAACTGTCCAATGAACATTTGAACTTTAGCTGCGGCGTTCCTGATCTGTCTGATCTATGTGACAGCGTTCAGTGACGACAACTGGCCCCAGTTTCGAGGACACGACGGCCTCGGTATCGGCAGCGGTCATCCGCCGACCGAATGGAATACGGAGACGGAACACAACGTCGCATGGAAGACGCCGATTCCGGGTTTGGAACACTCATCGCCGATAGTCTGGGGTGATCGTGTCTTCCTGACAACAGCAGTCAACGCGGATGCTGAGAATCCATCCGTCGAAACCGGTTGGTCGGGTGGGGCCGGAGAGTCTGCGACGGATACGGGCAAATGGACATGGCAGGTCAAGTGTCTGCAACTTGAAACGGGGATGATGCTGTGGACCAAAGACGCTCATGTCGGTACGCCAGCCATCAAGCGGCACTTGAAGGCCTCTCATGCCAACTGCACTCCGGCCACCGATGGAGAAAATGTCATCGCATTCTTTGGCTCGGAGGGCCTTTACTGTTTTGACTTCGATGGGCGACTGATCTGGAAACACGATTTCGGAAAACTTGTGTCCGGACCGTACGACGCCCCGGAACTGGAATGGGGCTTTGCCAGTTCCCCGATTATTCACAACGGTCTCGTCATTGTTCAATGCGACTGCCTGAATGCGAACTTTGTCGCCGTTCTGGATCTGAAAACTGGCGAGGAGATTCGGCGGATTGATCGCGGCGGCGAGGTTGCCACGTGGTCGACACCTGTGGTCGTGACGACGGATGGTCGATCGCAAATCGTCTTCAATGGTTATCGTCAGATGGCTGAATAGGACCTGGAAACCGGCACGCAAATCTGGCACCTGACTAATGGAGGCGACGTTCCCCGGCCCACGCCACTGTTTTCTCAAAGGCTTGATCTACCTGACAAACGGCCACGGCCGCAGTCCGACATTTGCGATCCGACCAACAGCCACGGGAGATCTGACTCCTGCCGTTGATCAATCCGAAAACACAGGCCTTGCGTGGTGGCAACCCAGCGACGGTTCTTACATGCCAACACCGTTGGTCCGGGATGGACTACTTTACACATGCAATGACAATGGTCGCTTGACGGTGCGAAATGCAATGAGCGGAGAACTGATCTATCGTCATCGAATCGGGACCGGCAGCGCTACATACTCAGCCTCCGCAGTCTCGGCTGGCGCATACCTTTATTTTGTCAGTGAGCAAGGTGAAGTCACCGTGGTTGAGGCCGGACGCGAGTTCAAAAAAGTCGCAAGCAACAACATCAATGAAGTCGTCATGGCAGCGCCCGCGATTTCCGGTGACCGGTTACTCATCCGCACCGTGCGGCATCTGTATTGCCTGGTGCCAGAATAGCGGTTCTTCAACGGCTTTCGCCTGAAGTCCCGCCGATCCCGTCTGGACGAAACATGATTCAACTCTCACCGACAACAAAGTGCCCCACAGGCTTCACGCCAGTGGACTTAAGGTTTGAAAACTACAAGCAGCCCACAACAGAACAACCCGCCTGTCCCCGAAAAGGGTCTCATTGTTTTGGCGGGATCGAATTGAGAGACCTGCCCCAATTTTGTTCCGCCTGTCAGCAAAGTGCTGTGTCCTTATGGACTCTTCTGCCATGGACTCTTCTGTTGACACGATTCCTACGCCGTCTCATGTCGGCTTGCCCGACATGATCGCACGTTTCGAAACTAGAAACTCCCACTACACCTCCGACGATTCCAGATCCGCCAGCAAATTGCGGGCACGAGTCAGGCTCTTGCCGGCGGCATTGTCATCGAAGCGGGCAGCTATTTGTTCTCGGCCGGGCTGATGCAACCAGCGGTGGAACAAATACGTTCCGATCAGCCCAAGCACGCCGACTCCAATGTTGGTCCACAAAAACAGCGGTGACGTGTTACCGAGAAAGTCGGCACCGAGCAAATCGAACACCAGATGTATGAACGGCATCCACAGCAGCCACCATGGGAGCCCAACCATTGCACCGCAGCGAACGTACCAGCGCCTCAGATCCTTAAGCCGCTGCTGAATCACCACAACACGGTCAGTGTAGTCAATGCGGCTCATTCGTCCGAGCGTGATTCCCGCCATGATGATCACGACAACGCCATAGACGTGAAACAGCACACCAACGGCCATGCGGTGTGCAACTCCCAAATTTGCACTCCAATAGGCGACGGCCATCAGAATCATCACAACGCCAAACGCCATCAGAGCAATCTGCCCCCAGAACAGTGGCCAGAGACCTCGCCGAACTCGATCGCGTTGTCGGTGATTCCAGGCATCTGCGTCGCGAGACACCCGAGTTGCAAGTCGTGTCTCAATGCGTTGTTCAAACTCCAGCCACGAGCGTTTGAGTTCTTCGAGTTCCATCGCTGTTGTCCCTATTCAAATTGTGTTTTCAATTTTTGCTTTAGGCGACTCAGTCGAGTCGCAACATTGGTTTCCGAAAGTCCAAGCACTTCCGCAATCGCCGCGTAGGACTGGTTCTCCAGCCAGAGCAGCAAGAGTGCGCGGTTCGTAGGATCCAGTCCATCGATGATTTGAAACAGCTCGACAATTCGCTCGCCCTCGGCAGATAGCGGCATCGAACCCGCAGGCTCAGGGAAATCCTGTAGTCGTTCTTCGCGACTTCGCTTTCGCCGTCGATCGTTCGAAATCGCCACATTCATAGCGATCCGATACATCCATGTGGAGAATGTCCGCGTCGAGTCGTAACGATCAAAGGCTCGCCACAGTTGATAGTGGATCTCCTGAACCAGGTCGTCCCGATCCGTTGCCTGCCGACACCACGCGTATGCAACTCGCCAAACGATACCCGCGTGCTGAGCCAGCAATGTGGCAAATCTCTGTTGAAGTTCGGTTCCGCGATTCACGTTCGGCTCATTCAGGATTCTTCAGTCTACCGACACGATGTCAGGTTGCTGCCATGTGATTCGCAGCGACGCGGCAGGAATCACAGGCTTTATGGAAAATATCGGTCGTGGTGTGGACTCAGATATTCGTCGGTATTTCTTTCAGAGGCATGCGCTTCGCATTTGCGTGTGGCGAGTCAACCGGCGGATGATTGGCCGACCGACATAGAGCAGACATGCCAGGATCACCCCAAAGAAAGGATGCCTACCGGACTTGTCCCAGGGTCAGCTCGATTTTCTCTTGAATGCCGATTGGTCTCTGACTGAGGCGGTCAGAAAGACACGGTAACCGAGCGGCCAGCCAGGGATCAAATTGTGTTGGGCGCAGTGTAGGAATCGCACGAATCACATCAGGGTAAAACACCCCGCCATCGGGAGAACACGAGGTGAAGATTTATCTTGATTACCCGCAGAGGTTTTGGTGAAGCCGCACTAAGGGTGAAATTCGCGTGCAGACAGACCACGACAGCCGCCCTGAAAAATCATCTCGCATTGCAATCCGTTGACTTACGTCATCGACGCGTTAAGGGGGAAAGGTGTGAGGAACCGAATACGGAAACACTAAAGAGACGTTGCCTGACACCTTGACAGCTTTTCTTTCCCCCCAGATCTTCACCACATCGCAGGCATACATGATCATTGCGGCCGCAGCCCGTTCGCTTGAAGTAGAGTTTATTGCTACGGCTGTAATGTAATTTGAGTGCCAGAGTTGGCGATAATAAAGGGGCCTCTTTGATATCAAAGAGACCTAATGGCATTTTTGACCCCTTTGGCCTTTTTCGTCCCGCCACACCCGACCGCCATCAGAACGGCAGCGAAAAGGAGCATGTCGCGTGGACGATTCATTGGCGGTTCCGGATACAGTAGAATGTCACATCCACACCAGCACGGCCAATCCACCCAGAGCGGCAACGATTAAGGCGATCACCGTGACGTACATGACCGTGCGAGGATAAGCATCCGCAGGACCCTCACCGGGATAGTCATCCATCGTCATGTTCGCTTCATCAGCCGCTTCAGCCGCAGACATAATGGTGAGCAGCTTCATCTGCTTTTCATCACCTCCAATTTTCCAGGAAGCTAGCGCGGTCGCAGGGAGGTGACCAGCGTTTGCAATATCGGAAGAGAAGAACGAGAGCACATACCGCCCATTTTCCCCTTCCGCACCGAGCGCGCTCAAAGGCGAGGATTCGCCGGGAATGGTGAGTCGGACAGCTTCTTCGAGTTCATCGCGCGTCGCGAACTCTGCCTGACCGATATCCAGCCGCATCAGCCCCGCATTATTGCCCGATGTATAAGCCACAAGCCGCCCTTGCTTCCAATGTTCATCAATTGTGAATGGGTTAGTTACGTTGTGAGGAACAGCAGAAGTCGTCATTGCACTCTCCAATATCAAGTATCGATGCAGGCAAATGTTAAAACTCACTGCGCCGATTGGATCGACACCCGGCAAATAACGCGCAGGGTGGCTTTGCCCAGGTTCATTGGTGAGTCTTCATTTAGGACGCAATTTCTGTGCCGACGAAATCGCAACCGCACCTGACGTACGGCGTGTCATCTCGCGAGCGATCAAAGACCTGCCGACGTCACGGTTCACTTGACGCTACTCCACGAAACTTTGCGCAATCAACGGCCTGCGATTCGTCTAACCGCCCGGCCCGATCAGCGCGCAGCACGGTTGCTGATCGACCAAATGAATCATGTCAGCGAAACGTGACCATTCGGAAGCTCAGATCGATTCTGGAACCTGCCTGCTATGACGAGGTCTACCCTTCGTTGCGACCAAGATGCCGATCGTTCAACAATTGTGATCTCAACGCTCTGTTCGGCACAGCGTTCGCTGAGATGGAAGACATAATACATCGGACGATGATCTACATGCATCGGACGAGATCTACATCGACAATTTGACAAGACTCAACAATTCGCCGCACACTACAAGAAGGAAAAGAATCATGAGTTTGTTTATTCGAGCAAGCTGGACGAAGCCTCGTCACCCCGATCCAAAGCCTGACATGCCGCGCCCCGGAACGCCGCAACCCGGAGATATTCCCGGTACTCCGCGCCCCGGCGACATGCCGCCGATACCGCCGCAGCCCGGTTCGCCAGGGCCAGTCAATCCTAAGACTTAAAGACAAAACACACCCACGAAGAAGATCATCGCACTATTCACGATGAGTCCGAGCAGTGCCTGAAACAATCCGGCAATTGCTTGTGCGCCCTTGTTGGCTGCGATCGACAATGTACCGCTCGTAAGCTACGAATCGCTGCCGTTGGCTTTCGCCGACTTCCGTTTGGAATTGTTGGCTCGCGGACGTTCTTCTGTCTCTTCTGACGAATCGTCTGAGTCCTGCCTCGGTTGATTGCTCCTGCGTTCATCGTTCGGCCAAAGAAAATCGCTCAGAATCGGAGTGGAAGCCGGAACCGATTCGACCGACGGATACCGTTCAGCGGTTTCGCGCAGTCTCACCTGATCCTCGTCGAAGTGTTTGCTGGCTTGTGAAACCTGATGGTTGAGTTCTACGCCAAACACCGCAGCGCTTCCCATGCTCGCCACCAGCAGCAGAGTTGTCACTGCAGCGACACATGCTCCCTGGTCAATCGGAATCATTCTCGACACAAGAGAGGCCGTTTTCGTCAGAAACACTCCGAATACCATGGACAGAAACAGAATCAGAAAGATCTCAGTGGCGACGACAAACGCGACGACGGCGGCGACGCAAGTCGTCGCGGTCAGCACCAAGCCCGTGACGCGCGGGTAGTTCCAGTAAATCAGTCCTTTAAAACCAAAGTCATAGAAACTGACCTTGGCCACCGGGATTATCAGACCCGCCACCGTTGACAACAGGGCTCGCGCTCCGGCGGGCTGGAGAAAACAAACGGCATGCGACTGGCCCAGTCGGCTACAATTTTTCCATCGAAATAGACCGTTACCAGCAACAGCGCGATCGCTCTCAGTGTCATCACATAGGGGGAAACCAGCAGCTCGACCGGATCTCGCCAGGGAATTTGCGCACCTGGGCATTCTGCATGACGGCTATTGTCGAGCCCTAATCAGCTCAGCGATCTGACCGGGGCCTGGCAGGCCCTTGACCTCGATCTCCAGATCGTCCTGGCCGGAACTGCTGATCGCCAGCGATCCGACATTCACCAGTCTGCCAATAAACGTCTGATCGATCTGAATATTGCGGACATCGTCGTGCTGAACTTCCGAGCTTGCCTTTGCGATTAACCCACGAGTCAATCGGGTCCGTTTGCTGGTGACTTCCAGTGTGACGCCCAGAGTCTTCACCCACCAAATAAAGAATGCGACCGCTCCAATGCCGGCCAATGTCCCGCCGGTGATCCAGTCGATCGTCACGTCCCACGGGAAACTGAAGTACCTTCCGCCGAGGCCAATCACCAACCCACCAAGCAGACACGCCACCAAAAGCAGGTAATTAAACGGATGAGCCCGAAACATCACGGGATGAACTGTTTGAATCAACTCCTCGGAATCGACGGGAGTTACAACCCGATCGATTTCAGCATCGTCAGGTGACGTTTCCTCAATGAGTCGGGCTACAGGCGCCTCCACTTTGATCGGATGTTCACAATGCGGACAATCGATCTGCTGTCCAACCAGAGCTGCAGCGACCGCGATATTTTGCTGGCAAATTGGACATCTGTATGTCAAGTCCGACATTTTGTTGTCTCTGAATTGTTTGTGTAAAGGCGAGCCACATGATCTGATGACCAGGGATGTGAACGTCGTCGGCCTTTGTTTCGCGATCAAACGCTACCCAGGATCGCATTGCACAGAACGAAACCCTGATAGCTCCGATCACCGTGAGTGACTCCACGAACCATGCAGTTGCATGGTCCGTGGCGCATGTTCCCTTCGCCGGGGGGAAACACTCCGTTGACTTATTCTTCTTTGTCGTCCACTTCGATATCAACACCGCCCGAACTGACCTTCACGTCAATCGCGCCGTCCCGGTCGTGGTTGCGACGAGTTCGATCGATGCGATATCACTCGTCGAGTTCCTTCGTGAATTTGTTGTCAGCAAAACCGGGCCATTAACCTCCATCGAATCCTGTGGCACCTGCAAGCTGTTTTTGGGTGACTGTTGTTAGGTGACATCCGACCATTTTCTGTCTCCTGAATCTTGATCGGTGTCATTCGTCGTTTGACCAACACGGTCTAGTCTGAAGGCTTTGCAATTGGTGTGCCAATGTAACAAAGACGTCGAGTGAGGTGCGCCTGCGCCTGTGAAGCGGCAGTGTTGATCTGATCGAACTCGTGCAGGGTGGTTCGCGACACACAATTGTGTTCGTCCGGAAAAACCCTTGGTGGGTCAGCGCAAACCGGCAGTTTCGATTGGAGAATTCCTTCGATTGCGAAGCTCCCAGCCAATGACGAATCTGTGTTTTTCTGTTTTGCCTGGCCCACCGTATGCTGCTCGCTCCGGCGACTTGCTCGTTGATCGACCACTCGGCTCGATCAGAAGTCGCATTTCTTCTCCCCGACTCGGGGAGGTCGCGAAACGACAAGATTCAGACGTGGCGATTTATCAGAAGTCAGATCCATTGAGATACTTAAATTGAGGAACCGTTGGTGGTTCGGCGCAAGCCCAACCTTGTTTGGCTTACTTGACCCCTTTCGGCCCGCTGTGAATGAGCTTTTTGTTGACGAATTCAAGAATGCCGAGGTGCGACAGTTCGCGACCGTATCCGGAATTCTTCACGCCGCCGAAGGGAAGTTCGGCCTGTGATTTTGTCGGTTGATTGATGAAGACCATTCCCGTTTCGATCTGCTCGGCGACACGGCGACCACGTTCGATATCGGAGGTGAAGACGCTGCCGCCGAGACCGTACGAGGAGTTGTTGGCCAATACGATCGCTGCGGCTTCGTCTTTCACGACGTAAACACTGGCGACGGGACCAAACAATTCCTGATCAAACGTGGGCATGTCGGGCGTGATGTCAGTCAGGATCGTGGGATTGAAGTACGCGCCCTCGCGATCGGGTCGATCTCCACCCAGCACGACTGTTGCTCCGGCGTTGATCGTCGCCTGGACCTTCTCCAGCAAGTTAACGGCGGCCTCTTCGGTTGACAGCGGAGCCAGCGTCGTCGCCTCATCCATCGGGTCTCCCAATTTGAACTGCGACATCTGTTTCCTGAAAGCCGACAAAAATGTTTTCGCCACTGCCTCGACCACGATGAAACGTTTCGAAGCGACACACGATTGTCCCGCGTTCACCATGCGGCCTTTCACAGCCATCTCGACAGTTAATTCCAGATCGGCGTCTTCAAGAACGATGAACGCATCGTTGCCGCCAAGTTCCAGAACGGACTTCTTGATATTCTTTCCGGCAAGTGCCGCGACGGCTGCTCCCGCCTTTTCGCTGCCTGTGAGTGAAACGCCGCGAACACGCTCATCCCCAATAATGACTTCTGTAAACTCGGTCGGAATAAAAAGGTTTGTGTAGACTCCATCGGGTAATCCGCATTGTGTGAACAGGTCCGCGATTGCTTCCGCGCACTGCGGCACATTACTGGCGTGCTTTACCATCACCGTATTGCCGGCCATGATGTTCGGCGTCGCGAAGCGAACGACTTGATAGAAGGGAAAATTCCACGGCATGATCCCGAGCAACACCCCCAGCGGTTCGTAGTGGATGCAGGCGTCGGCGTCCACATTGTCCAGCGGCTGGTCGGCCAAAAATGTCTCGGCGCCGTTGGCGTAGAACTCAGCAATTTTGGCGCAATATTCAATCTCGTACTGGCTTTCCGTGATGCGTTTGCCCATATCGAGCGTAATCGTGCGAGCGAATTCGTCCGCACCGTCTCGCAGCAACTTTGCGAATTTCAAGAGTGCCTTCTTCCGTTTGTCGAACGACGTCTTTCGCCAGCTTCGATACGCTTCATGAGCAATCCCGATGGCATCGACGACTTCATCTTTCGTCAACGTCGAAAATGTTTCCAGAGTTTTATTGGTTGCGGGATTGATACTGGTGATGGTCATTGAATTTCCTTTTTTGTTTTTCGGTCTGAAAGTCTAATCGGTAAATTACGAATTATTTGAGCGTGACGATGACCTTCCCTCGATCAACGCCAGTCTCGACGCGTCGGTGTGCTTCGGCCGCTTCAGGAAGCAGATAGGTGCGATCGATAGTGACTTTCAACTGCTTTGCTTCGTACAGCCGAATTAGTTCGCGAAGATCGTCGGCGTTGGCTTTGGCCAGCATGACCTTCCCTGATTTGGACAAGGGCCACGTCAGGACAGTCATCAGAATGCCTTTGACATCAGGTTCCGTCGAAACGTAGCTTCCTCCGTCAAGCAGTACTGAACGTGCATCAAAGTAACCCGACTTGCCGGCAGCGTCGAACACCAGGTTCCATCGTTCACTCGACTTCGTAAAGTCAGTCTTCTCGTAGTCATAAAAGTGGTCGGCACCTAATGAACGGCAGAACTCTTCGTTGTCTCCGCTGGCAACCGCATCGACATGACAATCGAAAGATTTTGCAATTTGCACGGCGAAAGCTCCAACTCCACCACTGGCGCCATTGACCAGGACTCGACCACCCTGTTTCAGCTTGCCATGATCCCGCAAGCTCTGTAAAGCTGTTGTACCAGCCAGCGGGATTGCCGCCGCCTCTTCCATTGGCATGTCGTCGGGAAGCGTGGCAGCCACATTGACCGAGCAAGTTGCGTACTCGGCCAATGCACCACCGCGCAGATGATCAAGGAATGCCATCACGCGGTCACCCACCGAAAAGCCTGATCCCGGCGGACATTCTGTCACCACTCCAGCCACATCGTATCCGGGCACGCGGGGAAAACCGCCGGGAAGCAGCCCCTTCATCTCACCGCTGCGCAGCCGGTAGTCGATGGGGTTGATGCTCGAGGCCCAGACTTCAATTAAGAGTTCATCATTTTTTCGCTGCGGGATCGGGCGTTCTGCCAAATGCAGCACATCGGCCGTGCCATAGTCGTCGAATTCGATTGCCTGCATTGTCTTATTGTCTGTTGATAGCTTAGTCGTTGCATGAGTTTGCGATGTCATTCGTCACGTTCT
>Ga0105044_10007062_pt1 | contig 15460 bp, 10 predicted proteins | sample MAT01_FD_78092 | JGI IMG/M metagenome (GOLD analysis project Ga0105044, IMG submission 78092) | Freshwater microbial communities from Lake Fryxell liftoff mats and glacier meltwater in Antarctica - MAT-01 | ecosystem: Environmental > Aquatic > Freshwater > Ice > Liftoff microbial mat | place... | reverse complement strand
CGCTCAGCCGAACGGTGTCTTTTCACGGTTGAAAGGTTTGAAGATTGCTCACAAGAGATACGGCGCTTAAAGGTCAGTCGCTGAATTAAGAATCCCCATGCGTTCACGCCGGGGAGTGTCAACAGAACCTAGTCTAATCAAGCTGTTGAGGCGGTTAATAGCCTTCATGCAAGAGGGATGTCTGGCAAGGGCCAGAACCGCCCTCGACCCCTGCCCCATTCAAGCATCAATCTTGAGACTTTTACGAGTTTGAATCAAGGCACTTCGGGTTCTTTGCTGAGTTCGATCTGCCCGGTTCATCCCCTCACAGCCATTCGCTCAGCCTGGCTGGGCATCGTGCAACCATTGCCGAGTTCCAAAAGATTGGCAAGCCTTAGCCGCAACCGGGGCAGATGCGGCTAAGGCTGCCCTGAACGGCAAGCGCAAAATGAAATGACAAAATGCGCCATGGAACACATCCCCGGCTCCGAGGGTATCGACGGGGGTGATGGTCGGCACGGGGAGCCACGCCTCGGTGCCTTGGTCATTAATATGGATGGGGTCGCCGCCGTGGGTGATGGCAATGTGAGGAATCCCAAACTGGCGCAGATGGGCGATCGCCCCCGCTTCATCCTCACAGCCGGGTGGGCAAAAGTTGGTGGAGCAGAGGGCATAGTCTACCCATGGCAGCACGGCTTCTAACCCCGGCTTCCAACTGCCACCATCGAGCACTACTGGAATCTGTTGAGCATGGGCAAGCATGGCAATGGCCGCGCTGAGAGCTGGCTGATGTCCGTCAATCAGCACCACCCCAACGGTGCGCTGGGTCAAGGCGTCATGGATGGCGGAGGGGAGGCGATCGCCCCCCACCTGGCTTTGGGTGGCATTGCGGGAGATAACGGCGCGATCGCCCGTCGCCTGGGTCACCAAAATAGACGACACCGGCGGTGGCAAAACTAGCTCTGGAGCTAGATCAAGCCAGCGCACCCCCTGCTCAACCAAATCTGCTTGTAGCAATTGGCTGAGGGGATGCTGCCCAAACACCGCTAGCAATGTGGGGCGATCGCCCAGATGGGCAAACGTCACCGCCGCATTTGTGGCGGGGCCTCCCGCCGCCATGGCATCAGCGATCGCCACAACTTTTTGGTTGGGCTGAGGGATTGCAGCCACCTGATATACCCAATCAAGGGTCGCCAACCCCACAAATAACCCCGTCTGCACAGCCAACCTAGAATCAAAACTCATGGTACAAAGAACTGTTTGCTAGCTATCAGGCCAGAGTTGCTTCATCCGAACAAGCACTTCGGAATCTTTATAATCGGAGTCTTTAATAATCAAAGAGCTACGGTTTCCTCTGAGCAAACGGATGATCTCAACTACTTTGATCGGCTGCGCCGCCGCCTCTATCTTTCAGAAAAGGTAGCCATTAATACTGCTATTTGTAAAGGTCTTCTTTCTGAAGATATTGGCCAAACCTATCTCAAAGCATTAAATGAAAAGCTTTTATAGCGGTTTCTTCAAGTATGAGGTGCGCTCAACTTGGGGACACTCTCTGAAACAAGGGGCTTAAGCCCCTTGCCCATACTTCACCAGCGTGAAAACCGCTATATCACTCAAAGATAGCTAACGCTATCATCACAACCATAAGATCGCAGCCATAAATCGTGGTTTGGGGTTCTGACAGTGATGGTGCTCTACCCATAGTAGGGTTGGGGCAGACGGGCGATCGCCTTCTAGAAAAGCTGCCAATTTGGGCACAACCCGATATGACGGTAGCGTGTGCGTTTTGCCGATGCATAATTTTTGGGATACCGAAGTTAAGATGCGATCGCCCATCCTATTTCCTACCGACGCTTCCAAATTCTTGGTCTGTGGCTTAGGGAGTTTGGGGCAATATTGTGTGGCAGCGCTCAAGGCGTTTGGTGCTTCGGTCAGCGGCATTGACCTTCTGCCCCCCACCTATCGCTCCGCGCAGCCTAAGAACCCAGAGAAGGTTTAGCCCCTCCACACAAGCGGCATGGCTATCGGGTCTGAGACAAGGGCTACTCTGAATTTTGCACCCGTTCCCTCGGAGACAGGCTTAGCCCAGGGGTTCTCCGGCGGGGGCAGCGGAGTCGAGGGATTGGAGTTGGTTGGCGATCGCCGGATTGTATAACCGCAGATAGTTCCAATAATTGGCAAACACCGATTCGACATAGCCCTTGGTTTCAGGGTATGGAATTTGCTCCACAAAGAGATCGGGATCACCCAAACCAAAGCGATCGATCCAATCGGCAACCGCCCCAGGGCCAGCGTTGTAGCTGGCGATCGCCAACAGCGAGTGATCGTCGTAGGTATCGTGGGTGTAATCCAAATACCAAGTGCCCAGGGTGATGCTGTCTTGGGGGTCATCGAGGCGATAATCGGTCAGCCCCATCTTGCCCGCCACCCACTCTCCGGTAGAGGGCATCACCTGCATCAACCCGGTCGCCCCAACCGACGATTGGATCTGCGCCTCAAACCGCGACTCTTGGCGAATTAGCGCCGTGACGAGCAGGGGGTTTAGTTGCTGCTGCTGCGCCCCTTGCTCAATTAAGTCGGCAAAGGGAAAGGGATAGAGGGCTTCCCAGTAGGTGGGTTGTTGCTTGAGTGCTTGGTACTGCGCCAGTTCCTCGGGGTCATCTCGGCGCAAGGTCGAAATCATGTAAATGCCGTTGAGGTTATCGTTGACCCCCAACCGCATTACCCCATCGGTAAATTGCTCAGCCACTGAAGGCGCTTTGGGGTTGCTAAACTCGGTTTGCCAATGGCCATGGGCATCGCGGTCTTGCCCCAGTTGGTAGAGTTCTTGCAGCGGCTCAGACCCTACGGGCAACGGGCTGCGGTGGGGGGTTGGCTGCACCTCGGGCTGCTGGTAGCGCACGGTGGTAAAGTCGCCCACATCCCACCCCAGCATGACGGCAGAGCGCCAGGCATAGTAAGACTCTGGATAGCGCTGCAGCACTTGCTCGAAGTGGGCGATCGCCTCTTCTTCTTGGCCTTGTTGCCGTGCCCATTTGCCGCGCCAATAGGCGGCTTCGGGGGCATAGTCGCTGTCTGGGCTTTGCTCCACCACCTGCTGCGCCCAGCGCTGCGCCGTGGGCAAGTCTCCGGCTGCTAGACTCTGCTCTGCCCATTCCCACGCTAACTCTGCTGCCGCATCAGAGTGGCCATAGTCGCTAAATAGGGTTTGGCGGGTTTGGGATGCGGCTTCGGAGCGATTGAGTTCATTTAGGATCTCGGCTTTGGTGCGGAGGGCTTCCCCAGCACGGGTCGGAAATTGCTGAATCACTTGGTCGAGGTAGGGCAAGGCGGCTTCGGCGGGGCGGGCGAGGGCAGCCATCCGCATCAGCGCCATGCCGGTTTCGGGGGCTGTAGGGAAAGACTGGATCGCTTGCTGGTAGTGGGTGAGGGCATCGGCACGGCGATCGCCAATATGCGCTCCTCGCCCTGCTCGGTACAGATTCACCGCAGTTGGCGGAGCCTTGGCGTAGGCATTGCCAGCGGCGTTGTAGCGCAGGTTTTCCCAATAGGCAAAGCCGATGTCTTCCCATTGTTCGGGGGTCAGTTGGTTGGCATATTCATTCACCAGCCGATCTAAAACCCCGGTGATATCGGGCAGATCGACGCCATACCGCGCCAAGAGTAAAAGTAAGGATGGCTGGTTTGGGTTTTCGGCCAACAGATTGAGGGCTATTTGCAAGGTGCGCGGATGGGCAGGGAATTGGGCGATCGCCCGATCCCAATAGCTGCGATCGCCCTTCCCCAACGCCTCTAGCGCTTCCACCGTCATCGGGCTGTCGGGATATTGCTCCACCATCGTTTGCCAGGTGGCCGTGGCTCCAGCCGGATCTCCGCTCGCCAGTTGCGCCTGCGCCCGCCGCGCCAACACCGCCGCTGCTAACAGCGGATACTCCGTCTCCAATCCTTCTAGCAACGACAGAGCCTGACCGCCTTTTCCTTGCTGAATCTGATCGGTAGCTAACAGGTAACGGGCGCGAAACTGGTCACGAGACGGGCGCTCAGTGGCGATCGCCATCAACGCTTCCGCGCGTTCTGCAGGCGCTACCCCCACCCAGGGCAACACCGCCGATGCTTGCTCGGGTTCATCTACCCCATCCATCAATTGTTCGCCCACGATCGGGAAAAGATTAAACCCTGGCAACAGCCCAAAGGTGCCGGCAGTAGAGGCGATCGCCCCCACCGTTAATGCCGTCAACCCCGCTGCCCCCGCCCACACCAGCCGCTTCCGCCGCCCATCTATCATGGCAAACTGTCCTACCGTCTATGCTCTACAAAGCTAGCTCATCAACCGATCTCAAAACTCATTCAGAAAATAGACGCTCAATCGCTGTTCTAAATACCTACGCTCTAAATACCTACGTCTTACACACCTACGTTCTAGATATCTACTTTAGATGTCTATTTGGGATTGCTATTCTGGGTTTCTATTCCAGCAACACACGCTCATGACTCTGTGTGATGATCCTGCTCAGCAATACCCTAGCGCAGCCTCCCCCTAGTTGGTGCAGCAATCCTACTCTAGGCTGATTGATGTCTTCTAGATTAATGTCTTCTAGTAATAGACAATTACGTGGGTTGAGCGGAGCCGAAACCCAGGTAATACAGGTTGAAAAAAATGGATATCTGTTGGACGTCTGCATGATGGGTTATTTGTTTTTCAACAAATCTTTTTCAACAAATCATTGATGAAGTTGGATATTAAATTTGATCATGGTTAGAAAACAAGTGAAGGCAAAACCGAATTCTAAAAAACAAGAAATTATTGCAGAGTCTGATGGTAGCTTGACGGCGTATCTGAAATCGTCTCCGGTGGATGGCAAAGCAAACAAAGAGCTTGTGCAGCTATTAGCAACGTTTTTTGGCGTGTCTAGATCGAGCGTTGTGATCAAGACAGGCTCATCTTCTCGTACCAAGCTGGTAGAGATAGATCTAGATGAGGTGTAGGCTAGCTCGGGGTTTGGGGAGTCTTCACCTATTTTCTAAACTCAGTCCGAAGTTATTTGAAAGACCTTGCTGCGTCAGTAATATGGTTTATAAACGGGATTGAGGTGGATGGGCGATCGCCCCTTTCCTTCCACTAACCCTGCGGATCTGCGTTGCCCCATGTTGCCGTGGAATCTGCATGGAAATCTCTGCTTAGAGTATCCAAGATGATTTGGGAGAACGAAAGCCTCACGTTAGAGTAGGGGAGACTTGGAGAGATTGGCATGAAAGTTGCGTTTTTTAGTACAAAGCGATACGACCGATCTGCGTTTGAAGAAGCAAATGCAGAGATCGGGCACGACCTGACTTTTTTTGAACCCCGGTTGACGCCACAAACAGTGAGTTTGGCGGCGGGGTTTCCGGCGGTGTGTGTGTTTATCAACGATGTGTTGCATGCTGAGGTGCTGGAAGCCTTGGCGGCTAACGGAACCCAGGTGTTGGCGCTGCGGAGCGCGGGGTTTAACAATATTGATTTAGCGGCGGCGGCGGCGGTGGGGATCACGGTGGTGCGGGTGCCCGCCTATTCGCCCTATGCGGTGGCTGAACATGCTGTGGGGTTGGTGCTGATGCTGAACCGCAAGCTCTATCGCGCCTACAACCGCGTGCGCGAAGATAATTTTGCTCTCGATGGGCTATTGGGGTTTGACTTGCACGGCAGCACCGTGGGGGTGATTGGTACGGGCAAAATTGGCCTAATTTTTGCCCAAATTATGCGCGGGTTTGGCTGTCAGTTGGTGGGCTACGATGTCTATCCTACGCCACAATTTGAGGCGCTGGGCGAGGCTCGGTATGCGCCGCTGCCCGAGTTGTTAGCCGCCGCTGATATTATTTCGTTGCACTGCCCATTGTTGCCTTCAACGCACCATATTATTAACGCCGAAACCATTGCCCAGATGAAGCCAGGGGTGATGTTGATTAACACCAGCCGGGGCGCGTTGGTGGATACTAGGGCGGTGATTGAAGGGATCAAGGCAGGGCAAATTGGCTATTTGGGCACGGATGTCTATGAGGAAGAAGCAGATCTGTTTTTTGAGGATTTGTCTGACACGGTGATTCAAGATGACACCTTTCAGTTGTTGCAGTCTTACCCCAATGTGGTGATTACGGCACATCAAGCGTTTTTTACCCGAAATGCGTTGGAAGCGATCGCCCAAACCACCCTCAGCAATATCACCCAGCTTGAGCAGGGGCAAGCCTGCCCCAATCAAGTTCGCTTAGAGAGCCAAGTGGTCGCCAAAGCCCCTGCCTAATTCCGGCATAATCTCCGGCATAATCGGAGGGAACGGTTCCTGGCTGGGAGCGGGTCGCCGTTAGCAGGTTATTCATTCACGCCGGAGAGTGTTGTGGTCATGGATCGAGTGAACGCGATCTGGAAAACCTTAGGGATGGCGATGCTGGGGGTCTGCCTTGCAGGGGCGATCGCCCTTTCCGTTGCAGGGGCGATCGCCCAGGCTGACGAAGCTCCCACCGTTGTCTTTCCGATGCCCTCAGCGGTGACCAACGACACGCGGGTGCGGCTGGGCGGCACCCCCATCATGGCTCCCCTCAACCAAGCCCTCAAGCAAGAATTTGAAGCCCAGTTTCCGGGTACGGCGGTCGAGGTCGAGGCCGAACCCGACACCCAAGCCGCCTTGGAAGCCCTCCAAAGTGGCGCGGTAGACTTGGCTGGCATTGGCCGCCCCTTGACCGAGGCCGAAAGAGCCGAGGGTTTGCAAGAAGTGCCCGTCAGCCTCGACAAAATTGCCATCCTCGTCGGCAAGGCCAATCCGTTTAAGGGCAGCCTGACGATGGCTCAACTGGCACAGATTTTTCGAGGCGAGATTACAGACTGGGCGCAACTGGGGCGGGCACCGGGCACCATTCAACTTGTGGATCGTCCGATGACCAGCGAAACCCGGCTGGCGCTGGCACGCTATGGCATTGTGCCAGAGTCGGCGATCCCTGCCACGGTGACACACCGCATCCTAGAGAACGATGACACCGCAGAACTGGTGGAGCAGTTGGGGCGCGATGGATTGGGGTATGCGATCGCCCATCAAATTCGCCAAAACCCCCAGGTCAAACCGGTCAAAATCGCTATCCTCCAAACGACGCTACCGGGCGATGCCCTCTACCCCTATGCCCAGCCCCGGAGCTATGCCTACAAAGACGAGACAAACCCGGCCATCCGTGCCTTTTTGGGGTTCACAGCCACCGAAGCAGGCCGTGCAGCCTTGGCCACGGCTCGCCGCGAAGAATCGACACAACTAGCCCAGCAAGTCGCCCAAACGCGAGAACCCGACGGTGGCGGGGCGATCGCCCTCCCGCCCTCTCCCGTCGCCACTTCCCCCGAACTCAGCTTGCCCCGCCTCCCCACGATTCCCGCGTGGCTCAGGATTGTGCTGGCGCTCATTCCCTTGGGTGGTCTGCTCTGGGGCTTGCAACAACGACGGCGATCGCGCCGAAAACCCATCACCCCCGTCACGGTTCGACGTAAGCCCAGAACCCCGGCTCCAGATGAGGCCGAACCCAACATTCTAGATGCCTGGATCGAAGATGTCCCCAACGATACTCTTCAGGATTCAACCCCTCCTGTCGCAGATTTGGTAGAGGGATCTGCGACGGATTTAGAGTCCTCCGTGGAGGATTTGGATGACCTGGATGATGTGGATCCTGTAGTGGATCCCATAACAGAGGAAACTGCTTCCGCTGTCGTGGATGGGGAGGCTTCCTCCGTGGACTCATCTGCGATAGATCCATCAACGGATGAAGTAGATCCCTCGCTGGATGAAGCAGCAGACCTGACGCTGGTTGAGGTGGCAGATGTGACGGGGGCAATGACGGTTGCCTTGACGGAGAGCGAGGGCGAGGATCTGGGAGAGGCTGGGGCTGCGATCGCAGTCGATGCTGATGAGGTTGTGTCCCCAGCGGGTAATGATCTCGTGGATGGGGATGAGTGGCTGGGCGATCGCACCCCAGAGCCTGAAGTTCCAGAATCTACCGTTCCAGAAGCCATCGATGATCTAGGGGAGGAGGTTACCCAGTCGCCTTCGATTGACCCTGCCACCGTCCCGCCTATCTATCCAGACGTTTCGGAAGTAGATATTTCGGAAGTAGATATTTCGGAAGAGGACGCAGACGTTTCGGAAGTAGATGTTTCGGAAGAGGACGCAGATCAAGTTGGGCAAGCGGTGGGATCAGCCGCGACCTTGACTGATGATTCTGAGGTGTCTGACTCTCTCGATGAACCAGCGGCACGGCTAGATCCCCTAGCGGAAGAGGGGACGGCCACGGTGTCGGCAGCGGCTGTCGGCGTCGAGGTAGAGCGCCAGCAGATACCTGACACGGTGGCTGAAGATGAAGCCGATGGACTCAGCCTGTTAGGCCGCGATCCCCAAGCTAGGGATCCTCAAGTCATTGAGGCGACCCTCCAGCGACTTTTGGCTCCAGTGTTGGTGCAGGAAGGAGAAACGGCGGCTCGGTACCTAGCCGCTTACCGGGTCTTGGCTGGGGCGCTGTGCCAAGCGCTGCTCAAGGGTTCTCTGTCGCAGTTAGATGCGACGGATCCGCCCCGGCGCTTCGTCGCAGAACTCACCACCGAATATCCTCCCGGCGTGAGCCTAAACCAAGCGTTGTTGAACCAAGGGCTGTTCCAGAATGCCCAACAGGCGCTCCATGACATAGGGCTAGATCTCCCGACCCTACTCGCCGCAGAACCAGAGTCTGGGATGGGGCGTAATCCTCTCGGCGGATTACTTTTGGGATATTTAGAAGCCCTCGCTACCCAGGGCGTTCCGGCCATGGGCTATGGGTTGCGCTATGACCGTGACGAATCTGATCAAGACATCCAAGATGGCTGCCCCTTGGAGGTGATCAACCCATCCCAGTGGCAGATTGCGGCGACGGATTGGGAAATCTCGCGGCCTGATCGAACGGTGCAGGTTCCCCTCGGAGGCCATACCGAATCTTGGGAAGACGAGGGGGGGTATTTTTGGGTGCGTTGGTTGCCTGCCGTAGTGCTAGAGGGACATTGCTACGACAGACCTATCCCTGGCTATGGCTCCGCAGGGGTCAGCCTGTGGCGGCTGTGGCGGGCGGCGGGCGGCGATGCTTGCTATAACCAGCTCTACCCCACTGGGATCGACATTGACGCAGAGGTGCGTTTGGGGCAGCAGTTTTTCCTGGTTTCTTGCACGATCCAAGATCTGCTGCGGCAACATCAGGCCACTGGGAAAGCCTGGGAAGCTTTGCCCCAAGGGCTTGTGCTGCAACTCAATGATCAGGCGACGTTGCTGGCGATCGCCGAACTCATGCGCCTGCTCATAGACGACCATCATTTGCCGTGGGAAACCGCCTGGGATGTCACCCGCGCCACCCTCCGCTACACCTCCCACAGCCTGATCCCCGAAACCTTAGAGAACTGCTGGAGCGTCGAACTGTTCCGCCAGGTATTGCCGCGCCATCTGGAGATTATTTTTGAAATCAACGCCCGCTTTTTGGCAGAGGTGCGATCGCAGTCTGCTGACGAGAGCCACCTATCGCGCCTCTCGCTGATTGCCGAAGCTCTAGCAGATGGCGAGGTGCAGCGCGTTCGGCTGACCCATTTGGCCTGCCTCGGCACGGCGGCCATCAATGGTGTTTCGGCACTCCAGACCCAACTCTTGCAAGAGCGCATCTTGCCCGACTTCTATCGCCGCACCCCAGAGCTATTTAGTACCCAGAGCAATGGTGTTAGCCCCCGCCGCTGGGTGCAATTGGCTAACCCGGCGCTTTCTGACTTGATCCACCAGGCCATTGGCACAGCTTGGTTGCATGATCCCGATGCCTGGAGCTTGCTTGAACCCTATGCCGACGATGCGAGCTTCCGGGAAGCTTGGCAGCAGGTGAAACAAGGAGCCAAGATCCGATTGGCGGCACTAATTACGGAGCGCTTGGGGATCCGAGTCAACCCCTCGGCTTTATTTGATGGCCACCTTTCGACGGTTCACGAATACAAGCGTTATGCCCTCAATATCTTGCACATTCTCAGGCTGTATCTCTTGCTGAAGGATGATCCCAGCCTTGATCTACTGCCCCGCGTCTTTCTCTTCAGTGGCAAGGCGGCAGCGGGAGATCCCCGTGCGAAGCGCTTGATTAAGCTGATCCATTTGGTCGCTGATCGCGTGAATGGCGATGGCTGGGTGGGCGATCGCCTCAAGGTCATCTTCCTGCCCAACTTTAGCCAAAGCCTTGCCGATCATCTGTACCCCGCCCTCGATCTGTCTGAACACCTGTCCTTGGCGGGCACCGAAGCCGCCGACACAGGGATGGTCACCGCCGCCTTCAATGGAGCCTTGCTGCTGGGCACCCCCGATGGCTCACACCTAGAAGTTCGGGAGGCCATTGGAGCCGAAAATAGTTTCTTGTTTGGCATGACAGAAGCTGAGGTGTCGGCGTTGCTAGAGTCGGGCTATGATCCCGCCGTCTACGATGCGAGCCACCCCAATCTCAAGGCCGTGATCGATTTTCTCACCTCCCCCAGCCTCGGCCCGGATGCACCTGTGGCGATGCCGTTTCTCGTGCAGACGCTGCTAACGAACGATCCGTATCGGGTGTTAGCTGATTATGAAGCCTATGTGGCTGCCCAGCAACAGGTGGCGCAGGCGTTTGAGACTCCGGCGATCTGGCACGCCCGTGCCATTCGAGCCTGGGCGCGCCTAGGGAATTTTTCGAGCGATCGCGCCATCCAACGCTATGCCCAAAATATTTGGAACATCAACGCCGATCCTAACCACCTGCGGCAATGTATCGCGCCCCCCTCTGGCTGACTGGCAGAACCCCCCACCCCGCCCTTAACGCTGAAAGATGGTGCCGACCCAGATCTGGAACCCAACGTTCTGCTCAACGCTTTGATAGACGAGGCCGAGACGCAACCAGGGGCGTTAATAACCCCCTTAGATAGTCTTTCACCGTCCGCTGTCTCGCCTGTGGAAGCGCCCCCTGAGACTTCCACGCCCGTGGACGTTGAACGGATGCAAGTCTTGCCAGTAGAAGGCGTGCAAATAGATCGTCTACCCGAACCCAGGCCATCGCCTGAAAGGGCGGTAGAGCCTGTCCCTGCATCCCAGACCCACGCCCTTGATCCCCGGCACCATCGCTATCGGCTACCCCCTGCCGTGCAGCGGCAAATGCAGCAAGCTGCTGCCACCCAGATCCTGACTCCCGGCATTTACCAGATTGAGATTCAGGAATGGATTTCAGCGCCAACGGCTGAGAATTGCCCTGCCCCTGTTACCGTCTTGCTTTGGTTGCAGGGCGGGCGCTTCAGCCTCTCCGGTGACGCGGAGCCGCGTCACAGTGCGTGGCACACGCTCGATCTGGCTCGTTGGCTCACTCTGGCGGTGCAAGAAACCACCACCGTTTCGGCCTTTTTTACCGGATGCCCCCTCACCCTTTCTTTTCAGCGCCAATAACCCGCCTATCCTTTCCCTTCCTATGCCCTCAACCCCATGGATTGGCCTACTCACGCTGTTGGTTAGTCTGACGCCAATGCCCCCGCCGATTTCCGCTGAAGCATTGGCGTCTCCGTCAACGGCTCCCATCCCCATGCCCTCGGATGTGGCTCAACAACCCCCGACAACCGACGCTCCCAACTCAGACTCCCAGGGAGTGCCGGGATGGCTGTTGTGGGCTTTGGTGCCGGTACTGGTCGGAGGCGCGGGGTTCGTGTTGTGGCGCGATCGCCCACCCACCCCGCCCCCTGGCATTGCCCGCCTCCCAGATGCTGAGATTCCCGATGACCCGATAGCCCCTGGGATCGCCCAGCCCGATCCCCAGACTCTCCCAGATAGCATGAGTCCATCCTCAATTGCTGCGGGGATAGACTCCGCTGAGGTGCTGCCTGCCGAACCGCCCAAAGCACCGCCTGAAGCCTTGCCTTTAGATCCGTCTGAAGCGCAAACGGATCATTCTTTACAGCCGCTCCTGCCACTGGATCTTTTGCCCAAATCCGCTAGCGCCCCCCGGCCTGATCCCCTACTTGATCCCCAGACTGAATCTGCTAGCGATCCTGAAGAAAGTCTGAAAGAAAATTGGCAAGCCAGCCTGTCTATTCAGCCCCACCACCTCTTTGACTTGCCCCCAGAGGAGGTGGCCAACATTTTGCAAGTGGCCTATTCTCAACCCCTAGGAGTTGGGCGCTATCGGGTTTCGGTGGGGCGATCGCCCCATTCCCTTGCCCAGGTTCCCGTTCTGCTAGGGATCCATGGAGGGCAGTTCTTACTCCCGTGGATGGTGCAAGCCGTTGATTCGGCATGGTCTACCCTAACCGAAGAAGCCAACAGCCTGACCCTAGAGGTGTTAGCAGCAACCACGCTCTCGGCCATCTTCCTAGATACTGAAGAGCAGGCCGTTGAACCAACTGCGGATTCGATGCTCGATCCGATCACATCTGATCCCATGGCTGATCCCATAGCTGATCCCATAGCTGATCCCATAGCTGATCCCATGGCTGAAGCGATCGCCCTTTCTGCCGATGTCGATCTGCAACGACGGGCGGATGATCGCGCCACAATAGCCGAAAATACGGAAGACGCGACGGCAAACGCCGATGGGATGCCTACAACATTGCCTCCATCGGATCGAGGGCAGCCAGGTAGAATTCAGGCAGACGAAGCCGAAAAGGGGATGCTTTGTATCGAGCCACTCTCCTGAGCCGCATTCGGATGCCGCGTGCCTGAGCCAGTTTTTGGGATTGGCCGTGGGCTGACGTTGGCCGTGGGCTTGACTCTGGGCTTGACTCTGGGCTTGACTTTGGGATTGGCCGTGGCCTTAACTGTGGGCTTGACTATGCAACATGAGGTGATTTATGGATGCAATCCAACTGTGGCAGCGCTATCAAGACTGGCTCTACTACCATTCGGGGCTAGGGCTGTATCTCGACATCAGCCGGATGCGGTTTGAGGAGACCTGGGTTGAAACCCTGATCCCCGGTTTTGAAAAGGCGTTCAAAGATATGCAGGCGTTGGAGGCTGGGGCGATCGCCAACCCCGACGAAGACCGCATGGTCGGCCATTACTGGCTGCGCAACTCTGACAAAGCCCCTACCCCAGAACTCAAGCAAGCAATTGATGCCTCAATTGTGCAAATGGAAGTGTTTGCCGAGGCGATTCATAGCGGCACGATTCACCCTCCCGATGCCGCCAAATTTACCGACGTGTTGTCTGTGGGGATTGGGGGGTCAGCCCTAGGCCCGCAATTTGTGGCAGCAGCGCTTGCCCCAGAGCAACCGCCGCTCCACTTGCATTTCATTGATAATACCGACCCGGCGGGGATCGACCGCGTGATGAGGAGCTTGGGCGATCGCCTCAACACCACCCTCGTGCTGATCACCTCTAAATCAGGCGGCACCCCCGAAACCCGCAACGGTATGGTGGAAGTCAAACATGCTTACGAAACCGCCGGGTTGAGTTTTGCCGACCATGCGATCGCCATCACCCTGCCCGGCAGCAAGATGGATCAATCTGCCAAAACCGAACACTGGCTAGATAGCTTCCCCATGTTTGACTGGGTGGGTGGGCGCACCTCTGAGCTGTCGTCTGTGGGGTTAATTCCAGCCGCACTTCAGGGTATCGACATTCGTGCCATGCTCGCAGGAGCCGCCGAAATGGACGCGGCCACGGCCATCCCTAGCCTCCGCCAAAACCCCGCCGCCCTTCTGGCCTTGGCCTGGTATGCCTCAGGGCATGGCAAAGGCGAAAAAGACATGGTGATTTTGCCCTATAAAGATAGCCTGCTATTGTTTAGCCGCTACCTGCAACAGTTGATTATGGAATCGCTCGGGAAAGAGCGGGATCTAGATGGCAACGTCGTGCATCAGGGGATCGCAGTTTATGGCAACAAAGGCTCCACCGACCAACATGCCTATGTGCAGCAATTGCGTGAAGGGATCGCCAATTTCTTCGTGACCTTCATCGAGGTGCTCGAAGATCGTCAGGGTAGTTCCATTGAAGTCGAGCCAGGAGCCACCTCTGGCGATTTTCTGTCGGGGCTCTACCAAGGCACCCGGGCGGCGCTGTTTGAAAATGGCCGCGACTCTGTGACCCTCACCGTGCCCAGGGTCGATCCTTGCACCGTCGGGGCACTGATTGCCCTCTATGAACGGGCGGTCGGGTTTTATGCCTCCTTGGTCAACATCAATGCGTACCATCAACCCGGCGTGGAGGCCGGGAAGAAGGCAGCGACCTCCGTGCTAGATTTACAGCGCCAAGTGGTGCAGATGGTGCAGACCACAGGGCAACCCCTCGATCTGGCTACCCTTGCCGAAAAGATTGGAGCCGCCGACCAGATAGAGACGATCTACCAAATTCTGCGACACCTAGAGGCCAACCAACGCAGCGTAACCTTGCAGGGCGATCGCGCAAACCCTGCCAGCCTCACTGTTTTCCCCTGCTAATCCACCCAAAAGATGAGGCTAAGAGATACCGAGGATGAGGGATATGGGTGTAGGTGTGGGTGTGGAACCTGGGCTGGGTTGGCAAGGGCAACTAGAGCTAGATTTTGAGCATCAGGCTGGAAAAACTATCCTGAGTCGGGAGTTTATGAAATCTCCGATGAAGGTGCAACGACCGTTTTACCCAGAACCAGCGGTTTGTCATGTGGTGACGTTGCACACCGCAGGGGGCATTGTGGGGGGCGATCGCCTGTCTAGTCACATTCGGCTGCACCCCAATGCCCAGGCGCTGCTGACCACGGCGGCGGCGGGCAAAATCTACCGCAGCAGCGGGAGCCAATCGGTGCAATCGATCCATACCCAAGTTGCGGCAGGGGGCTGTTTAGAATGGCTCCCGCAGGAAAGCATTGTGTTTGCTGGGGCTAAGTTTCAGCAAGATCATCGGGTTGAATTGGCCACCGATGCCCTCTGGCTGGGCTGGGAGGTGGTTCGCTTTGGCCGCACCGCACGGGGAGAACGCTTTGAGACGGGCGACTGGCGATCGCGCACCCAGGTTTGGCGCGAGGGGCAATTGCTCTGGCTTGATCCCCAGTTTCTGCAAGGGGGCACAGCCATGCTCGACAGCCCCCATGGGCTGGGTGGCTGCCCGGTGGTGGGCAGCTTTGCGGTGGTGGGGCGGGCGGTTCCCGCTGGGCTGCTGCAGGAGGCGCGACAGAGCTGGGGCGATCGCCCCCAACCCGATGCCCGCGCCACCGCCGGAGTCAGCCAGCTCATGGCGGGGATGATCTGTCGCTACCGAGGCCATTCTAGCCATGAAGCCCGTCGCTGGTTTACCCAAGTCTGGCATGCGGTGCGGGCGACCCTGTTACACCGAGAGCCTTGCCTACCGCGTGTTTGGTGAAGACATTGGGGCAGATCGGGGGCTGTGGGGACGCCATGCCCCCACAGCCCCCACAGCCGGTCTTCGCGGAATGAAATCATCCCGTGAAAAACGAGCCGAATATGAGATCATGCTGGACGTTGGATGGTTTGTGAGCGCATGAATAT
>Ga0105044_10007060_pt1 | contig 15462 bp, 15 predicted proteins | sample MAT01_FD_78092 | JGI IMG/M metagenome (GOLD analysis project Ga0105044, IMG submission 78092) | Freshwater microbial communities from Lake Fryxell liftoff mats and glacier meltwater in Antarctica - MAT-01 | ecosystem: Environmental > Aquatic > Freshwater > Ice > Liftoff microbial mat | place... | reverse complement strand
GTGGTGCGCTGGCTGGCGCTCGATGCGACTTACGTGACGGGGGAGATCATCCGGATCGATGGCGGACGATGGTTGACGTGAGGAACAAATGGGCAGATAGGCAAATAGGCAAATAGGCAGATGAGCAAGTAAGAGAAGCCAGAGGGCGAGCTCGCGATCACGCCTTGACGATCCGCGCCAGGCTCGCCGGGACATTCTTCATCGCATCGCGGGTGTCGACGATCAGCCGGGCGTGGCGAGCGACGAGGGAATAATCAACGAGTTTGTGGTCGGTCACGATGAGCACCGCATCGGCGGCCTTGATCGCTTCGCAAGTCAGGCTTACAGAACTCAGGTCCACGGGCGCATACCGGCGCATCTCGGGGAATCGGGGCACGTGCGGGTCGTGGTAGGAGACGGCCGCGTGCCGTTCATACAGGATTTTGACGATCTCTGCGGCCGGTGTCTCACGGATGTCGTCGATATCCGGCTTGTACGCGATGCCCAAGATGAGGATGTTCGCGCCCTTGAGAGCCTTGCCGGTTTCGTTCAATGCCTCGGCCAGCCGATCCACGACATACCGCGGCATGCGGTGGTTGATCTCCCCCGCGAGTTCGATGAACCGCGTGCTGTGGCCGAACTCTTTGGCCTTGTACGTCAGGTAAAACGGATCGATGGGGATGCAGTGACCGCCCAAGCCTGGGCCGGGATAAAAAGGCTGAAAACCGAAGGGCTTGGTGCTGGCCGCCCGGATGACCTGCCAGATGTCGATGCCCATGTCGGTGAAGACGGGTTTGAGTTCATTCACCAGCGCGATGTTGACGCACCTGTAGATGTTCTCGAGCAGTTTCGCGGCTTCCGCAACCTCGGCAGACTCAACGGAAATAACCTTTTCGATGGCCGCCGAATAGAGGGCCGAGGCCACAGCCGTGGAGGCCGCATCGATGCCCCCAACGAGCCTCGGAATTGTGCGGGTCTCGAAGCCTTGCATGCCGGGGGCCTCGCGTTCTGGGCTGAACGCCAGGAAGAAATCGGTGCCACAGACCAGCCCTGTCGATTGCAGCCGCGGCAGGCAGACCTCGCGGGTCGTTCCCGGGTAACTTGTCGATTCGAGCGAAACGATTTGCCCGCGCCGAAGAATCGAGGCGACCATTTCGGTTGATTTTTCGACGTAGGAAAGATCGGGGTCTTGGTGCTTGCCCAAGGGCGTGGGAACGCACAGCACGATGCCGTCGCATGCCGCGAGCGGGCCGGGATCGCTGGTGGGTGTGAACCGGTCGGAGGCGGCGAGTTCTTGGGTCAGGTCGGCACCCAGGTGTTTGAGGTACGGCGTCCCGGCCTTTAGAAACTCGATCTTTTCGGGATCGATGTCGAAACCGACCACGCGGAACCCCGCCGCGTGCATGGCCCGGACGAGCGGGAGGCCGACATAGCCCAATCCGACGACGCCGATGGTGGCGTTGCGCTGGGAAAACTTATCGATGAGTGTGTGTGCGTATTCGTTCATCCGTGGGTGCAGGATACCTTGGCCGAGCGGGGCGGGTTGGCGATCAGGGATCGCGGCACGGGGAACCGGAACTACCGTGAGGGCACATGCGGTCGGAATCGATGACCATCTCGGGAACGTTGATTGAGCCTGGCGACGATGGCAGCCTGAACCTGCGCGAGGGGACGCTCCGGATCGTGGGCGACCGCATCGTTGCGGTGGAAAGTGGGTTGACGGACCATCCTGACTTGGGCGGCCCCGGTTACCTTATCTCACCGGGGTTTGTCGATGCTCACCTGCACCTTCCTCAGTTTGATTCCATCGGCGTCGCTGGCCTGGAGTTGCTGGATTGGCTTGAAACCGTGATCTTTCCGGCGGAGACCCGGTGGGCCGAAACCGCCTTTGCTCGATCGATGGCCGAGCGGGTCGGCGGCCAGTTGCTTCGGGCGGGAACGACCTCGATCGCCGCGTATGCAACGAGCCATGCCGCGGCGGCACAGGCCGCCATCGAGGTGCTCGGTGGGATGGGGTTCTCGGGGCATGTCGGGCTGGTCTTGATGGACCAGAACGGACCCACGGGGTTGCTGGTCGGGCGGGATGAGGCGATGGCAGGCTGCCGCGGATTGAAGGGATTCGGGCGGATTCGACCGTCGATCAACCCGCGCTTTGCGGTCGCCTGCTCGATGGAGTTGATGCAGGCCGCAGCTCAATTGGCGAAAGAGACCGGGTGGCGGCTCCAAACGCACTTGGCCGAGACGGTTGCGGAGATCGAGGCCGTACGGCGGATTCATGGCGCGGCGTACGTCGATGTGTACGACCGTGCCGGGCTGCTCGGGCCGGGTTCGCTGATGGCCCACGGCGTCCACCTTTCTGATGAAGACCTGAACACGCTCCGGGCACGGGGTTCCGTCGTGGTGCATTGCCCGACGGCCAACCGATTTCTGCGGGCGGGCGGCATGGATTGGGAAAGGACCCGGGCGTCGGGGGTGGCGGTTGCGGTTGGGAGCGATGTGGCGGGCGGTCCGGATAGGTGCATGGTGAAGGTGGCGAAAGGGATGCTGGAGAATGCGGGGTCGAGCCTGACAGCAGGAGAAGCCTGGTGGAGGATTACCCGTGGGAACGCCTTGTGCTTGGGAATGGAGGACGTCGGACGGCTCGCGGTCGGATCTCGCTCGGATATTCTGGTACTTCGACCCGATTTACGCTTGGGCGCGACGGCGGACCCCCTCGCACCGATCATCTACGGATGGGATGATCGCTGGCTGGAAGCGGCGGTTTTGGGAGGTCAGGTGACCACCCATTGCGGAGACACGCGGTTCGGTTCCTGGGAGACGGCAGGGCTCTCATGACGGCGCGATGCGCGGTATGCTGTCTACCCGGGCGGGATTCCGTCCTTCTGGAAAGGCAATTAAGGAACGCATGATGCCGCAAGACGTGATGGAAGTACAGCCGGTGGGTGGCAGCAGTCGCACAATTTTGGGCCATCCGCCCGGCTTGTTCCTGCTGTTCCTTGTCGAAATGTGGGAGCGTTTTTCGTATTACGGAATGCGCGGTCTGTTGGTGCTTTACCTTGTCACGGTTGTCGCGGTCCATCAACTGAAGCCCGGCGTCTACGACAACACTTTGGAGATTACCGAGGCTCGGTCGGTCGAAGGCACAGCGGCAGCACCCGACGTCGTGCAGCGTCGCCTGTTCCGCGTCGTGGTTGGAGATGCGACGGGCGAAGCCGCACCACCTGTATCCGACGTCAATGCCTCGTTGCGGTTGCAGCGCGGCACGTTCAGCCAAGTCGGAGACGACCGCGAGACTCGGACGTGGGTTCCTGACGCCGCTTCCGATGCCCCAGACGTGATCGAGGTGCGGGGTAGCCGCGGTGATCGCAATTTCGAGAACAGCGAAGTTTCGTTTGCCGTTTTGAACCCGACGGATGCCCCGGTCAAGGTGCGTGTCGCGATGGTGCGCGATTCGGCCGATCCTGAGCGGACGCCGACGTACTTCACCGTCAATGACAACCCGGGCGTTGTTTCCGCGACCGTCCAGCCGGATTCTCAGCGGACGGCCGGTGAGAACCCGTACGTCGTCACGATAAGGACGAATACCCACGAAAGCGGTCGCAACTGGGTGAGTTCCAATGCGGCCGGGCTTTATGGCTGGTACACAGGGCTCGCATACCTCTTCCCGATCTTGGGCGGAATCATCGCCGACAAGCTCATCGGCACGCACCGATCGATGCTGGTGGGCGCGGTGCTTATCTCAATAGGTCACATCGTGCTGGGCTTCTCGGGAATGGGTGACTTGGCATTCAGCACGTCGGGCATGAGTCTGTTCGTCCTCGGGCTTGCGATCATCGTCCTTGGAACCGGACACTTCAAGCCCACCGTCTCGGTGATGGTGGGACAGTTGTATCGGCCCGGCGATCCACGCCGCGACGGCGCGTTCACCATCTTTTACATGGGCATCAACCTCGGTGCTTTCTTATCTGCCTTCGTGTGCGGCACGCTCGGCGAGAAGGTCGGCTGGCACTGGGGCTTCGGGAGTGCTGCGGTCGGAATGATGCTGGGGTTGGGGCTGTATCTCATCGGGCGGCCGAAGTTCCTCGCGGGCATTGGCGAGGCTCCGCTTCCTGCGGGCAAGGCGACCGGCACGGCGGTCGCATTCCTGGTCGGGGCGCTGGCCCTTGCGTCTCTCTTCGCGTTCCTTCACTATTCGGGGGCCATCGCGGGATTGGGTCGCGGCATGAGCGCAATCGCGGAGCACAAGACGCTGCGGATTGTCGTTCCGGTGGCCCTGGTGACCGGGGTGCTTGGCTGGATAATCTGGTTTGTCTCAAAGAATCGGCCCGAAGACCGCGGACCGGTCGTTTCGATCTTCGTGTTCATGTTCTTCAACGCGTTCTTCTGGCTCGCGTTCGAACAAGCCGGCTCCTCCATCAATCTCTTCACGGATCAGAACACCGACCGGTTTCTCTTCGGATGGGAAGTGCCGGCAACGTGGTTCCAATCCATCAACGCGGGCATTATTTTCATGCTCGCCCCGGTGTTCGCCGCGATGTGGACCGGCTTGGGTCGCAAACGGCGGAACCCGAGCCAGCCGGTCAAGATCGCCCTCGGTCTCATTTTCCTTGGTCTTGGGTTCCTCTTCATGGTGTGGGCTGGGAGCAACGCCGCTGGCGGCGCGGCTAAAGCGGGCATGTGGCTGATTGTTGCCACCTATTTCTGGCACATCGTGGGCGAATTGTTCCTTTCGCCGACCGGCCTTTCCTATGTCACGAAGGCGGCGCCGATTCGATTTGTGTCCCTGCTGATGGGGATCTGGTTTGTCTCAAGTTTCATTGCCAACCTCGGCGGGGGATTGGTTGCCGCGCAGGTCGAAGCCATCGAACAGGGAAAGATCAAACTCCCTTGGAGTTTCGGCGGGCAAGCGGACTTCTTCTTCCTCTTCGTAGTCACCTCGATCGGCGCCGGACTCGTCATCCTCGCACTCACACCGCTCCTTAAGAAACTGATCGGAAACCGCGAGGAGTCCACAAGCGCACCGTCATAACCGCGGTTCTCCGTGACCCTTGGCCGAACCGAATCGAGACGTCCAGAATCATTCATCGGCCGCGCAGCCCCGAGTTGCGCGGCCGTTTTTCCGGAAACACCCCGATGGTGGATTCATCGATTCTCGCGACGCGTGCCGCGGCGGCGGCCAAGTATCGGCCTTCTCGCGTTCGCCTGCTCCTCGTAGCGGAGGCACCGCCGTGCACGGCCGATCGGTACTTCTACTTTGAGCATGTCGACCGTCACGACTGGCTCTTCCGGTATGTGTGGGAGGGTCTGACCGCGGCCAAGCCCGACCGTGCCCATAAGGCTGCGGGCCTCGCAGCGCTTCGGAGCGAGGGCGTCTTCATGATCGATCTGCACGAAGCATCGATCTCCGCCCCCACCCTCGCTCAACTCAGGCCGTGCGTGCCCGGGTTGGTGAGCCGGTGCCGAGCCATCAATCCGCAAAGCATCGTGCTCATCAAATCGAGTGTCTACGACGCCGCTTTTGATGCGCTGGTTCACGCCGGTCTGCCGGTCATTGATGCGCGGATTCCATTCCCTGCCAGCGGACAACAACGGAAGTTTCTGGATGGGTTCCGGAGGGCGGTCGCTGGGATCAAGCCGCCGGTGAACCCCGCCGCCGCCGCGGATTGAGTGCGGTGATGCGGGGACGGTGCCGGTTCAGGCAAGACGGTTAGGCGGGGCTGAGCCCGCGAGAATAGCTGCGGCGTTTGCGCCGACCATGTCGGTCATCATCAGGCGATATTTGATCTCGGCGCTGCCGATGTGGGGGCTTAGGACGACGTTCTCGAGTTCTGCGAGGCCGGGTGCCAGGCGGGGCTCGTTCTCATAAACATCGAGGCCTGCGCCCCAGATGCGGCCTGCCCGCAGCGCCTCGACCAAGGCGGATTCATCGACGACCGGCCCGCGGGCGGTGTTGATGAGGATCGCGGTCGGCTTCATCAGCGCGATCGCGCGGGCGTCGATGATGCGGCGGGTCTCGGGCGTCAGGGGTGTGTGCAGGCTCACGACATCGGCCTCGCGCAGGCCTTCGTCGAGCGTCACCCGACGGGCGGCGAGGGGAGCGAGTTCAAAGTCAAGGTGCGTGTTGCGGGCGACGTAGAGCGTCCGCATCCCCCAGCCCAACCCCCGCATGGCCGTGGCGTAGCCGATTCGGCCCGCACCGACGATCAGCATCGTTCGGCCGGTGAGATCGGTTCCCAGAAATTCGGTGATCCCCAAGGGTCCGCGCTCGCCATACTCGGCGGATCGCGCAAACCGGTCGGCTGGCACAAGGCGGCGGGCGCACGCGAGCAGCAAAGCCCAGGCGAGGTCGGCCGTACCCTCCGTCACCGCGCCCGGTGTATTGGTCACCGTCACGCCGCGTTCTTTGCAGAGTTTCACGTCGATGTTGTCGAAGCCGACGGCGTAGTTGCAGACGCCCTTTAACTGGGGGCCGACCGCGTCCAGAAACTCGGCATCGATGCGGTTGTAGTACATACTGATGACGACGCTCGCGCCCTTGCAGAAGGCGAGGAGATCCGGGCGGGTGAGTTTGGAATGTTCGCCTTGGCGCACTTCCGCTGCGGGCACCGTCACGACCCCGGGGACGGGGTGCGGGACGACGACAATCGGACGAGACCCCGGTTTGGATATCGCTTCGCTCATGTCGGGACGTTATTCTTGGATTCCTGTCCAGACCTTCACGGACGAAGCCAACGGACGAACATGCTGCTCCTGACCTGGAACATTCTGCACGGCGGCGGGGCGACCCGCATGCCGCGGATCACGCTGACGCTGCTCGATGAACAGCCCGATGTGATTGCACTGACCGAGTTTCGGTCGACGGTGGGAGGGCAGATCGCGGGGGTGTTGGCCGATCACGGCTATACCCACACGCTTTCGACCGACCTTTCGCGTACGCGGAACGGCATTTTCATGGCCAGCCGGTGGCCGATGGAACGCTCGATGCACGCGGGACCGGGCGACCTTTGGTCGGGCCGCTGGCTGGAAGCAACGGTGCCACACCTCAACCTCCGTATCGCCACGGTTCACGTGCCGGACGACACTCGCCCCAGCGACAAGGCTGCGTACTGGCAATTCCTGATCGATTACGGCCGTCGCTACCGGCATGCGAGGGCGGTCGTGTGCGGGGATTTCAACACCGGCCGACGTTTTTCCGATGCATCGTCGGACACCGGCTTCGGCCGGTTCGGGTGTGAGCGGCTTCTGGGGGCCTTTTGCTCCATCGGGTTCCGCGATGCGTTCCGGCTGAAACACCCTGAATCGAGGGAGTTTTCGTGGTTCAGCCCGTGGGGGCAGGGCCTGCGGATCGACGGTGCCTACGTGTCGAAGCCGTTGCACACGCGGGTGGAATCGGCCTCGTACGGGCACGAAGCGCGGCGGAGCGGCATCTCGGATCACGCGCCGTTCCTCCTGCGGTTGTCGCTTCCCCCTCAAAAAGGTGTGGAAAACCCGTCGATCCGGCGACCATCTGAGAAAATCGCGGCTTTTTCAGATGTTTTTGATCCACTTGTGTAGAAGTTTGCGAAATCGTGCCGAAAATCATGCAGATTCGGGGCCGGAATGTCCCGACAGGCCTTGCGGAACGAATCCGATTTTGGTACACCGTGTACCAAGTCAGGCGAAAAGTCCGCCGAAGCCTTCCGCACTCTTTGGAGAAAGACCACCATGGCCAAGAAGAACGCAAAGCCCGCCCCCAAAGCCGCCAAGCCCGCTGCCGCGAAGCCCGCTGCCGGCGGTGCGAAGCCCACCAAGATCTCGGGGGCCTCGTCGGTCCGCAGCAAGAGCGACATCTTCAACGTGATCGCCGAGCACAACGGTCTGTCACGCAAGCAGGTCGCGGGCGTGTTCGACACGATGTCGGCGATCATCGGCGCCGACCTTTCGAAGGGTTCGGGTGTCTTTAAGGTCCCCGGTCTCATGAAGATCGCCGTCATCCGCAAGCCCGCCACCAAGGCGATGGAGAAGGAAAACCCCTTCAAGAAGGGCGAAATGATGACCGTGAAGGCCAAGCCGGCCCGTAACGTCGTCAAGATCCGCCCCCTCGCCAACCTCAAGGCGATGGTCTGATTCTTCTGCGGTCCGCGGCTTGACGGCGCGGACACCGGAAAAGCTCAACCGAAAACGAACCCCGTCGCATGCCGCGGCGGGGTTCGTCGTTTTGCTCTCGATTTTTTGACCGAAACTACCTTCCGCAACCCCTCTTACGCAACCCAAGACGCATCGAACTTCATCCCGGGACTCAGCGTCTTGGCATCGCCGGATTCGATCATGCCCGCCACCGGGTACGCCGAGTAGTCGAGGCTGAAGGCCCCGGCCGGCCGATGGTTGCCCGAGAGCCCCAGTCCCCCGAAGGGCAGTTTGCTCGATGCCCCCGCGGTGCCGGTGTTCACATTGATGCACCCAGCGCGGACCTCTGTGCTGAACCGTGCGACAGCGTCGGCGTCTTTCGCAAAGATCGAAGCGGCAAGGCCGAACCGGGTCGCGTTGGTTACGCGGATTGCCTCCGCGAGGTCTTCGACCACCATAATCCGCAGAAGCGGCCCGAAGACCTCGACGTCAGCACCTGGGCTCTCAGAAAAATCCGAAGCGGTGTCGAAGGCCTCAACCCGGACAACACCCGGCGAGACATACCAGCCTCCGCTGCTGTCCGACAGCCGCCGACAAGGAAGCAGCACATTCGCCCCGCCCTTGGACATGGCGTCCTGTGCATCAAGCACCATCGCCGCGGCTTGTTCAGAGATCAACGGACCCATGAACACCGGCGTCGTCGATGCGGGATCGCCGACCGCCAACTCCTGAGTCGCGCGGACTATCGCCGGGATGACGCGGTCCGCGACCGCCCGCTGCACCAGCACGCGGCGGGTGCAGGTGCACCGCTGGCCGCTGGTGATGAACGCACAGCGCACACACTCGACCACCGCCTGCACAAGATCGGCGTCCGCCATGATCGTCGCGGCGTTATTCCCGCCCATCTCGAGCGCCAGAATCCGGCCCGGCCGGTCGAGGTTTGCCTCCATGATCCGGCGTCCTACAGACCATGACCCGGTGAACAGCACGCCGTCGATATCGCTAGGCGCGGCGACCAACGCCGAAGCAACCGCGCCCCCCCCCTGAATCAGGTTCATGACACCCTTCGGACCGCCTGTCTCGCGGAGGGCTTCATCGAAAAGTTCAGCGAGCAACGCCCCCACCGCCGGCGTCTTGTCGCTGGGTTTGAAGATGACGGTGTTGCCCATCAGCAGCGCGGGCACAATGTGCCCGTTGGGCAGGTGGGCGGGAAAATTGAACGGCCCCACCACCGCCATCACTCCGTGTGGCCGGAATGAACACCGGCCGATTTTGGTGCCGCCCAACGGCAGGTCAAACGGAGTCACCCGGTTCAGCGCAGCGTGCGGAAACTGCGGGCCTTGCTCGAGCGTGATCTCGACCTTGGCTCCGATGAGTTGAGCCTCCGCCTTTGAATCCCACGTCGTCTTGCCCGTCTCGGATTGAATCACACGCGCCAGTTCATCGACGCGAGCGATGGCGATCGATGCGAACCGCCGCAGGATGGCGGCACGCTTGTCGAACCCCATCCTTGCCCACGGCAGGAACGCTGCGCGGGCTGCGCCGACAGCCGCCACGATCTGTCCGGCCGATGCCTCACGTCCATCGAAGACCTGATCCGCAGGGTGGGCGGGATTGAACGATCGCAACGGCCCACCGTCCCCCGTTCGCCACTCCCCACCGATGAGTACGCCGCTGGTCTGCATACTTAGGTTACACCTTTGACCGCTTGGCCTTCGGCGACCGGGCGGAAGACCCGCGGGCCGGGTTGGGCGCCATGACCCGCGGCTTCTTCGCCGTCTTTACGGCCGGAATCTGCTCGGTGGGCTCCGCGTTCAGCGGCGTGACGCCCGCCTCGGTGTCGACCGATGCCGAGAGCAATTCCATCGATTCCGGCGTCAGCCGGATTGACCGCTCCGAACCAGCGAAGTCACATTCGATGGCGCGAAATTCACCATCGTCGGCGAGCACGCTCACAATTCCGTGTGCATCACACTTGTCCGCGGAAACGGGTTTGCCGAGTCCGACGCGGCGGGTTGTCGCCACCAGCGGGATTGCATCGGTTGGCGCATCGAGGTGGGGTCCACCGTCAAATGGATCGATGAAGTTGCGATACGTGAATCCGAGACTTTCGAGCAACCGACGGGCCGGAAGTGTTTCTTTGGAAACCACCGCCACCATGTTCTGCACTTCGAGCGGGAACAACGAGAGGTAGATTTCTTCTTTGGGCAGCAGTTCGGGGATGAACTTGCGGTTGTGCTGACAGAAGCGGTCGGCCTCGGCGTACTTCACGGGGATGAACTTGCGTCCGAAGTGATCCCAGAAAATGTTGTCGCCCTCGCTCGTCACCGGGGCCATCATCTCGGCCAGCACCCGGTCCGCGAAGCGATCGCGAAAGAGGCCCATGAAATGGAACCGCACGAAGGAGAGAAACCGCCCCGGACGTGCCGAGTGGCCGCGGTGCGAGGGCTGAAGGATCAACCCGCCGATTTCCGATGGGCCGGTTTCGTCACCGAACAATTTGCCGACGAGGTGGGTGGAACGAAAACTCAGCGGGTCGGATCGAAAGGTCTTCTCGCTCACCTGCATCGACCAGTTAGGGTTTCCGGGACCGCCCTGATGACACCGTACCTGCGACGTGCCCACGACCGCGCCGGTCGCCAGTTCCTCCATGGTGAACATGAAGAACTCGGATTCGTGCTCCGCAGCCGCCCACCCGCCCGCTCCACCACTGCCCGCACTCGCTGCGGAGCCCTTGGCGCGAATTTTCTTGACCGGAACGTCTTCCGGCACGCCCGCGGCATGGGCGAAGCACTTGGCCGAATGTTGAATCTTGGCGCTGATCACCTGCTCGTTGGGAGGCAGATTGATGAAATACACCATCCGGGCCATCCGGAGGAATGTCTGAACGTCCTTGGGTTTCGACTGGCGGATCAGAAACAAGGCCGGTCTCCAATAGGGTGTGGGGGGGCATCGTACTCCGCACGATGCACGCCGATGATTTGCGGGACTCACGTAGACTCACGTACTCAGCATCCGCGAGATGCGGACCGACGGACCCGGCAGATCACGGTGGCAAAAACAAACCCGGCACGGGGCCGGGTTTGCGGGGACAATCAGGTTTAGAGATCGAAAACTCAGACCTTCTTCGCGGCGTGCCCGTGATGGGCAAGGCCGAGAACTTTGGCCTTGAGGCGGGCGTTCAGACGGCTCTTGCGGCGAGCGGCTTGATTCTTGTGGATGACGCCCTTCTGGGCCGTACGGTCGATGATCTTGGTCAGTTTCTTGAACGAATCCTTGGCGGTATCGTTGGAGCCGTGCAGGATTTGCTCCTGGAACTCCTTCAGGGCTTCACGCATCGTGGCGAGGCGCCAACGGTTGCTGGCGCGATGGGCGGCGTTCTGACGGACAGCCTTCTTTGCGGTGCGTGAATGAGCCATACTGCTTTCAATCGCCTTTCGAACAGTGAACGATCCGACCTCTTTGACACAACCCACCAGAGACCCCGTAGGAATCTCCCGAACGGGGGTCCAGATTCTTCGCCGCTCGGACGACAAAATCAAGTCCCCACCATCCTTAAGCCTTGCCGAACGCTCTTGAGGGGATTATTGTCCCCTTCCACGACGGGGCTTTACCCCGGAATGGACTTGCGGGCGTAGCTCAATTGGATAGAGCACCTGACTACGGATCAGGAGGTTAGGGGTTCGACTCCCTTCGCCCGCGTTTCGGCCCTTGGGCCCGGCGGCTGGTCATTCTCCGCTCCGGGCCGTTCTGGCCGACAGGCGAACTCGGGTCACCAGTTCAAATCTTCAAAAACCTGAACGTCCGCGCGGTACATGCGTGTGGCGATTTCGTCGACCCTGCCGACCCGACACCGGTCGGACGGATCGTCAGCGGGTCCAGTGTTCGCGGAGGAGGCCGAGCGCGCGTTCGTCGAGGACCCTCTGGAACTCTGTGCTTTGGCCCGCCTTGTTGAAGTAGTTCCAAATGATGAGTTTGTCGGCACCGGCTCTCGCGGTTTCGGCGATGGAGACCTCCATGGCGGGGCCGTTGAGCCAAGAATCAAACTCGCCTTTGCCGTCGGGATGCCAGAACGCAATAAGAGCGAGCAAAGGTTTTTCGGGGGCGACGCGGCGGGCCTCGGCGACGTTGTCCGTGATGTAGGCGACACCTTCTTCGTAGGTGAGAATTGGAAAGACGGCCTTTTCGCCGCGTGGTCGGACTTTGCGGTTCTGGTAGAGCACCAGCACGGTGACGTCCTGCAGGTCGATCAGCCAGCGGGCATCGTCGTTGATCTTCTTCCAGCGGTTCGGTTCGGCGTAGGTGTATTGAACGTATCGGGAGCCGGCCGGGAGGCCGTACATCGCCAGTTTGGCGCGGGGGCGCAGTCGACGGACCTCGTCAAAGGTTTTCGTGATCCAGAGGCGGGCGGTACCTTCGTAGGTCCGCTTCAGAACCCGTTCCTGTTCTTCGGTTGTTCGGCCGTTGAGAAGACCGGGCTCGGTGTCGCGTGTCCAGGTAGCCCACAGATCGGCGTGGTGTGGGCCCTGGTCGGTCTTGGGCGAGATTCCGGGGCCGTTGGTTCGATCACCCCATACGAAGGGGAGGGATTCGATATCGAAGCAAATGACGCCTCTAAAGCCGATGTCGGGGACGTGCTTGTCGATAGCGGTTTGGAGGGTTGCCGCGTACTCCACATCAAACTCGGGCCGACGGGTGTGCCCGAGACCCTTCTGGCGGATCTCCTCCATGAATTCCTGCTCGTATAGGAACACGAAGTCGGTGCGGACGGGAACATCACGGAAGGTAATCTCAGAGGCCCAATCAGGGGCGTTGCGCCACTTCATTTCATTGCCGTCAGTGAAGCCCGTCCAGTAGATTTTCCGGCCGTCGGCGGCGTCGCGGTTGGGTTGTGGCTGCTGCGGCAGGGAGGGCTGACCCGGCATGGAAAGGACACATCCAGCGAGCGCGGATGAAAGCACAAGGATGGCGATCAACAACGGGAACAGGCGATTCATACGGAAGGCTCCGACTGAGAGGCTGGGCGTGGTGTTTCGTGCAGCATCTGGACGATGCTGCTTCGGAAACCGACCGAAGCAAATACCTTGCGCGCGGATTCGTTCTGGCACGCCGTATCGAGCCGGACCTGGCGGATGCCGCGGGCGTTGAATTGTGCGACCGCGGCTTGCACGAGTGCGGCCGCGATGCCTTGTTTCCGCGCGTCGGGCCGCACGAAGACGTCGTGGATGAATCCGTAGCGTGCGGTGTTAAAGATCGGGATGTCGTCGAGGATCTCGCCGACGAGGAAGCCGAGGGGCTCGGCTTGGGCGGCGATCAAGAGGACAGAATCGGGATCGGCGGCCCGCAGGGGGAGCCAGCGCGCGTATCGGGCTTCGATATCGGGAACGAAGTTGAAGCGTGCCGGATCCCAGGCTTCGTGTTGATCGCACAAGGCCCGCACCATCGCGAGCAGGGCCGGGAGATCGGAAGGTTTGAACGCTCGGAGCGAAAACTCGGGGTCCGTCATCGGTCACCGTTGATGCACGCGATGCAGGATCCGAAGAGCACCAGTTCGTGCCCTGTCAATGAGAAGCCGGGCGGAACGAGGCGGGAAAAATCGCCGGGGCAACGCGCAACTTCGAAGACGCCCGCGCAGCCGCGGCAATAGAAATGATGATGATGCCCCTTGCCCGAAAGTTCGAACCGGGGCGACTCGCCTGGGATATCGACGGTATCGACGAGGCCTTCATCGGCGAGCAATTTGAGCGTGCGGTAGACCGTCGCGATACCGATTCCGCTGACGACACCTTGGGCTCCATCGAGGATTTCTTTGGGAGAAAGCGGGCGAGCGGCGACTTCGAGTACGTCGCGGATCGCCTTGCGCTGCCTGGTATTGCGCTCGCTTGCCATGAGCGCGAATAGTACGCGGGGTGCAAAACCAATCGCGGTCGTAGCACCCCGAGGGCCGGGACCTACGGGGGTCGTACACTCTTTGCTCGACCCGCCGAAGGTGACCCATGCTCAAAATCGGTGAAACAGCCCCGAAGTTTGCCTTGCCGGATTCCACGGGCCGGGAGCGCACGCTCACGGAGTTGCTCGCACCAGGGCCCCTCGTGCTGTTTTTCTATCCTGCGGACTTCACGCCGGTGTGTACGGCCGAGGCGTGCATGTTTCGAGATCGCCACGCCGACCTTGCGCGGTCGGGCGTGACGGTGATCGGTGTCAGCCCACAGTCGGTGGAAAGCCACCGAAGGTTTCGGGCCAAGCACACCCTGCCCTACGAACTGCTCACGGATGACAAGAGGATCGCCATTCGGCGGTATGCGGGAACGTTTTTGGGGTTGCCGCTCCCTTTCGCATCGCGCAGGGTGACCTATCTGATTGGGCCGGATGGTGTTGTGCTTGACCGTGTGGTGGCGGACATGAGCGCAGGAGCGCACGAGCGGATTGCGAAAGCGGCGATGAAGGCGGGACCGCGGGACGGTATCTGAGAGGGCCCGCACGATTAGCCGGGGTTTCAAAGGCGATCAATTCGCCATGCGGTTGAGCCGGGCGCCAGAGGGGCGGCCGACCAACGCTCTCGTTTTGCCGCCGCCGGTGTGGCTGTACGTTCGTACACGGTCGCGAAGTCGAGCCGTTCCGGCGTTGCGATCGGATCCTCGAGAAAAGTGACGGTGCCCTGCGCGACACGGGTGACACTGCCCCGGTTTTCGGTCAGGGGGCCCTCGTACGTCAGGTAGATCGCACGATGATCGGGCAACCGAACGGCATCGAACAAGTCTCCCTTCCAATCAAGGGGGTTGGTGTTTACGCGGAACGTGATCAAGACACGACTCCGCGACCCCCCCACCGCCGGGGGTTCGAGCATCCAATCGAAATGAAAACCGCCGTCGGGCGTCTCGTGGCGAAGCACCACGGTTCGGAAGATCGGCGTCTGTTGAGTGGTGGTGAACATGGGCGTGACTCCGACGATACGATCTGCGTGCCGGGAAACTTCCCGCCCCCCAATGCGGGCCCGGTACTCGTCAACTTTCACCCAGCCCTGCGGAGGTCGATGTCCATGCCTTTCCTGTCCCTTGGTTGCCGTTGCCCGTTGTTCGCCCTTGTTGGGGGTGTGGTTGCCGCGCTCAGCCTGGCCGGATGCGCCAGCCAGCGGCCGCTGCACATTTTGCACGCCGATGCCGCGAACGCGGCGAAATTTGGTGATGCCGAGGTCGCCCGCACGGACTACGAGGAATATATCACGCGGAAGCCCGATGACCCGGAGAAGCGGTACGAGTACGCACAGGTCCTGATGAAACTGGGCGATTATCGCAACGCCATCGAGCAGCTGAACATCGCGTGCGATGTGGACCCCACCAACGACAAGTACCTCGACGCATACGCCGAGGCCATGTT
>Ga0105044_10007055_pt1 | contig 15468 bp, 14 predicted proteins | sample MAT01_FD_78092 | JGI IMG/M metagenome (GOLD analysis project Ga0105044, IMG submission 78092) | Freshwater microbial communities from Lake Fryxell liftoff mats and glacier meltwater in Antarctica - MAT-01 | ecosystem: Environmental > Aquatic > Freshwater > Ice > Liftoff microbial mat | place... | reverse complement strand
TGTCGGGCGGCCGCTGACGGTCGCGGGGGACATCATCGTCGGATTTCCTTCGGAAGCGGACGATGACTTTCGGGCGACGGCGGGGCTGGTGGAGCGGGCGCGGTACAAGAACTGTTTCATCTTCAAGTACTCGCCGCGGCCGGGGACGATCGCGTTTGACAAGCTGGCGGACGATGTGCCCGAGGACGTAAAACGGCGGCGGAACAGCGAGCTTCTGGCGATCCAGCAGCGGGTGAGCGCGGCGGTTGGCGCAGAGTTTGTCGGGCGGACGCTGGAGGTGTTTGTGCAGGGCGTGTCGAAGCGCGAGGCGAAGCGGCGGCAGGGTGCGAGCGGCGGGGGCGGTATTGCGGGCGGGTCGGTCGCGCTGACGGTTGGTGGCAAGGGTGTGGCGGTGGCCGGGGCGTCGTGCTCGGCGGAGGCGTCGATTGTCGAGAACCCCCCTGCCGCGGGCGATGTTGGCGGCGGGGCGCAGCTGACGTCGCGGACCGATGGCGACCTGATCGTGCTATTTGACGTGCCGGCGGGTCGATCGGCGGCGGAACTGATCGGCACGATTGTGCCGGTGCGGATCGAGCGGTCCGAGGCGCTCGCGCTCCACGGCACGGTGACGCCTGCGGCGGGGTAGCCCGTGCTACACGGTTTCTTGCTCGTGCTCGTGATTGTCAGGCGATGCACACGCGAGATGGCTATGGCCCGCTGCGGGGCATCGGGGCCGGAGGCCGGTTCCTGCGCGGAGCGTGGGGGTTATCCCGAAGCGAGAGAACTCGCATTACTTGGCGGCGACGGCCTGCTCGCGGCAGATCTCGGCCAGGGCGTCGATGACATACGCAGTGTCGTCGGTGGTGAGAAAGGGGCCGAGGCTGAGTCGGGTCGCGCCGGCGCTCTGGGGTTTGAGGTCTGGGCAGGTGCCGGTGAGGCGGTGGGCAAGCGGAGCGCAGTGGAGCCCTGCGCGGCTGAGCACGCCGTAGCTCGACTCGAGGATGCCGGCGAGCTCTTGCGGGGTGAGGGCGTCGTGGAGGATGCTCATGACGCCCACGCGGAGGGCGGGATCGGCGGGGCCAAGGAGGCGGAGTCCCGCGAGGCGGTCGCCCGCGAAGGCGGCGAGCATGGGGGCGAGAAGTTCGAGTTCGTGCTGGCGGATGGAGGCGACGCCGCGGTCGAGCAGCCAGGCGACGGCCTCGCTGAGGCCGGCGATGCCGACGGCGTTGTGGCTGCCTGCTTCGTACTTCTCGGGCATGAGATCGGGGTGGGTTTCGAGCTCGGAAGTGTGGCCCGTGCCGCCCTCGCGGACAGTTGCGAGCTGGTGTTCGACACCCGGAGAGATGCACAGGCCGCCGGTGCCCTGAGGGCCCAGGAGGCCCTTGTGGCCCGGGAAGGCGAGCAGGTCGATGTGGGCGGCGGGCATGTCGACGGGGACGTGGCCCAGGGATTGAGCGCCGTCGACGAGGAGGAGCAGGCCGTCGGTCACTCCCCCACTGCTTGCGCGGGTATGGCCGCCCTGGCCGGCACCGAAGCCGGCGCAGACTTGGCCGATAGCGGTCAGGTCTTGAATGGTGCCGGTGACGTTGCTGGCGTGGTTGATACAGACCAGTACGGTCTGGCCCGGGCGGATGGCTTGGCGGATGTCGTCGGGGTCGACCAGGCCGGTGGCGGGGTCGGCATCGACCTTGGTCCAATCGAAGAGCGGGTCGGCGAGGGCGGCGGCGTGCAGGGGGCGGAGGACGGAGTTGTGTTCGAGAACGGTGGTGACGACATGAAGGCGGGCGCGGGGGCCGCGGGCCCGGCGGGCGTGAAGGAGAACACCCTTGACGGCGAGGTTGAGCGCGTCGGAGGTGTTGTGGGTGAAGACGACGTGGTCCGGGCTGGAGAGATTGACGAGGGCGGCGATGCGCTGGCGGCAGAGGCGGATGAGGCGGCCCATCTCGCGGGCCTCGGCGTAGGCGCCGCGGCCCGCGGCTCCCACCTCGTTCATGGCGCGGAGCATCGCCTGAGCGACGGCCGGGGGCTTCGGGAAGCTTGTAGCGGCGTTGTCGAAGTAGCGTCTTTTCGGCTCTGCGGTCATCACGTCAAAGGATATGTCGCGCGGGCGGGCCCGGTTCGCGGAGCGGCTTGCGAGCAGGTCAGGCCTTGCGGGTGGGGTTGTAGAAGGGGAGCTTGGCCGTGACGCCTTCGAGGTGGAGGTCGCGGGCGGTGTCGATGCGGACGGCGGCGTTTTCGCCGGGGATGTCCTTGTCGACGAAGGCCATGCCGATGGGGAAGCCCAGGGTTGGGCTGAGGCAGGCGCTGGTGACAGCGCCGACTTCCTTGTCGCCGACAAGGACGCGCATGCCTTGGCGGGCGGTGCGTTTGCCGTCGAGCTTGAAGCCCACGAGGCGACGCGGCGGGCCTCCGGCGTCGCGGGTGCGGAGGAGGGCGTCCTGGCCGACAAAGGGCTCGCCGCGTTCCATGGTGTGCTTTTCGAGGGTGATGGCGAAGTCGACGCCGCAGGCGAGGGCGTTGATGTCTTCGCCGAGCTCGTGGCCATAGAGGGGCATGCCGGCCTCGAGGCGGAGGGTGTCGCGGGCCCCGAGGCCGCAGGGGCGGACGATGGCGGAATCGCCGGAGCCGGCGTTCGAGAGCAGGAGCTTCATGGCCATGTTGACGCCCGAGGCGGGGAGGATGACCTCGACGCCGTCCTCGCCGGTGTAGCCGGTGCGGCTGACGGTGAGCTTCATGACGACGAGGTTTTTGATGGCGAAGCGGTAGCGTTTGAGAGCGGGGATCTCGCGGCTGACCTTGCCGACAAGGTCCATGACCTTGGGGCCCTGGAGAGCGACCATGGCGGTAGACTGCGTCTGGTCGTCGATCTTGACGGTGAGGTCGTTCTGGGCCCGGACGTTCTCGAAGTGGGCGAGCATCTTCTGGCGGTTAGAGGCGTTGACGACGACGAGGAAATCGTCGTCGTCCATGCGGTAGACGATGATGTCGTCGTGGACGCCGCCCTGCTCGTTGCAGGCCAGGGAGTAGCGGCACTGGCCGGGCTGCATATCGCTGATGCGGCGTGTGCAGAGGCGTTCGAGCAGGCGGCGGGCGTGGCGGCCGGTGACTTTGACGCGGCCCATGTGGGAGACGTCGAAGAGGCCGCCGGAGGTGCGCGTGGCGGCGTGCTCGGCGAGGATGCCGCCGCCGGATTCCTTGTAGGCGATGGGCATTTCCCAGCCCGCGAAATCGACCAATGTGGCCTGGTGCTGGACATGGAAGGCGTGCAGAGGCGTGCGGAGCAAACGGGGCCCTTTCGGTGGGAGCGGGACTTGGGCATGATACCCAAGGGCTCCGGGAAGGGAACGTCGGCTTGCGCGTCAGCGGGCGGCGGGCTTGGCGGGCTTGCGGCGCTTGGAGCCGGGGATATCGGCGTGGCTCGCGCCGGGCCTGGGGCCAGCGTCGATCTTGAAGCGGTTGACCATCTGCTGGAGCTGCTCGGCCTGAGCGGAGAGCTGGCTTGCGGCGGACGCCGACTGGGCGGCGCCAGCGCCGGCCTCCTGGCTTGCGGCGGAGATGCCCTGCAACAGGCCGGCGACGTCCTTTGCGCCGTTGACGATCTGCTCGAGGTTTTCGCCGGCCTCGGTGGCGCGGCCGACGCCGGACTTGACCTCGGTGGCGCCGAGGTTCATCTGCGTGACGGCCTCGGCGGTCTGGGTCTGGATGCTGGTGATGCTGCCGGCGATTTCCTGCGTGGCCTTGGTCGTGCGTTCGGCGAGCTTGCGGACCTCGTCGGCGACGACGGCGAACCCCCGGCCGTGCTCGCCAGCGCGGGCGGCCTCGATCGCGGCGTTGAGAGCCAGGAGGTTGGTCTGGTCGGCGATCTCGTTGATGACGGCGATAACCTGGCCGATCTGCTGGCTCTTGGCGCCGAGGTCCTCGACGGTCTTGACGCTCTGGCCGACGACGGTGTCGATGCTCTTCATGCTCTGGATGGTGGCGAGGACAACCTGGCCGCCGTCGGTTGCGATCTTGCCGGAGGCGTCGGCGGCGGTGCTGGCCTTCGTAGACTGGATGGCGACCTCGGAGACGGCGGCGGCCATTTCTTCGCTGGAGGCGGCGATCTGGGTGGATGCGGCGGCGACGTCGTTGGCGGCGGCGTGGACATCGCGGATGGCCCCGTGGAGACTGTCCATGAGCTTGTCGAAGGCGGTGGCGAGGACGCCGATCTCGTCGGCGCGGGCGAGGTTCAGGCGGGGCGTGAGGTCGCCCTCGGCGACTTTGCTGACGGTGGCGACGACTTGGCGGATGGGACGCCCGACGGCGGAGCGGAGCCAGAGAAAGAAGCCGCCCAGGGCGAGGGCGACCATGGGGACGGTGTAGAGCAGGCCGCCGGTGAAGAAGGCGGCGGCCTGCTGGTCGGTCTTGGTGAGCGGGATGCGGATCTCGTATGCGCCGTGGGTGCCGCCGACGGACCAGCTCTCCATCTTGAAGCCCAGTGGGTCCTTGTCGGTGAACGTGCCGTCGGCGGCCTTCTTGCCGTGCTTGGCCGGTTCGCCGTGGCACATCATGCAGGATTCTTCGAGCCGGATGGCGCGCATGTAGTGCATGGTGTTGGTTTTGGCATCGATGCGGTGCAGCTCGTCCGTGCCGCCGGCGCTGACCTGGGCCTCAAGGTCCTTGAGCAGGGCGTGGCTGAAGGAGCCGCTCTCGGGCTCGCTCGCCTTGTTGCGTGCCTCGAACGCGGCGACTTTGAAGTCGATGCCTTCCTTTTTGGCGGCCTCCTCTGCGGAGCGCCAGCCGACGACGACGGGGATGGTGTTGTAGAAGCGGGTGTCGCGGTAGCTGCCGCCACGCTTGACGGATTCTTGGGCCTCGGCGATGAGGGTGTCGACGTCGAAGGCTCCACTGGACATGAGCTTGGAGGCGTGGTTCTTGGCCGCGTCGGCGACGGCGGTGAACGCCGCGGCCTGGCGGACCATGGTGCCTTCCATGTCGGAGCGGTAGCCGGTTAGGAAAACGGTGTAGTTCACACCAACGACCAGCACCAGCGAGAGCGTGACGGCGGCGATGACCTTGGTGGTGATGCTGAGGCGGGCGAAGGCGGCGAGCATGGTGGAACTCCGTGGAAGTGGTCGCCGGGGTGCTTCGGCGATCGCGTCGGAGAGGTCCATGCACAAAGGATGATTTCGTCTTGAACCACCTCCGCGTGGGGGATGCAGGTGTGCGCAGCGGGCGAGCGCGTCTCGGGGCGTGGGGCGTTGTGAGCAATGAACCGAGACGCAGAGTCCTTGTCAAGAACGAGCGGGGGCCGCGGGCTGCGCGGGTCATCGGCCAGATTCGCCGCGGTACACATCCCAGGACCACGCGAGTGCGGGATCGACGACGCTGACGCCGGCGCTTCGGACCAACTGGGAACCGAGGCGCTGCATGCGGGCCCGTTCGCGGACGATACGGATTTCGGTTTCGAGTTCCTGGGCGACGGACTCGGCGGGTGGGGTGGTTGCCGGGGTGACGGTGGCTTCGGGCTTGACGATGACGAAGCCGGCCTCGGAGCCGGCGGGGGCGTTGCCGCCCCACTCGACGGGGATGGGATCGCTGGTCTGGCCGGGGCTCAGGGTCTGGAGCGCTCGGCGGACGCCGACGGGATAGCTTGAGTCGGCGGGGCTGACGGGCTCGATCTGGCCGCCGCGGGAGGCGGAGGGGTCGACGGAGAACTGGGCGGCGACGTCGGCGAAGTCGCGGCCGGCGGCGAGGGCTTGGGCGGCCTGGCTTGCGGCGTCTCGCGAGCGCACGAGGATGAGGCGGGCGCGGATGCGCGGGCCGTGCTTGAGCTGATAGGCGGTCTGGATGTCTTCGGGGGTGATGGTGACGGCACGGTCGGGGTCGGCGCGGATCAGGGCGCGGAGGCCGGCGTTGGTTTCGAGCAAGAGGCGGAAGCGGCGGTCGCCCAAGCCGCGGGTTCGGCGGACGCCCGCGATGAGGCCTTCGCCCTCGTTCTCTGGCACGCGTGCGGAGATGGCGAGCTGGCGTGCGAGGAGACGGCGTTCGTCGCGGACCAAGGCGTCGGTGACGCGGATGGAGCGTTTGTCGCACTCGGTGCGGACGGCGAGGGAGAGGGCGAGGTCGTCGAGGACCTGGCCGCCGGCGGCCTCGGCCAGGAGGGGAAGCAGGTCGGCCTGGGTGAGGGCGGTGTCGCCGACGATGGCGACGGTCTTGCCACCGGCGTAGCTCTGGGATTGGGCTCGGGCGGCGTTCGGGACGTCGGTGCTGGCCTGGGATGGGCCCGAGGGCGCGGGGGCGAGCGGGCCGCCCGAGAGCGGGCCCGGGGCGGAGGCGCAGCCGGCGGCAAGAGTGCAGGCGAGTGCGAGTGCCACCGGAAGGGCGGGGTGGTGGTACTGTGGAACGGGGAGGAACGATTGGGAGCGTGGCATGGCGAGTGAATCAGACGGCACGAGCGAGCCGGCGTCAAGCGGCGAGGGGGTCGGGGAGGTGCAATCGCCGGCGCGGGCCGGGGCGGTGTGCCCCTACTGCGGGCACGGGCATGACGGGGGCAAGGAATGCGGGGCGTGTGGCGGGCTTTTCGAGCCCTTGAGCCGGCAGGCGACGCAGAACGCGATGGGGCCGTGGTTCATCCGCGATGCGGCCCAGCCGTTCCGCCCGGGCTGTTCGTACACGACGATCCGCGCGCTGGCGATGAAGGGGAAGCTCGGGCCCGAGACGGTGGTGCGTGGGCCGAGCACGCGGCAGTTCTGGATGCAGGCGAGGCGGACGCCGGGGCTCGCGCACATTTTGGGCGCGTGCCATGCGTGCAAGCGGGCGACGGTGGCGACCGAGACGGCGTGCTCGTCTTGCGGGGTGAGTTTCGAGGTTTCGACGGAGCGGCAGATGCTGGGATTGTCGGAGGTGCGACTGCTGCCGGGGCGTGCGACGGCGGCCCAGATCGCGGCGGGGGCGATGAAGGGGCAGGGGATCGGGCTTGCGGCCGGGGCGGGAGCGGGGGCCGGGGCGTGGACGGCCGCAGCGGTTGAAACTTCGGGGGTCGAGCTGGAACCGGTTGCGCTGGAAGCGCACGCGGAAGCGGGCGGGGCGGCCGTCGAGACCGGGCGGAGCGTGTATGACCAGGTGGAGCGGCCTCGGGAGCGGGCGGTCGATTGGGGTGAGCGAGAGGAGCCGCGCGGAGCGCGGCGGGGGCGGACGACGGTGCTGGTGCTCGCGTCGATGGCGTCTGTAGGAGCGATGGTGATGCTGGCGGTGTTTGCGATGCTGCTGAGCCAGGCGCTGAAGGCTTCACGCACGACGACCGCTCCCGGCCCGGTGACCACGCTTCCCACTGCCGCCGGCGGCGCGGGGGGCGCGGGGGGCGCGGGAGGGCGTTAGCTCGGGGAAAATCGCGGATCAGCGTGCGAGTTGTCTTCCGCGGTCGCGTCCGGCGGCGATGGCGTCGGCGACGGCGCGCATCACGGCGCGATCGTCGAGGATTTGGCAGGCGGCCTCGGTGGTGCCCCCTTTGCTGGTGACGGCGGCGCGGAGTGCCTCGGGCGGCTCGGCGGATTCGGAGAGCAGGGCGGCGGACCCGCCGATGGTCTGGCGGACGATGCGATCGGCGGAGATGCGGTCGAAGCCGAGTTCCTGGGCGGCCGCGATCATGGCCTGAGCGAGGTAAAAGACGTAGGCGGGGCCGCTGCCGGCGAGGGCGGTATAGGCGTCCATGAGCGACTCGTCGATCTTGACGACCTCGCCAAGGGAGACGAAGAGGTCGTGGGCGAACTGGGCCTCGCCGGGGGCGAGGCCGGGGGCGACGCTCATGGCGGTCATCCCCTTGCGGAGACGGGCCGGGGTGTTGGGCATGAGCCGGATGACGGGCAGCTCGGGGGCGTTGAAGGCAGCGCGGATGTTGGCGATGGGCGTGCCGGCGAGGATCGACATGACCACGCGGGGGTTGGCGGCGAGCAGGGGCGCGAGCTGGGAAGCGATATCCGGGAGGGCCTGGGGCTTGACGGCCAGGAGGATCTGGCCGCCGGCGGCGGCGAGGCCGGTGCGCGTGTCGAACGGGTCGGCCTCGGCGCCGCGTGCGGCGCGGGGCTGCGGAGGGAGGAGGCGGGCGAGGGCTTCGGCAGCGGTCTCAAAGGCACCGAGGCCCCAGGAGGCGAACTGGCGGCGTTTGGTGGCGTCGGGCTCGACGATGAGCATCTCGAACGGGGCCAGGAGCTTGGCCTCAATGGCGCCCAGGACGATCGCCTTGGCCATGTTGCCGCCGCCGATGATCGCCAGGAGCGCGCGGGTGGGACTGCTCGTGCTGTTCATGCTGCTCATGCTGTTCATGGCGGAGGGTACCGGGTGCGCGGGGGGCGGCGGTCGTGATACAGTCGGACGAGTTCGGGCCCGCGCCGGCGTGTCGGCAGGGCGTTTTCTTGCAGAGCTTGTTGCCCACTGGAGATCCCATGTCCACCCGCGACGTTGACGCCCTGTTCAAGCTGCTGGCCTCGGAAGAGGGGTATGCGCCCTCGGAGCCCAAGGAGTGGGTGTTCTGCTTCCGGCACGACGACGTGGACCATCTTGCGGAGATCGCCGAGGAGCTCGCCGACGAGTTCCAGGTGGATCTGCAGGAGACGGTCGAGACTCAGGACGGGGACAAGGTGTTCGACGGGCCGCCGCTGCTGTCGGTGGCGGTGGTCGATGCGCTGTCGCCCGAGCAGGTCAAAAAGCTGTCGGCGCGGTTCACGAAGCTGGCGGCGGACAACGAGCTGGAATACGAGGGTGTGGACGCGTACGACCCGACGGACGCCGAGGAGTTCGAGGCGTTTATCGACCTGCCGGCGGGGGTTGCGCGGCTGGCATCGATGACGGAGTCGGGGATGCCGGCGGGGACGGAGCTGGTGTTCGAGTTCTGCCTCATCACCCCGAGCAAGAAGATCGCCCGGGCGGTGGAGGCGGCGGTGGCGGCCCACGAGCCGACGGACGTGGTTTCCGAGCAGGACGAGGAAGGGCGGGACGCGGTGCTGGTGTATTTTCAGGGAACCGGGGACAAGGCATCGCTCAGCAAGCACTACTCGCAGATGCAGGCGCTGGCGAAGCAGACCGGGGCGAGTCTGGAGGGCGTGCGGTTTCTCTTGCCGGGGGACGAGGAGGACGAGGACGAGGATTGACGGATCGGGGTGTTCGGCCCCTCGACTCCCAGCCTCCACCCCCTACTCCCCATCGCCTCAGGTAATTGCTGGCTGGTGCTGACGGCCCCGGGAAGTCTCTGGCGAGTGGTCGTCGCCTGACGTTTCCCGACCTAGAATGTGTGGTGTTCAGGGTCCGGGAGAGCGACTCTCTCCGGCTGACCCCGTACCGCCGCCCCCCGCCCCCCCCCCCACCCCCCACCCCGCCCCCCCCCGCCATTTGCCAAGGACTTGCCACGCATGGCACAGACGACCGCCTCTCCCAACGGCCAAGCCTCCCCCCACCGGTCGGGCGCCAGCGGCGCGCTCCCGGCGGCCACCCTGCACAAGTGGCTCAAGGACATGTTCCTGATCCGCGAGTTCGAGGTGCGGTGCGCCCAGGCGTATCAGCAGGCGAAGATCGGCGGATTCTGCCACCTGTATATCGGGCAGGAGGCGTGCGCGGTTGGGACGATCGGGGCCGTCAACCACGACGACCCGATCATCACGGCGTATCGCGACCACGGGCACGCGCTGGCCCGCGGGATGGACCCGGGGGCGTGCATGGCCGAGATGTTCGGCAAGATCACCGGGTGCGCGAAGGGCAAGGGCGGGTCGATGCACATGTTCGACCGGCCCAACTGGCTCTTTGGCGGACACGGGATCGTCGGGGCCCAGACGGCGCTCGGGGCCGGGCTGGCGTTCGCCTCCCGGTACGAGTGGGAGGTGCTGGGGAAGGCCGTCACGCGGCCCGACGGCTCCGAGGCGAGCCCGAACGAGAACATCCCGGCGAAGAAGAAGGTCTGCCTGTGCTATCTGGGCGACGGCGCGCTGAACCAGGGCGTGCTGCACGAGTCGATGAACCTCGCGGGGCTGTGGGACATCCCGGTGGTCTACATCGTCGAGAACAACCGGTACTCGATGGGCACGGCGATCGAACGCGGGACGACCATGGCCCACGACCTGCGGGCCAAGGGCGCGGCGTACGGGATCGAGAGCCTGAAGATCAGCGAGGACGAGGGGCTCGATATCCTCAAGCTGTACGACAAGTTCAAGCCCTTCGTCGACGAGTGCCGGGCCAAGCAGCGGCCGGGGTTTGTAGACTTGCAGACGTACCGGTACCAGGGCCACTCGATGAGCGACCCGCAGAAGTACCGGACCAAGGACGAGGTCGAGGGCGTCAAGAAGAAGGATTCGCTGGACCGGCTGGCGCTCTACTGCATGAACGAGGCCAAGACGATGAGCGAGGAGCAGTTCCTGGCGATGCAGAAGGACGTCAAGGACGCCGTGGCGCGGGCGATGCAGTTCGCGGAAGACTCGCCGATCCCGGAGCTGGAAGAGCTGTACTCCGACGTGTATACGAACATCGAGAAGAACCTTTCGCCGACGCGGGACTATGTGCACGGGGTGAAGAACCCGCTGCTCTGACCGGCGTCGAGGACCCCTCGATGGTGATCGGCGCCTCCTTGCTCTGCGGGCTGGTTCTGATCGTGCTCGCGCTCGAGCGTCGGCCTGCTCCTGGTCATGAACTGGTACCGCCGGGACGGGTGAACAATCCGCCGGCGGCGGCGGTTTCGTAGGATCATCCGGAAGGGACTTGACGCCCCGCATCCCTATCGGCCCCGACCGCCTCGCGGACTTCTGCCGCCGCTGGAAGACCGCCGGGTTCGCCCGCTTCGGCTGCGTGTTCCGCGACGATGTCGGACCCGCGAGCGATGTGGACGGCCTGGTGACATTCGAGACCAGCGATCAGTGGTCCCGGCTCGATGTGGTCGAGATGAAGCTCGAGCTCGAGTCCTGGCTTGGCCGCCCCGTCGAAGTGGTCGGCAAGCGGACCATCAGCAACCCGTTCCGCCGCCACCGCACCCTGTCGATCGGGCGGGTGCTCGATGCCGCACGCATCGCTGCTTAGACCGCGGGCACCCCGAACCCCGCCGTGCCGGTCAGGATCAGGACGTTCATCACGATCAGCCCGATCAGCGAGCCGCCCACGAGGTTCTTCGCCCAAGGGTTCGTGCTCGGCCGCACCAGATATAGCAGGAACACCAGCCCCACGAACGGCACAACGAACGACAAGATCCCCACGACGCCCCAGACGGTCTCTTCGCGCTTGAACGCGCTGACGATCCCGATGATCAACCCCGTCCAGCAAGCAACCAGCATGACCGCGATCGCGATGAATGTCGGGATTGGCCCCAGGAACGGCGTCGCGCCCATCGCCAAGAGCAGCAGCCCGACCCCCAGCGATGCGCCGCCCGAGTCGCCCAAACCGCCCCCACCGCCCCCCCCACTCCTGCCACCCATCGCCGCCGTCGGCAGCGGCGATTGCTTCACCTTCACCACCGCCGTCCTGAGCGACTTGCCCGTCTGCGTGTTGTGGCCGCAGCGGACGCAGACGACCGAGCCGGCGGCCATCGGCGCGCCGCACTGGGCGCAGTTCTGCGCGTTCATCATGGGCGAGGCGTTGATGAGCTGGCTCATGAGGTCGTTCTGCAGCGCGGGCGCGACGGCCGGTGCGGGCGTGGGCTTGGGGGCGGGAGTTGCTGGAGCTGCGGCGGCGAGCTTCTGCTGGCACTCGCCGGCGCAGGCGTAGCGGCCCTGGGCGTCTTTGACCCGCGGCTTGCCCGAGAGGTTCTGGCCGCAGACGGTGCAGAGCTTTTGACCTTCCTGGGCGGCGGGCATGCTCGGGCTCCAAGGGGCGCGGCGCGGGGTGATGGGTTTCCCGCACGCGGTCGCCGGTGCAGAGCATACCACGCGGGGCGGCGGGGATGGCAGAGCCCGCGAGCGGGCGCGGAAGCGGGGCAAATCGCAGACAATGGGCGATCCGGCGGCTCGCAGAATGACCCCAGGAAACCGCCGGGTCGTAGGCGGGGGCGCTATCATTCCGGCTGCCCTGAACCAGAGCACTTTTCGGAGTCCGTCCGGATCATGATTGCCACCTCCGACCCCACCACGACGCACGTTCTGCCCTCGAGCACCAAAGAGATGCAGTTCCGCGAGGCCCTCCGCGACGCGATGACGCTGGAGATGCGCAAGGACCCGCGGATGTTCCTGATGGGCGAGGAAGTCGCCCAGTACAACGGGGCGTACAAGGTCAGCCAGGGGATGCTCGAGGAGTTCGGTCCCAAGCGGATCATCGATGCGCCGATCTCCGAGAACGGCTTCGCCGGGCTGGCCGTCGGGGCGGCGATGTACGGGCTGCGGCCGATCATCGAGTTCATGTCGTGGTCGTTCTCGCTGGTGGCGGCCGACCAGCTGCTCAACAACGTGCCCAAGATGCTGTACATGTCGGGCGGTCAGTGGGGCTGCCCGGTGACCTTCCGCGGCAACAACGGCGCGGGCGGGCAGCTCGGCTCGACGCACTCGTGGACGATCGAGGCGATGTATGCCAATGTGCCGGGTCTGAAGATCGCGATTCCGTCGAACCCGGCGGAGGCCAAGGGCCTGCTCACCACGGCCCTCCGCGACTCGGACCCGGTGTTCCATCTCGAGAGCGAGCGGATGCTGGGCGACAAGGGGCAGGTTCCGGAGGGGGACTACAGCATCCCGTTCGGCGTCGCGGCGCTGCGTCGGGGCACCTGGAGCGGGGAGCGCAACAGCGACCTGACGCTCGTGAGCTTCGGCCGCCCGGTGAACTTCTGCATGGACGCGGCCGACGAGCTGGCCAAGGAGGGGATCGCGTGCGATGTGCTGGATATGCGCACCGTGCGGCCCCTGGACATCGGGTCGATTGTCGAGAGCGTGAAGCGGACGGGGCGTGTGGTGGTGGTGGACCAGTGCTGGCCGTTCGCGTCGATCGCCAGCGAGGTGATCACGCAGGTGTGCGAGAACGCGTTTGACTACCTGGATCATCAGCCGCTGCGGGTGAACACCGACGACGTGCCGGCGCCGTACGCCAAGAACCTCGAGGCGGAGTATCTGCCGCACAAGGGGAAGATTCTGGCGGCGGCGCGGAAGGCGCTCGGGCGGTAAGGCGGGCAACCTCCATGGATATCAAATCGATCCGCGAGTTCATCAACCGAAGCCCCGACGGGGTGACCATCCGGATGGTCGATGGGACCGTCTACGACGTGCCGCACCGCGATTGGGTCTGGTTCACGCCTGCGACGGACATGCCCGAGTCCAAGGTCGGCCGATTCGCAACGTCATTCTTCGTTTCGGTGGAGGGCGTCGGCCATTTGGTGAACGCGCTTCTGGTCTCCGAGGTGGTGCCGCGCGTCCGGGGCATGGGCGGCAAGGACAAGGGAAAGACATCTCGCCGGTAAGCGTTGATGGGAGTTTGCCCGATCCCCGACGGGTACTCCGCAGGCGGTTTGCAGAGCGTGGGGCGTGTTGTTCGGATGTTGTCGCGGAGTTGGCCCCGCGTGCGAGCGGGCTTGAGCAAAGAGGTCTGATTCATGGCGATTGAAGTCAAAATGCCCCGACTGTCGGACACCATGGAGCAGGGCACGGTCGTGCGCTGGGCCGTCAAGCCCGGGCAGAGCGTGAAGACGGGGGACGTGATCGCGGACATCGAGACCGACAAGGCGACGATGGAGCTGCAGACGTTCGACGACGGGACCGTCGCCGATCTTGTGGTGGCAGAGGGCGCCACGGTCAAGGTGGGCACGACCATCATGAAGCTCGCCGAGAAGGGCGAGAGCGTCGATGCCGTGAAGTCGGCGGCACCCAAGGCCGCCCCGGTCGCGCCGGTCGCGGGCGTCGAGGCGGCCCGCAGCGCAAAGAACGCGGCGACCGGTTCGACCCAGGCCGAGAGCGTCAAGGGCCCGCCGGTGGGGACGTCCGCGGCGATCGCGGGCGAGGCGCGTGGGCAGGATTTCCGAACCCAGGGTCCGGCCCCGTCGATACCGGCCGCGTCCGGACCGGCCCCGTCTGGACCGGCCGCGTCTGGGCCGGCCGAGAAGGCGAATGGCAACGGGCATCATGGCGGGCAGCAGGGCGCGGGCGGGCGGGTGTTCGCCTCGCCGCTGGCGCGGAAGATCGCGGCCGAGGGCGGGGTGGACCTGGGCGGCATCGAGGGTTCGGGGCCGTCGGGCCGGATCGTTCGGCGGGATGTCGAGGCGGTGCTGGGTGCTTCGGCCCAGGGTGGAATGGCTCTAGAGAGCCGTGGCACCAAGGCCAAGAGCACCGTCGTCCCGATGCCGATGGCCGGCGCGTCGCTGCCGAGCCGGACGATCGCGCTCTCGAACATGCGTGGCACGATCGCCAAGCGGCTGGTGCAGAGCAAGCAGACGATCCCGCACTATCAGGTGACGCTCGCGGTGCGGATGGACGCGCTGCTGGCCCTGCGTGGGCAGCTCAACGAGCAGCTCGCCGGGCAGGGCGTGAAGCTGAGCGTCAACGATTTCCTGGTGCGGGCCTGCGCCCTGGCGATGCACCAGCACCCGCACGTCAACAGCCGCTGGAACGACGGCGGGCCGTCGGGCGGTCCGAGCGTCGAGCTGCTGGGCGACGTGAACATCGGCGTGGCGATCGCGCTGCCCCTGAAGGAGAGCGGCGAGGGCGGGGGCCTGGTGGTCGCGACGCTGCGGCAGGCCGACCGGCAGGGGCTGCGGATGATCTCCGCCGAGAGCAAGCGCCTGAGCGAGAAGGCCCGGGGCAAGGGCCTAGGCATCGATGAGATGAGCGACTCGACGTTCACGATCTCGAACCTCGGGATGTTCGGCGTCGAGCACTTCACGGCGATCATCAACCCGCCCAACGCGGCGATCCTGGCCGTGGGCGCGGCGGTGGAGCAGCCGGTGGTCGAGACCGACCCCAAGACTGGCGAGAAGCGGCTGGGCATCGGGCAAGTGATGCAGATGACCATGTCCAGCGACCACCGGATCATCGACGGCGCGATGGCGGCCCAGTATCTCAACACCGTCAAGCAGCTGCTGGAGGCGCCGGCGACGCTGCTGGTGTAGTTGCGGCGGGAGAAGCGTTCGGAGTTCCCCGTTCGGCAAGGTGTTCGGCCAGGGCGCCGAGTCTCGCCCGAGTTCGGATTGCCGAGAGTCACTGGTCCGGAGCAAACCGCTTTGCAACCCCAGCCGAGATCGCCCCTGACGGCCGGGAGCGTGATCGTCTCGCTCCTGCTGCTCTGCGCCGCGGTTCTGCTGGTCGCGATGTTCGCGGTGCCCGTGGGGAAGGGGGGCTCGAGCCCGTGGTTCTGGTGGGTGGCGGGCGGGTTCGTGGTGGTGTCAGGGTTGGCGCTGCTGGTGCCGTTGAAGCGGCGGGATTGACCGCCCTGACCATGACCGCCCGGTCGGGGTCCCCCCTCCTGTCCCCCCCCACCCCCCCGCCCCGCTCGCCCCATCTGTCCGGCCTTGGCCCGCCGTCCGCAGGACGCCGCGTGTCCATGACACCTCCGGCACCTCACCCGCTA